>Ga0182736_1002666_pt1 | contig 13099 bp, 7 predicted proteins | sample eDN5th30CKraftBY_FD_128882 | JGI IMG/M metagenome (GOLD analysis project Ga0182736, IMG submission 128882) | Enriched backyard soil microbial communities from Emeryville, California, USA - eDNA 5th pass 30_C Kraft BY (version 2) (version 2) | ecosystem: Environmental > Terrestrial > Soil >...
GCTTGTGAACAACGATGCCCGACAGCAGCGCGGCCAGCATGCCTATCGTCAGCCAGCCCACCAGCCAGAAGCCAAAAGTGCCGGCATGCAGGCTGTAGTGCAGCGTCATGAAATGGCGACCGCCTTCGCTCTTGCGTCCCCAAGGCTGCGGCAGCAGGGAGCCGTCGCGCGGATCCATCGCCGCTTCGTGCGTAACGCCCGCGTTGGTGCGCCACACCAGCCGCATCGCCTGCGTCGCCGCTTCGGGCAGCTCAATGCGCCAGAAGCGCACGCCGGCTTCCTGGTCAGCCAGAAAGCGCGAGGCCGCCGCCAGCACGGCCTCCTGCGGCAGCACCTGCGTCGCGGGCGGCAAGACGGGTTCTGCCGTCATCCAGCGCGTAATCGGCTCCCGGAACACGCTGAAGCTGCCCGCCAGGAAGATCAGGCATAGCAGCCAGGCGCACACCAGTCCGCACCAGGTGTGCAGCCAGCTCATGCGCTGGCGCAGTCCGGCCTTCATTGTCAGAACGTGCCTCGCAGCGTCAGCATGGCATTGCGGGGATCGCCGTAGTGAACGCCGTTGACCAGGTTGCCGACCGCGCTGTAGTACGTCTTGTCGAAGATGTTGTTCAGGTTGACCGTGGCAGCCCAATTGCGGTTGATCTGATACTTCGCGTAGGCGCTCCATACCGCGCGTCCGCTGGCGTGCACGGTGGTGGCGCCGATCTGGCGCGACTGCCCGCTCTGCACATTGACGCCGCCGCCCACGGTGAAGGCGTTCAAGTCGCCAGGCAATTGATACGTGGTCCAGAGCCGGAAGATATGCTTGGGCGTGTACCACGCGAACGCCTGGCCTTCGCTGTCCTGGTCCTTCAGGTACTTGGTCGTGTTGAAGGTGTAGCCGGCAAAGAGGTTCCAGCCCGGCGTCAGCTCGCCGCTGATCTCCGCGTCAAAGCCCTGGCTGCGCACCTTGCCCGCATCGGTGTAGCAGAAATAGCCGGCAGCGCAGGTCGGGCTGGTGTTGAAATCGACCTGGGCGCGGTTGTTCTGGTTGATCCGAAAGAGCGCGAACGCGGTATTGACGCGGCCGTCCAGCAACTCGCCCTTCAAGCCCAGTTCGTAGCTTTCTCCTACGATTGGCTTAAGCGACTCACCCGCGGCATTCACCTCGCTTTGCGGCTGGAAGATGTCGGTGTAGCTCACATACGTCGTCCATTGCGGCGACAGGTCCAGCATCAGGCCGGCATAAGGCGTGAAGTGGGTGTTGGCCTGCTTGGTCTGACCGTTGACGAGCTCGCCGGCGGTCGTCGTGTCGGTCGTCCAGACCCGGTTGGAACGGCTGAAGCGGCCGCCCAGCACCAGCTTCAGGGGATCGGCCAGTTGCAGGCGCGTGGTGCCGTAAAAGCCCAGTTCGCGGTTCGAGCCGATGCGCGCCTCGTCAGTGCCTGCGCGTATCTCGGCCGTGGTGGGCTCGGGCAGGTCCGGATTGAAGTTGAACGCGTTGAAGGTCGCGTAGTTGACCAGGTAGGCGTAGGACGTGTCGATCTTGGTGTGTCCGTAGTTGGCGCCCACCACCACCTCGTGGGTGCGGCCGAACGCACGGAACTTGCCGGTCAGATTCGCGTCCACGCCCGAGGTGTCGATGTCGGCCACGGTCCTGGCCACGCTGACGGTCGCCATCTGCGTCACGGGGTTCACCGCCCGGCTCGACGCGGTGTATTTCAGATACTGACTTTCCTGCACGTAGGCGCCGGTCATCTTGAAGCGCCAGTCGTCATTGAACGCATGCGTGAAGTCGGCGTAGAAGCCCTGGTTCGAGGTCTCCTGGCGGTTCCAGTTTGCGCCGAAGCTGGTGGACCGCTTGAAACCGACCTCTTCACCGTTGCTGTAGCGCGGCAGGCCCGACATCGAAGGGCGGCCTCGCAGGTCTTCGTAGCTGTAGCCCAGATTCACCTGCGTGCGCGGCGAGAAGTCGTACTCGACCGTGGCGTAGACGGTGGTGTTCTTCAGGTTCACCCGGTCCACGAATGAGTGTTCGTTCTGGCGGTCGACCAGGGCGCGGCCACGCAGGCTGCCGTCTTCGTTCAGCAAAGCGCTGCCGTCTAGCTGCATTCCGTAACGGTCCCAGCTTCCGGCCTGGTTCTCGACCATGAAGCGGTCTTCCTGCAACGGCCGTTTGCGCACCAGGTTCACCGCGCCGCCAGGCGAACCGGAACCTTGCAGCAGGCCGGCCGCGCCGCGCAGCACTTCGACACGGTCATAAAAAGCGGTGCCGCCCGAGTAGTTGCTGGCTCGGCCATACATGCTGCGTTCCAGCGGCACGCCGTCGTACTGGATCACGCTGTTGTTAAAGCCGCGGGAATAGATGTATTTGCCGCCCTGCGGGCTCTGTTGCAAGGTCACGCCAGTGGTGTTTTCCAGCGCGTCATACACCGAGGTCAGGTTTTGCTCGTCCAGGCGTTGGCGGGTCACCACGCTGACCGACTGCGGAATGTCGCGCAGCTGCTGCTCTCCCTTGCCGATGGTGACCGCCGACGTGGTGTAGGAGCCGGTGCCTTCGGTCATGAGGCGGTACTCCTGCCCCGTCACGGTGACCGGTTCGAGCATGGCAGCGCCGCCGCCGGGCAGGCGCCGCACGGCATAGCCACCGCTGGAAAGCCTGACCCCCTCGAATCCGGTACGGGACAGCAGTGCGCTCAAGCCGCGCCCGGCGCTCCAGCGTCCTTGCAGGCCCTCGGTTCGCAGCCCGCTCACCTGCGCGGCATCGAACGACACATTCACGCCGGCGGCGCGGGCAAACTGGTTCAGCGCCGGCTCCAGCGGCCCGGCGTCGATGGCGAAGGTGTATTCCGTTTCCTGCGCGGCAACACCGGCCTGCGCCTGGACAGCGGGGGCAATGAAGCCTAGAACGGCGCCGCATAGCAGGCCGGAAAGAACAGTGGACAACACGGTCGGGACGGGCGTCAGGCGCGCCGTCCTGGAGGTACGAGCGAGGGTCATTGCGAAATCTTGATAGGCCAGGTTGAAAGATGTCTTTCCCTGTAGGCCGGTCGAAAACGCAAATCCCCTCACTTTTCATGAAAAAAAAATCGTGGCAGCCGCAAAACCGGGCGAGGACGCGCTTCACGCGGGCCCGACCGCAACCCAGTAGCGGGTCCGGTAGCGCAGCCGGATCGGCAGCGTCTGGGCCAGGAAGGCAAGCGTCCGATCGGTGTCGTTCACGTGATAGGTGCCCGACACGCGCAGATCGGCGACCTCCGGCGCGCAACTGATGCGGCCATGGCGGTATCGCGACAATTCGGCCAGCAGATCCGACAGCCTCATGTCCGTGCCCTCGATCGCGCCTTCCATCCAGGCATCGGCCACCATGGCAGGCTTGCTCGTCAGCCGTGCGCCCAGGCGGTCCAGTTGGGCGGTCTGGCCTGTCTCGGCGATTACCGGGGCGGCGCCGTCGGCGGGCCGTAGCGCAACCGCATGCTGCTGCACGCTGACCCGGGCGCAATCGTCATCCAGGCGCACCACGAATCGTGTGCCCAGCGCCTGGACCGCGCCGTACGGCGTCTGCACGAGGAACGGCCGCTTGATGGGTGACAGCGCATCGGCGCCGGTCCGGATTGAGATCTCGCCGCGATAGAGCACAAGCACGCGTTTGTCGCCTTCCATCCGGACACTCACCGCGCTGTCGGTGTTCAGCGCCAGGAAGGTGCCATCCTCCAGTGTCAGGCGGTCGCGCACGCCCACGCCGGTGCTCACGTCCGCCAGCATGCGCTGCCATGGGGTGTGCTCGCGCACGGCCCAGCCCGTGCCCGTCAGCCCGCCCAGCAGCAGCATGCCCTTGACCAGGGCACGGCGCTGCTGCCGCCGCGCGTCGTGCGCCGTCCCCATGGCGATGAGCGTGTCCAGCGCCAGCCCCTGCGGCACGGCGGTGAAGTCGGCATTCAGCGCCTGCATGCGCAACCAGGCCCGCTCATGCAAGGGCGCCGCGCGGCGCCAGCGCTCGAAGGCGGCACAGGTGTCAGGATCCGGTGAGCCGAAGTTCAGCTTGACCGACCAGGCGATGGCCTCATCGACCACGGCGGCAGGAATCGCGGCAGCCTCGCTCACGCGTCACCAAACCGGTAGGCATAGCATTGGCGCAAGCCCGCCGCCACGTAACGCTCGGCGGTGGCAAGGGACACGCCCAGACGTTCGGCGATCTGTGGGCAGCGCATGCCCTCCAGTTGCGCCCACAGAAACGCCTGGCGCACCTTCGGCTTGAGGGAATCCAGCATTTGATCGATCTTGATGAGCGCCTCAAGCACCAGCATCCGGTTCTCGGGCGACGGCGCCAGTTCTTCGGGCGTGCGCTCCAGCACCGCGAGCCAGGTCCGCTCGAGCTCGCGGCGGCGCCAGTGGTCCACCAGCAGCCCGCGCGCGATCGTACTGAGATAGGCGCGCGGCTCGCGCGTCTCGATCACCGCCGGCCGGCCCAGCAAGCGCAGGAAAACGTCGTGAGCCAGGTCAGCGGCGTCGGAGGAATTACCTAGTTGCTTGCGTATCCAGCCCCGCAGCCATCCGTGGTGGTCCGCATAGAGCGTCTCGACTTGGGCCTGCTTGGTAGGGGACATCGCATACGTTTGCAAATGATAATTATTCTTTATTGTAGAGAACTGCCGAGGCGCAGGCAAGGCGCGGAGGGCGGGTGAAAATCGTCTGTCCGTCCGCGTAAAAGCGCACTGAATTCCCCCGGCCCAGGTTTGCGCGCACGGAATAACGCTCGCCATTCTTTCAGGGAAGACGAGCGCGCAATCTTGTTCGTGCAGAGTTCGCCTTAATCAAGAACGGAAAGCAGGTAATGATGGATTGATACGAAAGTTAGCTATTTTTTTGACAGAGCTAGACAATGATGAATTTCCCCCGTGATGCGGTGTTCCGCTTGTTTGAGCGATAGTGGATTCAGACGCTCAACGCGCCACGTCGTCCAACGCTCCAACTGGAGTTTTGAACCCAAACGTCTTTCTAGGATGGACAATCAGCCTCGCGGCGACGGCGGGAGGGGGGGCTGGGTGTAACTTGCCAAGCGAATTCCTTTCGGAAAGTATTGGCGCAACAGTCCGATCTTGGTTTCGTTGTAGCCTGTTCCGGAGGCAGCCTGAGTGCCAATATTAAACAGCCATATGGGTATCCATGATAAAACGGCTACGTGCGGACCTGATATGTCAGCATGATGGGGACGGGCGTGGCGAAACATTCGCTGAGTTCGCGGGTGTTCTTTGCTCTTCCCTCAGTATTCGGTGGGCTTGAATAAACGGCGATCGATTGATTCTTCGTGCGAAACAAACATGGTCGTTCCTTCGGGAGATTGACGTTTCAGCCCTCCTGCCTCTGTTCTGGCGACGAGTGAGCTTCCAGTAGACGTATCAAGATACTGCGCGCTCTCCATCAGGTACGACTCCGGCCTTTGACCACCCTTTAAGAACTGCTTTTCAGCGTCGCGCGTCCGGTGCTTCCCTGGTCCCCCACTGCGGCTAACTTCTCTCGAGATCGTGACTTTGCGCGGCCGAACTCGGGCTTGATAGCTCGATAACTAGGCGGGAAGCGTCCCTGATAGTGCAGATATAAAAAACCATTGCAGGAGTCCTATTAATTCTCTTGCAATGGAGCGCAACAGCGTACTTTTGTGCCTCAGCTATCAGATTTGAGGTTTCCTTTCCTCAGATGTGGGCGCTGTAAATAAACTATTGCACACCTCGATCTATCAAACGTTCAATAAGGTATTGCACTGACCGTTTGAATCCGCAGCATAGCTTTAATCGGGCAAATGCCCGAGGAAGCCGTGATTGATTTCTAGATTAATACTGATCCAATCAGGCTAGTTGTCGTCCGATACAGGCGGGACAGCGATAGAATATGATGTACAAGCCGCGGCCATCTCGGCGATTGCGATTCTACGAGTACAGTAATCATTCTCATCGCTAATAAATTTTTTGATGCCGGAGTCGAGATTCATCCTGACATTTTCTCGAGTCTTTAGAAAGAAGGTCGCGTCGAGCCCCTCGGAAGTCATTGTATGAGACGCGACATTGGTTACGCCTGAAAGGCCGCCAAATCCCGCAATTATTGACTTGGCGGCACCGCCAGCGGCTAAGGTAGGAACAATGATAGATCCAGCTATTGCTCCAGCAATCATCAACCATCGTCGCTCGCGTTTTGCTCTAATAGAATCGGTTTCATACCCGGTCAGAATGAATCGACAGGCATTGAGAGTTGCCAAATAATCGGCTCGGAGACGTTCATCCTGTTCCGGTGTGCTATCGCACGAGTCTCCCATCCGCTCCCCAATGGTATTTCGCTCAATCTTGTCCGAGGTTATTAGGCCCCCCTTCGCAAGGACCTCAAAATGACGCGCAGCGGTAGTCTGCGGCGTGGAACAGCCCGAGACCATGACTGGAAGTAGGCATGCGGCGGCAAAGAGATAGCAGCAGGGAGCCATTGTCACCTCGAGTGTTGGGTTTTCTTCCAAGCGACTACACGTATAGCTCTATAAGGCGGAGTGTAAATTCCCGCAACCCGAGTCGCTAGTTTGGAAAGCCGCGCGGTGTGTAGCCGATATACGCCCGAATCCTCAAATCTCGCATGCATGTCCCTGAACAAATTGAATCGGTGGTGGATTCAAAACTCCGAACTCTAAGCCCAAACGGCGTTCTTATCCATCCCGCAAAGAGGCGCACGTGCGTCGCTGGCTTGTTGAAGATATCGCCTGGTTGAAGGTCAGTAATTAATCTCAACTTGCGACTATATTTATCGGTGGCGAGGGAGGAAGTTGACAGATCGACGCGGTGCTTACCATCTCCAAGTTCCCACACTCGCGACACAAACCCGGAGCAATCAATTCCCGCGGCACTCGGTATGCTGACAGGAGCTCCTTTCACCTGCCGCGTGCAGACGTTCCCCGCAATTCCGCCGTTTGCCATTTTTGAGAGGAAATCCTTCCATCCTGATTTTCCTCCCCAGAGATATGGAACCCCGAAGATGCGGGCCCCGGGTAGTACATTTCGAAGAAATATAGGTTGCGCCCATCGCTCAGCGTTTAGGCTATATGGCGGAGAACAACGCCAACTCGCGTTCGATAGATTGAGATTCGTCGAATCAGCACGCCACGATGCATTTACGAACTCCTCGGCTCGCTTAATCAGGATGACTCTCCGTGCGTCCGGGGCGACAAAATTGTGATTTGAATGCATTCCCGTGGCAACGAATTCACGCGCTTGACGTAGGTCAATTTCGATATTGGACAGGGAATCCTCATCTCGGTAGAAATAGTGGATTTTATTTTCGTTGGTAGGGTCACTGAGGGCGGGAGATTCCATTGGTGTCCAATGCCCACTCGTCGTCGGGACTGGAACAGGAACAACTCGACGATTTTTCAATTCCCCTTTCGGACCAAAGTTAAACAAGTGATCTTCAACTTGCACAATTCCATTTTTGTCCAGTCCAAATGACTCTACTGAAATAGTGAAACCACTTTTGGTTGCGCGAATAATATCTACAGCACCAAGAATTCCAGGCACAGTGATTGGCAGTTCCAACGGAGTATTCGCTGAGTCGACTCGCCAAATCTTCAAGCGCCCGCTGCTTGAGTCTTGCCACCGAAATTCGTGCCGATGTTTAATATTCTCTATCAGTATCGTGCCGTTTGGTACGCTCACGAGTCTATTTTTGCTTGGGGCGAGTCCTATCTCACCTGTCCGGACGCTTGTCCCACCTCCGGCATTAGCTACACCAGGCCAAATCGCTTTGCCGTCCAGGAGAGGAAATGACGCTGCGAATCTCGACAACTCTATTACGTTGTCGGCAGGGGATTCGGGGTTTGTGTCTACGGATCCTGTCGCTTCCCCGGTTGGTTTCGTCTGCGTGTGCGGAAATATTTTCCTGATATCCCCGGATAGGTCGACGCCGAATATTTCGCCATCTTGTTGAATTATCGCGGAGATCGGGGCGCCGCGAAGTTCGATGGTCGTTAACGGACGTGCGCAGTCTAGATGATTCCGGAACCTTCCGAAAACTAGTAGTTGACCCTTTATCGGATCATGAACGGCTAAGTTTCCATTTGTCAAAAACGTAACATGATAGCCTGTAAATAAGGCCGCATCTTGCCCCCCCCCTATCGACCCGATAAGAGGGGCCAGCCCGCCCGCCGCGACTTGGCACGCCGCCGCAGGTAGGTGGTAAATAAAAGCAGCGCAGGTCGCGGCGCCAACGAAATGTCTTATGGTCTGCATCGTCGAATGCCCTCTATTGAAGCGGGAATATCAGCTAATACTTCGCAAACGTCTACAGCCCAGTTTGGCAAGTGAAGCCTTCCAGTCATGCAGTTTTCCAAACTCGCGTCGAAACATCCCCTTTTCGGGTAGTAACGCCGATCCCTGTCAAAATGTAGTGCTACCACCTTGTTTCCCACTATAACTGGGGCGCCTGATGCGCCTCCCGTAGTGTTTACAGAATGCGTGACTACCATATCTATTTCCGATTGCGTTGGCTCGAAGAACTGTTCATCGACGGAATAGACGCTCGCTTTGCACGCAGCACGGGCTATCGAAATTTCTCTTCTTTTGGAAGATGATGAGTCGATGACTCCCAAGGGTGAAGTGGTGGTGCCAATGCGCATGGCTGTCCCGGCGGAATGGTGCAACAGAAACGGAGTTCCCTTTTCTGTGCCTATGCGTGCTGGCTCAAGGGGGGGGATCGTATTGTCGCCGGCGAGCTTATACTCGATAACCGCGTAATCCAGGCCCTGTGTTTTAGGAGGAATGATGCGAACGCATTCTGGCTGGACTATATTGAGCTTCTGTGCTCCGCAGATATAATTGAACTCTATTTGTATTTTCTTACAAGTTTCGTCGGTAATTTGTGTGACGCAGTGGTGATTTGTTAGTACATAATTGCTTCCGATCGAAAATCCCGTACAGTACGATATCCCCCCCGAAGTGTTTGGTATTGCGAGTCGGGCGACTGACCGCGCGAGAATTTTTTCGTCATGTTTAGCTTCGCACACAGACCGCGAACCGTCTTGTACGAGTCCTTGAGTGTGAGTTGGAGCACCAACGTCGACAACCGTAGATAAAATTTCTACAGGCGCGCTGGCACCGTCGCCAAGCACATGCACCAGCACTTCCTCGGTTGAACTCGCGAGAACAAAGCGAGGTGTTAGATGGATGGAGCCCGCCTCCGCGGTGATGAGCTCCTGGCCGCGAACGACTGAAGAAGCCGCGCTCATTAATGGAATTCCATTTTTGTCCGTTATCTTTAGCAGCAATGGTCTGGATAATGAATTTTGTAAGATTCGAATGACAACGGAAAACCTTGCCGCGGCAGGGGGGAGTGGAATGGTTGCGACCCATTCTTGATCTACTTTTTTAAATGGCGCTTCCGTCAGACGAATTTCTGGCTCTGGGATGCCTGCATGCACCGGGTAAAAAATCGTTGAAGTCAGTGCGATTGCCAAAGTCAGTGTTTTTGTAAGCAGTGGCATCATTTAACTCCTGTCAGGCAAACCCCATCATTTCCCCGGGTCCACATGCACCTCGTATAGTCTACGAGTTGTTCAAGTGGAATAGAGGTTTCTCCCTCTCCGGCGAATGAGAATTTAAGCTCGTCTATGTTTTCCAGTTGCACGTCGTGTATTACCTGAGCTTTTTCAAAATTGGTTGCTAACTCAATGTACACAATGCTCCATGTGTTTTTTCCGGAGCGGTGCAGGCGCAAAATTCGATTCAGGCTCAACTCCTTGATCTCCAATTCAGACCCTGATGAGTCAAATCCTTTCACCTGTTTAAGCAAATGTGTTTTTCGGACCTCTCCCAGGTAGCAGCCGGTAGCGGTCCGACAATAGGGGGCGGTATGCGAAATTTTGTCCTTTATGGGGCTGTTCAATAAAATGATGTCCTGCCCGAGGTCGAGCGCACGAGAATAGTTGATCCTGCCATATTCAACTATGGATCGATCGCTCAGGAAGTCGACTGTTTGGAGAATGCGCACCTTCACATCGGCAGGCTGAAGTAATCCACCATTAATCCTCAGGGAATAAATTTGTCCAACTATTAGAGATGCAAGGGATGACACGAAGGGGGCCGCGTATGAAGAGCCAGAGACCGTTTTGTCATGTCCCGCGTAATCGACGGTAATAATGTCGCCGATCGCTGCGACTTCAAATGCTCTCCCGCGTAGACTGCTCAAGCTAGGATATTTTCCTGACGCCGTTAGGCCGACCACGCTAATCATGTTTTGGGTATTGCGAGCGTTGCAACCGGGAAGATGTGTGCAGTTCGTGGGCGTCCTAATTCGCCCAGAGGTCGGTTCATCGTAATTCCCAGCTGCTACGACGTAGAGCGCGTACTGCGGTTCGCTCGCTCGCGCAAATAGGATGCCTTCCGCTTCAGCCGCCGCACCGGGGGGGCCCTCGCTCGAGAATTTCAGGGATACATTGACTATGGGAAAAATGTATGTGCAGTTAGCGCGCCAGAATGAGGTGACGGGGCGTATCTCAAAAATTTGATCGACTACGATCCGATCTGGATCACCATTTCCATCGTCGAGATATAGTGCGTGCACTCGGGCTTCTTTTGTGGATTTATTCAAGGCCCCGAACACTTGGCTTCCGTCGACTGGCTCGGCCGCCATCGCGCCAACCACCTCCGTTGCGTGACCGGGGCTCGCAAAGGGGTTTGGCGAGAACCACTCTAGGGGTTTATAGGCCACGGTGGAATTGGTAGGGCAAGCCAATATTCGGTCCGCTAACTCTCTGGCTGTGAATGCATTGACATTCGGTGCGGGAAGACGGCTATTGTCTTTAGCGAGCGGAGTAGGGTCCATCGCGAGAATTGGCGCGGAGCGAGCAATAGGAGGCATTGATTTATCCAGGCCCATGGCGGTCAGAGCCTCAGCCGTTGGAACAGAAGATATCGTCGTTGCATTTACCGAAGCCTGCTGCAACAGAGGTTTCAATCGCGCGTCTCCTGTTATCCATTCAATTTTAAGTGCTGCACGATCGTGCACTTTTAGTGCTTCAGTCGTGGCATGTAGGGCTCCTGTTAAAGCGGATGAGCCGTCTGTATTGTCCGAGGCTGGGATCTCGATGATATATGCACGAGTCGGTAGAGTGATCTTTCCATCCCGTCGGGAACGTTCGAGATAGTCGCCAAAATTGAATGCATTGATCATCGCTTCAGAATATGCCGCGCGGCATAACTCCTGATCAGGTCTGGACAGCTCCGCACAGCCTTGGACAAGTTCAAACTTATTTTTCGCGCTTTCTCCCCTTAAAGGATTGAAGGGGATGTCTTGTATTCCAACACGTTCCCGAACGAGGATTTTTGGGACACACACCGACCAAGGCGATGCATATCCTCCGTTGCACGCGTTTACCGTCGAAGATGGATCTGGTCTAGGTATGAATCTCCAAAGTGCACCGCACGTGTTGGCTCCAGCCGAGCGGTCGGTAGTGTACGTTTGTAGAGTTAATCGACACGTTTTTTGAGCCTGGACAAGATAAGGTGAAAAGGATGTGGGGTTATTTGAACGGAGTTCTTGCAAACAACTGCTTCGTGTTGTGCTTTTCGAATTAGGCGGTATTGGGCAGCACACATGTGGATTTCGACTGCAGAGGAGGGATTCAGTTTCCTTCGTTATTGCGCCGACTGGCCATTGGCTAACGCGGGTCAGTAGATCGGTTAATGTCAAATCTGAAGGTTTCACATCGATGTCTTGCCATTCAAGCCGCGACTCCGCTTCTAGGCTCAAGAGCAGAAGTCCAACACCGACTGGAGCGCCGCCTCCTTCTATTCGCACTAACGCACCTCTGTCTTCCGCAGCGTACACATTGCTTAGTAAGGTGATGCTCAGCATAAGTGCGAAACAAGGCGCTGACAGCCTGATTAATCTACGGTCCCAGTAACGGTCGCTCACTGCGTCAACAAATCTGTTGTAGAAGAATCGATGCCCTAAGAAGCTTGAGAGGTTGGGCATAATTTTCATTTCCAGCTCCAGGTTTATTGGATATTCGCTTCTTGTGGGTGTTTGTCAATAACTTGCGGGATGAGTCTGTGCGTCGTGTAGATTCCCTAGAACGCACCTTATTTCGCTTTTCAATTTATATAAAGCTGGAGGCGTGAGCTCGCGTCGGAGGGAGGCGTCATTTTGGTGATATGGAGAGCGCCAAGTAAGACAGTCATCTATTGCACATCGTAATGCTGTGATCTTGCGCATAAATACTCAACTTTGAGTATTTATGACTTGCTCCCCGTGACTGTGCAAAAACGATAGAGTCCGTTTCGAGAGAAACGGCAATGAGATGTACTGCCTCGCGTCAGACCATCCTCAGAACTCTGCCCCGATTGCGTTCCAGAGGAGCGGCGGCGGCTTGGTGATTCCTATAGGACGTCGCCCCGATCAGTAGCTCTCTGATCCGCTGCTGACTGGCATGATTGGAGGATTATTAACAGTGACGATCTTATCGACCCCACGGCGGAGCACTTCAATGAGATCTTGGATTGCGAGGCGCGAGCTGCCGAGTACTCCAGGAGTAAAAGAGCAGCCGACATACAGGTGAGGTGGCGAGTCTGGCCAGAAGCGGTCGTCGGTGACCGGCGGCTTGTGGCCGATTCCGTTGGAAAGTCCCGATCCCACGCTCTTCCGTCAGCATTTGCACAGCGCCAATGAGTTCATGGAGTCCGACATGATGGGTCATCAAGCGAGCGGACAGGAGCGGTTGTTCTAAGCGGTCAACCTTGAAGATCAGATTCCGTCGAAGCAGCTTCTGCGGGGCATTGATAGTTGCCCGGACTTGAGCGACCTTCACGGACATTTGATGGAGCACTGTAGCCACACTGGCCGCCCCTGCAACCGGGAATCGCTGCAAATAAGGTGGGGGTGATCTTCTAGCGCCTTACCCCCGAAAGATGGATTGGAGTTGTGTGCAAATGACACTGGATCGCATGCGAATGGCGGGGTGTCGCAAAAGGCGAATTTCAACAAAAGGCCGAACTCCCTCCCCCCCGCCCCAGGTTTCCCCTAATCAAATTCCCCTTGCGGAAAATCAATGCTCTATAGGACACGTTGTGTCATAGCGCCGCGATGGCGCATA
>Ga0182736_1002667_pt1 | contig 13095 bp, 13 predicted proteins | sample eDN5th30CKraftBY_FD_128882 | JGI IMG/M metagenome (GOLD analysis project Ga0182736, IMG submission 128882) | Enriched backyard soil microbial communities from Emeryville, California, USA - eDNA 5th pass 30_C Kraft BY (version 2) (version 2) | ecosystem: Environmental > Terrestrial > Soil >...
CTCGGCGCCCGCCATCATCACGTCGTTCATGCTGTCGTTCTTCCCGATCCTGGTGAACGTCGCCACCGGCATCGCCACGGTGGAGCCGGAACTTCAGGACGTGATGCGCGCGCTCGGCGCCAACCGCTGGCAGGTCATCAAGAAGGTCGGTCTGCCGCGTTCGATGCCTTTCTTCTTTGCGTCCCTCAAGGTCGCGATCACGGTGGCCTTCATCGGCTCGATCGTGGCGGAAACCGTCGGCGGCAACAAAGGCATTGGCAGCTTCATGCTCGTCGCGTCGTCTCGCTTCGAGGTTCCGCTGGCTTTCGCCGCACTCCTGGTCACGAGTATGATGGGCATCATCATGTACACGATCACGAGTGCCGTGGAGAAGCGGATGACCGGCTGGGCCACGCGCGGGCCGAACGGGGCGATATCGGTGGCCGCCGGTTGACAGGCTCGCTGCTGTGAAGGCACGGACCTTGATCCACGGTTAAGTTTCTGGCATAGCGGCACCCGCACTGCTTGCAGCGTTATTGGCTGCAAGCGTGCGGTTGCTGCGGAGTGCCGGGGAGGGGAAATCGTGCTGGCCAGATCCAAAAAGAAAGCGACGGCGCCGGCGAAGCGCGCCGCCAGGAAGAAGGCTGACGTCGTCGACATCGCCGAGCAGGCGACCAAGAAGAAGCCGGAAGTCCGCATCGGCGCCCAGCTTCGGCACGCCCGGCTGACCAAGGATTTCAGCCTGCGCCAGCTTGCCGACGCCGTGGGATGTTCCGAAAGCTTCGTCTCGAAGATCGAGAACAACAAGGTTCGCCCCTCCATCGCGATGCTGCATGCCTTGTGTTCCGAACTCGGCATCAATGTCGGCGCTCTTTTCGAAGAGTCGGAAGACGGCATTGGCGACGTTCAGGTGCTGCGCAAGGGGAAGCGCTGGGTCATTCGCGTCGATCCCGAATGGCAGGGCAAGGATATTTCGCTGGAGCAGATCGTGCCGCAGCGCGCCGCCTCGCTGCTGCAGGCCAACATTCTCGAGGTCGCACCCGGCGGCTACAGCGACGGTCTGATCGAGCATTCGGGCGAAGAGTTCAGCTACATGCTGGCCGGCACGCTCGAACTGACGATCGGCGAGGAAACCTACCGGCTGATGGAAGGCGACAGCGTTTTCTTCCGCTCGCCCCTGGCGCACGGCTACCGCAACGTCAGCAACGAGGTGGCGCGCGTGCTGTGGGTCAACACGCCGCCGACGTTCTGACGCCGGCAGCGGCTCGATGAAAAAAGCCCCGCGCGACGACCGCGCGAGGCTTTTGCTTTGGGAGCGGTGTCGCGTTCAGTGCGCGGCGTGATCGCGCCTGTCGGGCATTTCGAGGAAATTGAACAGCGAGTGATAGAAGCGGTGCTTGTTCAGCCCGAGATGCGTGATGTGGGCCGAGCCCGGCATCACGACGAACTGCTTGTCGTCATTGGGCAGTTGGGTGAAGAAGGCGGTGAGGTCTTCCATGGTGGCGATGCCGTCGTGCGCGCCCCGCATGATAAAGACCGGGCTGGTCAGCTTGAGCGGGTCGACCACCGGCAGCACCGAACACATATCGACAAAGGTGCCCGACGGCACCGAGTCGCCGAACGACAGTTGCAGGTCCGCCACCGCCTGCGCCACAGCGTCTTCGGCGGTACCGGCCGCGTCGCGATGGAAAATGCCGACCAGGTTTTCGCGCAGCAGCTTGCGGGTATTGCTGGCCCTGTAGTCGGCCAGACCCTCGCGGCGCTTCTTCAGCGTGACGGAACCTTCGCCGGTCCAGACGAAAGCGTCCAGCACCAGCCGCTCGATGTGCTGCGGATAGGCCTGCGCGAAGACCGCGGCGCGCAAACCGCCCGAAGACTGCCCGTAAAAGCTGAATTTGGTACGGTCGGTCTCCTTTAGGAGGATTGGCAGCATGGCACCGATGTCGTCGACGGCCATAGCGATGTTGGAGTTGCTCGCGGTGCGGTCGGAGCGGCCATAGCCTTCATGATCGATGGTCCAGACATCGAAGCCGCGTTCGGCGCAGATATCCATCATCGAGTATTCCGACTCGCGTCCGGGCACCCGCAGGTCGTAGCTCGGCAGCGCACACAGCGACGATCCGTGGATCAGAACCAGCACCGGCTTGTTCTTCGGCGTGTCCTTGAACTTGCGGAAGACGAAGAGCTTCACGCCGTTCTTTGTCGGCCAGAATTCCTGGCTGGTGATGGTCATTCGTCGTCACTCCTTCTTTGCTTCTTGAACGGGTTGTCAGGTCGGCAGCGGCGCGCGCGTTTGGCTGCCGGCACGCGGCCGGGCCGCCAGTGCAGGCCGGATCGGCAGGACGCCGAATTTGCATGGGGAGAAGTGGTGCCGGGCGTCACGATTCAAGCGCGGGACGGCACGGCCCTTGCAGGGCCTTGATCGTCCATCGAGGTCAATCCGGCGAGCGTAACCGGCACTTTTCTGGACTTTTTGTCAAGGTCCTTTATCGCTGCCTCCCAGCCCGTACGAGGTGGACGGTGGCGATTAAATCCATGCAACGCCGCGTAAAAAAGACCAATCCGACACGGCCACATCCGAGCCGCGGCATGCTGCTATTTCGCTCTGCATTGCTTCTATGACCTTATAGTCATCATACTTGACACTCAGTCATGCGGCCGTCAGTATTTTCCGGACCTTGCAGTGCCGGCTGCAATGCTCAGCCCGTTCAAAAGTCCTTTCGGAGAAATTTTCCTATGCTGCTGATGCCCGGCCAGAAACGCTACGACCATTCCTCCATCGAACAGCGCAAGGACTTCAGTTGGCCGGAAGGCAAGCGGCTGGCGTTCTATATCGCGCTCAATATCGAGCACTTTGCCTTCATGACCGGCCGCGGCATGGACCCGACCAATCGCGGCGGCGCGCCTTCGACGCGCAATTACGCCTGGCGCGACTATGGCAATCGCATCGGCATCTGGCGCCTGTTCCAGATCCTCGACGAACTCAAGCTGCCGGCATCGATCCTGCTGAACGGCGAAGTCGCGGAGCTTTATCCCGACATCGTCGCCAAGATCAAAGAGCGCGGCGATGACGTGCTCGGCCACGGCCGCACCAATGCAGAGCTGATGAGCGGCCGCTGGGAACTCGACGAGAAGCGCATCATCGACGACGTCACGCAAGCGATCGAGAAATACTGCGGCACGCGGCCGACCGGCTGGATGGGGCCGGGAGCGCAGGAGTCGGGCATTACGCCCGATCTGCTGCAGGAGGCGGGCTACACGCACCTGCTCGACTGGCCGATGGACGACCAGCCGCTGTGGATGCGGACGCGCTCCGGCAAGATCCTCTCGGTGCCGTATCCGCTGGAACCCCTCAACGACGCGGGTACGCTGATCGGCCGCGATCACACCGGCCGCGAGTTCGCCGATATGGTGGTCGATGCGTTCGAGGAGATGCTGGAGCAGTCCGAGAAGCAGCCGCTGGTGTTCGCGCTGTCGCTGCACGGCTTCATCGTCGGTCAGCCGGCCCGGCTGCGGCCGCTGCGTCAGGCGCTGAAGCATTGCGCGGAGCACAAGAACAAGGATCGCGTCTGGTTCACCCGGGCCGGCGCCATCGCCGACTACTGCTTCAAGCTTCCGCAGGGTGTGCTGCTCGGCAGCTAAGCAAACTGAACGACCTGGGCGCTGCCACAACAGGGCACGTGCGCGTGCCTTGTTATGGCGCGTTCGGGCAAGCGACCGTTGAACAGAAGGAGTTGCCAATGAAAGCAGAAACAACAAACACGAAAGTGTTAAAAGCGACTCCTGAAACGGTGCATTGGGGCTATCTCGACGCAGCGATTGAGCCTGCGCTTACGATCGATTCAGGCGAGCGCGTGACGATCGAATGCGTCACCTGTACCCCGGAATGGATGCCGCCGAAGGACAGCGGCATGGATGTTCTGCCCGACATCACCGAGATTCATTCAAAGGTGAAGAAGGGGTCGGGCACCCATATCCTTACGGGTCCGATCTTTGTGCGGGATGCAAAGATCGGCGATGTCCTCGAGGTGAAAATTCACGATATCAAGATTCGCCAGAACTGGGGTTGGAACCTCTTTCGTGGCTACATGGGAACGATCCCCGAAGACTTCCCTTACATGCGCCTGACCCACATTCCGCTGGATCTGAAAGCGAATGTTGCGGTTCTGCCGTCGGGATACAAGGTTCCGCTGGCGCCGTTTTTCGGGCAACTCGCCGTTGCGCCGGCGGCGACCTTCGGTCGACAGAACAGCAAAGAACCGCGTGAGTTCGGCGGCAATCTCGATTGCAAGGAACTGACCGCGGGCAGCACGATATATCTTCCCGTGTGGAATGAAGGCGCATTGTTCTCGACCGGAGACGGTCACGGCGCGCAAGGCGACGGTGAGGTTGACGGCACGGCCATCGAAACCGCTCTGGCGGGTACGTTCGAGTTTACCGTTCGCAAGGATCTCGGCTGGAAAATGCCGCGCGCGGAGACGCCAACGCATTATATCGCCTTCGGTCTCGACACGGATCTGGACGATGCGGCGCGCCATGCCTTGAAGGAAATGATCGCCTGGATCGTCAGCATGACCGGTATGCACAAAGACGAAGCTTATGCCCTGTGTAGCTTCGCTTGCGATCTGCACGTCACGCAGACTGTGAATAACGTCAAAGGTGTGCATGCGATGCTCACAAAGAGCATATTGGTGAAGTGAACTGGCGTTCGCTCACACCATCCACCGAAGGCGCCCAAAGCGGCATCGGCGAGTTCCGCGTTTAGCGCTGCGGCAGACCGCGCCGGTGCCCGATTCAAGATGACCTTCAAATGCCGGCGCACTCTTCCGTGCCGGCATTTTATACGCCGGCATCAGAACGTTTCGCTGGCGCGATTCAGGTGCGTGCCGGCGCGGTAGCCGATCCAGACCGCGAGCAGCCACAGCATCACGGAGGCTGCCACGTGAAGCGCCGCGAGCGCGAACCGGCCGCTCTCGACGAGCAGCAATGTTTCAAGGCTAAAAATCGAGAACGTCGTGAAGCCGCCGCAGAATCCGGGGATCACGAAATAGCGCATGCCGGTGATCGCGGGCAGCCGTCCATCGGGCTCGGTGAGGGTGGCGTAGAGGCCGATGAGGAAGGAGCCCAGGACATTGACGGTCAGGGTGCCCCAGCCGTACCCCGCGCCGAAGAAATCGTACATCCACACCGAAATCAGGTAGCGCGCCACCGAACCCAGAGCCGCGCCAAGCCCGACGATGAGAAACAGTCGTGCCTGCATCGTCATGGCGCTGCCGGTCCCGATGCGGCGTGGACCGCGGCGTAACCGGCGGCGGCAGCTGCCAGGCACAGAACCACCGAGGCGGCAACGTTCGCGATGGCGCGCCCGATCTCGCCGCCGCGCACGAGTGCGAGCGTTTGCAGCGTGAACGACGACACCGTGGTGTAGCTGCCGAAGAATCCGGCGATCAGGCCCGCCCAGGCGGAGATCTGCCCGGGCATATGCGTGCCGCGGTCGAGCATCAGTCCGGCCAGGATACCGATGACGACCGCCCCGGTGACATTCACCACCAGCGTTCCCCACGGAAACGTCTCCGCCGTCCTTCGGTCGATGGCGCCGGACAGCCAGAACCGGCCGACACCGCCGAGAAAGCCGCCCGCCGCCACCAGCGCTACGTTGATCAAGGTCAGGTTCATACGTGTCCTGTACGCGATACTAAAGCGGCGCCACGCGTGGGCAAAGGCCGGTCCGGAACCGGACATTGTCAGGCCGGTTGGTAATGCGAGGCCGCCGCGCGGCGACGCCGGCATAACCCCAAGGACAGCACATGGCAAAAAAGAAGAAGCGGAAGTACTCCCCCAGCGCGGGCAAAGAGGTCGAAAAGGAGTTGCACGCCTACAAGCGCGGCAAGGCGAAAAGCGGGCCGGGCGGTAAAGGTGGTAAGGTCAAGAGCCGCAAGCAGGCCATTGCGATCGGACTGTCGAAGGCCCGCAAGAAGGGCAAGAAGGTGCCGCGCAAAAAGCGGCTGTAGGCGCCAGAGCGACCGCGTGCTGTCCCGCGCTTCGGGACAAAGGTGGGCGGCGGGCGCCGTTGTGTGGGCGGTTGGCGCATCGGCGACGGGTTGCCCCAGCCGCCCGGCGCGCTAGAATGCGCGCAATCAATCAACAACGCCCAGGGATGATGTCCATGACCGCCATAGCCGGTTACGTCGCGCCAGAAGCTAAGTCAGGCGATCTCGGCGTTCATTCGCTCGATCAATTCGTTCTGGCGGTGCCCGATGCCAGCGTGGCCCAGGACTTCTACGGCAATTTCGGGCTCGACGTCGTGCGCGACGGCAACACGCTCGCGATCAAGACGTTCGGCCATCATCACCGCTGGGGTTCGGTCGTCGAGGGCGGCCGCGCCAAGGCGCTGCACCACCTGTCGTTCGGCTGCTACGCCGAGGATCTGCCGCGGCTGAAGGCGCGCATCGAAGGCGCCGGCGTCAAGCTGATCGACCCGCCGCCCGGTTTCGAGAGCAACGGCATCTGGTTCCGCAACCACGAAGGCGTGCTGATGGAAATCAAGGTGGCGCCGAAGGTGTCGCCGGACGCCAAGTCGGACAGCCAGTGGATCACCGTTCCCGGCGGCGTTGCCGCCGCCTCGACGCGCGCCGCCGCGCCGCCGGTGCAGCCGCGCCGTCTTTCCCACGTGCTGATCTTCACCAGCGACGTGCTGGCTTCGATTTCGTTCTACGAGCGCACGCTCGGCCTGCGGCTGTCAGATCGCGCATCCGACCTGGTTGCCTTCATGCACGGCATTCACGGCAGCGATCATCACATGCTGGCGCTGGTGAAGTCGTCGGCGCCGGGCTTCCATCATTGCAGCTGGGATGTGTCGAGCATCAACGACATCGGCCTTGGCGCCATGCGCATGGCCGACAAGGGTTACACCAAGGGCTGGGGCCTCGGCCGCCACGTCCTCGGCTCCAACTACTTCCACTATGTGCGCGATCCGTGGGGCAGCTTCTCGGAATATTCCTGCGATATCGATTACATCCCGAAGGAAGATCGCTGGGAGTCGGGCGACCACAAGCCGGAAGACTCGTTCTACCTCTGGGGACCCGAGGTGCCGCGCGAGTTCACCATCAACTGCGAAGCCGGCGAGGAATAAGCCGGCTTCGCAGGCTTTATCGTCTAGCCTTTGGCCAGTTCGGCGGTGATGTGCTTCACCGACGGCGTCACGATGGCGACGAACTGCGCTTCGCGGAAGCGCCGCGATACTTCCGAACCGGCGAGATAGCCGCGCGCGCCGTGCTGAAGAACCGCGGCCTGCGCCGCTTCCAGCGCCAGCCATGACACGTCGAGGCGCGTCCTCAGGATGTCGAGGAAGGCGGCGCGATCGGTCTCCTGCGGCCCTTGCGCGTGGGCGCGGATGCGCTCCAGCAAAGCGTCGCAGCGTGCATCGATCGCGTCCGGGCCGAGCGGGAGATGTGCCGCAAGCCGCCGGCCGACCGAATCGTTCCGCATGGACGCGGCCGCGCCCCGCGCGGCGCCGATCCCCATACCGGTTTGGAGCAGCACGAAGCCCTTGCGGATTTTCGGGATGAATGTGGCCGCGTCGTCGCTGAGAACGTCGGTGTCGGGTACGAAAGCCTCGCGGATCAGCACGGAGTAGGTGGCGCTGCCTTCCAGCGCGATGAAATGGGCGTTCTGCGCCAGCGTCACGCCGCCATGGCCGGCCTGAAACAACGCCATGACGCGCCGCTCCGGCTGGCCCTCGACGGAAAACACCGTCCCGAAGCGGTGGCCGTCCTCGATGTTCGACACGTACGGAAGCCGGCCGGTGACGCGATAGCCGCCATTGACCGGGACGCCTTTGAGGGCGAGCGGTTCGAAGCCGGCAAGCGCCTTCATCGGATTCGAAAGGCCGGTGCCGCCGAGCAGCTGTCCGCTGGACGCCGCGTCGAGGTGCTGCTTACGGAGCGCGGCGTTCGGCGAGTTCTCGAGGTACCAGACCAGCGCGTCCTGACACCACACGCAGAAGGCCGTGGAAATGCAGGTGGCGCCGACTTCGGCCATGGCCTCGATCGCGGCGACCAGGTCGCCCGGCCCGCCGGCGCGGCTGCGATGATGGGCGTAGACTCCCGCCGCACCCAAGGCGCGCATGACTCCGGCAGGGTACAAGCCCTCCTCGTCAATCCGGCGCACCCGCGGCCGCAATTCGCCCGCGATCACCCGCGTCAGCGGGCTCACATCGTCGGCAACGCTCAGCGGCGCGGCGGCGCTCATGACGGGACGCGCTCGACCGCAACGGGGACCGGGTTCGTCACGGTGTTGAGCACCGGCGACCATTTCGCGGCGTGGGCAACGAGCTCGTCCAGCTCGGCCGGCGTGGCGCCATCGGCCTCGACCCGGGCCTTGATGCGCACGGCGGTGAGGCCGAGCGGCTTCGGCGACAGGTCGCCGGTGCCCCACACCGAGGTGATGTTGATGTCGCCCTCAAGCTCCACCTCGATGGCGCGGATAGTCCAGCCGCGGGCCACCGCATTGGCCTGCAGTCCGACCGCGACGCAGGAACCGAGCGCCGCCAGCAGCGCTTCGGTCGGGTTCGGCGCGGTATCGTCGCCCAGCAGCGCCGGCGGCTCGTCGACGATGTGAGCGGGCAGGTTGCGAACGTAGTTGAGGTGGCGGAAGCGCTTGCCTTCCGCGACCGTCTTGCAGCGCACGGTGCGCACCGCGGTGGCGTCGGCCTTGCCCTTGTCGGACAGCACTTTCAGGGCATCTTTGTCGATTGCTTCGAACCGCGCGGTGCGGACGGCAGTGGCAGCGTCAGACATGTGAAAACTCCGGCATTACGTGGTGGGGGTCCAGTGCGTGCGTTTGATCGCGAAGGCGATCGCCGCATCGATGGCGAAGCCAATCAATCCGATCAGCAGAACGATCGCGGCCAGCCGATCGTAGGAAAGGGTGTCGCGTGCATCGTTGATCGCGTAGCCGAGTCCGCTGGTGACGCCGAGATACTCAGCCGGCACCAGAACGATCCATGCAACGCCGAGCGCGAGCCGCAGGCCCGCCAGAATATCGCGCGCGACCGCGGGCAATATGATCGATCGCAGAACGGCGATACGGCTGCCGCCGAGATTCGTCGCCATCGCCAGCCAGATGGGGTCGATCCGTTTTACGCCGGCGGCGGTGGAGAATATGATCGGCCAGACCGAGGCGACGGCGATCAGGAATACGATGGCGCCGTTCCACGACGGGAAGATCAGGATCGCAATCGGCATCCAGGCGAGCGGGCTGATCATGCGAAGGATCTGGAAGGGAAACTGCAGCACCTGCTCCAGCAGGCGCCAGCTGCCGATGGCGAGACCCACCGGCACGCCGATCACAAAGGCCCAGACCAGGCCAAGGCCGACGCGCGACAGGCTGGGCGCGGTCGCCTTCCAGGCATCGCCTGACGCCAGCAGGTGAACGAACGCCGCCGATGTCTGCTCAAGGGTGAAGCCGCGAAATGCCGACAGGCGCGGCGTCGACTCGATCGCCACGCCCGCCGCCCACCAGAGCGCGACGAGAATGGCGATGCCCGCCGCCGGCGCCGCGACGAACGCGATCGCGTTGAAGGACGGGCGGGCTTCGGGCCTGGTGTCGGTGTTATCGAATGTGACGGCCATCAGAGTGACAGGATTTCTTCGCGCTCGAACGGGTTGCGCTTGTCCACGCTCGGATCTTCGGTCCACTCGGGGTGACGCGACAGCGCGGCCTTGACGAAGCGATAGTCGACAAGGTCGTTGGCGACGAAGGCGGGATCGAGGTTGTTCAGGAATGTCTTGTCGCCCTCGACCACGGTCTTGTTCATGGATTCGACGATCAGGCGCGTCGCCGACGGATAGGGCCACGGCTGGAAATCGATCCGTCCGTTGGCCCAGTCGCGGTGCTTGATGGCGCCGTTCGCGTCGTAGCTGGCGCCGTAATCGGTCATCGATTTCTCGACCACCTCTCCCGGCGCAGGCAGATAGCCCTTGCCGTCGCGCGAGATCAGCTTTGCGACTTCCGCCTTGTTCTTCGACGAATAGATATGGGCGCGCACGATGGCGTCGGTGACCTTCTGCGTCCATTCCGGCTTTTGTTGCGTGTACTGCTCGTTGGTGCAGATGACGCAGCAGGGATGGTTCTTCCAGATGTCGCCGGTGAAGCGGAGCATACGGGCGCCGGCGCGAAGTTCGCCGAGCGCGTTGAAGGGCTCGGCGACGATGTAGCCGTGGATCTTCTTTGCAGCGAGCGCGGTCGGCATGTCCGGCGGCGGCAGGATTTGCAGCGCGCATTCATTGGCGGCGAGCGCCGCGCTTTCCGGCTTGATCACGGGCGTCACGCCGGATTCGCGCAGCGCGTACTGCAGCACGATGTTGTGCATCGAGTACCAGAACGGCACCGCAATGCGCTTGCCGCCGAGGTCGGAGAATTTCTGGATGCCGGTATCGCCGCCGACGACAAGTCCGGAGCCGTTGGTGTGGCCCCAGGCCAGAATCTTGACCGGGAATTTGTTGTTGTAGCGCATCCACACCGGGATGGGCTTGAGCAGGTGAACGAGGTTGAACTTGCCGGCGGCGAAACCTTCCACCAGCGCCGACCAGCTGCGGATCAGCGTCGGCGGCTCGACCTTCAGGCCGGCTTCCTCGAAATAGCCCTTGGCATGCGCGACCAGAAGCGCGGTGGCGTCGGTAATCGGAAGATAGCCGATGCGCACCACATCGTCGGCCGGGGCCTGCGCGCGGGCCGCGCCGACGCCGCTGGCCGCGAGCAAGGCCGCAAGCCCGCCACGCGCCAAGAAGTCGAGCGTGTCGCGCCGGTTGAATTGTTCCTCATCGGAAGGATTGCAGCACAGGCAGGCATCGTGTGCTGGCGTCGTGGAAAAAATGGTCATGACGATGAATTCCTCGAACGGTCAGGCCGCGCGCCGCAGATGCTGGTATCGCGATTTCAATTGCCGCTCCGGATCGGCGCCGAGGAGAATGTCCTCCTCGATGTGCGCCGGCGATCCGGCGAGCACGAGTACGCGGTCGGCCAATGCGGCCGCATCCGCGATGTCATGGGTCACGGTGATCAGCGTTGTGCCGCGGGCGCGCGCCAGCGCGCGGACGTCGCTGCGCAGCGCGGTCCGCGTCTCGGCATCCAGCGATGAAAAGGGTTCGTCGAGCAGGAGCACGGCGGGATCGCCAGCCAGCGCGCGTGCCAGCGCGACCCGCTGCTGCTGGCCGCCGGACAGGGCAACGGGCAGGGCATCGGCGCGATCGGTCAGCCCGATCTGGGCGATGAGGGCGTCGGCCTTCTGCCGCGCGGCCTTGGGATCGGCCTGCAGCACGCCGGAGAATCGCAGCGGCAGCAGCACGTTTTCGTGCGCCGTCAGCCAGGGCAGCAGCGCCGGACGCTGGAACATCAGGACGGGTTTGCGCGCGTCGGTCGTGACCGGGCTGCCGTCGATCGAGACGGTGCCGCTGTCGGGCTTCAGCAGGCCGGCGATCAGATGGAGGAGCGTCGATTTGCCGGCGCCGGAGCGTCCGAGAATGGCGACATGTTCACCGGCCGCGATCGAGCCAGAGACGCCCGCCAGAATACGGTTTGCACCATGCCGGAAAGCCAGATTTTCGATGTCGATCCGGCCTTTTGCCGGGAAGCGCGCTGCGTGTTCCATACCCGGCAATATGTGAGCATATGCCGGTTCTTTGAATTCCAAAGAGCGGACGGATACAGCCGGAATATTCTACGGAGATGCATCCTGTTAGCAGAATATGCTTTTCAGCCGTTTCGTAGCCGGCGTCACCGCAAAAAAGTTACTCCACCACGATCTTGACCGTGTCGCCCGGCCTTAGACGGTCATTGGCCGTCAACCCGTTCAAAACACGAAAGCGTTCGAGCGGCAGATCGGGCGTCGCCATGCGGCGCGCCAGTTTTTCCACCGTGTCGTCGGTACCGACCGTGACGACCTGCAGCCGCAGCGGATGGATCTGCTGGATTTCCCGGAGACTGAGGCGGCGGAAGCTGTTCACCGCTTCGCGGAAAGAGCGGTCTGCCTGTTCCGAGCGGTTCTTGGTGGCGAAGATAAAGCGGTAGACCTCGCTGCCGAAACGCACCGCGTATAGCCGGAACGACCAGCTATCGCCTTTGGCCGCCGCCGTGGCCGCCGGGAATCCGTTGAGGGTGATGTCCTCGACGGTCGGCTGTTCGACATTCTCCATCCAGCCGGACTTGAGGTAGTCGCTCAGCGACTGTTCGGCGGGCACCGATACGACGTCGAGCCGCATGGCTTCGCCGCCGCCGTCCTTCAATCCGAGCACGGCCTGCGCGGTGTTGTCGAGCGTGAAGCCCGGCGGCGCCGTGAAGGTGAAACCGAGCTTGGGATGGACGAAGCGGCGGCCGCGCGCAAAGCCTTCGCTCGGGTCTTCGCCGAACACCATGCCGTCGAGGTCGGCGAGATACTCGGCCCGGTCGCGCCGGCCCGCGGTGCCCGGGCCGCTGAACTGGCGGGCATTGGCGAGCGCGTTCTGCACCCGCTCCGGCGTCGCCGGATGCGACGACAGGAAATCGTGCGTGCGTGTCTCGGTGTTGCCCGCGGAACGCAGGTCGGCGTTGCGCTGCATGGCGGTAAGCAGCCGCGCCGCGCCGAACGGATCGTAGCCGGCGCGCGCCGCCATGCCGACGCCGATGCCGTCGGCCTCGAATTCCTGTGCGCGCGAGAAGCTCGCCAGCGTCAGCTTCGATTTGGCCAGAGCCAGCGCGCCCATTTGTGGATCGCTCAACACGTCGTTGACGACGTGGCTGATGATCGCGGCCTGCTTGGCCTGTTCCTCGCGGATGGCGGCGTGGCGGGCGATGACGTGGCCCATTTCGTGCGACAGCACCGAGGCCAGCTCGGCCTTGTCGTTGGCCAGCGTCACCAGGCCGCGGGTGATGTAGAGCTGGCCGTTCGGCAGCGCGAAAGCGTTGATCGCCTGCGAGTTCAGGATGGTCACGTCGTATTTCAGGTCGGGCCGCTCCGAAGCCGCCACCAGCCGCTCGACGATTCTCTCGATCATCGCCTGCAGGCGGGCGTTCTCGTAGGCGCCGCCGTAGGAGGCGAGGATGCGCGCGTGTTCGCGCTGGGTCGCGGTCTGCCGCTGC
>Ga0182736_1002669_pt1 | contig 13092 bp, 10 predicted proteins | sample eDN5th30CKraftBY_FD_128882 | JGI IMG/M metagenome (GOLD analysis project Ga0182736, IMG submission 128882) | Enriched backyard soil microbial communities from Emeryville, California, USA - eDNA 5th pass 30_C Kraft BY (version 2) (version 2) | ecosystem: Environmental > Terrestrial > Soil >...
AATGTCCTGCACCCGATGGGCTGGGATGCGTTCGGCATGCCGGCCGAGAACGCTGCGATGCAGAACAAGGTCCACCCCAAGGACTGGACCTATCAGAACATCGCGGTGATGCGCGATCAGCTGAAGATGATGGGCCTCTCGCTCGACTGGAGCCGTGAGTTCGCCACCTGCGACGTGGACTATTACCACCGTCAGCAGATGCTGTTCATCGACTTCTACGAAAAGGGTCTGATCACCCGCAAGACGTCGAAGGTGAACTGGGACCCGGTCGACAACACCGTGCTCGCCAACGAGCAGGTGATCGAAGGCCGCGGCTGGCGTTCGGGCGCTCTGGTTGAGCAGCGCGAGCTGGCCCAGTGGTTCTTCCGCATCACCGACTATGCCGAGGATCTGCTGCAGGCGATCGACGGCCTCGACCAGTGGCCGGAGAAGGTGCGCCTGATGCAGCGCAACTGGATCGGCCGTTCCGAGGGCCTGCTGGTTCGCTGGGAGCTGGTGCAGGAGACTGCGCCTGAAGGCGAGACCGAGCTGAAGATCTACACGACGCGTCCGGACACGATTTTCGGCGCCTCCTTCATGGCGATCGCAGCCGACCATCCGCTGGCCAAGAAGGCTGCGGAAAACAATCCGGCACTGGCCGCCTTCCAGGAAGAGTGCCGTCGCGCGGGAACCTCCGTCGCCGTCCTCGAGACGCAGGAGAAGAAGGGTTTCGACACGGGCATCCGCGTCCGTCACCCCTTTGATCCCGAGTGGACGCTGCCGGTCTACGTCGCAAACTTCGTGCTGATGGACTACGGCACGGGCGCGATCTTCGGCTGCCCGTCGGGCGACGAGCGCGACCTGGAATTCGCGCGCAAGTACGACCTGCCTGTCGTTCCTGTCGTCATGCCGGAAGGCGCGGACGCCGCTACCTTCGAGATCGGCGACGAGGCCTACACGGACGATGGCGTGATGATCAACTCGCGCTTCCTGGACGGCATGCCGAACCGGGAAGCCTTCGAGGAAGTGGCATCGCGTCTGGCGCAGCAGCAGCTGAACGGCGCGCCCGTCGGCGAGCGCAAGGTCAACTTCCGCCTGCGGGACTGGGGCATTTCGCGCCAGCGCTACTGGGGCTGCCCGATCCCGATGATCCACTGCAAGGAGTGCGGCATTCAGCCCACGCCGAAGTCGGATCTGCCGGTCAAGCTGCCGGACGATGTCACCTTCGACCAGCCGGGCAACCCGCTCGACCGTCACGCGACCTGGAAGCACGTTAAGTGCCCCAAGTGCGGCGGCGATGCGACCCGCGAGACGGACACCATGGACACCTTCGTGGATTCGTCCTGGTACTTCGCCCGCTTCACGGCTCCCCATGCCGAAAACCCCACCGTGCCGGACGTCGCAAACCGTTGGCTGCCGGTCGACCAGTACATCGGCGGTATCGAGCACGCGATCCTGCACCTGCTCTATTCGCGCTTCTTCACCCGCGCGATGCGCAAGGCTGGCCATCTGGATATAGACGAGCCGTTCAAGGGCCTGTTCACCCAGGGCATGGTCGTGCATGAGACCTACAAGTCGGAAGACGGCCACTGGCTGGCTCCGAACGAGGTCCGCATCGAGGGCGCTGACGCATCCCGCAAGGCCTTCGAGATCGCAACCGGCAAGCCGGCCTCGATCGGCGCGCTGGAGAAGATGTCGAAGTCCAAGAAGAACACCGTCAGCCCCGAAGACATCATCGATTCCTTCGGTGCCGATACGGCGCGCTGGTACATGCTCTCCGATTCGCCGCCCGAGCGCGATGTGGAGTGGACCGACGACGGCGCAGCTGGCGCCCATCGCTTCATCCAGCGCGTCTGGCGCCTGGTGACCGATGTGCTTCCGGCGATCTCCGGCGTAGCTGCCAAGTCCGCCTACGAGGGCGAAGCAGCGGCGATCTCCAAGTCCGCCCACAAGACGCTGAAGATGGTGAGCGAAGCGATCGAAAGCCTCGCCTTCAACCGCGCGATCGCTCACATGCATTCCTTCGCGAACATGCTGCAGGGCCAGTTTGCCTCGGTCTCCGACACCTCTTCGGAAGACGTCCGTGGCGCAGCCCGCGAGGCCGTTGAGATCCTGATCCAGATCATCGCGCCCTTCATGCCGCACCTGGCGGAAGAGTGCTGGACGCAGATCGGTGGCGAGGGATTGGTTGCGGCAGCTGCCTGGCCGGAATTCGACGCGCGTCTTGTTGTGGATGACGAGGTGGTTCTGCCTGTCCAGATCAACGGAAAGAAGCGCGGAGATTTGACAATCGCCCGCAATGCAGACCAAGCTGCGGTTGAACAGGCTGTGCTGGCCCTTGATTTTGTTCAGAGTGCATTGAATGGTGGTGCGCCGCGCAAAATCATCGTCGTACCCCAGCGCATCGTCAACGTGGTTGTCTAGGAGGCCCCGTGCATCCCAAAGTCCGCGCCTCGGCTATTGCCGGCTTGATACTTGCTGCAGCCCTCGTCGGGGGCTGCACGGTAAGGCCCATGCTTGCAACCACGTCCACCACATTTGGTGAGCAAAACTCGGCCCTGCCTTCCGTCAGCATTGCCGAGGTGAACACCCGCTACGCGCAGGAGGTTCGCAATCACCTGATCTTCCTGATGAACGGCGGCGCGGGACAACCGGCCAACCCGGCCTACAGGCTCACCCTCAATGTGACCCGATCGGTGTTTTCCTCAGTTCAGGTTCAGTCTGGCGGAGTGGATGAGCCGACTGCCGGCAGCGTCCAGCTGACCGGCCGCTATACGCTGGTCGATGCAGCAACCGGCAAGACGGTCGCGACCGGCAACCAGCAGGCGACGGCCTCCTTCGACCGGCCGCGGCAGGAGTTTGCCGTTCTGCGGGCGGAACGGGATGCCGAGAACCGCGCAGCTCGCGAGCTGGCGGAGTTCATCAGGCTGTCACTCGCGCAGGATTTTGTGCGGGTGAGCGGGCAATAAACTGGTTTCAGAACTGGTCTAGGCACAAAGGGTAGTTGGCGCAGTATCGAGTTTGGGCGTTTTGAGTTTCAGGTAGCAGTACCGGATTGGCTTAGTTCCTTTGGCAGGAACCAAGTTGGTCCGGCAGAATTGATCGAGTTGGTCAGCAGGCTTGAACGGAGTGCCTCCTTATGGATTTGCAAACGACGATACTGTCGGTCGCAGGGGTTCTTGGAGGACGCATCCTGAAGCGTGAAATGCAGGACGGTGAGCCACACATCGTCGACCAGCTGATCTCCGAACGTACGATCCACCTCTCGAAGCACCCTGCCTGGCCTGTCCTCCGCCCGCTGCTTTACCGTTTCCTGCACTACCGGCAAGCGATCGGCATGGCCGACGAAATTGCCGAACTCTCCGGCTGGGACGCCATGTCCTACCTGAGCGAGCTTCTGTCGCTCAATGTCTCCATTCGCGGTACCGAGAACATCCCGCGCAGCGGCTGTTTCATCCTCGCGCCCACCCACCCGACAGGCATCGCCGACGGCATAGCGATCTTCGATCTGATGAAGGGTCTGCGACCCGACATGGCGATCTTCGCCAATCGCGACGCACTGCGGGTCAACCCGCGCTTCCGCGATCTCATCATCCCGGTGGAGTGGCGGGCAGGGGAGAAGTCCCACGCCAAGAGCCGCGACACGCTCGCCATGACTGCCAAAGCTTTCACTGAGGAGAAGGCCGTGATCCTCTTCCCGTCAGGCCGTATCGCCTACTGGCATGAGGACAAGCTCACCGAACGGCCATGGCAGCCATCCGTCGTAGCTCTTGCCCGCCGCTATGAAGTGCCGATCGTTCCGGTAAAGCTTACGGCGCGCAACTCTGGCCTGTTCTATTTCCTGTCGAAGCACTCGACCGAGCTGAGAGACATGACGCTCTTCCACGAGCTCTTGAACAAGAAGGGGCGAAGCTTCGACATCGTCGTCGGCAAGCCGATCGCACCCGCCGCCATCAGCGATGGTGAGCCCGCCGAAGTCGCCTCGCAGCTCCAGTGCCATGCAGTGGAGGTGCTGGCGCAGGATGCGGACGCAGAATTCCGTTCCTGCAAATGAAAAAGGCTCCGCGAGGGGAGCCTTCTTCGTACCTATAATGCCTGAACTCAGCCGATCTTCTGGCCGGTCTTGGCCCAGTCGGCGAGGAATGCCGAAAGGCCTTTGTCGGTAAGCGGATGCTTCACGAGATCCTTCAGCACTGCCGGCGGAACGGTCGCGACGTCGGCGCCGATCAGGGCAGCTTCCCTGACGTGGTTGGCCGAGCGGATCGAGGCAGCCAGGATCTCGGTCTTGAAGTCGTAGTTGTCGTAGATCGTCCGGATGTCGGCGATCAGTTGCATGCCATCGATGTTGATGTCATCGAGACGACCGATGAACGGCGAAATGAATGTCGCGCCTGCCTTGGCTGCGAGCAGCGCCTGGTTGGCCGAGAAGCAGAGCGTCACGTTGACCATGCGGCCGTCGCCGGTGAGCGCCTTGCAGGCCTTGAGGCCGTCGAGCGTGAGCGGCACTTTGATGGCAATGTTGTCGCCGAGCTTGGAAAGAATGTCGGCCTCGCGCATCATTTCCGCGTATTCGGTCGCGGTCACTTCGGCGGAAACCGGGCCCTTAACGACCTCGCAGATCTCCTTGATGACTTCGAGCATCGGCCGTCCGGCCTTCATGATGAGGGACGGGTTGGTCGTCACGCCATCCAGAAAGCCATAGTCATTCAGCTCACGAATGTCGTTGACGTCTGCGGTGTCGACAAAAAACTTCATCGATTTTCTCCTGAACTTTACCGGTCTTCCATCGCCGGTTCGGTGATTTGCGCGGGAATGGAAACTTGGCCTTGCTCTAATCCAAGAATCCGGCAAGGTCACGCCCAATGAGTCTAGAATCGAACGTAGAACGCGTTGTTCCTGTGATGGTCCCCATGCCTGCGGAGCGCCCCTACTCCTATGGGGTACCCATTGGCATGCATGTGGAGCCGGGATCGATCGTGCGCGTGCCCTTGGGCCCGCGCGAGGTCGCGGGCGTGGTTTGGGACGGTCCGGGAGAGCAGGTGGCGGCTTCGAAGCTGCGCAAGATCTGCCACGCGTTCGACTGTCCGCCGCTACCGGAAGAGATGCGCCGATTCGTTGATTGGGTGGCGAATTACACGCTTTCCCCGCCCGGCATGGTCGCCCGCATGGCGCTTCGTGCTCCTGCCGCCTTCGATCCGGAACCCATGACCGAAGGTCTGGTGCTGACCGACCTTCAGCCTGACCGGCTGACCCCGGCACGCAAACGCGTGCTGGAATACGCAGGTGATGGACAGGCATGGACCCGCTCCGGCCTTGCCCATGCCGCCGGTGTTTCATCGTCCGTCATCGACGGTCTGATTTCCCAAGGCGTGTTCGAGCACGTTGAAATCGCCGCGCGACCCATCGTTGCAATGCCGGATCCCACCTTCGGTAAGGGGCAGCTTACACCCGAGCAGCAGAGCGTCGCCGACCGCCTTCGGGAAAAGATCGCGGAAAGCAGCTTCAGCGCGACGCTGATCGACGGTGTTACCGGCTCCGGCAAGACGGAGGTCTATTTCGAGGCGGTGGCCGCAGCGCTTGAGCAGGGCAAGCAGGTCCTGATCCTGCTGCCTGAAATTGCGCTGACGCAGGCCTTCCTCGACCGCTTCCATGATCGGTTCGGCGCGAAGCCCGCTGAATGGCACTCGGATCTTGCTCCGCGCAAGCGTGAAAAGGTCTGGCGGCAGGTAGCCGAGGGGCAGGTGCGCGTGGTGGCGGGTGCTCGCTCCGCACTTTTCCTGCCGTTCAACGAACTGGGCCTCATCGTGGTCGATGAAGAGCACGATCCTGCCTACAAACAGGAAGACCGCGTCTTCTATAACGCCCGCGACATGAGCGTGGTGCGCGCGCGAATCGGCAACTTTCCCGTAGTCCTCGCCTCGGCAACGCCCTCGCTCGAAAGCCGGGTTAATGCGGAGCAGGGCAGGTACGAGCGGCTCGTGCTGCCCGTCCGCTTTGCACAGGCGGCCATGCCCGACATCGCGGCCCTCGACATGCGCCGCTCGCCTCCGCGACCCGGCGGCTTCATCTCGCCTGCGCTGATCGAGGCGATCTCGCAAACGCTCGACCGCAAGGAGCAGTCGCTCCTGTTCCTCAACCGTCGCGGCTATGCTCCGCTGACGCTTTGCCGTGTCTGCGGTCACCGCTTCCAGTGTGACAACTGTTCGAGCTGGCTGGTCGAGCACCGCTTCAGGAAACAGCTCGTCTGCCACCATTGCGGCCACCACGAGCCGCAGCCGGATGCCTGCCCGGAATGCGGGACGCTCGACCACCTCGTCCCCTGCGGTCCCGGTGTGGAGCGAATCGCGGAAGAGATCGACCAGCATTTTCCGGATGCTCGCACGATCATCCTCTCGTCAGACCTTTTGGGCGGCGTGAAGCGCCTGCGGCTGGAGCTGGAGGCCATTGCCAATGGTGAAGCCGACATTGTCGTGGGCACCCAGTTGGTCGCCAAGGGCCACAACTTCCCCGGCATGACGCTCGTTGGAATCGTCGACGCTGATCTTGGCCTCACCAACGGTGACCCCCGCGCTGCGGAACGAACGTTCCAGCTCCTGCATCAGGTGACCGGCCGCGCGGGTCGTACGGGCCTGAAAAGTAAGGGCTTGATCCAGACCTATCAGCCGGAACATCCGGTGATGAAGGCGCTCGTCTCGGGCGATGCGGAAGCGTTCTACGAGCGCGAGGTGCAGGAACGCCGTCAATCCGGCCTTCCGCCCTTCGGCCGCCTGGCTTCGATCATCATCAGCGCTTCCACCAAGCCCGAGGCGGAAGGCTACGCCCGTGAACTCCGGCGGGCGGCGACCCACGCATCCGAGATCGACGTCCTTGGTCCGGCAGAAGCGCCGATGGCCCTCGTTGCAGGACGTTATCGCTTCAGGCTCCTCGTCAGCGCTTCCCGTCGGTCGGACATCCAGTCCTACATCCGCGCCTGGCTCGCCAAGGGTCCAAAGCCTCGCGGAAGTATACGTGTGCAGGTCGACATCGACCCGCAGAGCTTCCTTTAAACATCGCGGATGTGTCTTTGCCGTCATGGCGTGAGGCGTTCAAAAGCGCTATACGCCCGCCAACCATTGAAGAGGTGAAAATGGAGTTTGCTTTCCCCTGGCCCTATAGCCAAGGCGAATGGCTGGCATGGGCTTCCGCGCTCGTGACTATCTTTATCGGCCTTGTCGCGATGTTGACGCCACGTCTGCGGCTCACTGCTCTTGGCCGAAGCGACGTTGCGCAACATCCTGAGGCGCTGGCAGAATCGCGCGCGCAACTCGGCGGCTTTTATGTCGGCATCGGAATCGCGGCGATTCTTTTTGCCCAGCCTTGGGTCTATATGGCGCTGGGTTTCGGATGGGCCGTGGCCGCCATCGGGCGGATTCTCTCAGCCCTCTTTGACAGGGCGCTAACTCTCAGGAATTTCGGGCGGTTGCTGGTTTCGGCAGCCATGGCTGCCCTGCCGCTCGTCTATGCCTTCGGGATTATTCCTTAAGCATAACAACCCTATCGGCGGGGATGCGACAAACCTGCCAAAAAGTTGCGGTTTCGATATGTTGCGAGTCGAGAAAGCCTGTGCTAGACGGCTCACGGCTCTAAGCTTTGGCTTCTCCAAGCCTAAGCGCCATAAGGATTTCAACAAGGTCTGGGATTAGCCCGAGTTTCCAAAACTCTAGCGTCCGATCTCGCGACCTAAAGCTGTGAGTAGGACCGTGGCACAAACTGGCTCAATGGTCTCCGGGGTGGCAGCGCGTTATGCACGCTCGCTCTTCGAGTTGGCCGAAGAAGCAGGCGCAACCTCCGCGACCGAGAAGGATCTGGGTCGCTTTGAGGCATTGCTTGAAGGCAGTGCTGATCTGAGACGCCTGATTGAAAGCCCTGTCTTTTCTTCGGAAGAGCAACAGAAGGCGATCGGCGCCGTACTTGATGGTGCGAAGATCGGTGGCCTCACAGGTAATTTTCTTCGAGTTGTGGCCCAGAACAGGCGTCTGTTCGCTGTGCCCCAGATGATCCGCGCATTTCGCGAGATTGCTGCCGATGCCCGTGGCGAGGCGACGGCGGAAGTGACTGCTGCCCATGCTTTGACAGCCGATCAGGAGCAGGCCCTCAAGGCCGCGCTGAACGATTTGGTTGGCAAGGATGTCACCGTTAAGGTGACGGTTGATCCTTCTCTGCTCGGCGGTCTCGTCGTTCGGGTTGGCTCCCGCCAGATCGATACGTCGCTCAAGACAAAACTTAATTCTCTCAAGGTTGCACTGAAAGAGGTCGGCTGATGGATATCCGCGCTGCGGAAATTTCCGCAATCCTCAAGGATCAGATTAAGAATTTCGGGGCGGAGGCCGAGGTCTCTGAAGTAGGCCAGGTGCTTTCCGTCGGTGACGGTATTGCCCGCGTTTACGGTCTGGACAACGTCCAGGCTGGTGAAATGGTCGAATTCCCCGGTGGTATCCGCGGTATGGCGCTGAACCTCGAAGTCGACAACGTCGGCGTCGTGATCTTCGGTAACGACCGCGACATCAAGGAAGGCGACACCGTCAAGCGTACGGGCGCCATCGTTGACGTTCCGGTTGGTCCGGAGCTGCTCGGCCGCGTGGTCGACGGTCTCGGCAACCCGATCGACGGCAAGGGCCCGATCAACGCCAAGGAACGCCGCCGCGTTGACGTGAAGGCTCCGGGCATCATCCCCCGCAAGTCGGTTCACGAGCCGATGTCCACCGGCCTCAAGGCAATCGACGCCCTGATCCCGATTGGCCGCGGCCAGCGCGAGCTGATCATCGGTGACCGCCAGACCGGCAAGACCGCGATCATCCTCGACACCTTCCTCAACCAGAAGCCGCTGAACCAGGGCGATGACGAGAGCCAGAAGCTCTACTGCGTCTACGTCGCTGTTGGTCAGAAGCGCTCCACCGTTGCACAGTTCGTGAAGGTTCTCGAAGAGCGTGGCGCTCTTGAGTACTCGATCGTTATCGCTGCTACGGCTTCCGATCCTGCTCCGATGCAGTTCCTTGCACCGTTCGCAGGCTGCGCGATGGGCGAATACTTCCGCGACAACGGCAAGCATGCCGTGATCGCATACGACGACCTGTCCAAGCAGGCCGTGTCCTACCGTCAGATGTCCCTGCTGCTCCGTCGTCCGCCAGGCCGCGAAGCTTACCCGGGTGACGTTTTCTACCTGCACTCCCGTCTGCTGGAACGTGCGGCCAAGATGAACGACGAGCTGGGCGCTGGCTCGCTGACCGCTCTGCCGGTTATCGAAACCCAGGCAAACGACGTTTCGGCCTACATCCCGACCAACGTGATCTCGATCACCGACGGTCAGGTGTTCCTCGAAACCAACCTGTTCTTCCAGGGTATCCGCCCGGCTGTGAACGTTGGTCTGTCGGTTTCCCGCGTGGGTTCTGCCGCTCAGGTCAAGGCCATGAAGCAGGTTGCAGGCTCCATCAAGGGTGAGCTGGCTCAGTACCGTGAAATGGCTGCGTTCGCGCAGTTCGGTTCGGACCTTGACGCTGCAACGCAGCGCCTGCTGAACCGCGGTGCACGTCTGACCGAGCTCCTGAAGCAGCCGCAGTTCTCGCCGCTGAAGACCGAAGAGCAGGTTGCTGTGATCTTCGCAGGTGTGCAGGGCTACCTCGACAAGCTGGCGGTCAAGGACGTTGCTCGCTTCGAGCAGGGTCTGCTGAACCACCTGCGCGCTGAAGGCTCGATCCTCGAGGCAATCCGCAAGGAGAAGGCTCTTTCTGACGACCTCCGTGGCCGCCTGAAGAACGAGATTGAAACCTTCGCGAAGAACTTCGCCTAAGGACTGAGCGGGCATGGCTTCACTCAAGGACTTACGCAACCGGATCGCCTCCGTTAAGGCGACGCAGAAGATCACCAAGGCGATGCAGATGGTCGCCGCGGCGAAGCTGCGTCGTGCTCAGGAAGCGGCCGAGGCTGCTCGTCCCTATGCTGAACGCATGGGTGCGGTGCTAGCCAATGTCACCGCGTCCATTTCAGGTGACGACGCCCCCGCGCTGATGCGGGGGACGGGAAAGGACGACGTGCATCTGCTCGTCGTCTGCACGGCCGAACGTGGTCTGTGTGGCAGCTTCAACAGCCAGATCGCCAGGCTTGCGCGTGATCACACTCGCGGGCTTCTGGCGAAGGGCAAGCAGGTCAAGATCTTTTGCGTAGGCCGCAAGGGTTATGACATTCTCCGCCGCGAATTCCCCAATCTGATCTCTGATCGGGTTGAGCTTCGCGAGGTGAAGCAGATTGGATTTGCCAATGCGAACGAGATCGCTGCCAAGGTGATCGGTTCGTTCGAGCGCGGTGAGTTTGACGTTTGCACGCTGTTCTATTCGCAGTTCAAGTCCGTCATCAGCCAGATCCCGACTGCAAAGCAGATCATTCCTGCAGCAGTTCCGGCTGACGTGACCGTTGTGGATACGGGCGCGGTTTACGAATACGAACCCGACGCCGGGGCAATCCTGGAAGACCTGATCCCGCGCAACATCGCGGTTCAGATTTTCCGCGCTCTGCTCGAGAACGTAGCTGGTGAGATGGGCGCCAAGATGAGCGCCATGGACAACGCAACGCGCAACGCAGGTGAGATGATCAACAAGTTGACCATCACCTACAACCGCCAGCGTCAGGCCCAGATCACCAAGGAACTGATCGAAATCATTTCGGGCGCGGAAGCGCTCTAACGGATCGAAGAGGTACAACGAATGGCTAAAGCAGCGACAGGGACTGCGGAAGTCGCGGCCGGTGGAGCGGTTGGAAACATCACGCAGGTTATCGGCGCGGTGGTGGACGTCCAGTTCCGTGACCATCTGCCTGCAATCCTGAACGCCCTTGAGACCGACAACCAGGGCACGCGCCTGGTTCTCGAGGTTGCACAGCATCTTGGCGAGCACACCGTACGCTGCATCGCCATGGACTCGACCGATGGTCTGGTCCGTGGTCAGGCAGTGCGCGACACGGGTTCGGCCATCAGCGTTCCGGTTGGCCCGGAAATGCTCGGCCGCATCATCAACGTGATTGGTGAGCCGGTTGACGAAGCTGGCCCGATCACCGCTACGCAAACCCGCGGCATCCACCAGCCGGCTCCGGAATACGTCGAGCAGTCGACGGAAGCCGAGATCCTGGTCACGGGCATCAAGGTTCTCGACCTTCTGGCTCCTTACGCCAAGGGTGGTAAGATCGGCCTGTTCGGCGGTGCCGGCGTGGGCAAGACGGTTCTGATCCAGGAACTGATCAACAACATCGCTAAGGCGCACGGTGGTTACTCGGTGTTCGCTGGCGTTGGTGAGCGTACCCGTGAGGGTAACGACCTCTACCACGAGTTCATCGAATCCGGCGTGAACAAGCACGGTGGTGGCGAAGGCTCCAAGGCCGCACTCGTTTACGGCCAGATGAACGAGCCTCCGGGTGCTCGCGCTCGCGTTGCTCTGACCGGTCTGACGCTGGCTGAGTACTTCCGCGACGAGGGCCAGGACGTTCTGTTCTTCGTGGACAACATCTTCCGCTTCACGCAGGCAGGTTCGGAAGTGTCGGCTCTGCTGGGCCGTATTCCTTCCGCTGTGGGTTATCAGCCGACGCTGGCAACCGACATGGGCGCCCTGCAGGAACGCATCACGACCACGACCAAGGGTTCGATCACCTCGGTTCAGGCCATTTACGTTCCCGCCGACGACTTGACCGACCCTGCGCCGGCTACGTCGTTCGCCCACCTGGACGCAACCACGACGCTTAACCGCTCGATCGCTGAAAAGGGTATCTACCCGGCAGTGGATCCGCTCGACTCCACCTCGCGTATGCTTGACCCGATGATCGTCGGTGAAGAACACTACTCGGTGGCCCGTGCGGTTCAGTCGACGCTTCAGCGCTACAAGTCGCTGCAGGACATCATCGCGATCCTGGGCATGGACGAGCTGTCTGAAGAAGACAAGCTCACCGTTGCTCGCGCTCGTAAGATCGAACGCTTCCTGTCGCAGCCGTTCTTCGTTGCTGAGGTGTTCACCGGTTCACCGGGCAAGCTCGTTGATCTCCAGGACACCATCAAGGGCTTCAAGGGCCTGGTGAATGGCGACTACGACCACCTGCCGGAAGCTGCTTTCTACATGGTCGGCACCATTGAGGATGCGATCGAGAAGGCTCAGCGTCTGGCAGCGGAAGCAGCCTGATCCATCAGCGACTAGCGTTAGGGAGTAGCGGATAGACGGACGGCAGACGCAGTGTGATCACGCAGCTGCCGTTCCCTGTTTGCTAGCGACATATGGCCCAAAACTTCAACTTTGAACTGGTCTCCCCTGAGCGTCTCCTCATTTCCGAGGAAGTTCAGCAGGTTGTTATCTCAGCGACTGAGGGCGAGATGACGGTCATGGCGGGCCATGCACCAACCATGACGACGATCAAGCCGGGTCTGGTTACGGTCAAGCGTGCAAGCGGCGAGACCGTTCGCTTCGTCGTGCTCGGCGGCTTCGCCGATATCACGCCGGAAACCTGCCGGTTGCTCGCTGAGTCGGCCAGCACCGTGGAAGACTTCGACAAGGCCGCCCTTCAGCGTCGTATCGCTGAGCTGCGCACCGAGATCGACAGCAACCTCGACCACGAGGCACGGACAAAGGCTGAGGAGTTCCTTGGACACCTCACAACGCTGAACCACGTGTTGAGCTAATACCGGCCAGCCTGGTATCGAGTTGAAAAGCCCTGCTCTCCGGAGCGGGGCTTTTTCTTTTTCGCGGTTGGCCTGCCATTGGATGGCTGGCCCAGACAGTCTCGCGCAGGGACTGCGGGGTGACAGTCACTCCGCCCTCATCCTGAGCCTGTCGAAGGGCGAGGGCTCCAGTAGGCGCTATAAGAGGAGCGAAAAAGCGTTCAGTAACCCTGCCGTGCGAGGCGCAATCGAGCCAACAAAAAAGCGGCCCGAAGACCGCCTTTTTCGTTTCCGTGTACCTGTTGACTATTCGCGGTTGCTGCCCAGGAACTGGAGCATGAACATGAACAGGTTGATGAAGTCGAGGTAGAGACGCAGGGCGCCCATGATGGCCTTGCGGCCTGCAACCAGGGTGCTGTCGCCTTCGTAGTACATTTCCTTGATCT
>Ga0182736_1002670_pt1 | contig 13091 bp, 15 predicted proteins | sample eDN5th30CKraftBY_FD_128882 | JGI IMG/M metagenome (GOLD analysis project Ga0182736, IMG submission 128882) | Enriched backyard soil microbial communities from Emeryville, California, USA - eDNA 5th pass 30_C Kraft BY (version 2) (version 2) | ecosystem: Environmental > Terrestrial > Soil >...
CTCCCTACAGCACTTGGAGGGTGCGCTCGCGAGCGGCTTCGCTTCACCCAGCTACACCACTCGGCGGGACACGATCAGGGGTTTTCGCCCAATGTCGCAGAAGGGTACACCCAAATCTCACCTTGGGCGGACATGTATCTTCGGTGCAAGGACATGGGCTTTTTCTTTCCAAATGCGAATCCTTGGGGCGCAGGGGCAGTGGGGAAGATTCGGTGGGGCTACCTTAATTTTTCAGGAGCCGGATCATCGGTCCCGCTTCCCCAGCGGCGCTATGTTGTCGCTCCTACGGGCGGGCGGCCGGGAGGACTGCTGTCTACCTTTGGGCCTTCGACCGTCCCCTTGCGGCCTGTTAACTGAGCATTGCGGTCGTGAATTGGCTCCGGCCTCGGGCTAGTTCGAAGCTGCGGACCGGCCAGGCGGCTGCGCATGACGCGGCCCTCTCAAGCTGGGTAGCAACTCGGGGGGGGTAGAAGAGACTGAGAAGCTCAAATCTGTCGTTGAGAATCGTCGGGCAGCCGCTGCCGAAGGAGTCAGCTAACGGATGTCGCATTAGACCCGATCGCTGAAATGTGGAAGCCGTTTGACACGCTGGAGGCGGCGGTGTGCCGATCTATGTCGGCTGCTCACTCGGGGCTCGGAGGCAAGGAGACAGGCCGTGGGTACTCCTGCGCGACAAGCACAAAAATGACCCCTTGCATCCCCGGCTCAGGCAGGTATCCCAAACCTGCAATTATTGCGGATTCGGGGAGGCCGATGGCGGGAAGGACTACAACGAAGGTTACTGTGCTGGATCACGGTGCAGCGGCGCCAAAATTCGATTACGGCCAGTTACCGGCAACGGCCCGCGAGGCGCTGCGAGAGCATGCCCGCGAAATCCGCGAGCGGCTGGTGTTCACAGCGCTCGCGATGATCGACATCGGAGAACACCTAGTTGCTGCCCGCCCGCTGCTCCCACACGGCGCATGGCTGCCTTGGCTCATCGCCGAGACGGGCATGTCGGAGTCGTGGTCGCGAGATTGCATTCGCGTTTACGAGAGATTTCACGAGCGCCGCCAAGTTGTCGAAGAAAAGAGCTTCGCACTTCCGACAACAGCCATTGTCCGTTTAGCAGCCGCGCCGGCTGAGGCAACCGAAGACGTCTTCGGCCGCGTGCAGGAGGGCGAAAGGCTTCGCGTGACCGATGTGGAGCAGGTCATCCGCGAGTATCGCCAGCGCGAGGGGGAGTTAGACGAAGGCAAGGGACCGCATGCCACCGCCTACGAGGAATCTGAACTGGGCTGCATCGATGTGTTGCACGCGCTTGCCGACCGCGCTCGCGACGAGCTTATCCCCCAAATCCTCGCCCGCGCGCAAGGCGTGGCCCAGAGACTTCATGAGGCTGACGAGACGCTGCGTTCGGGGAAGCGGGTCACGGCGAAGGACTTACGCCCCCTGTTCCTTGACGCACAATGGCTTACAGACGCGTTGGAGCAACTGACGCAAAGGCGCGGGGTGGGCGCAGGCAGGGTTGTCCACCAGACCTTCCTTGACCGGCCTCCGCACGACGGCGGCCCGTGGGGGGACGTTGCGGCCTTCCTTCGTGCCATTGGCTCCTCTGACGCGATCGATGCTGAGCTGCGGGGGGCATCTCCGCTTTTGTCAAGCGTGGTCTAGACGCGTTCAATCGGGCGCTCTGACATTAGGATACCGCCTACGCTCCGGAACTCGGGACGCCCACCGTTCGGCATCGTGTTGACTAGCCTTCGCAGGCGGTGGGCTTATGAGCAAAATCCACGCGCTCATCGACGCCGAAGGCCGCGCTGCATCCTCCGTCTAACTGGCGGACAGGTCGCCCACTGCACCGAGTCCGACGCGCTGACGGACATACTTGACGAGGGCGATATCCTACTGGCTGACAAGGGCTGTGGTAGCGATGGCAGCCGGGTAAAGGCGGCCGAGCGGGAAGCCTGGGCCATCATTCCGTCAAAAGCGGACCGCGAGGGCTCCTTCGCGTTTTCGCGCTGGGTTTATCGACAACTGACCCCCTTGGACCGGTTCTTCAACAGGATCAAGCAGTTCCGGGGTACTGCAACCCGATACGATAAGCGTACCGTGCAGCAAAGCTCGTTGGCACCAGGCTTTTGTGTCAGAGTTTATGAGCCGACGCCCTAAGAAACGACGTATTCGTCTCCGAGGCGATAAAAGCGGCTCAATGTGCGGGCATACTTTCGGTCGAGATCGAGCAGCCAGACCTCGGACGTAAGTCCGTTTGGCACAATGCTGCCGAGAATAGGGTGCTCCAATCTAACACCCGCGAGACAATTGGCGGGCGCGCACTTAGCTTCCAATGAGTGATCATCGGTGAGTTATCGAGTTGCCGAATACTCGGATAACAACCGTTCAATGCCATCTCCAGATCATCAGCAAAACCTCGTTGCGTGGTGATGTCAGTTCCGAGACGCTTTTCATTATTGCATTTGCCGCTTTCGATAATAATCATGGGCTGTACCTGATGAATGAAGAAAAAGAGGAGTGTTCGTGCGCGCAGCGCAGTGCACGCTCCTGGAGCGACGCTTCCAAAAACCCAGTGTATTGGGGTGCTTGCCGGCGACAGCAACACATTCGGCCTGAAGCATGCCCGCTCGTTTATGAGCGCGGCAGATGCGGAAAGGGAACTTTATGTATTTGGCATAGCTTTGCTGTTCCTCGATTGTCGTTGGGTACCTCGTTGAGAAGGAGGACAGTTTGTCCTCTGAGCAAAGGGGCGACCAGAGTCAATGCATACTACGTGCGCCAGGACGCGATCGCTTCGCGCCTGTAATTGCGCAAGGGGATCTTGTTTTTGAGGAAGTCGAAAACCAGCAGTCGTTACCGCGAACATGATTTCTCCTTCTCCTGACGAACGCTTTGTCAGGAGTCATTGGATATGAGCGACCGATCGCACACGTGCTATCCGTGCGCTGTACCAGTGTCTTGAAGGCAGCAGCGGTTCGGGCGCTGCGCGTCTTCGCACGCTTGGAGCGGCTAAAAATGAAAATAGGGAGTTCGTGCAGCTAGCATGCAGCCACCGCGCAGAAAGAAATTATTTCCGCGATTGAACCATCAGGGACGAGTTTCCGCAGGAGATGGATCTTTTAATTGAACGCGAATATCGATAATGTCCGCCACAGGCTTGGCTCCCGCTAGTAGGGCTGAGTTCAGCCTCTATCCCTGGTGCTGGAACACCGGGATGGAGGTGCCTGATCGATCAGGCAAGGGGACTATTGCAGGATCTTGTTTGGGCTGCAAGGATCCCCCCTTGAAAAAGATCTCAAACCGCCAATTTTATATAAGTCCCGGATATCACCGGCTTTTCTCGCTCGCAAGAATAGTGCAAAATGCAGTAGCCAAAGGAATTTATATACAGAGTGAGCCAAAGCGCACACGTGAAAGTTATCCACAGGCCCGTCGCTATGCGAGCTATTCAGCCACAATGGGCAATGATCATGCGCTGCTGATAGATCGGCGATGTGCAAATGGAAAAGCATAGACAAAAAGGGTTTATGACCACTACTTGATCTAGATAACGGAAGCTTCGCCTCCGGAGGGAGCACTTACAGGCGCTTGGGGCCGCCTGGTCTTGCCCGAAGGCCAGTGTCGAGACGTGAACTGCCCCCCCAATTCGATCTGACAGTCGGCAAAAGCACATGGCTCAAACACAGGCTTATATCTAACGAGTACTGATACGGTGGATTGCTGATAGGTGGTGCTCGCTGCAGGCGCTGGACAACCGAGCAGAAGCTAACAACGTATGGACTCTGGTTGCACGATCTGCTTCAATCCATACCAATTGCTTCAACTTGAGATCTGATGGGTGTCCGATGACTATTTGTTCTGCGTTCGTACCGGAGACTGTGAGTTCGCTCGGTGCGCGGGTGGCCATTGGTCTTTGCCTTGCAATCAGCGGCGGTGCCGGTGCGGCCTATGCTCAGCAGTGCGGATGTTCGGTACCCTTGTCTAGCCTTCCTGCTGGCCAGGCTATCGGACAGCTCACGATGTCATCTGGATCCGTCAACGTGCTTGGTGCTAACGGATGGACTCCGGCCGGAGCAGGCACGCCTCTTTCGCTAGGTTCCCAAATTGAGACGGGTGCTGGTTCCTCGGCGACTCTGATGGTCGGGGGCTGCTCGCTGAACCTGGGTGCCCAGGCTGCTGTAAGCTTTGTGGCTTCAAACCAGTCGCTTTGTGTAGCTGTGAGGGACGTCGTGCCGGGTCAGAACGTTGGTAGTGCTCCCCAAATTGATCCCCTAGTACTGGGGATAGCTGGGGCTGGTGCCGTTGGTGGGATTGTCGCGGTTGCTACCAGGGACAGCGATTCACCGGCCAGCCAGTAAGCTCCTATTAGAACGGCCTTCTGCGGCGTTGATGACGGTGTTCGTTGCCACGGCCGCTGTTGCATCTTAGCTTTTCCTAATTGCGCTTATCCAGTCTGAAGCCACCGCTTCAAACGCTGCTGCTCTTTGGCTGTCCGATAGACGTTCAATCGGAAAGCTGGGAAAGCCGTCGTAGTTGGTGGTGGAAAACGGTCCGACAGCCGAGGCAAAACGGTCATAGAACTCCCGACGTTGATCTGAAGGCAACAACTGCCTGGCGTAGCCGAAATTGACGCTGATACTCGCTCGATACAATATACTTAGTGGACGTATGATGCGATCATCAGAGTTCCTTATGACCACGGATACAGACTTATCCGCTATGCTGAAGCCTTCCCCAAGCTCTTGAATGAATGTGCGGAAATGCTCGAACAGACGAACTGTGGTTTCTCCCCTGCCTTTGAGCCATGTGTCACACCATTCTGCAAGTGACCCTGCCTTGGAGGAATTCAGGATCACACGCTTCGCCTTGGCGCGTTCGGTTGCTCCAATGATGCGGGGAACGAGCGTCCTGAAGCCACCATCGCCCTCGAAGTAGCGAAGCTCCACCGCGAGTACTTCAGCAGTCATCTGTTCGTTCAGGAACTCTACGATGCGAGCCAGCTCGCGGGGGATTTCATCCGCAACGAAAAGAAGCTTGCGCCGACCAGCCCGGAAGTTGTCGTCAACCCTTGGCCAGAACTCCTCAAGTTCGTATTCTGCGCCCAGGAACTCCTGAAGTTGCTCCTCGGGATCCCTGCCCAGCTTCTCACAGGTCATGTTGAATGTCTGTGCGATCGTTCCCACCGGCCAGTAGGCGACAGCGTTTGCTACATAGTCTAGCATCTGACCGACTACTTCCCTGCGTATCCGGGTGTCGCTGGCACGCTTGACCTCAACAAGAACCGGCACCGCATCCTTCGTGACGAACAGATGGTCGACAGACCAGCGGCCGTTGCTGCTCTCGCTGTCTGCTATCGGTTGCTCGCGTTGCACCAGCAGCAACTCTCCATCACTGTCTCCTATCGTACCTGGAAAACGAGCAACCAGATCCTGCAGCGCATCTTCGCTACTGGGTCTCGCCGTGGAGTGCTCCCCGTTTCATCGGACATGTCGGCTAGTTTGATTTAGCCCTGATGAACTGCCGAGGGGAAGCCATCTTGAGCGCGGAATGTGGATGGGTTTCGTTGTAGTCTTCGATCCATCCATCGATGAGCCGGAGCGCTGTTTCTGCGTCGGGAACCTGGGAGATGCGGATATAGTCCCGCTTCAGAGTTTTAACGAACGCCTCGGACATACCATTCGACTGCGGGCTGGCCACCGGCGTGAAGCAGGGCGTCAGATTGAGCGCCTGAGCAAACAACCTCGTATCCCTCGCGGTATAAGCCGAACCGTTGTCCGACAGATGCTCGATTGCATGGGGGGCTCGGGTTGCATGGAAGCGTTTTTCGACCGCCTCCAGCATCATGTCGCGCACGTCGGAGCCGGAGATGCCCGCATTGGCGACAACCGTCCAGGCAATGATCTCGCGGTCGAATGCATCGATGATGAAGGCGAGACGAACAACTTCACCATTCCAGCAGGTGAACTCCATCGGAGCACCAACGCAGGTTCGAGCACATGACCATGACCTTGCCGTCATGGACGCGGCCCTGGCGAAGGGACGTATGCTTCTCCAGCAGCATCGCGTGGTTGCCCATGATGCGATGGATCCGTTTGGCGTTGACGACAGGCTGATCGGCGGCTCGCCTTTCGCGATTGAGGAGCGCGGCGATCCGCCGATAGCCATAGGTTGGCCTTTGATCCACCGACCTGCGAATGATGGGAAGAAGCTCCGCATCCTCGGCCTTGTTATAGCGCCCGCGCGGCTTTGATCTGCCTTTCAACCGCTCGGCGAGGTTTGAACGGGAAACGCCCAGCGTGTCTGCCACGGTCTTCATCGGGAACCGTCCTTCGGCAACAAGATCGGCCGCGATATTCGTTTATGGAATGGCCCGCCCCTTTCCCCAGCGTCTATTATGATGCTGTCGTGTGTGAGAAAGAAAGGAACGGGCCAATGACTATAGTGATCCTTGGAATTGATCTGGGCAAGAACTCTTGCAGCGTAGTTGGTGTCGACGCGACCGGTAGAGTTGTCACTCGTCGGGCGATGCGCCGCCAAACGCTGATTGATTACGTGGCGAAGCTTCCAGTCTGCGTGGTTGCAATGGAAGCATGCTGCGGTGCCCATCATCTGGGCCGGCTGTTTGCGGCACAAGGTCATGAGGTTCGGCTGATGTCGCCGGAATACGTTCGCCCATATATAAAGGCCCAGAAAAATGACGACCGGGACGCTGAGGGTATTGCCGAAGCTGCATCTCGTCCGACCATGCGTTTTGTCGATCTTAAGAGCCAGGAGCAACTGGACCTTCAAACGCTGCATCGGGTGCGTTCTCGCCTTGTGGCCGAACGGACGAACCTCATCAATCAGCTTCGCGCAATCCTGCTGGAACGCGGGGTGATCTTTCCGGTTGGGCGGCGAAAACTCGAGTTGGGCGTGGATGGTATGCTTGCCGAGGGTATCGAGAGACTGTCACCGCGTGTGCATCAATTGGTTGGCGAATTGCGCGCCGAATGGAAGCTACTCGACGCGAAGATTGGTGCCCTAAATACTGAGTTTATCCAATTGGCGCGCAATAATGCCGCCATGCGCCGACTGACGTCGATTCCCGGTATAGGCGTACTCAATGCGACGGCCCTGGTGGCTGCGGTAGGCGATGCGAGTAGCTTCGCCAAAGCCCGCGATCTTGGTGCTTGGCTCGGACTGGTACCCAGACAATACAGTACCGGCGGTAAAGCCCGACTGCTTGGGATATCAAAACGGGGGAATACCTATTTACGCACCCTACTTATTCATGGTGCTCGCGCAGCGTTACCGTCGCTTTCAACGACTGACACGCCGCTCGGTCGATGGTTGAATGCCATGATCGAGCGAGGCGTACACCGTAACGCTGTGGTCGTGGCTCTGGCTAACAAGCTGGCGCGGATAGCGTGGGCCACCTTGCGCAAGGAAGCAGGCTTTGACCGCGGTTACCCGGTAGCTGGGTAATTAGATCGGCTACGCACTAGGAAAAACGTAGCCCAACGAGGTTTGCAGGAAGGATCGTGAAGATGGCCTGACAGTCGAACGGCGTTTAGAAAGCCCGATCAAAAAAATGGCATTCACTGCCGAACCGTTTATGGGGCTCTAGACGTGCGGATGTCCATCTTGGCTGTGAGCATGCTCACAAGACCGCATACGTTGACGCAGACTGATCAGAACACCGTAAAATCCTCTTGCTAACGGGGCGGGCCATACGTTTTTTGAGTCCGCTTTGGAAAGGGCCTCGCGGAGAATTTCGACCTCCATTGTCTTGCGACCGAGCATGCGTTCCAGCTCGCGGACGCGATCCTCCAGCTTCTTCACTTCAGAAGTGGCGACAACCGGCTCGTCAGAATCCACCGCTGCAGCACCTCCCTCGCTCAAGAGCCTGCGCCACCGATAAAGCAGGTTGGGCGCAACGCCATGACGGCGAGCGGTCGAAGAGACCGTCTCACCTGGTTCGAAACTCTGCTCGATGATCGTCAGCTTCTGCTCGGTTGTCCACCGCCTACGACGGACATCACCCGTCAGCAATTCAACGTGTCGATACGCGTTAGACATAAGCCTGTCCTCAAGCCTGTGCTTGAGCCTTTCTGCTTATGCCGACTGTCCGGTCGAAATGGGGGGCAGTTCATGCCGGCCGCATCTGGGCAAGCTCACCATTAGCATTCACCACAAAGATAGTCTGATGCGAGTTCAACGTTTTCCCTCTCAATTGCCGTGCTTGCGGACCGTTTCCGACCGAACGCCTGCGAGCCCCAAATGCTGACGAACCATGCAAACCTGAAGATAGCATTGGCTCGACATTCCCTTCAATCTGGTTAGCCGGATTATGATGTAGTTAGACGCACTACGGCAACGCTCTTGCGCAGTACGCTGCTACCTTGGCCATCTATGCTTAGGGCACGCCCCTGGCACTCTAGAAATTCGATTCATGTGCAAACGGCGTTTCCCGGAGTAATGGGGGGAATACAGCACAAAGCTGCAAATTGCGTTTGCTCAAGCATGGTCGGAGATGGCAGTTCTAGGAGGCTTCGTTAACGGGAAGAATGCTCAATAGTTCGCGTAAGGTACGTGGTTGGAACGAGACGTCAGAGCAATCGACGCCAATGTCCCGGGACATGCCGAAATGCAGGACGGTGTTGTGGCTATGGCCACAGAAGTGGGACGGCCTAAGTGCGCTGTCCCTGCCATGTGCGTCGCGCGCAAATCGGGCGCAAGGATGTGCGGTTTAACGTCCGAGTCCCGGCGGGCGTCTCGTGATTGCCGGGAATGAGGTACTTCCGTCCTCTCTGGCCTTTGCGCAGTCACACCAGCGGATCTTCTGGTCAGTTATCCTTCTTGCCGTCGGTGCCCCAATCTCCCGATCTGCGCCGCAGATGCATCTTGCGACGGAAATCCCATTTTCCTTTTGTATATTTCTCGATCAGGTTTTCGATGACATCAAGCGAAGCATTTTGATCGAACCCTTGTTCAGTCAGCGGCTCCGCTATAACTTCAATCAGACGCTTAATGTCCTGATCTCCTTTCTTGTCCGCATTCACGATCATGAGGTGGAGGCAGACTCTTGCAACGTCATCGCGGCCAGGCCTGCGCTCAGCGCGCATTCGATTGCGGTATCCTTTTTGGTATTCGCGCTGCACAAGCAGCTTTTCCTTCTCATTCTTGCTTTTTCCCATGGCCGACTCCGTGGTTCCTGATGTTCCCGACTATGATGAGCTCAAAAGCTGTCGGCGCAAAAAGATTTTTTACCTCTTAGACCATTCAGCAAACGACGTTTACAGTTGAATCGGAAATATTGGACGTCGTAACGTTGCCATAGAACTTTGAATCGGAAATCTGTAATTCTGAAACGGTTTACAGCAATTTTTTTACATTGCAGACAACTTGAACTCCATTTCCTGCAGTTTGCGGCAACTTGCCCGTAATGTTCGGCAACATGTGGGGAAGGTATTTTAATTTAGAATGACGTCGTTGCCGGACCGGGTCTGCAGGTAGTGCCAGCGCGTGGAGTAGCCAACGGCGTTTGGTTTTGGATCTCTCCTGCCGACCTCCCTACGCGGCGGAAGACCGGCCTCCTCACCCAGCCACTACGGAAACGGCGTCTCCCTAACGATTGAAAACGACCTGGGGAGGGGCAAACCGCTAGACTGTAACGCGAACACCGGCAGATTCGGGATCATCAAGCATCGCCATCTCGAGGCGATCTCCAACCTGAGAGCATCAATGAGCCGATCTTGCTCGTGTGGATCTGGTGAGAAGAGATGGCCGATGCACTCCGTTGCCTTGGCGCGCCAACTCGACCGAGCACTTGCGATTTCCTCGGCAAGGTCACTCACTCGCACGATGCTGTCTAAGTCGCAAAAAGAACCCATCTACGAGTAGAGGCATCGTTGTTCCTCTAGCGGATCGTGCAGCAGACTCTCCACTTGTTCAATGTCGAGGCCGAGGTACTGCCTCCCGAGACGCATGAATACATCTTCTCGCGCTGCCATCTCGGCAAGCCATTTTCCGAGGATCAAGGTACTTTTGCCCGCGCCCATTACACCCTGAAACCAGATCAGCTTGGTTCCGTCCAGCAGGGTATATCGAATACGAGCGAAGACCTGGATCTCAGCCATCTATCGCGATCCTCATGCTTAAGAACCTGGTGATCGGCAGTACGTTGTTCGTTCAAAGCCTGCAGCCTGGCCGTAACACGGCCATGATCTGGGCTTCGCTAAATCGGCTCTTCTTCATCAAAATCTCCTCGAGCATCTTGCCGAGAAAATTCTACTTTTGAAGCCCCTTATTCGCGGGGAGGATTACCCCCCTTGCCCAGATTTTCGAGTTGATTTCTTTTCAGATTTTCCATGACGCACAGCGGGGTCCCAGGGCAGATGCGCAGTGCCCCCAGATGGTCATGCCCGTTGATGTGGTTACCAGTCCTTCCGCCGGTTAAGCGTCGGTGGCTTTTTCTCCGAGCCGGTAAAAGCGGCTGAATGTGCGCGCATAATTTCTGTCGAGATCGATAAGCCAAACCTCGGAAGTAATGCCATTGGGCACAAGGCTGCCAAGGCGGGGGTGCTCCACTAAAGTGCCCGCAAGACAAGTAGCGGGGCGCGCACTCAGCTTCCAATTCGTGATCGCCGGTGAGGTATCCAGTTGCTGCATACTCGGATAACAACCGTTCAATATCATCTCCAGATCATCAGCCAGACTCCGAAGCGAGGTGATTTCAGTTTTGAGGCGTCCACGGTTGTATTCGCTGTTTTCGATGATGATCATGCCTGTTCCTGATGAATGAATAGAGAGAATGTTCGTGCGCGCAGCGCAGCTACGCGCACGTGGATCGACACTTCAGAAATTCCGTGCATTTGTGTGCTTGCCGGGAACGCTCAACAAATTCGGCCTGGAGCATGCCGAACGTTTATGAGTGCAGCAGATGCTCCGGAAACGGTAACTTCATGCTTGGCATAGCTCTGCTGCTCCCCGATGGTCGTTGGGTGCTTTGTTGAGAACGGGGCAGTCCGCCTTCCAGCAAAGGGGCGATCAGCGCATCAGCGGGTACTTTATGCGCCAGCACTTCGCGGGTCTGCCCGTGGCGCAGGCTCATAAGCTTCACACGTGCTCATCGAGACCCTTGTAATCATGTCCGTCAGGGTGACTCAGATCGGGGCGTCAAAATCCGGTAGTTCGGCTTATGCAGGCTGTCGATTGCCTGGAGCGCAATCTCGACAAACGCTTCATCGATCAATCGCTCCTGGTCCGCCTGCGATTTGGCGAATACGTCTCCAAGCCACAGGGTCACTTCCTCACGAAGAGCCTCTTGCACGTTGAGAACTTTATCGGCGAGGCCTGGTTTGCCGATAAGTCGATCAAGATCAGCAAGCGCCCAAATGCCATCTTCAACAAGACTATCGTTGAGTAGCGGGTCGATCAGCGCGAATTCGCAAAGGGCGTCTTCAATGCCGAAGTATTGCCGCCCCAGCCGGTCCCAAAGGTATGCCCCGAAGGTTGCTTCTCCATACCACTTGCCAAGCGCGCCTTCCTGCGCGGCGACGCCGTACAGCATATGGATGGCGCGCAGCCGGTTCTGCTCTGGCTCATAAATAAGCAGATCGAAAGCATAGGGGCCGGGCGGCAGTTCCTGGCGGATCCGGGGGACGTCGATTTCGCTTAGCGTGGCTTTTGTTGCGACCGAATCAATGACATGTTCGAATGTATCCCGCGTCAGGGGCTGGGGGCGCGACAGTTGGATCTCCTTGCCGGCCGTGTCTTGCCCGTTGACCATTGCTTCTTCGATCACTCCGATGATCTTTTCGCCCTCGTTCCAAAGCGAATAGCGCGTTATCAAGTCGCAGAGCTCACGTTTCTTGCTCGCCCGATCTTGAGCGCAATCAATGGAGTGCAGAAGGAGTGCCAGGTTTGATGACACGTTTGCTTCGCGCTCGAAATTGCGCAGGGGAATCTTGTTTTTGACGAAGTCAATGTAGCCAATAATCGTTTCTGCGAACATGGTTTCTCCTTCTCCGACAGGGTTGTTCTGTCTGGAGCCAGTGGATGTGAAAGACCGACCGCACACGTGCTATCCGCGCAGTACCAGTCGTTGAAGACAGCCGAGGATCAGGCGTTGCGCGTCTGCGCACGCTTGGAACGGCTAAAAATGAAAACAGGGAGTTCGTGCAGCTAGCATGCAGCGAACGCGCAGGAAGCGGGATTTATTTCCGCGATTGGACCATCAGGGGGAAGCATTCCCCACAGGAGATGGATCTTTTATTTGAACGCGAATATCGATAAGGAAGGACACAGGCTTGGCTCCCGCTAGATAGGGCTGAGTTCAGCCTCCATCCTGGTGCTGGAACACTAGGATGGAGGCGCCTGATTAATCAGGCAAGGGGACTATTGCAGGATCTTGTTTGGCCTGCAAGGATCCCTCCTTGAAAAAGATCTCAAACTGCCAATTTTATCTAAGTCCCGGATATCACCGGCTTTTTCTCGTTCGCAGAAATAGTGCAAAACGCAGTAGCCATAGGCATTTTGCATCTAGCGAGAGCCTAAGCCCGCACGTAAAAGTTACCCACAGGCTCGTCGCTATGAGAGCTATTCAGCCACATAAGGTGGGCTTGTACATGGAGTTTGGCGGTAGAAGAGCAGTACTATCTGTTATTTCCGCTGTTTCTCCTATTTGCTTAGCGCTACGGGCGGCGGTGGGCATTTGTCAGCTGTATCGTTGTTGCCGCCCTTAGCCTCGTTCTCGAGGAATCGGGGGGGCGAAACTGGCCATCAGCGAGTTTTTACCTCGCCCCAACACGTGCTTGGGAACTGCTGGCTGGATCAATCTGCGCGTTCCTGACTGTTGGGAAAGAGCAGCGGTCTAACAACGCGCTCAGCTTCGCAGGATTAGCACTGATCATTCTTGCCATCTTTTCATACGATGCAGCGAACTCCTGTTCGCAGCCTCTATAAGCACTGGTTCCGATAGTAGGCACAGTGTTGTGAGAACGGCGGTGCAAAGTTAGTCCACGGTAGCGGCTGGATTGTCCTGCTGCGGGCGGTTTAAAAGTCGTCCACCTATTTTCCTTCTGCAATGTGTGCGGGAGGGACAAGGGATCTACACC
>Ga0182736_1002671_pt1 | contig 13087 bp, 10 predicted proteins | sample eDN5th30CKraftBY_FD_128882 | JGI IMG/M metagenome (GOLD analysis project Ga0182736, IMG submission 128882) | Enriched backyard soil microbial communities from Emeryville, California, USA - eDNA 5th pass 30_C Kraft BY (version 2) (version 2) | ecosystem: Environmental > Terrestrial > Soil >...
CGAGTTTTGGCCGTGCCGGACACCCCGTCCCCATCGCTGGACCTGACCTTGGATGTCCTTAGGGCAGCCGCCGAGGAAACGCGTCTGCGGATCCTCGCCTTGCTGACCGAGGGCGAGCTGTCCGTCTCGGACCTGACGGACATCCTCGGGCAGTCCCAGCCGCGCATCTCCCGTCACCTGAAGCTACTCGTCGAGGCCGGTCTCGTGGAGCGGCACCGGGAGGGAGCCTGGGCCTTCTTCCGGCTCACCGACCGGGGCGTCGCGCTCCGGATCATCCGCCCGACCCTGGAGAGCCTCGACCGGTCCGATCCGCAGCTGCTGGAGGATCGCACCCGCCTCGAAGCCGTCCGGGCCCAGCGCTCGCAGGCCGCTCAAGCGTTCTTCTCTCGTCTGGCGCCGGATTGGGACCGCATCCGCTCTCTCCACGCCCCGGAAACGGTGGTCGAGGCGGCGGTTCTGGAGGCCCTGGGGCCGGCCCGGATCCGCAACCTCGTCGATCTCGGCACCGGCACCGGCCGCATGCTGCAGCTGCTGGCGCCGCGGGCCGATCGCACCGTCGGGCTCGACGCCAGCCATGCCATGCTTTCGGTAGCGCGGGCCAATCTCGAGAAGGCAGGCCTGCGGGGCATCGAGCTGCGCCAGGGCGACATCTATGCGCCTCCGTTCCCGCGCAACACCTTCGATCTCGTGGTGATCCATCAGGTGCTGCATTACCTGGACGACCCGGCGCGGGCGATCCGCGAGGCGGCGCGCCTCGTGGCGCCGGGCGGGCGGATCCTCGTGGTCGATTTCGCGCCGCATAATCTCGAGTTCCTGCGCGAGGCCCAGGCGCATCGCCGCCTCGGCTTCGCTCCCGCCCAGGTCGCCGGATGGCTCGACGAGGCCGGGCTCGACTGCACCCTCAACCGGGAGATCGCTCCGCCGGCGAAAGGCGACGAGCAGTTGACCGTATCCCTATGGCTTGGCCAGGACCGCCGCGTGATGACGGACTGGCCTTTGAACGAACCCGACAGAGAGGTCGCCTGATGTCACCGCTCGCTCTTCGCCCCAGCCGGCAGACCGCCTCTCCGATCAAGGTCTCGTTCGAGTTCTTTCCGCCGAAGACGCCCGAGATGGAAACGACGCTCTGGGCGTCCATCCAGCGTCTGGCTCCCCTCAATCCGCATTTTGTCTCCGTGACCTATGGCGCGGGCGGCTCCACCCGCGAGCGGACGCACGCCACCGTATCGCGGATCCTGAGGGAAACGCCTCTCAAGCCCGCTGCGCATCTCACCTGCGTGGCCGCGACGAAGGACGAGGTGAACGATGTCGTCCGCTCCTATTGGGATGCGGGCGTGCGCCACATCGTGGCCCTGCGCGGTGATCCGGTGGGCGGAATCGGCACGGCCTATGAGCCGCATCCCGGCGGCTACCGGCAAACCTGCGATCTCGTGGCCGGCATCAAGGCCATCGGGGATTTCGAGGTCTCCGTGTCCGCTTATCCGGAGAAGCACCCCGAGGCCGCTTCCCTCGACGCCGACATCGATGCCTTGAAGAGCAAGGTCGATTGCGGCGCGGACCGCGCCATCACGCAGTTCTTCTTCGATAACGACCTGTACTTCCGCTATCTCGACCGTGTCCGCGCGCGCGGCATCGACATCCCGATCGTGCCCGGCATCGTGCCGGTGCAGAACTTCAAGCAGACCGCCAACTTCGCCTCCAAGACAGGGGCCAGCGTTCCGGCTTGGCTTGCCGCGCGCTTCGACGGTCTCGAGAACGATGTGGAGACGCGAAAGCTCATCGCCGCCGCCGTCGCCGCCGAACAGGTGTTCGATCTGCTCGATCGCGGCGTGAGCGAGTTCCACTTCTACACCATGAACCGCGCCGATCTGGTCTATGCCATCTGCCATCTGCTCGGTCTGCGCGACCAGACCGTGAAGGCGGCAGCCTGAATGTCCCGATGCCCGGCCGAGCCGGGCATTCGCTTTTGTAACGTTGAAAGAACTTCATCGGCCGGCACCCATCCGACCGCGCTGAAAAGAGAACAGATTAAATGACTGCGTATACTCCTCGCCCGGCCCATGGTGCCGATGTGATCAAGGCGCTCCACGATGCTGCCTCGAAGCGGATCCTCGTGCTCGACGGCGCGATGGGAACGGAGCTCCAGCGCTCGCGCTTCTCGGAGGAGGATTTCCGGGGCGAGCGGTTCAAGGACTGGAAGCAGGACGTCAAGGGCAACAACGACCTGCTTATCCTCACGCAGCCCGACGCGGTGCGCAACGTACACCTCGATTACTTCCGCGCGGGCGCGGACATCGTGGAGACGAACACCTTCTCCGGCACCTCCATCGCCCAGGCCGATTACGGCATGGAGGAGATCGTCTACGAGCTGAATTTCGAGGGCTCGCGGATCGCCCGCGAGGCCGCGCTGATCGCGGAAAAGGAAGACGGCCGACGCCGCTTCGTCGCCGGTGCCGTCGGCCCGACGAACCGTACGCTCTCGATCTCGCCGGATGTGAACAATCCGGGCTATCGCGCCGTGACCTTCGATCAGGTGCGCGATGCCTACGCCGAGCAGGTGAGGGGGCTCGTCGACGGCGGTGCGGAAATCATCCTCATCGAGACGATCTTCGACACGCTCAACGCCAAGGCCGCCATCGTGGCGACGCAACAGGTCTTCGCCGAGCGGGGCGTGAAGCTTCCGGTCATGATCTCGGGAACGATCACGGATCTCTCCGGCCGCACGCTGTCGGGCCAGACGCCCACGGCGTTCTGGCATTCGGTGCGCCACGCGGAGCCGTTCTCCATCGGCCTCAACTGCGCGCTCGGCGCCCGCGAGATGCGCGCGCACATCCAGGAGATCGGCAAGGTCGCCGACACCCTGGTCTGCGCCTATCCGAATGCCGGGCTGCCGAACGAGTTCGGCCTCTATGACGAAAGCCCCGAAGCCACGGCCCGGATGATCGCGGAATTCGCCGATGCCGGTCTCGTCAACGTGGTCGGCGGCTGCTGCGGCACGACGCCGGACCATATCCGCGCCATCGCCGAGGCCGTCGCCGGCAAGGCGCCGCGCTCGGTTCCGAAGATGCAGCCGCTCATGCGCCTGTCGGGTCTCGAGCCCTTCACGCTCACCTCCGACATTCCTTTCGTGAACGTGGGCGAGCGCACGAACGTCACGGGTTCCGCCAAGTTCCGCAAGCTCATCACGAACAACGATTACGCCGCCGCCCTCGACGTGGCGCGCGATCAGGTGGCGAACGGCGCGCAGATCATCGACGTCAACATGGACGAGGGCCTGCTCGATTCCGAGAAGGCCATGGTGGAGTTCCTCAACCTCGTCGCGGCGGAACCCGATATCGCCCGCGTTCCGGTGATGGTGGACTCGTCCAAGTTCCACGTGATCGAGGCTGGCCTCAAGTGCATCCAAGGCAAGGCCATCGTGAACTCGATCTCCATGAAGGAGGGCGAAGAAGCCTTCATCGAGCATGCGAGGATCTGCCGGTCCTATGGTGCCGCCGTCGTCGTCATGGCCTTCGACGAGCGGGGCCAGGCCGATACGCTGGAGCGCAAGGTCGAGATCTGCACGCGGGCCTACAGGATCCTGACCGAGCAGGTCGGGTTCCCGCCGGAGGACATCATCTTCGATCCGAACGTCTTCGCGGTCGCCACCGGCATCGAGGAGCACAACGGCTACGGGGTCGACTTCATCGAGGCGACGCGGATCATCCGCGAGACGCTGCCGCATGCCCATATCTCGGGCGGCGTGTCGAACCTGTCCTTCTCGTTCCGCGGCAACGAGCCGGTGCGCGAGGCCATGCATTCCGTGTTCCTGTTCCACGCCATCAAGGTCGGCATGGACATGGGCATCGTGAATGCCGGTCAGCTGGCCGTTTACGACGAGATCGACCCCGAGCTGCGCGAACTGTGCGAGGACGTGGTCCTCAACCGCCGTCCCGACGCGACGGAGCGGCTGCTCGAAGCGGCGCCGCGCTTCAAGGGCGACGGCGCGGGCGCCGTGAAGGCCGCCGATCTCGAATGGCGCTCCTGGCCCGTCGCGAAGCGCATCGAGCACGCGCTCGTCAACGGCATCACCGAGTTCATCGAGCAGGACACGGAAGAGGCCAGACAGGCGGCCGAGCGTCCGCTGCACGTGATCGAAGGGCCGCTCATGGCCGGCATGAACGTGGTGGGCGATCTCTTCGGCGCGGGAAAGATGTTCCTGCCGCAGGTGGTGAAATCCGCCCGCGTCATGAAGCAGGCCGTCGCCTATCTCATGCCGTTCATGGAGGCCGAGAAGGAGGCCTCCGGCGACACCGGGCGTTCGGCGGCCGGCAAGGTGCTCATGGCGACCGTGAAGGGCGACGTGCATGACATCGGCAAGAACATCGTCGGCGTGGTTCTCGCCTGCAACAATTACGAGGTCATCGACCTCGGCGTCATGGTGCCGGCCCAGAAGATCCTGGAGACGGCGCGCAAGGAGAAGGTGGATGTGATCGGCCTGTCGGGCCTCATCACGCCGTCCCTGGACGAGATGGTGAACGTGGCGAGTGAGATGGAGCGCGAAGGTTTCGACATTCCGCTCCTCATCGGCGGCGCCACCACGAGCCGCGTGCATACGGCGGTGAAGATCCACCCGAATTACCACAAGGGCCAGGCCGTCTACGTGACGGATGCGAGCCGCGCCGTGGGTATCGTGTCGTCGCTGCTGTCGCCCGACATGAAGGACGGCTACGTGGAGACGCTGCGCTCCGAATACCGCAAGGTGGCCGACGCTCATGCCCGTTCGGAGGCCGACAAGCAGCGTCTCTCCATCGAGAAGGCGCGGGCCAACAGATTCACGCCCGACTGGTCGTCCTACCAGCCGCCCAAGCCCAGCTTCACCGGCGCGCGCGTGTTCCGCAGCTATGACGTGGGCGAGCTCGTGCCCTATATCGACTGGACGCCGTTCTTCCAGACCTGGGAGCTGAAAGGCCGCTTCCCGGCGATCCTCGAAGACGAGAAGCAGGGCGAGGCCGCGCGGCAGCTCTGGGAGGATGCGCAAGGCATGCTCAAGCAGCTCGTGGAGGAGCGCTGGTTCAACCCGAAGGCGGTGATCGGATTCTGGCCCGCCAACGCGGTCGGCGACGACATCCGCCTCTATACGGGCGAGAGCCGCACGGAGCAGCTTGCGACGTTCCATGGCCTGCGCCAGCAGCTCTCGAAGCGCGACGGCAAGCCGAACCTCTGCCTGTCCGATTTCATCGCGCCCGCCGAGAGCGGAAGGCCCGATTGGGTCGGCGCCTTCGTGGTAACCTCCGGCATCGAGGAAGTGCGCATCGCGGAACGCTTCGAGCGCGCCAATGACGATTACCGCTCGATCATGGTGAAGGCTCTGGCCGATCGCATCGCCGAGGCGTTTGCCGAGCGCATGCATGAGCGCGTGCGCAGGGAGTTCTGGGGCTACGCGCCCGACGAGAACCTCGGCAACGAGGGACTGATCGGCGAGGAGTACCAGGGCATCCGCCCGGCTCCGGGTTATCCCGCGCAGCCCGACCATACGGAGAAGTCGACCCTGTTCAGCCTGCTCAACGCCGAGCGCAGCATCGGCGTGACGCTTACCGAGTCCTACGCCATGTGGCCGGGCTCGTCCGTCTCGGGCCTCTACCTGTCGCATCCGGACGCGTATTACTTCGGCGTCGCCAAGGTCGAGCGCGATCAGGTGGAGGATTACGCGGCGCGCAAGGACATGAGCATCGCGGAAGTCGAACGCTGGCTCGCCCCGATCCTCAACTACGACCCGGCGAGCTATCGCGTGATGGCGGCGGAGTAGGAGCCTCCTTCACTGACGCTCGGGCCGGAATCGAGTGACGAGTATGTCGCGTGTGCGCCTCTCCCTCAGGGAGAGGGAGCCGCCGCCACATCCTGCACGCGATCCCGGATCTTCGCTGCGCTTCATCTGGGATGACATGTTTTCATAGCTACTCCCGCCGCAACGCCTCGATCGGATCGAGCCTCGCGGCGCGCTGTGCCGGATAGAACCCGAAGAAGATGCCCACGAGGGCGGAGAAGCCCACCGCGATGACGATGGCGTTCGTCGAAATCAGCGAGGGCCAGCCGGCGAGCTGCGCCACGAGATAGGCGGCGCCCGCCCCGAGGCCGATGCCGAGGGCTCCGCCGATGGTGGAGAGCGTCGTCGCTTCGATCAGGAATTGGCTCAGGATATCGCGTGGGCGCGCGCCGACGGCGAGGCGCAGGCCGATCTCGCGGGTGCGCTCCGTGACCGAGACCAGCATGATGTTCATGATGCCGATGCCGCCGACGAGCAGCGACACGGCCGCAACCGCGGCGAGCAGCATGGACAGGGTGTTGGCAGAGGCGGACGCGGTGTTGGCGATCTCGGTTAGGTTGCGGATGGAGAAATCGTCCTCCTGCTCGCCCGTGATGCGATGGCGCTGGCGCAGCAGCTCCGTCATGTTGGCGATGCCGGGCTCGATGTCGCTCTCGTCGGCGAACTTCACGAAGATCGAGCCGACGGATCCGTCCTTGGCGTAGTTGCGGCCGATGACGCGGCGACGGCCCGCATCGAGCGGCACGAAGACCACGTCGTCCTGGTCCTGGCCGAAGGCCGATTGGCCTTTCGGCGCCATGACGCCGATGACGCGGAACGGAACGTTGCGCACGCGCACGGTCTGGCCGATGGGATCGTCCTCGCCGAAGAGATTGCGGGCGACGGTCTGGCCGAGAAGGATGACGATGTCGCCGCGCCTGACCTCCTCCGGATCGAAGGTGCGGCCGGTGGCGACATCCCATTCCCGGGCCGAGAACCAGTCGTTATCGATGCCGTAGATGCGCGTGCCCCAGTTGCTGCCGCCGGCCACCACCTGCGTGCCGCCCTGCACGAAGGGAGCCGCCGCCACTACGCCGTCGACCTCGCGCCGGATGGCGTGTGCGTCCTCGTCCGTGAGCGAGGACGCCGCACCCGCTCCGAGCCGTGCGCCGCCCTGGGTCACGTTGCCCGGCGTGACGATGGCGAGGTTGGCACCGAGCGAGCGGATTTGGCTGTCGACGAGATTGCGTGCGCCCGATCCGATCGCCACCATGGCAATGACGGCGGCGACGCCGATGACGATGCCGAGCATCGTCAGAAGGCTGCGCAGGGCATTGGCCATGATGGCCGAGAGCGCCGAGCGGATGGCTTCGATCAGTCTCATTCCGCCGCCTCCTGTGCGAGAACGCGCGCATCGACCGGGACCTGGCGGTGATCCTCGATCACGCGCCCGTCCCGGAAGCGGACGAGGCGGCGCGCGTGGCGGCCCACCTCCGCATCGTGGGTGACGAGCACGATGGTGACGCCCTCGCGGTTGAGTTCCTGGAACAGGGCCATGATCTCGTTCGCCGTGCGGCTGTCGAGGGCGCCGGTGGGCTCGTCGGCGAGGAGCAGGCTCGGGGCGTTGACGAGAGCACGCGCAATGGCGACGCGCTGCTGCTGGCCGCCCGACAGCTGCATCGGGCGGTGATGGGCGCGCTCCGCGAGGCCGACGCGGTCGAGGGCGTGCAGGGCTCGCTCGCGGCGCGTCCGGCGATCGAAGCCCGCATAAACCATCGGCAGCTCCACATTGCCGAGCGCATCGACGCGCGGCAGCAGGTTGAACTGCTGGAACACGAAACCGATCTCGCGGTTGCGCAGGCGCGCCAGACCGTCCGCGTCGAGGCTCTCGACGGCGGTGCCTGCCAGCCGGTACTGGCCGCCGGTCGGCTTGTCGAGGCAGCCGACGAGATTCATGAACGTGGACTTGCCGGAGCCGGACGGACCCATGACGGCGACGAAATCGCCCTTCTCGATGTCGAGGGAAACACCGTCGAGAGCAACGACGCGCCCCGCGTCGAGATCGTAGATCCGCCTGAGGTCATGCGTTTCGATGAGAGCCACGGCGCGCTCCTTTAGAATATGCGCGGCGGGCGCGGGCGGCGGCCGGTGGACGACGCGCCGGCATCGTCCGCCGCGCCGGTGCGCTGGGCACCGACGATGATGGCCGCGGCTTCCTGCACATCGCCGCGCAGGATCTCGGTATAGGCCCCGTCGGTCGCGCCGAGCCGCACATGTACGACCTGGGGATTGCCGTCCTGCCCGACGCGGTAGATGCGCCCGCTCGTGCCTTCATCGGCCTGCATCTCCGCATCCCGAGAGCGCCCGCGCCGCCGCGAGGGGCCGTCCTGCGCCGTGCTCGCCGGCCCGCTCGATGCGACGGCAACGGGCGGCCGGTAGCGCAGGGCCGCATTCGGAACGCGCAGCACGTCCTCGCGCTCGTCCGTGACGATCTGGAGGTTCGCCGTCATGCCGGGGAGAAGGGCCTGATCCGGGTTCCTCACACCGATCACGGCCGTGTAGGTCACCACGTTCTGAACCGTCTGGGCGGACAGGCGCACCATGCGCACGCTGCCCTCGAAGGTGCGGTTCGGATAGGCGTTCACCGTGAAGGTCACCTTCTGACCCTCCTTCAACTGTCCCACATCGGCCTCGTCGATATTGGCGTGGATGTCGATCTCGCGCAGGTCCTGCGCGATGGTGAAGAGGGTCGGCGAGGAAAGGGAAGCTGCGACCGTTTGGCCGAGTTCCACCTCGCGATTCACCACCACGCCGTCGACCGGGGACTTGATGTCGGTCCGGGCGAGATCGATCTCGATATCCTTCAGCTTCGCCTGCCGCTGCAGGATGATCGCCTCGGCGGATTTCAGGTTCGCTTCGGCCAGGGCGAGATCCGCCTTGAGCCCTTCGGTCTCCGCCTTGTTCGACGCGATCTGCGCTTCGGCCGATGCGAGGTTCGCCTTCTGCACGTCGAGCTGAGTCCCGGCCTGCTCGAGCGCGGTCTGGGTTCCCACCGCGCGGGTGGTCAGCTCCCGCTGCCGGTCGAGGTTGCGCTGAGCTTCCAGCAACTGGGCCCGGGCCCGGTCGCGCTGCGCGGCAAGGTCGTTCGCCTGCGCCTCCGACCGCTGCAGGGCGGATTGCGCCTTGTCGATCTGGGCGCGCTTGGTGTCGAGATCCGCCTTCGCCTGGGCGAGATCCGCAAGCGCCGCGTCACGACGCGACTTGATCTGCTCCGCATAAAGGCGGGCGACCACCTGGCCTTCCTTCACGGGCGTGTTGTAGTCCGCCAGGATCTCGACCACCTGGCCCGAAAGCTGCGAGCCGACGAGCACGGTCGTGACGGGATTGAGCGTGCCGGTCGCGCGGACGCTTGCCGTGATGGAGCCGCGGTCCACCACCCCGAGGCGATAGGGCTGATCGGACGCGCTGCTTCCCGTAGGTCGCCACAGCACGAAGCCGAAGGCCCCCGCCACGAGCACGATAACGATCAACCACAACCAGACGCGACGCACCGAAAAACCCTCTCCGACATATGAAATATCCTGAGGGCCGATTGTGGCCGATTTCCCGGATCGTTACGAGTTAACTCTTTGTCATGCGGCAGGCTGCGGCCGGGTGGCGATCAGGTTGCGCAGGGTCATGATGGTCGAGGCGTCCGCGACGCCGTCGACCCGCTCGGGCCGGAAGTGGCGCTGGAAGGCGGCGACCACCTTCTCCGTGTCCTCGTCGAAGACGCCGTTGATCTTCACGCCATAGCCATACATCGCGAGCATCGCCTGCAGGGCTTCGATGGGCATGCCCTGGTCGCCGCGCGAGAAGAAACGGCCGTCGCTCGTGGCGGACGGGGCGACCCAATGGCCGACGCCCGCCTCATGCAGGCGCTGCCAGGGAAAAAGCTCGCCCGGATCGACCTTGCGGCCGGGAGCGACGTCGGAATGGCCGAGCACGCGGGTCGCGGGGATGCGCCAGCGGGTGACGATGTCCTTGGTCAGGGCCGCGACGCTTTCGATCTGCGCTTCGGGGAAGGGAGGCAGGCCGCCCGGGTGTCCGGGATTGGCGATCTCGATGCCGATGGAGCAGGAGTTGATGTCGGTCTCGCCGTCCCAGGTGGAGAGGCCCGCATGCCAGGCCCGGCGCATCTCCGGAACGAGCTGGAGGACGCGGCCGTCGCCGAACACGAAGTAGTGGGCGGACACCTGGGACACGGGATTGCACAGCCACTGAAGAGCCTCGCCTTCGTCGGGCATGCCCGTGTAGTGGAGAATGACCATGCTGGGGCGCTGACCGTCCTTGCGTTCCCCATGGTTGGGCGACGGAAACACCTTGCCGGCAACCGGGCTTTCCGGGGACAGAGCGCTCATGCGGTCACCTGATGTTCCGCTCGGCCGCGATGCTTTCCCAGGCGGCATTGATGGCGGCTACGCGCTCGGTCGCGATCTTCACGGCTTCGGGCGGCAGGCCGCGGGCGATCTCCCGGTCGGGATGGTTCTCGGCCACGAGCCGGCGGTAGTGCCGCTTCAGTTCCTCGTCGCTCATGTCCCGGTCCGCCTGAAGAACGAGATAGGGATCGTCGGCGCGCCGCACATGCCGGGCGGCGATGCGTTCGAACTCCGCGTCGGAGAAGGCGAAGATCGCCGCCACGTCCTTGACGTAGGCGTATTCCGCCTCGTGGATGGCTTCGTCCGCCTTGGCGATGTGGAACAGGCCGTCGAGCACGTCCTCGAGCAGGGCGGGCTCATCCTTGAAGGCGTCGCCGATCTGGCGGGCATAGGCCTCGAAGCCGTCGGTGGTCTGCATGGCGAGGTTGAACAGGCGCTCCACCTTGTCGTGTTCGCTCTCCGGCACCTCGACGATCTGCTCGAAGGCCCTGACCTCCACGTCGACCACGACCCCGTCGGCCTTCGCCATCTTGGCCGCGAGGGCGACGAGGCCCATGGTGAAGAGCACGTCGCGCGGCGGCTTCCCGAAAGGAGCACCCTCGCGGTCAATGAGAACGTGGCCGGCGACACCACCAAGGAGGGCGCCGATCGGCCCGCCCAACGCGAGTCCGATGCCGGCGCCACCCAGCTTACCCCAAATCGACTGAATCATCTTATGATCAGTCGTAATCTCAAGTGCGGGCAAAAGGAAAGGGGCCGGGAATGTCCCGACCCCTCAAATTCCGTTTCCTGCGCGAGATCAGCGGCAGTAAACGTTGCCGTAGACGTCCTGATACGTGCCGTACGGGCAGGCCGGGCGGCCCGGAGTGGTCGCTGCGCCGACGATGGCACCACCGGCCGCACCGATGGCCGCGCCTGCCAGAGCGCCGCTTCCGCGACCCGTGGCAGCACCGCCGATGGCCGCACCGGCAAGGCCGCCGATCGCGGCACCGCCGACTGCACGCTCGCCCGGGGTGTTGCAGGCGGCGATCGAGAGGGTGAGAGCGCCCGCGGCGACGGCGGTGATGATTTTCTTCATGGACGTGTCCTCTTGGTCAGCGACAGACAATTGGAGAAAGCTCGAGCAAGTTAGCTTAGCTTTACTGCCAACTTTTTCCTAGCCGATCAGTTCCATAAAGAGTCAAGGGGAGCAGACCACGGAGCCGTGGTGTACCATTGTCCCGTACTTGCAATCCTTGGGCGACCAGCCCTGGCTGCCTTGATTGACCCGGCCCTGGCCGGACGAATGCGCTTCGCTGCGGACCGGTGCGGCGGGCATCGGCTCGGCAACAACCATGGGTTCGGGCGCGGTCGCGGCTCCAACTACGGCGCCGCCGGCAGCGCCGACCGCCGCGCCCGCGAGAGCGCCGCTCGTATGGCCGGTCGCCAAGCCGCCAATGGCCGCTCCGGCGAGGCCCCCGATGGCGCCGCCGCCAAGGGCGCGTTCTCCCGGCGTGTTGCAGGCCGTGACGGAAAGCATGAGCGTGCCTGCGACAGCCGCTGCGATAATGGTCTTCATGAAAATTCCCTCCGGATGACAGCGAAGAATAACGATACGTAATTTCATATCCGTGATTCGGGAAGCCGCCATACCGCATGGCGAATGACATTTCATCGCTGCCAGAGAAGTGAACATTTTTGTCACGGGGGTGCAGGCTATTTCCGCCTTGCTGAGCCACGATTTGATGCCTCAAAAGCGTCTAGCTTAAGCATTGTCTCGCCACGATTGCGTCTTGCCGAGCCACAACTTTGCCTTATTTCGCCACCACCCAGCGCCGCCCTACGGCCTATGCCATCTGGAGTTCGCATACGACTTGGCAGCATGATTTGAGAACGGTGGCGGCCGTCATCCTGAGCCTGGCTACGCTTGGCCTTGCGTCGCAGGCGCGAGCGGAAAGCACCCTGATTTCGCCGCAGGACGCCGAGGAGCTCGTCCGCGCGCAGATCGAGGAGGGGAAGGCTGCCGAGGCCGCCCTTAAGGAAGAGCAGGCGGCGATCGAAGCGGAAGAGGCCGCCGAGGCCGCCAAGACGGCGAAATCCGCCAAGGCGGCCAAGGGCGAGGCCAGGAAGACCAAGGACGCCGCCAAAGCCGCGAAGGTCACCGTGGCGCCTCCCGCCACCGTGGCCAAGGCGGCTGCGGACGAGGAGGCGACCGCTGTCGAAGCGACGTCGGCTCTCCCGGTCGATCTGTCGGGGCTCTCCCGCTCCGGACGGGCCGATGCTGCCAAGGCCAGCGCTCTCAGGCCCTTGATCCTGCGCTATGCGTCAGAGAACGGCTTGCCTTACGGGCTGGCCGATGCGGTCGTCCGGCTCGAGAGCCGCTACAATGCCGGCGCGCGCAACGGCCCGCATCTGGGCCTGACGCAGATCAATCTGCAGACCGCGCAATCCCTCGGCTACCAAGGTCCCGCCTCAGGTCTTCTCGATGCGGAAACCAATCTGCGCTACGGGTTGAAATACCTCGCCAAGGCTTACAAGCTTGCCGGCGGCGACACCTGCGGTACGATCCTGCGCTATCAGTTCGGGCACCGGACGACCACGATGACGAGCGCCTCGCGGGCCTATTGCGCGAAGGTGAAGGTGCTGACGGCCGCGGCCGAGTAACCTTCGGCCTTGACGCCGGGCCTCCTTTTGCACCACATCCCCTTCGTCAGCTGGCCGGGCGGCCGCTTCGAGCTTAGGCTCGGGGAGGAAAGTCCGGGCTCCATGGAAGCAAGGTGCCGGATAACGTCCGGCGGGGGTAACCCCAGGGAAAGTGCCACAGAGAGCAGACCGCCCCGCAAAGGTCCTCGGACCTCGCTGGGGTAAGGGTGAAAGGGTGCGGTAAGAGCGCACCGCGGACGCA
>Ga0182736_1002677_pt1 | contig 13060 bp, 15 predicted proteins | sample eDN5th30CKraftBY_FD_128882 | JGI IMG/M metagenome (GOLD analysis project Ga0182736, IMG submission 128882) | Enriched backyard soil microbial communities from Emeryville, California, USA - eDNA 5th pass 30_C Kraft BY (version 2) (version 2) | ecosystem: Environmental > Terrestrial > Soil >...
GTTCGTCCACGCCACCGCGCTCGAGCGCGCCGGCATCCGCGGCCTGCGCGAAGGCCAGAAGGTCTCCTTCGACACCGCCGAGGACCGCCGCTCCGGCAAGGTCGCCGTCAACAACATCCAGGCGGCGTAACGTCCGTTGGAACAGGCCCGGCGCTCGCGCCGCGTCCCGAAGCCGCCCCTCGAGGGCGGCTTTTTACTTTCTCGCCAAGGAGTTTTCCGTGAGCCACAAATATTCCATGGGCCAGCTGGTTCATGCCGCCGCCGCCCATTTCGCCGATCGCACGAGCGGGACCTATGAGGTCGTCCGTCTGATGCCGGAGAACAGCAGCGGCGAGCTGGGCTACCGGATCCGCGATACCCTGAGCGGTGCCCAGCGGGCGGTCGGTGAATCGGAAATCCGCGCGGCCGGTGCAAAGCAGGCCGGGCAGGACCATTGAGACTTACCTTCCGCATCGCGGCATAATAAGAACCCCTGCGTTCAGCGTGGGCTCAGTTACTTTGCAAGACACAAAACCAAGCGGCGTCTACGGGACGCCACCGGCCGAACTGGCCGAGATCCCGGATGGAGCCATCCAGTTCTCACCTCTGATTCCCGGTTCCGCTCCTTTGGAAGGGCGGGAGGAGGGGACCCTCGGCACCATGGTCGTGCTGGCCCCGCCGGGCACGGTGGAGCGGCGCTATACCATCGCCCTGGCCTTGCGGGCGCTCGCGCCTGGCGGGTCCCTGACGGTCCTCGCGCCCAAGGACAAGGGCGGCTCGCGAATTGCCAAGGAGCTCAAAGCCTTCGGCTGCGATGCCGTTGAGACCTCCCGCCGCCATCACCGCATCTGCACCGGTGCTCGACCATCCCTCCTGACAGGCCTCGACGAGGCCCTGGCCGAGGGTGGCCCTCGTTTGGACGAAGCCTTGGGCCTTTGGACCTGGCCCGGCGTGTTCAGCTGGAACCGCTTCGATCCCGGCAGCATCCTCCTGGAGCAGAGCCTGCCCGCCTTGAGCGGCCGTGGGGCGGATTTCGGCTGCGGCATCGGTATTCTGGCCCGTACGATCCTGGTCTCGCCCAAGGTCGAGCATCTCGCGATGCTCGACATCGACCGCCGGGCCACGGACATGGCGGCGCGCAACATCGGCGATCCGCGTGCCGAGCTGCGCTGGGTCGATATCCGCGGCGGTACCGGTTTGAAGGGGCTTGATTTCGTCGTCATGAACCCGCCTTTCCACGATGGCGGCGCCGAGGATCAGAGCCTCGGGCAAGCCTTCATCCGCCGGGCCGCCGAGGCTCTCCGACCAGGCGGCGCCCTCTGGCTGGTGGCCAACCGGCACCTGCCCTACGAGGCCGTGCTGAAGAGCGCTTTCAAGCGCGTGACGCCGAAGGTCGAAGCCAGCGGCTACAAGATCTACGAGGCCGTGAAATGAGCAAGGTCCCGACGCTCCGCCTCGATCGTCTCCTGGCCAATATGGGCTATGGCTCGCGTCGCGAGGTGCAGTCCCTGGTCAATGCAGGTCTCGTCACGCTGGACGGGGCCGAGGTCGAGGATGCGGATCGGCGCATTGCCGTGACGCGCGATCTCTCGGAGAGGATGCGCATCCAGGGCAAGCCGCTCGATCCCCCGCCCGGCCTGGCCCTGATGCTGCACAAGCCGCTGGGCGTCACCTGCTCGCACAAGGAGGCCGGCCCCCTGGTCTATAGCTTGCTTCCGGACCGCTGGCGCCGGCGCGATCCGGCGATCTCGACCATCGGGCGGCTCGACAAGGACACGTCGGGCCTGTTGCTCATGACGGACGACGGCAATCTGCTGCACCGGGTCATCTCGCCCCGTGCCAATATCTCCAAGCGCTACCGGGTCGATCTCGACCGCCCCCTGCGCGGCGACGAGGCGGAGATCTTCGCGTCCGGGACGCTGATGCTCGAGAGCGAGGACAAACCGCTCCTGCCGGCCCGGATGGAGGCAATTTCCGAGACCAGCGCCTATCTGACCCTGACGGAGGGCCGCTATCATCAGGTCAGGCGCATGTTCGCGGCCGTGGGCAACCATGTCGCGGCTCTGCATCGCGACCGGATCGGAGGTCTGACCCTGCCGGAGGATCTCGGGCCGGGACAATACCGCCTGCTCGGCGAGGCGGATCTCGCCCTCCTGCTGCCACCTGCTTCCGCGGGGGCATGAAGCTCGGGACAGCCGTGCCGTTGCGCGGCTCACGGCGTCGCGGCGGAGATGAGCCCGGCGGTATCGTAAAATTCCTCGAAATCGATCGCCTTGCCGCCCCGGAAGCGCCAGATGTCGACCTTCCGGGTGTCCGCCACCTTGCCCGTCCCCTTGTGGCGCCAGACAGCCCGCCCAACCACGGCCACCCGGTCGCCCTGGGCGATGAACTCGTTCATGTTGTGGGAGACCATCTCCCAATCACGCGTCAGATCCTCGAGATAGGCGCGCACGCCGGATTTGCTGTTCCGGCGCATGGTGAAGGGGACTTCCGGCGAACCCTCTGCCAGTGATCCGAGAGAGACATCGTCGGCGATGATGTCCATCCAGCATTCGCAGTCGCTGCCTTTGGTGTCGACCCACCGGGCATAGGTTTCACGGAGAATGGAAACAGGATCGTCCTGGGCTGCCATTGAGCTCTCCTATGGAAGGTATGGAAAGCGACCTTGAGCGATTTGTCCGAACGGATGGTGAGGCACGATCCGCCGTTCGCACAATGTCTATTTCGGGCATCGTGTGGTCCTTCGACATGGCGCCCGATGCTCCTGCTCAGGTTGCCCTGAGGGCGCCGGTCGGGTTAGGGAGGGGAAGGTTCGCCGCCTTGGAGCCCCTTTCGCTCGAATGGATAGAGCAATAGCCCGCCTCCGCATTTCACGTCCCTTCGTGCAGGCCCTGCTCGGACTGATCCTGCTTGCGTGGCTGCCGGCCGTCGATCATGCGAATTCCGGGGCCTCCTTCCTCATCCAGCTCGAAGAAACCCTTTTTCTCTCGGACCTGATCGATGGTGGCGGAACGGACGGGGAGGCTTGCCCGAACGCGGAGAAGGATGGCACGGGTGGACCCGACTCTTTCCTTCTTTGGGACACTGCCTGTCGTCCAGGGAGCTTGACGGCGCAGCACATCCACCTTGCGCCTTCACAGACCGGTGCCATCGCCCTCCTGGGATCCTTGCGCGCGACGGGACCTCCGCGTCTCTAACCGCAACTCAGTCCGGTCCGACGCATCGTCCCCAGCGCTGCGGGCCGGTCATGTCGCGCGCTGAAACCGGCGCCGCTCCTGTCTCTCGCGAACGATTTTGAGCCGCTGGCCTGGCGTCGTCCAGCCATTACCGGATTTTCAAGCAAGCTCCGGTCGCTGTTCGTTTCGAACGCCAATCAAGTTACCGTCATGGAAGCCCTTTTCCCACAAATCATCAAACTTCTCGGCATCATCTGGATCAACATCATCCTGTCCGGAGACAATGCCGTCGTCATTGCGCTCGCCTGTCGCGGCCTGCCGGAAGACAAGCGCCGCACCGGCATGGTGCTCGGCGCCGGCGTGGCCGTCGGTCTGCGCATCGTCTTCACGATCGTCGTCGCGGCGCTTCTGACGACGCCCTTCCTGAAAATCGTCGGCGGTCTGCTCCTGCTCTGGATCGCCGTGAAGCTCCTGCAAGGCGATGATGACGAAGGGGGCGTGAAGGAAACCGACCGCCTCTGGCATGCGGTCTGGACCGTCGTGGTCGCCGATGCCGTCATGAGCCTCGACAATGTCCTGGCAATCGCCGCCGTGGCGCAGGATTCCACGATTCTGATGATCATCGGCCTTGCCATTTCTATTCCGTTGATCGTGGCCGGTGCTGCCCTGATCATGGCGCTCCTGGACCGCGTTCCCCTCCTTGTGTGGGCCGGAGCGGCGCTTCTGGGCTGGGTGGCCGGGGAAATGCTGATCTCCGATCCCTGGCTGGTCGGACAGCTCGGCCAGGAGCTCAGCCACAAGGCGGAAATCCCCACCGCCATCGTCGGAGCCGTCCTGGTCCTCGCCATCGGCTACATCTCGCGCCAGCGGACCGCGACGGATGGGGCTTAGAAAGCCGGAGCCTTTTCACGCAAACGCGGAACAGGTTTGCGTAAAAAGGCATGAGACAACAAAAGCTTGGAGTCTCGGACGTGAACCCGGCTTCACGTCCGAGGCTCTGATGCCTGTTCCTTTTGAACGTTGAGGCCGCTGGCGTCAGTCCACTCAGGAGATCGAAGTGAATGAGCCGAGACTGCCCGACAATGGATGGTTGCAGTCTCTCATCGGCAGAGGTTGCCCTGCCGCTCGTAATCGGGTAGGGAAGAGGTCAGGCCCAAGGCCCCACGCACCCGTAGCTCAGCTGGATAGAGCGTTGCCCTCCGAAGGCAAAGGTCACACGTTCGAATCGTGTCGGGTGCGCCATTTCCCCCAGATCACTGATCGACAGATTCGTCCTGCAGCCGGATTCCGCTGCCAGGTTCTGGCTCGCACGCAGCAGGTTCTTCCTGGCCGGGTGGCGAGACTTCCTCGTCAGAATGAACCGCCCTGGACGACCTGCGCGGCTTCTCGGACAGATCGATGACGACCTGCTTGCCGGAGATGGGATCGAGAACGGTCATTGGGTGGGGCCTTTTGGTCTTGCGTGCTGCAATGCCGTACGCGGAACATGAACGTTCCAGGCGCCTCTCCGTTCACGCCCCCCATCATGCCACGTGCGCTGCAGCACTAGAGCATTTTTCGGTGAAGTGGATCCGGTTCACCGTCAAAAAATGCGGCAAGCAAAGAAGAGAGCTGATTCCACGTAAGTGGAAACAGCTCTAGTCTGAGCGGCGAGCTGTCCCGCAGGGCGATCTGATCACGCTTCACCTTTCCGACATGTATCCCGTCAGGCCTTGTGGGGAACGCGGCTGGGCGCGGCGACGTTGTCCCCGGTCGTCAACCGCCGGAGAGTTCAATGTTTTCTTCGCGTATTCTGAAGACCTGTGTTCTGGCCCTGGCTCTTTCTGGTGCCGCCACGCTTGCTTCGCTTCCCGCTCAGGCGGGCGAAAGCACTGGAACCTGGCGCAACGGCATGGTGAACGGGCCTTACGGTGCTGGCTGGTACGGGCCAGACGGCGCTACTTATCAGAATGCCCGGACCGTGCGCCGCAGGGCTCATGTCCCGCCACGCCATCGCTATGGCCGATCCTATCGTTCCTATCGCTATGCGCCGAACCGATACTATGGAAACCGCCGCTACGGAAACCGCTATTACGGAAATCGGTATTATCAGCGCCGTGGCTATGGCTACGGCTGGCCCGTGGAGCGGCCGAGACCCGGTCGTGTGGACCGGGCGATCGAGCAGGGGCGCCGATAGGAGCCCGTCTCAACGCGTCCGTCGCGCGATGATCCAGACCGCATGAACGATCCCTGGGATATAGCCCAGGATCGTCAGCAGAATGTTGAGCCAGAATTGTCCGCCCAGACCGACGGTGAAGAAGACGCCGACCGGCGGGAGCAGGATGGCGAGCAGGATGCGAAGAAGGTTTGCCATGGCACCGATGGGGCAAGGTGGGACCGTGGGATGAACGGGACCGTGGCCGTTCCGTTCCAACGGGCGAGCCTCGTCACATGACGTGGATCAAGGTGCCGTTCCCGCGGCGGCTGGAGGTGGCCATCGACCGAGCCTTCGGGGCGCTTCTCAGCGCTCCCACTTGATGTTGAGGACGCTCGTGACGAGCCGGTCGATGAGGACCGGCGCGTCGGCGGCCATGCGCTCGATTCCCGTCACGGCCTGTCGCGTCATGCGCCCGTTCAGGAACGCGTAATCCATCACGACCGCGCTGACGAGCGCGATCGCGGTCTTGAAGATGCGCCCGGCGAAATCGGACCAGATCATAGAGCCTCTAGAGCGTTGAACGCAAAAGTGGGAACCGGTTCGGCGTGTAAAGATACAAGAGATAGTCCAGAGTCCCGGATGTGGGTCGAAACTCACATCCGGAACTTCGAGGAAAGTTCCCTTCGGCACATGCCCGATGGAGCCAGCGGGATCAAGCTTTCGCGAGCATCCATTCGTGATCCGGATCGTTGTGGAACTTCCAGATCCGTTTCGGGCCGGCCATCACGTTGAGGTAATAAAGCTCGTAGCCATGGGGTGCGCCGACGGGATGATAGCCCTTTGGCACCAGCACCACGTCGCCGTCGCTCGCGGCCAGCGTCTCGTCGAGGGAGCGGTCGTCCGTGTAGACCCGCTGGAGCGCGAAGCCCGAGGGCGGGTTGAGCCGGTGGTAATAGGTCTCTTCGAGCAGAGACTCGTTCGGCAGCATGTCCCGGTCATGCTTGTGCGGCGGATAGCTCGACCAATGACCGGACGGCGTGATGACCTCGACCACGAGCAGGCTTTCCGCCGGTTCCGTTTCCGGCAGGATGTTGCGCACATGGCGCGTGTTGGTGCCCTGGCCGCGGGTCTCCTGACCGACCTGGTCCGGGCCGATCACGCGTGCCGGAAGCTTGCCCTCGGCCGGGGCGGTGCAGACGGCGATCTCGCAATCGGTCTGCGCCTCCAGGGACCATTCGGAGCGGGCGGGCGCATAGAGCGACCACGGGTCCGGCTCGAACGGCGAGGTGCGGCCGCCGATCACGCCAAAATCCTGGCCCGAGGCCGCCACGCGCGCCTTGCCTGAGAGCAGCACGATGCAGGCCTCCCGGTTCTCCGTCTGCTGCTTCACGGTCTGACCGGCTTTGAGCTGGTAGACCTCAAAGCCCACATAGGTCCAGCCGGCGGAATCCGGCGTGATGGCGTGGATGCGCCCGGTCTGATCGGGCTTCGACGGTTTGACGAGAAGCTTCGACATCGCACAGGCTCCTTAACGCAGGCCGGCTTCCTTGAGGGACCGGGTGAGATTGGCATAGCCCATCTTGGCATAGGTGAGCGGATGAGCCTTCTTGGGATCCTGCTCGGCCTCGATCACCACCCAGCCGCTGTAGCCCGGCAGTTCCTTGAACACGGAGACGAAATCCACCATGCCGTCGCCGGGCACCGTATAGACGCCCTCGATGACGGAATCGAGGAAGCTCCAGCCTTCGGCTTTCGACTTCTCCATCACGGCCTTGCGTACGTCCTTCGTATGGACGTGGCTGATGCGGCTGCGATAGCGACGGGCGAGGGCTGCCGGGTCTGCGCCGCCCCAGGTGGCGTGGCCGGTATCGAGCAGCAGATGAACCGCATCGCCCGTGGAGCGCATGAAGGCGTCGATGTCCGCTTCCGATTCCACGATGGTGCCCATGTGGTGATGGTAGACCACACGCACGCCTTCCTGCAGGGTGCGTTCGGCCACCTGCGTGATGCGGCGGCCGAACTCGGCCCAGTCTCCATCCTTCATCACCGGGCGCTGCGAGAGAGGCTTCGAGCGGTCGCCGTGGATCGCGTTCGAGGTTTCGGCAAATACGAGCACGTTCGAGCCCATGGCCTTCAGGAGATCGAGATGGGGCCGCAGGGCCTTCATCTCCGCATCGGCGTCGCGCTTCAGCAGCTCGGCGGAATACCAGCCGGACACGCAGGCCAGCCCGAAGGGGGCGAGTGCCTTCTTGAGCGCTTCCGGCTCGCGCGGAAACTTGTTGCCGAGCTCCATGCCCTCGAAGCCTGCTTCCTTGGCCTCGGCGAGGCAGACCTCCAGCGGCGTCTCGCCGCCGAGTTCAGGCATGTCGTCGTTGGACCAGCCGATGGGATTGGCCCCGATGCGGATCGTCATGTTGTTGTTCCTCTGTCCTGATCAATCGCCCACGCGCTGCGCGGCGAGGGCCGTTTCGTAATCCTTGCGGGCGGTCTTCACCTGCTCGCGCGTCGAGACTTCCGGCACCGCCACATCCCACCAATGGCCGCCCGCGTCGGTCGAGGCGAGGGGGTCGGTGTCGATGACGATGACGGTGCTGCGCTCGGCGCTCCGCGCCTTCCTCAGTGCATCCTCGAGCTCCGCGATGCTCTTCACCTTCAGCGATTGCGCGCCGAGGCTTGCCGCATGGGCGGCGAAGTCGATGTCGGGCAGCGTCACATGGTTCGTATGCTGCAGCAGGTTGTTGAAGCTCTCGCCGCCCGTGGCGCGCTGCAGGCGGTTGATGCAGCCATAGCCGCGATTGTCGAGGAGCACGATTGTGAGCTTCTGACCGAGCATCACGGAGCTGGCGAGTTCGGAATTCATCATGAGATAGGAACCGTCGCCCACCATCACGATGACCTCGCGGGAGGGATCGGCCATCTTCACGCCGAGCCCGCCGGCGATCTCGTAGCCCATGCAGGAATAGCCGTATTCCATGTGGTAGCCCAGCGCCGTGCTGGCTTTCCAATGCTTGTGCAGCTCGCCCGGCAGGCCACCGGCCGCGCAGACCACCACATCGGTGGGCGAGGAGGTGCGCTGCACTGCGCCGATCACCTGCGCGTCGGAGGGCAGTTCCGCATTGGTCGGGTCCGTATAGCGCGCGGCGGTTTCGAACCAGTGCGCCTTCTCGTCCCGCGCCTTCGCCGTCCAGGCCTCCGGGGCCTTCCAGCTGCCGAGGGCGCGGCTCAGCTCCTCGAGACCGACGCGGGCATCCGCCACGAGCGGAACCGCGTTGTGCTTGGCGGCATCGAAGGTCTGCACGTTGAGTCCGACGATGCGCCGGTCGGGATTCTTGAACAGGGCCCAGGATCCGGTGGTGAAGTCCTGCAGGCGCGTTCCCACCGCGATCACCACGTCGGCCTCTTCGGCGAAGGCATTGGCGGCACCCGTTCCGGTGACGCCGACCGCCCCGAGGCAGGCTGCGTGATCGTGGGGCAGGCTCGACTTTCCGGCCTGCGTTTCACCGACGGAGAGGCCGTGCTTTTCGGCAAAGTCGGCCAGAGCCTTCTCGGCATTCGAATACAGCACGCCGCCGCCCGCAACGATGAAGGGCTTCTTCGCCTTGCGGATCAGGTCGGCCGCCTGCGCGAGCTCCGTCTCGTCCGGGCGGATGCGGCGCGGGGTCCAGATTTTTTCCGCAAAGAAGCTTTCGGGATAATCGTAGGCCTCGGCCTGCGTGTCCTGGCAGAGCGCGAGCGTCACCGGGCCGCATTCGGCGGGATCCGTGAGCACGGTCATGGCGCGCTGGAGCGCCGGGATGATCTGCTCGGGCCGCGCGATGCGGTCGAAATAGCGGGAGACCGGCCGGAAGCAGTCGTTCGCCGAGACCGTCCCGTCGGAAAAGCTCTCGATCTGCTGCAGCACCGGGTCGGGCCTGCGGTTGGCGAAGACGTCGCCGGGGAGCAGCAGCACGGGCAGGCGGTTCACATGCGCAACGGCTGCGGCCGTCACCATGTTGGTGGCGCCGGGTCCGATGGACGTGGTGCAGGCCATCATGCGCCGACGGCGCGAGGCCTTGGCGAAGGCGATGGCCGCATGGGCCATGCCCTGCTCGTTGTGAGCGCGGTAGGTCGGAAGCCGGTCGCGCACGCCGTGCAGGGCTTCGCCCATGCCAGCGACGTTGCCGTGTCCGAAGATGGCCCACACGCCTCCGAAGAGCGGCAGGACTTGACCGTCGATCTCCGTCTTCTGCGCGATGAGGAACCGGGCGACGGCTTGCGCCATGGTGAGGCGGATCGTGCTCATGGGCGTTTCTCTCAAAATGCGCCGAAGGATTTCGGCAGCGTTCTCAGGTTTTGTTGGTCATGAAAAGAGGGCGAAGCTCAAGATCGGCTTCGCCCTTGGTCTTAGGCGGCCTTGGCCTGGCCGGATACGCGCTGCCAGCAATCGACGAGCCGCTGGAAGCGGCCGGCCATGTCGGCAATGGCGGCCTCGTCGGAAATCTCGCCCTTCAGCCAACGCCGCGCGGCGTCGTTGAAGATGGTGCGGCCGACTGCGAAGCCCTTCACCTGCGGCTCGGATGCGGCGGCCGCGAAGGCCCTCTCCAGTTCCTCTTCCGGCGCTTCGAGGCCGAGCAGCACGATGCCACGGCAATAGGGATCGTTCTGTGTGATCACCTTGCCGATGGCGTTCCAGGCCGCCTTGTCCTGCTGCGGTTCCAGCTTCCACCAATCCGGCTTGATGCCGAGACCGTAGAGATGCTGCACGATGCCCGCGACCGTGTCGGCCTTCAGCGGGCCGTGCTTGCCGGCGATGATCTCGACAAGAAGCTCACGACCGATGCGGCGCGCGGCGTCGTGAATGCGCAGCAGCTCACGCTCCTGGCGCGCCTTCAGCTCCGGCGGATCATCGGGATGGTAGAAGCACAGGCACTTGATGGTGTGGCCCACCGGCCATTCCACCAGCTTCGCGCCGATGCTGCCGCCGCCTTCGAAATCGAGCGGGCGCGAGCCCGGAAGCTCGACCGGGCGGCCGATCCAGAACGGATGATCGGCGGCCCGGAACAGGGCCTCGCGGCCATAGGTGCCGTCGATCAGCATGCCGAAGCCTTCACGGCCATTCGCCACTTGCGCGGCGGCTTTGACAGCGAGCACCTTGAAATCGGGGATGCGGTCGATGGAGGCGCCCACTTCCTTGGCCATCGCCTCGAGCTGCATGCGGTGATCGATGGCGAGCGCCATCAGCGTGCCGGAGGCAGGGCGGCGGGTGGTCGACCAATGGATGTGGTTGATGTCCTCGTCCAGGCGCAGGGCCTTGTGACGGCTGCCTTCTTTCAGGAAGTGCTGCAATTCGGGGAAGGTCGGGATCTCCGGCGAGCAGAGCAGGCGCGAGACCGCGAAGGCGCCGCTCGCATTGGCGTAGGCGCAGCAGGTTTCGAGCTTTTCATCCTTGAGCCAGCCGCGCAGGAAGCCGGACAGGAACGCATCGCCCGCGCCCAGGACGTTGTAGACCTCGACCGGGAAGCCGGGGCCCTTCACGCCGTCGTCCAGCGAATCCGGGATGGCGCCGGGAAACACCACGCAGCCCATGGGGCCGCGCTTGCACACGATGGTGGCCTCCGAGATGGCCCGGATGGCCCGGATGGCCGCGAGCGTGTCCTCGGACCCGCCGGCGATGTGCAGCTCCTCCTCCGTGCCCACGACGAGGTCGCAATCGGCCAGGATGGGTTTGAGATGCTCGGTCACGGCATCCGAGCGCACGTAGCGCGATTCACCCGCGCCATGGCCGAGAAGGCCCCAGAGATTGGGGCGGTAATCCACGTCGAACACCACCTTGCGGCCGTTCGCCTTGGCGATGCGGATCGCCTTCTTCTGCGCGGCGGCGGTTGTTTCACGCGAAAAATGCGTGCCCGTCACCACGATGGCGGCGGCGGAGGCGATGAAGCCTTCGTCGATGTCGTTCTCGTCGAGGGCCATGTCGGCGCAATTGTCGCGGTAGAAGATCAGCGGGAAGGAATCCTCATCCCTGACGCCCAGGATCACGAGGGCGGTCAGGCGCTCCCTGTCGGTCACGATGCCTTGCGTGGCGACGCCCTCGCGCTCCATCTGCTCACGGATGAAGTGGCCCATGGCCTCGTCGCCCACGCGGGTCACGAGCCCGGATTTCAGGCCGAGCCGCGCCGTTCCGATGGCGATGTTCGCCGGGCAGCCGCCGACGGCTTTGGAGAAGGACGCCATGTCCTCCAGCCGCCCGCCCACCTGCTGGCCATAGAGATCGACCGAGGCGCGGCCAATGGTGATCACATCCAGGGCTGGCTTCATGCTGTTCCTCCGGCTCCCGGCCTTGTAAACCGTGTGCGAGCCGCACTCGGCTCTTGCTGTTATAGAACGTTTATTCTATTAGCAGCTCATGCTGGAATATCAATTCCAAATTTGCCGTGAGCCGGCAAAGGACCAGGGGGAAACATGATCAGAATCGCTGTTCTGGGCGCCGGCCGCATCGGTCGCATCCACGGGCGCAACGCCGCCAACCATCCCGATGCCCGCCTCGTGGCGGTGGCCGATCCGCATCAGCCGGCCGCGCAGGAACTGGCGGCCGCGACGGGCGCCGAGGTCGCGTCGCTGGACGAGATCGTCGAGCGCTCCGACGTGGACGCCATCCTCATCTGCACGCCGACCACGACCCATGCGGATCTCATCGAGCGCGGCGCCCGCGCCGGCAAGGCGGTCTTCTGCGAGAAGCCGGTGGACCTGTCGAGCGAGCGCATCGAGGCCTGTCTCGCCACGGTCGAGAAGGCCGGCACGCCGCTGATGATCGGCTTCAACCGCCGCTTCGATCCGAATTTCGCAGCGCTGCGCCGCCGCCTCGCCGCCGGCGAGGTGGGCGAGGTGGAACTCGTCACGATCCTGTCGCGCGATCCCGGTCCGCCTCCCGTGAGCTACATCGCCACGTCCGGCGGCCTGTTCCGGGACATGATGATCCACGATCTCGACATGGCCCGCTTCCTGCTGCTGGACGACGAGCCGGTGGAGGTCCATGCGGTGGGCTCGTCCCTGGTCGATCCGGCCATCGGGCAGGCCGGCGATGTGGACACGGCCGCCGTGATGCTGAAGACCTCCAAGGGCAGGATCGTGCAGATCTCCAATTCCCGGCGCGCCACCTATGGCTACGACCAGCGCGTCGAGGTGCATGGCTCCAAGGGGATGATCCGTGCCGGCAACATCCATCGCACGACGGTCGAAGTGGCCAATGCCGCAGGCGTCACCGCCGATCCGGTGCAGGACTTCTTCCTGGAACGCTATGCGGATGCCTATCGCGACGAGCTGACCACGTTCCTGAACGCCATCCGCGACGGCAAGCCCTGCAACCCGACCGGCCGCGACGGCCTCATGGCGCAGCGCCTGGCGGATGCGGCGACAGAATCGGCCCAGAGCGGAAAGCCGGTGCGGCTGTAAGCCGATACGTTATCGCTGGGCCCTGCGTCCCTGTCATTCCCGTGGGGGCGGGGGCCCGGAACCGCAACTTTCGAAGATAGGACGCGGCGGCATCCACCGTATGTGCTCGGCAACTCCGCGCCTCGCTCGGCAGCGTTGTGGCTCTGGGTTCCGGGTTCCGCGGCGCGGCCCGGAATGACGGGGTGGGTGGGACCTCTCCGCCGTCATGCCCGGCCTCGTGCCGGGCATCCACGCCTTCGGAGCCGCAGCGGGGCAAAGACGTGGATGGCCGGGACAGGCCCGGCCATGACGGCTGTGGGGTGGATGCCGGGCCTGTGTTCTGCTGTGAGATGTCAAA
>Ga0182736_1002681_pt1 | contig 13044 bp, 10 predicted proteins | sample eDN5th30CKraftBY_FD_128882 | JGI IMG/M metagenome (GOLD analysis project Ga0182736, IMG submission 128882) | Enriched backyard soil microbial communities from Emeryville, California, USA - eDNA 5th pass 30_C Kraft BY (version 2) (version 2) | ecosystem: Environmental > Terrestrial > Soil >...
CAGCGTGCGCAGCAACTCGGGCAGGGACAGTGATGCGGGTCCGCTCGCGATGTCGGCCAGCAGGCTCGCCACGATGGCCAGCACCAGCGCGGCGGTCAGCAAGAGACGCTTGCGCACCGCGCGCCGGTATGCGGCGATGGGGTCGCCGGGGACGGACGCCGCGCGTAGCGGCGTCGCGGTGACGATATCGGTCATGTCGGTCTACTTCGCAGGCGCGGCCGGGGTCGTCCAGAAGGCACCCGTGCTGTCCAGGTCCAGGAACTGGCTGTACAGCGCGTCCAGCGTGCCTTGCGGATCAAGCGCCGCCGCGCGCTCGGGGTAGAGCCACTTGGCCATCGCCTCGATGGCGGCGATGTTGTAGGGCGAGTTGTAGAAGGCGTGCCAGATGCCGAAGGCGCGATGTTGCGTGACAGCATCCAGGTCGCGGATGCCGTCGCGGGCCAGCAGCGTGGACAGGCTGCCGGCAGAGACCTTGGGATCTGCGCCGGGCCCGGCCAAGAGGCCTGGCCGGCCTGGCTCCGACCGGCTGCCCGTGGCGATGTAAACGTCGGGCTTGGCGTCGATGACGAATTCCAGGCTGACGTCGCCGATGGCGCCGGGCAGCACGGGCGCGGCCACATTGACGCCGCCGGCTGCTTCCAGCAGGTCGCCAAAGCTGCCGTTGCCGGTGGTGTGGCAGCACGCGGGCCACACGCCCGCCAGCATTTCCACGAAGACGCGCGGCCGCTGCGCTTGTGGCACCGCGTCCACCACCTTGCGCACCCGGGCCAGGCGCTCCTCGTAGAACGCAATGTAGGCCTCGGCCTGCGCTTGCCGGTCGAGGGCCTGGCCCAGGATGCGCAGGCTGGGCACCGTGTTGCGTACCGGGTGCTGGCGGAAGTCGATGAAAACGATCGGGATGCCGGCTTCCTGCAAGGCGGGAATCATGGGGTTGTTGCGGCCCGGACCGTGGCCGCTGATGCTGAAGATCGCCACGTCGGGCCGCAGCGAAACGATTCTTTCCGGGCTGACGCTGGCTTCCGACGTCTTGCCGATCAAGGGAACCTGTGCCGCTTGCGGGAAGCGCTTGACGAGCTGGTTCCAGGAATAGGGGTCCTGTTGCTTGAGCTCTCCTTGCCAGCCGACCACGCGCGCGACGGGGTCGTGCCGGTCCAGCAGCGCCATCGCGAAGGCAAAGCGGCCTTCACCCAGCAGAATGCGCCGCGGGTGGTCGGGCACCGTCACGACACGGCCAGCCAGGTCGGTGACCTCGCGTGCATGGGAGGCGGGCAGGGCGCAGAACAGGGCGGCGGCGGTCACGGCCGCACGGAACAGGGCAATCGGGGGCATGGCGAATCCTTCTGGGGCGTTGGCCGCGCGTTTCGGGTAACGCGAACCATTCTTATCGCCGGGCAGTGTCCGACAACCGGTCTCAAGAATTCGTTAAGACGCGCCGAACCTGTGGCGCAGGCGCCGCACACACGGCATCCGACACCGGGCGTCCCACGCCTCGGCCACTACAATGTGAGATTGATTGTTGTTCTCCGAGCTGTCTCGCCATGCGCGTTCTCGTCATCGAAGACGACCCCGACATTCTTGCCAATATCACGCATCACCTGACGCGCCGCGGCTACATCGTGGATTGCGCCGAGGATGGCCAGCGCGGCTATGCGATGGCGGCCACGGGCGAATTCGACCTGATCGTGCTGGACCTGATGCTGCCGCGGCTGGATGGTTACGCGCTTTGCCGCCGGCTGCGCACCGAGGCGGCGTGCAACACGCCTGTCATCATGGTCACCGCGCGCGACACGTTGGACAACCGCCTGACGGGATTCGACGCGGGCGCCGACGATTACCTGGTCAAGCCATTTGCGCTGGCCGAACTGGCGGCGCGGGTCAAGGCGCTGCTGCATCGCGCCAGCGGGGCGGGCGCGTCCCGAGTCCTGCGCGTGGGCGACCTGACGCTGGATACCGGCACCCTGGCGCTGGCGCGCGCGGGTCAGGCGCTGCGCCTGCCGCCATCGCCGCTGCAATTGCTGACCTTGCTGATGCGCGCCAGCCCGGCGGTGGTCCACCGTACCCGGCTCGAAGAGGCGCTATGGCGAGATTCGCCACCCGACAGCGACAGCCTGCGCACCCACATCCACCAGATCCGCCACGTGGTCGACAAGCCCTACGACACGCCGCTGCTGCACACCGTGCATGGCATCGGCTACCAGTTGCGGCCCCCCAGCGATGGCTAGCCGCGGCGCACGCCCGGTGCGGCGCGGACTGGCCCGCCACCTCGTGCTGACATACCTTGCGCTGGCGCTGCTGGTGGCGGGTCTCTTGACCTGGCTGTCGGTCTGGAGCGTGGGCAAGCTGGAGGCCCACCTGCAACGCATCGACATGGGCATGGCGGTGGAGCGGGTGCGGGGCGATTTCCTGGCCGGCATCGATCCGGGCCGGCCCAACCGGTTCTTTCATGGCGATCCGGACAGCGCGGCGTTTCCCGAGTGGCTGCGGCCGCTGGCGCCGGGCTTTCACAAGATCGAGCGCAACGGCCGCGTGTGGCACGTAATGGTCGACGACCTGGACGGCCAGCGCTACATGCTGCTGCGCGACTACACCGAGTACGAGCAGAACCAGTCGGCCTCGCACCTGACCGCGGTGACGGGGCTGGCGGGCAGTCTGGCGCTGGCGTTCGTGCTGGGCATCGTGGCCACCCGCCGCCTGCTGCGCCCGCTGGCGCGGCTGGCCGCGCAGGTCAATACACGCGGCGCGCAGCCGCCGCAGACCCGGCTGGCCGAAGACTATCCGCCGGACGAGATCGGCCAGCTCGCGGCCGCGTTCGACTCGACCTACAACCAGCTTGAGCAGGCGCTGCGGCGCGAGCAGCTCTTTACCGCCGATGTCGGGCATGAGTTGCGCACGCCACTGATGGTGATTTCCAGCTCGTGCGAGCTGCTGCGCGAAGAACACGGACTGGACGCGGCGGGCCGGGCGCGGCTGGCGCGCATCGAAGCGGCCGCGGCCGACATGGGTGAACGGCTGGACACGTATCTGATGCTGGCGCGCGGGGGCGATGCGGCCGGCCTTTTTCCGCGCGAAAGCGCCGCGGACTCCGCGCGCGGCCAATTGGCGGCCTGGTCGCCCGTGGCGCAGCGGCGTGGCATGCAGTTGACGCTGGAGACCGCCGGCGGGGACGAGCCCGCCTTGCTGTTTCCGGCGCCGCTCTTGCGCGCCGTGCTGTCCAATCTGATCCGCAATTCGCTGCAATATGCCGGGCCGCAGGCATGGGTCGCCATCACGGCGGGGCCGGACTTCGTGCAAGTCGAGGACGACGGCCCGGGGATTCCCTTGGAACGGCAGGCATCGCTCTTCCAGCCATTCGTGCGCGGCGGACAGCCTGACGATGGCAACCTGGGGCTGGGGTTGTCGCTCGTGCAACGCATCTGCGAGCACCAGGGCTGGCGCGTGTCGCTGCAATCGCGGCCCGGGCAGGGTAGCCAGTTCCGTGTGGACCTGGCTGGGTCTGCGCCCACCCCCGCGCCAACGCTGGCGCCCGCGCCCTAGAACACGACGTCTGCCGTGAAAAGGGCCGTGCGTCCCGCGCCCGGCACGCCATAGAGCTGGAAGCCGTCCAGCGACGCGCCAATGCGGCTGTAGTAGAACGTGTTGAACAGGTTGTCCACGTTCACGCCCAGGGTCACGTTCTTGTTCAGCCGGTAGCGCGCCGCCACGGAATGCAGCCAGTAGGACGGAGCCTTCTCGTCGTCGCGGATCCATACGGGATGCGTGCCGTAAGGGCCGGACACCGTGGAACTGTTGTTGTTCTTGCCGCCCACGTACTTGTTGTCCGTGTAGCGCCGCTTGCCCACGTATTGCGCGCCATAGCTCAGCGACAGGTCTTCCGTGGCCGCATACGTGGTCCACAGATTGAACGTCAGGTCCGGCACGTTCTTGGCTTCTTCGCCCTGGTTCGCGCCCTTGGTGATGCGGCTTTTCATGGCGCTGACCCCGGCAAAGGCCGACCAGCGCGGCGTGATGTTGCCCGACAGGCCCAGCTCGATGCCGTCCACGCGCTTGGCGGGCAGGGCGCGCACCACGTCGGTGGCATCGTCGCCATACTCCCACGAGTCCGTCAGTTCCGTCCGGAATAGGGCGCCCGTCAAGGACAGGTCGCCGCCCGCCACGTCCCACTTCGTGCCCAGTTCCCAGGTGCGGGCCACGGCGGGCTTGTAGGTGTCGGCGCCGGTTGCGCCATAGATGTTGTTGTTGGTGGATGCCCCCATTGCAGAAGGCTGCGCCGCCAGGCTGTACGAGACATAGACGCTGCCGTTTTCGACGGGCTTGTAGGTCAACCCGATGCGCCCGCTGAAGGCGCCGTCCGTAACGCGCCGCGTGGCCGCGCCCGCCGTCTGCGTGACGCGGTAGCGGTCATAGCGCAACGCGCCTTGCAACATCCATTGCGGATCGAGCGTTACGGTGTCCGCGGCGTACAGGCCGGCGTTGAAGACTTCGGCCCGGCCGCCCGAATCGCCCTTTCGCGTTTCCACGCCGCCCATATAGGCGCCGCCGGTGTCGCGCAGGTCGATCACCGGATTGATCGACGGCGCGCGGATCGTGCGCGCGTGGTCGCCGTATGTCTCCTTGTATAACTCCACGCCCGTCACCACGGCATGCTTGATGCCGCCGGTATGGAAGTCCAGATTCAGGTTGGTCTGGTTGGCCAGGATGGTGTAGCGCTTGGAGGTGCCGAAGTCATTGCCCCGCAGTTGCGCATAAGGCGAGGGGTTGCGCAGCGCCTGGACGCCACTGTAAGAGGCGATTCCGTCGGCGCTTTGGACCAGGGACCCCGTGCCCACGTAACCGTAGGACGTGCGCGACGTGGAATTGAAGCGCGCCGGGGCCAGTACGCCGATTCGGTCGGTCTGCTGCCAGCGGCTGATGTTGGTCAGGCGCGCCGCCCGGGTGAAGTCGTGCTCGACCTTCATCGTCGCCTGGTCCGTGCGCGTCTGCTCGGTGTACAGGCCGGGATCGCCGTACCAGGCGTTGCGCGCCACATTCGGCATGCGCTTGCCGCCCGTTCCGCGCTGGATCGGCACGCCGCCGTCGGGGATGTTGTCGTCTTCCTGATGCAGGTAGTTCAGCGTGACGCGGGTCGGCGCGCCCAGGCCCATCGCCAGCGACGCCGCCACGCCGGACCGGTCGAATTCCGTCACGTCGCGTTCTGCCACGCCGTTGTGATGGCGCATGAGATTGACGCGCAGCGCGGCGCTGTCGGTCAGTTCCTGATTCAGGTCCGCGGTGATGCGGCGGTAACGATCCGTGCCCAATCCGCCGGATACCGCGTAGAACGAGCCCAACCGCGCCTCCTTGCTGGCCAGATTGACGCTGCCGCCCACGGCCGAGATGCCCGATTCGATCGACCCAGTTCCCTTGAAGACCTCGGCCTGCTCCAGGTTGAAGATGTCGGTGCGGCTGGACAGGCCCGCGTCGCGGATGCCGTCCACCGTGATGCTCTGCTCCGCCGAAAACCCGCGGATCGTGAACATGTCGCCCCAGCCCAGATTGCCTTCGCCCGAACTGAACGTGATGCCCGGCACGTTGCGCAGAACGTCCTGCAGGCTCTTGGCCTGCTGTTCCTCCAGCACCGCGCGCGGGACAACCGTGATGCTTTGTGGCGTATCGAGCAGCGGCTCGGTGAATTTTCCAGACTGGACGCGATCGGCCTTGAAGGGCGGGGCGTCGGCCTGCACGGTGACGGGCGCCAAGAGGACAGCGCCTTCTGCGGGCGGCGTCTGGCCATGGGCCTGGGTGGAGGCGGCGGCGCCAAGCGCCATGCCCAAGGTTTTCAGGGCCAATGCGCCCTGCGTGTGTGTTTTTTGTAGTTGTGTCATCGCGATCTTGAGTGCATCAATGAGAATCGTTCCGGATTCTAGGGAGGCGTGTCTCAAGATCCTGTTAAGACGCCGGGGAGCGCGGCAGGCGGTGCTGCAATTGCGCGACCGGGCCTGACGGGCAGGCGATGAAAAAAGGGACAATAAGTCTTGGAATAGTAATGTTATTACATTACTATTCTGGCTTTTTCGCCCGGCGCACGGCGCCGCGAGTGCCGCATTCCCCATGACTTCTTTCATTTCCCAACCCGCGGCTGCCCGGCTGCGCTCCATCGACGCGCTACGCGGCCTGGTCATCGTCATCATGCTGCTCGACCACGTGCGCGAGACCTTCTTCCTGCACCACCAGGTCGGCGACCCGATGGACGTATCCGCCACGCCGCCCGACCTGTTCTTCTCGCGGCTGCTGGCGCATCTGTGCGCGCCGGTGTTCGTCTTTCTGACGGGCCTTTCGGCCTGGCTGTATGGCGCCAAGGCCGGCAACCGAAGCGCCACTGCGGCGTTTCTGGCCAAGCGGGGCGCGTTCCTCATTGCGCTCGAAGTCATCGTCGTGAACTTCGCGTGGACCTTTCAGTTTCCGCCCTCCGTTGTGTACCTGCAGGTGATCTGGGTGATCGGCCTATCCATGTTGTCGCTGGCGGCCTTGCTATGGCTGCCGCGCTGGGCGCTGGTGTTGACCGGCGTGGCGCTGGTTGCCGGCCATAACGCGCTCGATGCCGTTCACTTCGCGGCAGGTCACGCCCTCCACGTGCCGTGGGCGGTGCTGCATGACCGCGGCTGGATCGAAGTAAGCGACACGCTGCGCCTGCGCACCTCGTACCCATTGCTGCCCTGGATCGGCGTGATTGCGCTGGGCTATGCCGCCGGCCCGTGGTTCCAGCCGGGCGCCGATGCGGCCCTGCGTCAGCGCCGTTTGTGGGCGGCCGGGCTGGCGGCCGTGGCGGGTTTCGTGGTGCTGCGGGCGATCAACGGGTATGGGCAATCGCAGAAATGGTCGGTGCATGACGACGCGTTGCATACGGCCATGAGCTTTCTGAACATCACCAAGTACCCGCCGTCGCTGATGTTCCTGCTGCTGACACTGGGCCTGGGACTGTGCCTGCTGGTGCTGATCGAGCGTGCGCAGTCGGCGGCGTGGGTCCGCGCGCTGTGCGTCTTTGGCGCCGCGCCCATGTTCTTCTATCTGCTGCACCTGTATGTTCTGAAAGCGCTGTATCTGGGCGGCGAAGCCATCTGGGGCCTGAACCAGGGCAAGTATTTCGGCGTGGACGGCATGGGCGCGGTGTGGCTGATCTCGATCCTGCTGGCGGTGGCGCTGTTCTGGCCCGTGCGCTGGTTCGGACGCCTGAAGGCGGCGCGCCGCGATATCGCCTGGCTCAAGTACCTGTGAGGCCGGCGATGGCGGTACGCAAGTGGGCTGCGGGCATCGCGGCATTGATGGCGCCGTGGGCTGCGCTCGCCCAGCAGAACGCCGTGACGCTGTATGGCGTCGTGGACCTGAGCATCGCGGGCTTTTCCACGCAGGAGCGCGGCACGGCCATCAACATGCAGTCCGGCGTGCAGTCCGGATCGCGCTGGGGCCTGCGCGGCAGCGAAGACCTGGGCAATGGGCTGCGGGCCAACTTCCAGCTTGAAAGCGGCTTTCTAGCCAACAACGGCAACTCGGCGCAGGGCAGGCGCCTGTTCGGACGCGCGGCGTGGGTGGGCGTGTCGGGCGGCTTTGGCGATCTTCGGCTTGGCCGGCAGACGTCGGTGTCGTCGGCCACGCTGGCCGACTACGATGCGTTCCTGGCGTCCTACCTGATCACCGGCGCGCAGACCGCGCTGCTGCCGTACAACGCCAATCGCGCAGACAACATGGTGGCCTACTGGAGTCCCTCTGTCGGCGGGCTGCGCGCGGGCGTCGACGCCAGCCTGGACTATGACGGCGGGGGTGGGTTCCGGACCGCGTCCACCAACAAGCTATACAGCGCCGCCGTGGTGTTCGAGCAGCCGGGCTATTCGATCGCCGCCACTTACGAAGGCGCAAGCTGGGCGGACGGAACCGCGCAGTCGGACGCCATGACCCGGGCAGGGGCCGACCGCCGGCCCTACGCCTACACGCTGGCCGGCCGCGCCACGGTGGATGCGTTCACGCTTTATGCCGGCTGGTCGGTGATGCGCAATGGCTCAACCATCCCGGCGGTCCCGTCACCCGGTCAGCGAGCCTACTTTCCGGGCAGCACAGTGCACGGCGTGATGGCGGGCGCCGCCTGGCGCGCGGGCGCGAGCACCGTGATGGCGTCGTGGCAGGGCAGCCTGCCGGGCGGCGGCGCGCTCGAGCGCGATGGCGCCACGCATACCCAGCAGATCTATTCGGCCGGCTACGTCTACGACCTGTCCAAGCGCACCAACGTGTACGCCATCTACGGCTACATGCGCGGAGCCTGGGACGATCCGTCCTGGCATCAGTCCCAGTACGCGGTGGGCATGCGCCACCGCTTCTGACCGTGCGTCAGTACGCCTTTCCGGCGATCGAATCCGCGTAGCCGAGATCCAGCCACTTGCCGTCCGCGGGGATGCGGTCCAGATTGCCCAGGTCGATCTGGGTCTGCAGGGCGTCCTTCAACGCCTGCTCCGGCACGGCGACGGAATCGGCGAACACGCCGTCCTCGATCAGACGTTGCACGGACGCCCGCACGACGGCCGGGTCCAGGTTGGGAAAGAGCTTCAAGCCGCTCGCCACGGCGGCGGCCGGATCCTTGTGGATCGCCTTGAGCGCACGGTCGATGCCGGACACGAACTTCTGCGATACGTGGGGGGCAATGTCCTGCCGTGTGGAAATGGCCGAGAACGTGTACGGGCCCATCTCGCGCGAGAAAGCGGAAACCACTTTGAACCCCTGCGCCTGCGCCTGCGAGGCGCCCGGTTCGTAGAGCACCGCGCAGTCGGCCTGACCGGAACTGAGCGGGCCGATCTCGTTGCCCAGCGGCACCTCCAGCAGGTTCACGTCGCGCTTGGGATCCAGGCCGGCGTGCTTGACGAGCTTGATGAATGCGGACGAACTGGTCGTCGGCATCGCGCCCGTCGAGATGGTGGCGCCCTTCAGGCTCTTGAAGCCGTCAAAGGCGAAGCCCGGCTTGCACGTCAGCCACACGCCCAGGCGGTTCAGCGTGCCGCCCACCACCTTGACGGGTGCGCCGCGCCCGAAGGAGATCGCGGTCCATTCCGGGCCGTGCAGGGAAAAGTCGGCACTTCGGGAGATGACAGCGGCCAGCGCGTTGGTGGACGAGGATGCGACGTCGATTCGCACGTCCAGGCCTTCGTCCTTGAAGTAGCCATGATCCTCGGCAAAGTAGACCGGCAGGTAGAACACCGACTTGAAGGCTGCCGAGACGACGGCCTTGTCGTTGGCCTTGTCATCAGCCATTGCCGACACGGTCAGCAAAGAGGCCGCAGCGGCGGCGGCGATGCGAAGGGGGGTACGGATTTTCATGGGTTTGCAGCGGCGTGACGCGCGCTTCACAGTTTGAATTGGGTGGCGTAGGTCTGGTCTTTCCAGCGCAGCAGGCGCTTTTCGGCAACGTCAACGCCGGCGTACAGGACAAAGCCCAGCGCCATCAGCGAGAAGATGCCGACCCAGACCGTGTTCAGGTCATAGAGCGACGAGGCGACAAAGATGATGTGGCCCAGGCCGTACTTGGACGAGATGAATTCGCCCACGACCGTGCCCACCAGCGCGAAGCCGATGTTGATGCGGAACGTGGCGATGATGGCGGGTAGCGCGGATGGCACGACGACCTTGGCAAAGATCTGCCTCTTGGTGGCGCCGAGCGACACCAGCATCTTCTGAATGTCCGGGTCTGCGTCCTTGGCGGCCTGAAAGGCGGCCAGCAGCGCGACGATGGACGTCAAGGAGATCGACAGGGCCACCTTCGAAATGAGGCCTGTGCCGAACCACAGGATCACCAGCGGCGCGAACGCGATCTTGGGCACGCTGTTTATCGCGACCAGGAAGGGTTCGACCACCTTGGCGCCATAGGGGGAATACCACAGCGCCAGACCCGGGATGGTGCCCACGACGGTGCCGACGACGAAGCCGGCGGCCGACGCCCACAGCGTGTAGTTGGCGTGTTCCCAGAGTTCGCCGGACAGAATCAGCTTCCACGCCGCCTGCACGACGCCCGCCGGGGATCCGAACAGAAAGCCAGAGACCGCGCCGGTGCGCACGGCGGCTTCCCACGCGCCGAAGAGCACGGCAAGAATGACAAGCTGAGTCGCCAGGACAGGGACAAGAAAGCCATTTCGCCGGCGGGCGGGCGCGGACGTGGCGACGCCCGGGGCAAGGGATGCGGTGGACTGGGTCATGCGTGAGTGCCGTCCTTGCGGGCGGTCTGTATGTCGAGTTCCTGGCACAGCAGGTCAAAATAGCCAGGGAAGCGGCTGTCGTGGCGCGCATGCAGCGGCGAGCGCGTGCCCAGCTCGATGCGATGCTCGCTTTTCAGGCGGCCGGGCCGGGCGCTCAGGACGAATATGCGCTCGGATAGCGCGATGGCCTCGTCGATGTCGTGCGTGACCAGCACCACGGTCTTGCCCTGTTTGCTGACGGTGTCCGCCAGCATGGATTCCAGGAACAGGCGGGTCTGGTAATCAAGCGCCGAGAACGGCTCGTCCAGAAGCAGCACGTCCGGGTCGGGCAGCAGCGTGCGCGCCAGGGCCACGCGCTGGCGCATGCCACCGGACAACGCCTTCGGATAGCTGTCCTGGAACGGCAGCAGGCCAAAGGTGTCCAGGTATTCACGCGCGCGTTCGACGGATTCGGCCTTGGGCGCGCCGCGGATCTCCAGGCCCACCAGCACGTTGTCCAGCACGGTGCGCCACGGCATCAGCAGGTCGCGCTGCAGCATATAGCCGACGCGGCCGCGCAGGTGTGGAAGCGCACGGCCGTCCAGCGCGATCGTACCGGCGTCGTGTTCCAGCAGGCCGGTCAGGATGTTGAACAGCGTGGACTTGCCGCAGCCGGAAGGGCCGATGATGCTGACGAATTCGCCGCTGGCGGCGTTCAGGCTGATGTCGTCCAGTACCTGGACCGGGCCGGTGTCGGTCTGGAAGCGCTTGGATAGGTTGCGGATCTCGAGCTTCAGGGGCGGGGTAGGGCTCATGGCAAACAACTGCGCGCCGCCTCAAGCCGCGCGGTGGCCCAGTTCCAGCGCCACCACGTCTTCGTGCGGCACTTCAAGTGCTTCGTTGAAGCGCTTGAAGAAGCTGCACAGCGCGATGCGGATGGTCAGTTCGACGATCTGCTCCTCGCTGAAGAACGATTGCGGCTTTGCGTAGAACGCATCGCTGACCTTGGACGGCGTCAGCGTGACCAGAACGGCGTAGTCGCGCACCACCAGGTCCTTGTCGTCCAGCCCGGGCACTTGCGGTTCCAGAAGCCGGTCGATGGCGTCCTGGGAAATGCCGTGCGCGGCCAGCTTGGGCGTGTGCAGCGTGACGCAGTAATGGCAGGCGTGGGCCTTGGATGCGGTCAGCAGCGCGATTTCAAGGTGGCGCGGCGATATCAGCCCGTCTTCGCGCGACTGCACCAGATACGAGAAAAAGTGCTGCAGGGCCGGCGGCCTCGGCGCGAAGGCGCTGAGCATATTCGCGTAGGGGCCATAGTCCTGCAGAAGCTGGTTGAACAATTGGGTGGTGGCGGGATCGAGCTTGGCGGGATCCAGGGGAGAGAGGCGTGACAATGCGGTTCCAGCGTGGGGATAAAGAACGCTGAAATCCTAAGAGACATGCCGCCGCGTGAAAAATACCGATATCACATATGTATATGGGCATGCAGGACACGGCAGGTTCGCCTGCGCGTGTCCCGCGATGGGCTGCCCCACGCTGCAGCCCCTGACCGCCCGCCGCCTCAGTGCAGGATCTGACTCAGGAACAGCTTGGTCCGCTCGCTCTGCGGGTGATCGAAGAAGTCGTCGGGGTTGTTCTCTTCGATGATCTCGCCGCGGTCCATGAAGATGACGCGGTTGGCAACCTTGCGTGCAAAGCCCATTTCGTGCGTCACGCAGATCATCGTCATGCCGCTCTCCTGCGCCAGCGTCACCATCACGTCCAGCACTTCCTTGACCATTTCCGGGTCAAGCGCCGACGTGGGCTCGTCAAACAGCATGACCTTCGGGTTCATGCACAGCGACCGCGCGATCGCCACGCGCTGCTGCTGGCCGCCCGAGAGCTGGCCGGGGAACTTGGCGGCCTGATCGGGGATGCGCACGCGCTCCAGATACTTCATGGCGGTGGCCTCGGCCTGGGCGCGCGACTGCTTGAGCACCCACATGGGCCCCAGCGTCAGGTTTTCCAGCACGGTCAGGTGCGGAAACAGGTTGAAGTGCTGGAACACCATGCCAACCTCGCGGCGGATGGTCTCGATGTGCTTCAGATCGCTGGTCAGCTCGGTGCCGTCGACGATGATCTGGCCCTTCTGGTGCTCTTCCAGCCGGTTGATGCAGCGGATCATCGTGGACTTGCCCGAGCCCGACGGGCCGCACACCACGATGCGCTCGCCCTGGGCGACGTTCAGGTTGATGTTGCGCAGCACGTGGAACTGGCCGTACCACTTGTTCACGTCCTGCAGACGAATGATGGCATCGGACATGCCTGTTCTCCTTCGGGTTTACCGGGCGTGCCCGGTGGCCAGGCGCTGCTCGAGCGCGCGGCTGTATTTGGACATGGAATAGCAGAAGACGAAGTAGATGAGCGAGATGAAGAGATAGGCCTCCACCCCGAAACCTCGCCATGCCGCGTCGGACAGGGCCGCCTTGGCCGCCAGCGTCAGGTCGAAAATGCCAATGATGACGACCAGCGACGTGTCCTTGAACAGGCTGATGAAGATGCCCACCAGCGGCGGGATCACGATCTTGAGCGCCTGCGGCAGGATGATCTTGCGCATCTGCTGCCAGTAGTTCAGACCCAGCGAATCCGCGCCTTCGTACTGGCCCTTCGGAATGGCCTGCAGGCCGCCGCGCACCGTTTCCGCGATGTAGGCCGCGGCGAACATGATGATCGCGATCTGCGCGCGCAAGAGCTTGTCGATGGTGAAGCCTTCCGGCAGAAAAAGCGGCAGCATGACCGACGACATGAACAGCAGGCTGATGAGCGGCACGCCGCGGATCAGCTCGATGTACACGACGCACAGCGCCTTGATCGCCGG
>Ga0182736_1002684_pt1 | contig 13029 bp, 14 predicted proteins | sample eDN5th30CKraftBY_FD_128882 | JGI IMG/M metagenome (GOLD analysis project Ga0182736, IMG submission 128882) | Enriched backyard soil microbial communities from Emeryville, California, USA - eDNA 5th pass 30_C Kraft BY (version 2) (version 2) | ecosystem: Environmental > Terrestrial > Soil >...
ACGAGATCCTTGATAACGTCCATATGCGGCAGCGGCGTGATCCGCACCTCGCCCTTGCAATCCTCGATCGCGGTGGTGCAGGCGAGGCCGTTCTTGCCGTTGATGTTCATCGAGCAGGAGCCGCAAATCCCCTCGCGGCACGAGCGGCGGAAGGTGAGCGAACTGTCCTGCTCGCCCTTCATCTTGATGAGCGCGTCGAGCACCATCGGCCCGCAATCGTCGAGATCGATCTCAAACGTGTCGTAACGCGGATTCTCGCCCGAGTCGGGGTCGTAGCGATAGACTTTGAAGTTCTTGACGTTCCCCGCCTCGGCGGGCGCCTTGTGAATCGTGCCCTTTTTGCGCACGACGCTGTTGGCGGGGAGAGAAAATTCGGCCATCGCTCGATAAGTCCCTGGCATGGCGCGCGACGGGTGGCGCGTCTTATGATGGGGGCGTCCTAGCGCGTGACTTCGCGCGGCTCAAGGGGCGAGACCGGGGAGAACCGGCTTTCGCGCCGGGCGGCGCATCCATACGCGCCGCCGGAGGTTATCACGCCATGACGAAAAGCCTGTTCATCATCAATCCGCGCAGCGGCAGCTTCGATGAGGCGCTGGTCGCCGATCTGGAGGCCCTGCTTGCCGATGCCGGCCAGCCGGTCGGCCGCAAGCTGGCGCTCGGCGATGAAGAGCTGCCCACCGCGCAGGCCGCACGGGCCGAGGGGCTGGATCTCATCATCATCCTGAGCGGCGATGGCTCGATCAGCGCCGCGGCCGATGCGCTGGCGGGCTGGGACGGCACGTTGCTGATCCTGCCGGGCGGCACCATGAACCTGCTGTGCGGCGCGCTCCATGGCGACCTTTCCACGCCGGACATCGTGCGGGCGTGGCTCGCCGGCACCGGCAAGCGGCTGCGCGTGCCGACGATCCGCGCCGGCGACATCACCGCCTATGCCGGCATCGTCGCCGGCCCCACCGCCCTGTGGGGCGATGTGCGGGAGGATCTGCGCAATCTCGATCTGGCCGCGCTCGGCGCCAGCGTGCCCCGCGCGCTCGGCGCGACGCTGGACGAGACGGGCGTGCGGCTGGCGGGCGAGGCGGCGCGCTTCCCCGCCATTTATCTCGAACCCTCGCCAGCGGGTATCGAGGCCTATGGCATAGAGGCCGCCAGCGCGGCGGATCTGTTCAAACATGGCCTCGCCTGGTTGCAGGGCGATTTCCGCAATGGCCCATCCGAGCGGCTCGGCCGCCACAAGGCGCTCACGCTGGAGGCGACTCACCAGCGGCTGGACATGCTCGTCGATGGCGAGAAATGCGCGCTGCGCGGCCCGCTCAGGGCACGGCTGGAACCCTCGCCCGTCCATTTCCATGCGGCGCAGGGGGCGGTGATCTGGCGATAGGCGCACGCGCCGGCCTGACCATCACCGCAAGGCGATCAGGACGATATCGACCGGCAAGGCCCGGCGGGGAACGTCGCGCGGGCCGCCACGCTGCGGGACGAGTTCAGGCTGCGCTCCGGCCGGTTCGCCGCCACGCCGCCACATCTTGCGCACGCCTCCGCTCGCCCGCCCCGCCGGAACGGCCCCGCCCGCCCCGCCGGAACGGCCCCGCCCGCCATGCGTTTCTCCCACAATCAATGTGGAAAGAAAGGACAGGTCATGCGACCTCATATTCTCTGTTTGCCGCTGCTGGCCGGCGCCTTGCTGGCCATCTCCGCCTGCTCGACCGTGCGCGGTGCCGCTGTCGGCGGCGCCGTGGGTGCGGGCGCGGCGGCGGTGACCGATCATGACGTGAAGGATGGCGCGGTGCTCGGCGCGGGCGCGGGCGCAATCGTCGGCACCGTGGCGGACTGACGACCGTGGCGGATTACCGGTTGCGAACGGACCGGCAGCGCCGCCCGTCCATCAATGCCGGTGGTGCGCCAGCGCCTCGATCACATCGTCCAGCCGCGCCGGGTCGCCAATGGCGATGACATTGCCGTCGCTGGCGTCGGTCAGCGGCTCGCCGGACCAGTCGCACATGCGCCCGCCCGCCCCTTCCACGATCGGCACCAGCGCGGCCAGATCGTGCAGCTTGAGTCCGGCCTCGACCACGATGTCGATATGGCCGCTCGCCAGCAGCGCATAATTATAACAGTCGCCACCCCACACCGTATCGCGGCACTGGCCCGCCAATATGGAGAAATGCTCCGCCGTGTGGCCGGGGAAATATTGCGGCCCGGTGGTGGCGAGAATCGCCTGGTCGAGGTCGCGGCAGCGGCGGGTGGCGACCGGCTGGCCGTTGAAGGTCGTCCCGCGCCCCATTGCGCCGATCCAGCGCTCGCCATTGATCGGCTGGTCGATCACGCCGAGCAGCGGCCAGCCATCCTGCATCAGGGCGATGAGCGTGCCGAAGATCGGCCGGCCGGCGATGAAGCTGCGCGTGCCGTCCACCGGATCGAGCACCCATTGCCGCGCCGCGCCCGGCCGCTCCGCGCCATATTCCTCGCCGATAATGCCATCTTCCGGTCGTTCGGCGGCGATCAGCGCGCGCATCGCCAGTTCGGCGGCGCGGTCGGCCTCGGTCACTGGCGAGGCATCGGCCTTGTCCTCAATCTCGTAGCGCGCGCGGAAAAAGGGGCGGATGGCGGCCCCCGCCGCATCGGCGAGGCGGTGCGCGAGGGCGATATCGTCTGCTTGGCTCATGCCCGCCTCATGCCGCACTGCGCCGCTTCCGCCTAGGGCCGATCGACATTCAGATGATGCCGTGCCGAAAATGGCGGATTTTCGCGGCCCGGCGCGCAGCATGCTGACGGCATATGAGCACCGGAAGCGCGGAAAACGCCATTTGCCGGCCGTCAGGGCTGAGTGTCGATCCGCCCCTAGCGCTTCTTCACAAACTCCGCGCGCAGCACGAGGCCCTTGATGCCCTCGAACCGGCAATCAATCTCCTGCGGGTCGCCGGTGAGGCGGATCGCCTTGATGAGCGTGCCGCGCTTTAGCGTCTGGCCCGCGCCCTTCACCTCCAGATCTTTGATGAGCGTCACCTGATCGCCATCGGCGAGGAGGTTTCCCACCGCGTCGCGCACGTCCACGCGCCCGGCCGCCGCCTGCTTTTCCGCCAGTTCGGCGGCGGGCATCCATTCGCCGCTTTCCTCGTCATAGACATAATCGTCATTGCCGTCGCTCATCGTTGCCCCCTTTCGGCCTCCTCGCGCCCAAGCGCGCATCCGGCCTGCTGGTAGGCGGCGGAGCGCCAGTCTGTCCAGCATCGCCCCATCCCGCGGGCTTCCCTCGCGGCCGGGTTCGCTCTAGGGCCATGGATCGACCGCCTGCCATCCGGAGGATCATCCCTTGCGCCCTGTCATGCCCGCTCTGCTGCTTCTCGCGCTGTCCGCCTGCCAGTCCGACATGCCGGATGGCACGCTCCCCGGCGATCGGGGCGATACCCAGCCCTTCGGGGAGATCGCCATGGACGAGACGCTGCGCTTCACCGGCACCGAGCCATTCTGGGGCGGCGAGGTCACCGGCGAACGGCTGACCTACAAGACGCCGGACGATCCGGACGGGCAGACCCTCACCGTCTCGCGCTTCGCCGGGCGCGGCGGCCTGTCCTATAGCGGCATGATCGACGGCGCCGGCTTCACCATGGCCATCACCACCGGCCGGTGCAGCGACGGCATGTCGGATCGCCTCTATCCCTATGTGGTGACGCTGCAACTGGAGGGCGAGATGCGCACCGGCTGCGCCTGGTCGGATCGGCACCCGTTCGAGGGCCCGCAGGAACCCTGAGCGGCTGGCAGCGCCGGATCGGGATAGCGCCCGGCCCGCGGAGCCGCCGCGGTCAGACGATGATGCAATGCAAGGAGTGGTTTTCGCCACCCGCCACGCCGCAAGCGAGCAATGTCGCCCTGCCGCCCATCGGTGCCGGATGGCTATCGATCCGGATGGTTCATCCATGCGCAAGCGCCGGCCGCCGGAAGCGCGCCACAGCCGCCCGCCTGTCCGCCCGGCTCCATAATTTCTCGTGGAAGAAGAACGCCACCGCATTGATGCACGGCTCGATCAGCGCGATCCCGCTCGCCACGCCCGGCGATCCGGTGAATGCATAGGCGACGGAAAAGCCCACCACCAGATGGATGGCGAGATAGGTCATCGTTTTCAGCAGGTCGTGGGGCATGGTCCATCTTCGTTCAGCAGGAGGAGCAACCCCTCTATTGCGAACAACTATCACTCGCAAACAAGCACTCCCGGTCACGATGATCGGTCGGGTCGATCAACAGAGCGGGCTATCGCGCCGACATGGCGGACGTTCCGCACAATCCGCCCGACCGTGCATTGGGGGCGCCACTCACCGCCGTTGCGCCCTGCCGCGCCCATCTTCCATGCCGCCCACCTGCCGGTCCGGGAAGCACAGCCCGTCCAGCCCCCTTCGGGCTGACCATTATGCCGGGCATCTTCGTTTCCGCCTGCCGGACGCAGGCTCGCCAAATCATGCATCCGGCTGCCGATGGCGCAACCATGTCCCGGCCGCTCTCCCATGCCCTCTACGGAAGCCGCCCGCCCCCAATCGCGCCGGGGGCTTCCCCTGCCTGCCCGGCCGCCCCATGTTAAGGCGGTTCTGCCCTCGCGAGTCCGCCATCCATGTCCAGCCCCGCCGTCGCGCCCGTTCCTGCGTCCCCGTCCACCCCGCCTCAGCCCGGCCTGTTCATCCCCCATGGCGGCGGCCCCTGCTTCTTCATGCCGGACCCGCATGGCATCTGGACCGGCATGGCGGCCTATCTGCGCGGCCTCGCCGCCAGTCTGCCGGCGCGGCCACGGGCGATCCTCATCATCTCGGGCCATTGGGAAAGCCGCGGCTTCGCGTTCACCGGCGCAGAGCAACCGCCGCTGATTTTCGACTATTACAACTTCCCGCCGCATACCTATGAGCTGAGCTGGCCCGTGCCCGGCGCGCCCTGGCTGGCGGCGCAGGCGGCGGATCTGCTGCGCGCCGCCGGCCTGCCCGCCGCCGTCGATCCGGCGCGCGGGGTGGATCATGGCGTGTTCGTGCCCATGAAGGTCGCCTTCCCGCAAGCCGATATCCCGCTCGTCCAGATGTCGCTGGATGCCAGCCTCGATCCGGCGCTGCACCTGCGGGCCGGCGCGGCGCTCGCGCCGCTGCGCGCGGCGGGCGTGCTCATCATCGGTTCCGGCATGAGCTTTCACAATTTGCGGGCCTATGGTGATCCGCGCGCGACCGAGCCCTCCGCCCTGTTCGACCAATGGCTGACCGAAGCCGCACAGGCCGCCGGGCCGGAGCGCTCCGCCCGCCTCGCCGGCTGGACGCAGGCGCCCTTCGCCCGCTTCTGCCATCCGCGCGAGGAGCATTTCATGCCGCTGATGGTCGCCGCCGGCAGTTCGGCCGCGCCTGGCCGGCAGGATTATGGCGAGATCGTCATGGGCGGTGCAATTTCCGGCTATCGCTTCGCCTGAGCGCCCGGCGGACCGGCATCACCCGCGCCGGGGCCATTCGCCGATCAGGCGATGACGGACGAAATCCTGTTCTCGCGGTCCGCAACGCAGCGGACACCGGTCGTCTGGACAGGCGACCCAAACAGAAACATATTGGCAACATCCATCGATTCGAGCCGCCTGCCATGACCAGCCCCGCCGCGCCCCGGCCCTCCGCCCCGGCATCCCCGCCCGCGCCGTCTCCCGCCACGCCGCCGCCATCTGCGCGCCCGCCGCTCGCCCATCGCTGGTTTTTCGCGCTCAAGCCGGATGACGTCATGGCGCATCGCACCCACGCCTTCGCCGCGGAGCAGTTGGGGGAGACCGGGCTGCTGCCGCCCGCGCACCATCACATCACCCTCGCGCTCACCCCGGACTTTCCGGATGAGCCGGCCGATCTCATCGCCGCCCTGCTGCGCGCCGGCGATGCCGTGGCCGCCGCGCCCTTCACGCTCCATCTCGATCGGCTGAGCGGCAGCGCCCGCACCGTCGCCCTGCGCCCATCCCGCGCCGTCCCGCCGCTCCGCGCGTTGCAGGCCGCGATCGCCGCCGCCATGGCCGCACAAGGCATCGCCATGCGGCCGGACTGGCGGTTCAGCCCACATGAAACCCTGTGCTACCGCAAGGGCGCGCCCTTCCAGCGGCCCGTTGCCGGTTTCCACTGGTCCGTAACCGGCTTCGTCCTCGTCCACAGCGTCATCGGCCGGCACCGGCACGAGACGATCGGCCAGTGGCCCCTCCACGCAGCGGAACCCGCGCAGGGCTGCCTGTTCTGACCGGCCGTCGCGCAACAGGCAGACAGGCCGGGCGCCGGCACCCGCCCGGCCGGCCGTTTTGCGGCGATCCATCGCATGGCAGGCGCCGATGGCCGCCCTCAAGGCTGGACAGCCGCGCATCGCCTCCGCAAAAGGCCGCTCAAGGTCCACATCATGAATGGAACGCCATGTCCTGCCCGCCAGGCCGCCCGCCTCGCCTCATCCCGTTCACGATCTGCGCGCTGGCGCTCGCCGCCGCATCCGCGCCCGCCCAGGCGCAGCTTCCCCCGCCCGCGCAGGCGATGATCGAGGAGGCCGCGCGCATCGGCAACGTCACGACCGTGACCGCCGTGATCGAGGTCGCCAAATCCACCTGGCCCGACCATGCCGAGGAAATTGCGGCCTTTGGCGAGCCGATCGCGGCCAGCGCCCGCCCGGTGGAAGCGCCCCCGCCGCCGCCGCCCGTCGCGCCGCAGGTCGAGGCGATGCTGCGCGAGGCGCGGCGTACCGGCGATAATGCCGCGCTCACCACCGTCATCGCCGTCGCCAAGGCGGCCAACCCGGATGAAGCCGCCGCCATCGATGCGCTGGGCGGCCGGCTGCTGGCGCAGGTTCCGCCGCCACCGATCAGCCCCGCCATCGAGGCGATGCTGCAGGAAGCGGGCCGCACCGGCGACGCCACCACGCTGGCCTCCGTCGTGAAGGTCGCCAAGGCCGAACATCCGCAGGAAGCCCGGGCGATCGATGTGCTGGGCGTCAAGCTGATGGCCGATGTGCAGGCCCGCCAGCGCGAGGCCGCAACCCGCGCGCGTGAGGCGGAGGAAGCGCGGCTCGCCTCGCTCGGCGCCTTTGATGGCTGGAGCGGGCAGGGCGAAGCCGGGTTCGGCCTCACCTCCGGCAATACCGATCAGATGAGCGCACTGATCGGCCTCAAGCTCGCCAAGGATGGGCTGAAGGCCCGCCACAAGCTCAATGCCTCGCTCGATTATCAGGAGACGGACGGCCAGCTGAGCCGTGAGCGCTCGCTGGTCACCTATGGGCTCAACTATCTGCTCGGCGAGGGCTATTATCTCTCCTCCTCGCTCGGCTGGGAGCGGGACGAGTTCGCCGGTTTCGCCCGCCGTTTCACCGAATCGCTCGGTATCGGCATCCGGCTGGTCCAGCGGCCCGGCATGACGCTGGACGTCGATGGCGGCCCGGCCCTGCGGCAGACGCGCTTCACGGACGGCACCGGGGACGATCAGTTCGGCGCGCGCGGATCGCTGGCCTGGCGCTGGACGGTCCGCGACGGTTTCACCGTGTCGGAAGATGCGTCCATCGTCACCAGCGACGGCAGCACCACGCTCATCTCCACCTCGGCGCTCACCGCCAAGCTGACCAGCTTCATCTCGGCGCGCATGTCGTTCAACGTCCAGTCGGAATCCGATCCGCTGCCCGGCCGCAAGGCGACCGACACGGCGACCCGGGCCAGCCTGGTCTACAGCTTCTGAGCGCCACCTTCCCGCCTCCGGCGCCTGCCTCGCCATCCCCGCCCCGGCCATCCGATTGGCGCTCAGTTTCCGTTTGTGTTACATACAAAGTTGCGGCAATTTGGCGGTATCATGCGGCGGCGGAGACAAAGCACTCCGCAACGGTTTGAGGAGAGAGAAATGGCAAGGATCATCGGCGGTTTCGCGGTTTCGCACACGCCCACCATCGCCTTCGCGCATGACGCGAAGAAACATGACGACCCGGTCTGGGCGCCGATCTTCGAGGGGTTCGAGCCGGTCAGGCAATGGCTGGCCGCGGAAAAGCCGGACGTCATCTTCTATGTCTATAACGATCATATGACGTCGTTCTTCACCCATTATTCCCATTTCTCGCTCGGCATCGGCGCGGAATATTCGCCGGCGGACGAAGGCGGCGGCCAGCGCGACCTGCCGCCGATCCAGGGCGATCCGGATCTCGCCAAACATATCGCCGAGTGCCTCGTCGCCGATGAGTTTGATCTTGCCTACTGGCAGGGCCTCGGCCTCGATCATGGCGCCTTCTCGCCGCTCTCGGTGATGCTCCCGCATGAGCATGGCTGGCCCTGCCGGCTCGTGCCGCTCCAGTGCGGCGTGCTCCAGCACCCCATCCCCTCGGCCCGCCGCTTCTGGAAGTTCGGCCGCTCGCTGCGCCGCGCGATCCAGAGCTATCCGAAAGACATCAAGGTGGCGATCGCCGGCACCGGCGGCCTTTCCCATCAGGTCCATGGCGAGCGCGCCGGCTTCAACAACAGCGAATGGGACATGGAGTTCATGGACCGGCTGGAGAAGAACCCGGAATCGCTGCTCGACGCGACGGTGACCGAACTGGCGAAGCTCGGCGGCTGGGAAGGCGCCGAGGTGGTGATGTGGCTGCTGATGCGCGGCGCGCTCTCGACGAAGGTCGAAAAGCTCCACCAGAGCTATTTCCTGCCGTCCATGACGGCCATCGCGACCATGCTCTTCAAGGATCTGGGCGACGAGACGCCGCCGGCGGAAAGCGACGAGCAGTTGCGCGCCCGCGCCGCGCACCAGCTGGCCGGCGTGGAGGAGATTGAGGGCACCTATCCCTTCACCATCGACCGCGCGGTCAAGGGCTTCCGCATCAACCATTTCCTCCACCGCCTCATCGAGCCGGCGTTCCGCAAGCGCTTCGTGGAGGATCTGGAAGGGCTGTTCGCCGAGTCCGACCTGACGGACGAGGAAAAGGGCCTGATCCGCGACCGCGACTGGATCGGCATGATCCATTATGGCGTGATCTTCTTCATGCTGGAGAAGATGGCCGCCGTGCTCGGCATCGGGAATATCGACGTTTACGCCGCCTTCCGGGGGCTCACCGTCCCCGAGTTCCAGAAGACGCGCAACGCCGCCATCACCTATTCGGTGGCCGGCAAGCAATAAGCGGCCGGCGGCAGGCCGCATTCCGGCAGCAGGATCAGGGGGCGAGGCATCTTCGCCCCCTTTTTCATGGTCGCCCTCGCCGCCGGATGGCCTCGCCCGAGCCGCCATCGGCATTTGCCATCATCGGTGCGCAGCCGCTATAATCGCGGCATGACAGACGCCTTCGCCGATGGAACCGTCCATAAAGCCCGGAGCGACATGAGGGCGGCGCTGCAACATGACCCGGCCATTCTCGCGCTTTGGCAAGGGCTGACGCCGCTTGGTCGCAACGAGTTCATCTGCTGGGTCGATGACGCCAAACAGGAAAAAATACGCCAGCGCCGCATCGAGCGAACATGCGAGGAATTGCTGGAAGGGAAAAGACGGCCCTGTTGCTGGTCCGGCTGCATCCACCGCACCGACAAGGCGCCGAGCCGGTGGCAACAGGCCGTTCTTATCGACAAGAAGCCCGCCTAGGGCAGACCGGCATTCAGAAGATGACGAGTCGAAATGGCGCTTTTACGTGCTGACGGCATGCGAGCAACGAAAGCACGCAAAAGCGCCATTTTCAGGCCGTCAGGATTGAAGTCGATCCGTCCCGGGCTATGGTCAGCCGCTGACCGCCAACCGGCCGCCCAATGCGGCCGCAAAATGCCGGCGCGCCTTCTCCCATGGCGAAAAGCCGGCCGGCGCCCGAGCGCCCCGCTTCAATTCCCGGCCGCCGCCGCTGCTTCCGCCGCCGCGTCCGCCGCATAGAGCAAGGGCCATTCCCACGCGCCCCGGCAGACCGGCATCGAGCGCGCTTCGCTCAGGCGGAACCGGCTGCCGTCCCATTTATAGGTTTCGGCCGTGCCGCAATCGCCCAGCGCCCGCCCCTTGGCGAAGCTGGACAATTCAAACCGCGTCGGGTTCCAGCGCGCATTGACGATCAGCGGCGGCGCGTCCGGATCGCCCGAGGCGCCCGGCACATGATCGAACCGCGCGATGCGGAACTGCCAGTTGCCCGTACTGGCGGCGGTCGCCGTCGCGATCAGCGGCACCGCGCTCACATTATATTCGCCGGCCTGGCAGGGCAGCAGCAGCAGCGCATGGTCCGCATCCAGCCGGTGGATCTCGGCCGGATATTCGCTGTCATGCAGCCCGTCGCACACGGCAAGCCGGCGCGCGGCGGCCTGCTCCTGCGCGGTGAAGACCGGCGGCGGGGCATCCACGCCCGCCCCGCCGGCCGGGATCGGCATCGCCGGGGCGGGCGGCACCGGCCGCGCCTTGTCGGCCGGCTCCTCGCCGGTGGCGACCAGCGCCGCCACGCTGCCCACGCGCCCCTGCACCTCGTCCATATAGCGCAGCGCCGCCGGCAGGCCGCGCAGCGAGGGCGAATCGATCAGCGTCTTGCCCGCACGCAGCTCGAAGGCATAGTTGCTGGCCAGCGCGCGCATCGTCTCCAGCGCCTGCGGCCCGGTGATTTCCGCCATATCGTGCGCGGCTTTGATCCGCGCCAGCCGGCGGCCATCCACGATCAGCTCGATCCGCCCGCGCAGCTGATCCGCCCCCAGCAGCCGCACCACGCCCGCGCCGTCCGGGCCACCGGCGCGCTGGAGCACGACCAGCGCCATATAGGATTGCCCGGCCCCATCGGGCACCAGCGCCACCGCCTCGCAGGCCAGCCGGTTGTCGCAGCCGACCGCCCAGTCATCGTAAATCCGCAGGCGCCCCAGCACCGGCCCGGTCCCCTGCTCCCCCAGCAGCGGCACGGCGGCCGGCACGGATGAGGGCGGGGCAACAGGCGCCGGCGCCTGCGCAAGCCCCGGCAGCGCCAGGGCAAGCGGCGCGGCGGCAGCCCCGAGGCGGGCGAATACGGCAAGCATCCTTGTCATTTCGTCCCCCATAAGGCACTTCACATCGCAGGTGTAGAGGCAAGCACGCGGCACCCTGAATAGCGCTTGAACGGCGGCTGGCGGAAGGACGGGACATGCAGACTATCGGAGTGATCGGCGCGGGGCAGATGGGCGCGGGCATTGCGCAGGTCGCCGCACAGGCCGGCTATGCCGTGCTGCTGCGCGATATCGACCAGAGCCGGGCCGATGCCGGCAAGGCGAGCGTGGAAAAGCGCCTCAAGCGCGCGGTCGAGGGTGGCAAGCTGGCGGCGGCGGACGCCGAGGGCGCGCTGGCACGGATCACCCCGCTGGCCGATCTCGCGCCGTTCAGCGCCTGCGATCTCGTCATCGAGGCGGCGACCGAGCGCGAGGACGTCAAGCGCGCCATTTTCGCCGATGTCGCCAGAGTGCTGGGCGCGGACGCCATTCTCGCCTCCAACACCTCCTCCATTCCGATCACCCGGCTCGCGCAGGCCTCGGGCGATCCGGCGCGCTTCATCGGCGTGCATTTCTTCAACCCGGTGCCGGTGATGGCGCTGGTGGAGGTCATCAGCGGCCTTGCCACCGCGCCGGAGACGGTGCGCGCGGTCGAGGGCTTCGCCAGAACGCTCGGCAAGGAGGTCGTCCACGCCTTTGACGCGCCCGGCTTCATCGTCAACCGCATCCTCCTGCCGATGCTCAACGAGGCGATTTTCGCGCTTGGCGAGGGCGTGGCGACCGTGCGGGATATCGACAATGCCGTGCGCCTCGGCCTCAATCACCCGATGGGGCCGCTCACCCTGGCGGATTTCGTCGGCCTCGATACCTGTCTGGAAATCTGCCGGGTACTTCACGAGACCACCGGCGATCCCAAATTCCGCCCCGCCCCGCTGCTCGTCAAATATGTCGAGGCCGGCTGGCTGGGCCGCAAGACCGGCCGCGGCTTTTACGATTATTCGGGCGAGGAGCCGGTCCCGACCCGCTAGCCCCCGTCCGGGTTATGTGAGCCCCCGCTCCCTTCAGTGCTCCTGCGAAGGCAGGAGCCCAGGGCGGCTATGCACCACCACCGGGCCCTGGGCTCCTGCTTCCGCAGGAGCACTGACTCCCTCTCAATAGACCAAACCCCCAACAACCTCTCCCCGCGCCCCACCCCACCGCCGCCCGGCCACCGCACCCGTTGCTCCCGACAATATGCGGCGCGCAAATAGCCGGGCCGTCCCCCGGTCCCTGCCGGCCCCGCGCCAGCGACTCGGCCCGCGCCTTCCCGGCCGGCGGCGCGGCGGGTGACGGGCGGCAACCGGATGACCGCGCGGGCCGGCGCAAGCCGCACGGGCCCCGCTCTTGCGCGCCTTTGCTCCCTTTCTTGCAGCCGGGGCCGCAAGCCACTATGCGGCGGGTCCATGACTGATCGCTACGCACCTGATCCGGCGCTGCTCGCCAAGGCCGAAACGCTCACCGAGGCGCTGCCCTATATGCAGCGCTATGCCGGCGAGACCTTCGTCGTGAAATATGGCGGCCACGCCATGGGCGACCCGGAGGCGGCGCGCGATTTCGCCGAGGATATCGTCCTCATGAAGATGGTCGGCATCAATGTCGTCGTCGTCCATGGCGGCGGCCCGCAGATCGGCGCAATGCTCAAGCGGCTCGGTGTGGAGAGCAAGTTCGTCAACGGCCTGCGCGTGACGGACAGGGAGACGGCGCAGGTCGCCGAGATGGTGCTGGCCGGCTCGATCAACAAGGAGATTGTCGGCTGGATCAGCCAGGCGGGCGGCCGGGCGGTCGGCGTTTCCGGCAAGGATGCGGGCATGGTAATCTGCGAGAAGGTCGGCAACAGCCGCGCGCCGGACCCGCATAGCGGCATCGAGCGGCATGTCGATCTGGGCTTTGTGGGCGATCCGGTGAAGGTGGACCGGCGGCTGCTGGACAGTCTCTCGCGGGAGAATATCATCCCGGTCGTCGCCCCGGTCGGCATCGGCGCGGACGGGCAGACCTATAATATCAACGCCGACACCATGGCCGGCGCGATCGCGGCGGAGCTGAAGGCGCGGCGCTTCTTCCTGCTCACCGATGTGCCCGGCGTGCTCAGC
>Ga0182736_1002685_pt1 | contig 13028 bp, 8 predicted proteins | sample eDN5th30CKraftBY_FD_128882 | JGI IMG/M metagenome (GOLD analysis project Ga0182736, IMG submission 128882) | Enriched backyard soil microbial communities from Emeryville, California, USA - eDNA 5th pass 30_C Kraft BY (version 2) (version 2) | ecosystem: Environmental > Terrestrial > Soil >...
GGTGGGGGTCTTCCTGGTGTTCGAGGGGGCCAATTCGCCCCCCGTAGAACTCGCTGCGGAAGACTGGGACCTCGGCGAAGAGGTGCTGATCGAACCCTACATCGCCGGCAAGGAGCTGTGCGTCGCCGTAATGGGGGACAAGGGCGCCCTGGCCGTCACCGAGATCATGCCGCGCACCGGCTTCTACGACTACGAGGCCAAGTACGGGCAGGGGGGCTCGGTGCACGTGATCCCCGCGCCCATCTCCGACGACGTCGCCCAGGCCGCCATGCGCATGGCGGAGGCCGCCCACGTGGCTCTGGGTTGCCGCGGGGTTACCCGCAGCGACTTCCGTTATGACGATATTAAGAACGATCTCGTTCTTCTGGAGGTCAACACGCAGCCGGGAATGACGCCCACTTCGCTCGCCCCCGAGCAGGCCGCTCACCTCGGTATGGAGTTCGATCGTCTGGTGCTCTGGATCGTGGAAGACGCCTCATGCCCGCGGTGATGCGCGGCGGAGCCGGCCCCAAGAAGGGCGCCCGCGGCAAGCGCGGACCCGCGACCTACGCCCCGGCCAAGCTCGGCAGCGCAGGCGCCTCCGGGTTGAAGCCGACGGGCGCGGCCATTTCCGCCATCGCGGTCCTGGTGTTGGGCGTCGGCCTTCTGCTGGGCACCGGCGACCGCGGCCATCAGTTGGCGGAGGCTACCGGCAAGGCCGTGTACGGCCGCTTCGCCGCGGCAGGGTTCAAGATCGCCCACGTGCGGCTGAACGGCGCCTCCGCCTACGCCCAGCCGGACATCCTACGCGCCGCCGGGGTCAACCCGGGCGATCCCATCTTCGGCCTCGACCTGAAGAGCATGCGCGAGCGGGTGGAGCAGGTCGGCTGGGTCAAGTCGGCCGAGATCGCCCGGCTGCTGCCCGACACCCTGGCCATCACCGTGGTGGAACGCCCCCGTCTGGCGGTCTGGCAGTACCAGGGCCACACCGAACTGATCGACGCGGCGGGACAGGTGATCCCGGAGGCCGATCCCGGCCGGTTCGCGGACCTGCCCCTGGTGGTGGGGGAAGGCGCCAATGAAGCGGCCGCCGCCATCCTGCCGCTTGTACAATCACGGCCCCGTCTGATGGGGCGCATGGAGGCTCTGGTGCGCGTCGACGCGCGCCGGTGGGACCTGCGCCTGAAGGACGGAGCCATCATCCAGTTGCCGGAGTCCCACGAGGACTCGGCCCTGATCCAGCTCGACCAGCTGGACCAGCGGGCGCGGCTGCTGGAGCTGGGATTTGAGCGGATCGACTTGCGCGATCCGGACACGGTGGCGGTCCGGCCACGCCAGAATGGCGAAGCGGCCGGGGCTTAGGTACCGCAGTTGTGAGGGGGGGCCTCCGAAAGAGGCTTGGATGAGCTTGGGGATGACGCGTTTTGAAGCCCGCCCTGATACGCGGGACGGTTTGAAGGTTCTGGGATCCCGCCAGCCCCTCACGGCGGCGGTGGACCTCGGCGCCGCCAAGGTGGGCTGCTTCATCATGAAGCCCGACGGCGCCATCCGCAGCGAAGGCCACGTGCAGGTGGCCGGGGTGGCGCAGGTCCGCTCCCGGGGAATCCGGAGCGGCGCCATCGTCAACCTGGAAGAGGCCGCCGAGGCCGTCGCCCAGGCAGTCGAGCAGGCCGAACGCATGGCGGGGGTCTCCGTATCGGGGGTGGTGGTCACCACCGCCGGCGGTCAGCTCGCCAGCCATCGGCTGGAGGCCGGCGTGTCGCTGGGCGCCCGTCCGATCAGCGACCAGGACCTCTCCCGCTGCATCCAGATGGCCCTGCTGCAGACCCGCGTGCCGGGGCGCCGTCCGATCCATCTGTTGCCCGTCGCCTGGACCGTCGACGCTCAGCGCGGCGTGCGCGACCCCCGCGGCATGTTCGGCCGGCAGCTCGGGCTCGAGCTTCTCGTGGTCTCCATCGCCGAGACCGCCTTCGCCACCCTGGCCCACTGCATGGAGCTCGCCCACCTGCAGCTCGAAGGCGTGGTCGCGGCCCCCTTCGCCTCGGCGCTCTCGGCCCTTGAAGACGACGAGATGGACCTCGGGTGTATCTGTGTCGACATGGGCGGCGGCTCCACCTCCGTCGCCGTATTCGCCGGCGGTTCGCTCGTGCATGTGGACAGCCTCGCCGTCGGCGGCGGCCACGTGACCGCCGACATCGCCCGGGGCCTGTCGACCACCCTCGCGGGCGCCGAGCGCATCAAGACCCTGCACGGTTCGGCCATCGCCTCGGCCAACGAGGATCGCGAGATGATCGAGGCGCCGCCCCGGGGCGACGATCCGGGCGCCGGTCCCGTGGTGGCGCCCCGTTCCCTGCTCAAGGGCGTGATCGCCCCCCGCGTGGAAGAGACCCTGGAGCTGATGCGTGAGCGCCTACGCGCCTCCAACGCGCCCATCGATCCCGCCGCAGGCGTCGTGCTGACCGGCGGCGCCAGCCAGCTTGCCGGCGTGCGCGAACTGGCCGTCCGGGTGTTCGACCGCCCGGTGCGCCTGGGCCGTCCTCGCCGGGCGCCCCATCTTGCGGACGCGGCCTCGGGTCCGGCCTTCTGCTCGGCGGTGGGGGTGCTGCAACGCGCCGCCTTCGGCCCGCGCGAGGCGGTGTCCGACCGTTCCCTCGGCGGTCTGCGGGCGGCCAGCCGCGACGGTCTCGACTTCAGCGGCAACCCCCTGCAGCGGGCCGCCGTCTGGCTGCGCGCGAACCTGTAGAACCCCTGCGGCGAAGCGGCCCGTTTGCCCGGCGTTAACCTCGATCTAACGCCGTCGGGGCAGGGTGGCGTCGTCATGCGCGACGCACGACCCGCCCTTTCGCTTGCCCGCACGGCTCTGGTGCTCAGCCTCGCCGTGTCGATGGCGCTCGGCCCCATGCCAGGGGTCGCTGCGGGCCGTTCCGTCGAGATCATGCTCGGCAAGGCCAAGGGCTTCACCCATATCGAATTCGGCGGCGCGCAGCCGGCCAGCATCCGGCGGGAGGGGCAGGTCGTGATCCTGCGCTTCGGCGGCGTGGAGGAGCCCAACCTCGCGCTGCTCAACGTCACGCCGCCGCCCTATCTGGAATCGGCCGTCACCGAGCGCGGCAAGGACGGCATGTCTTTGCGCCTGACCCTGGCCAAGGGCGCTGTCGCCAATTTCGGCAAGGCGGACGGGCGCAGCTACATCAACCTCCTGCCGGAACCGGCGGCGGACAAGGGCGCGGTGCAGTCCGCCGCCGCCGGTCCCTCCGATCAGCGGCCGACGCGCAAGGTCGGCGGCGCCCCTTCCAGCGGCGTCGTCCAGATGAAGGCGGAGCTGCAGGGCAAGACCCTGTTCCTGCGCTTCCCCTGGCGCGCGCCGGTCGGCGCCACGGTGGCGCGGCGCGGCGAAGCCATCTGGGTGGTGTTCGACACCCCCGCGAAGATCAATCTCGACGAAGCGCCCCGCGGCCTCTTACAGATGCGCAGCATGCAGGCGGTGGCCACCCCGAACGCCACGGCCCTGCGGATCATCGCGCCGCCCAACATCATCGCTACGGCGAGCGAGGACGCCGCCACCTGGACCATCGCCCTGGGTCCCGAGGCGGCCAATTCGGCGACGGCCGTAGAGGTCGTTCGCGACGACGTGTCCGGTCCCGCCAGCCTGACGGCCCGCATGGCGGGCTCTTCCGGCGTGTTCTGGATCAACGACCCGGTGGTGGGGGACCGCTTCGCCGCCGTCACCGCCCTGGGGCCGGCCAAGGCCCTTGCCGGCCGCCGCGAGTTCGTGGACGCGACCCTGCTGCCCACGACCCAGGGGCTGTTGGTGGAGCCGGCGGTGGACGACCTGACCGTGGCGGCGGAGGGGGACCTCGTGCGTATCGGCCGGCCCCGCGGCCTCGCCCTGTCGCATGTCTCGGCCCAGGTGCGCCACGTGGCCTCGACCGTCGCCGACGCGCCCCAGCCGTCCAGCTTGCCGGCGCTGATCGACTTCAACAACTGGTCCAAACTCCCGCCGGCGGGCTTCGGGGCCCGATACGCCCAGCTCACCGACGCCGCTGCCGAAGAGGCCGGCAAGAAGGCGGGGGGCGTGCAGGCGCGGCTGGCGCTGGCCCGCTTCCTCGTCGGATCGGAACTGAATTACGAGGCCATCGGCGTCCTCGACCTCCTGGCCAAGACCACCCCGACCATGATGGGCGATCCGGAGTTCCGCGGCCTGCGCGGCGCGGCCCGCACCATGGTCCGCCGCTACAAGGAGGCGCAGGCCGACTTCTCCAGCCCGGTGGTGGCCGACGATCCGGCGAGCGCCCTTTGGCGGGGCTATATCGCCACCAAGCTCACCGACTACACCGGCGCACGGGAGCAGTTCCTGCGCGGCAAGTCCGCCCTGGCCCAGTTCGCGCCCCGTTGGCGCTCCCGCTTCGCCCTCGCCGACTCCGAATCCGCCCTGCAGGTGGGCGATCTCGGCGCCGCCCGCGCCGCCATGCTGCAGGCTGATCCAGGCGGCCTCGAGGGCGCCGACGCCGAGGCGGTTTCCCTGGCGCGGGCCCGTCTGCTGGACGCCAGCGGCCAGCCCGACCAGGCGCTGCCGGTGTACGAGCAGGCCGCCAATTCGGCCTATGGCGGCGTCGCGGCGCCGGCGCTGCTGCGGGCCACCGAGATCAAGCTGTCCCGCGGGAAGATGCCCCTGGCGGATGCGGTCCAGACCATGGACTCCCTGCGCTTCCGCTGGCGCGGGGACAGCACCGAGCTTGAGACCATACGCGCGCTGGGGAAGATCTACCTTGGCCGCGGCCGCTATCGCGACGCCTTGGAAGCGCTCCGCTCCGCCGGGCGGCGGATGCCCGACCTGCCCGCCGCGGTGCAGGTGCAGGCCGATCTCAGCACGGCCTTCAAGAACCTGTTCCTCGACGGCCTCGCCGACGGGCTGGAGCCGATCCAGGCGCTGGCGCTGTTCTACGATTTCCGCGAGCTGACCCCGATCGGCGCCGACGGCGACATGATGGTGCGCAAGATGGTGCGCCGGCTGGTCGACGTGGACCTGCTCGATCAGGCGGCGGAGCTGCTGAAGTATCAGGTGGAGAACCGGCTCGACGGCATCGCCCGGGCCGAGGTGGCCACCGACCTCGCCACCATCGACCTGATGAACCGCAAGCCCGAGGCGGCCCTGATCGCGATCAACACCTCGCGCACCACCTTGCTGCCCGCCGCCATGAACGCTGAACGGCGGGTGCTGGAGGCGCGGGCGCTGGTTGGGCTCGGCCGGTACGATCACGCGCTGGAGGTCCTCGGCAAGGACAACACCGGCGAGGCGGCGGCGGTGAAGGCCGAGATCGCCTGGAAGCAGCAGGCGTGGCCTGCCGCCGGTCAGATGCTGGAAGCCCAGCTCGGAGATCGTTGGAAGTCCGCGACGCCCCTGACCGCGGACGAGGAGAACCGCCTGCTGCGCGCGGGGGTCGCCTACAGCCTCGCGGGCGACGACGCCGCGCTCGCACGGCTGCGCACCCGCTACGCCAAGCTCACCGACGACGTGCGCGCGCCGGACGCGATGAAGGTCGCCCTGTCCGGCGGCGACGATGCGCCGATGAGCGCGGGGGACTTCATGCGGGTGTCTTCAGACGCCGACACCTTCGCCGGCTGGGTGGCGCGGATGAAGAAGCGGCTGCGAGACAAGCCGACCCCCGGCGCCGCCCCGGCCGCGCCCGCCGCCAAGCCGCCGGCCAAGCCGACCGTCGCCACCAACGCCCCGGCCAGACCGGCGGCCAAGGGCTGAGCCTAGAGCACCTTGTAGTAGCGGATGGCGTTGCCGGTTTCCCGGCGCAGGCCGTAGCCGATGAACAGGTACCGGGTCAGCCAGTCATAGGGGCCCGTCTCCACCTCGAAGGTCGGTGAGACGCGGAAATAGTATTCCGACGCGTCCACCTGTTCCCCGCGGTACAGCCGGTCGATCACCTCCGGCGAGCCCCAGCGCAGGCCGCGGTTGTTCAGGTAGATCAGCACCCCGTCGTGGGTTTCCAGCATGTAGTGGGCGTTGAACTCGACGGTCTCGTCGGGGCGCACCCTTGGCCAGTCGCCGCCGCTGGCGGGGAGGGCCCGGCCGCGGATGTTCGGTCCCTCGAACTCGCCCCCGGTCACGCCGACGAAGCCCCGGTCGCCCAGCGGGGCGGGGCTGATCCGATAGCGCTGGCCCAGTTTCAGCCGGACCTCGAACGCAAACTCCAGTTCACCCTCGGCCATGGCTGGTTTCCCTCTATGCGGCGCCCCAGGCGGACAGCAGCGCGTCTGCGCTTCCGCCTGGTTCCGCCAGTTTCGTTGGCGTGCCCTGGAAGCGGGGGGCGGGGCCGGGCAGCAGCCGGCCGTCCGCATCGACGAACACGCCCCGGGCCTCGTTGTGCGGATGCCGCGGCGCCTCGTCGAGGTCGAGGATGGGGGTGATGCAGCCGTCGCCGGCCTCAACCTTCGCCCATTCATCCCGGGTCTTCGCCTTGAAGGCGGCGGCGAAACGGGCGCGCAGGGCGGGCCAGTTGGCCTTGTCGTCGCGGGAGGGCAGCTCCGCCGGATCGATCTCCAGCGCCTTGAGGAAGGCGGCGTAGAACTTGGGCTCCAGCGGGACCACGGCGACATACTTGCCGTCGGCGGTCTCATAGACGGTGCCGAAGGGCGCACCGCCGTCATAGAGGTTGTCCCGCCGGGTCTTGCTCCAGTCGCCATCGGCGTTCAGGGCGTAGAAGGCCGACATCAGCGAGGCGGCGCCATCGACGATGGCTGCGTCCACCACCTGCCCCTTGCCGGTCTCCCGCGCGCTGAGCAGGGCGGCGAGCACGCCGGTGGCGAGATAAAGGGCGCCGCCGCCGAAATCCCCCACCAGGGCCAGCGGCTGCACCGGGGGCCGGTCGTCGTAGCCGAGGGTGGAGAGCACGCCGGCCAGCGCCAGATAGTTGGGATCGTGCCCGGGGACCTGGGCCAGCGGCCCGGTCTGCCCCCAGCCGGTCATGCGGCCGTAGACCAGTCGCGGGTTGAGGGCGAGGCAGGCGTCCGGGCCGAGACCCAGACGCTCCATCACGCCGGGGCGAAAGCCCTCGATCACCACATCGGCCCTGGCGATCACGCCAAGCAGCCGGTCGCGGTCGGCCGGCGACTTCAGATCGAGGACGAGGGGGGTGCGGCCGCGGGTCAGCGGGTCCTTGGGCTCGAGGGGGGGTGCGGCCGGCGGACTGACGCACAGCACCTCGGCGCCCATGTCGGCGAGCAGCATGCAGCAGAAGGGGGCTGGTCCCAGCCCCCGCATCTCCACCACGCGCAGGCCCTTCAGCGGCCCGGGTCGTGCGGTGTCCATGTCGACGCTCCGTCTACGGATGGGGGTCAGGCGGCGCTCAGGCCGCCCATGATGAAGCGGGCCGCGCGGTCGATCGCCGCGCCCAATGCCAGCTTGCCGCTCGGCCGGAACCAGCGGTTGAAGCCATTGACCACAGAGATGGTCAGGAAGGCCTTGGTCGTCACCTCGTCCTCGGCTAGCCCCATCTCGGCGAGGCAGGTGCGGTAGATGTCGAGGATGGCGTACTGCTCGCGGCGCACGCTGGCGAAGTCGACCTCCCCCAGGAAGTGGGCTTCCTCGAGGATGATCTGAGTGACGTGCTTGTTTTCGCTGATGAAGCCGATGTGGGCGCGAACGAGGTTCTCCAGCCGCGCCCGCGGCTCGCCCGGCTTGTCGAGTTCGCTGCGCAGGGCGAGGCCCAGCCGCTCGCACCCGTCCATGACGATGGAGCGGAGCAGGTCTTCCTTGCTCTCGAAGTGGTGGTAGAGCGACGCCGCCGTCACGCCGGCCCGCTGGCCGATGTCACGCAGGGAAGCGGCGCTGTAGCCGAGTTCGGAAAAGGCCTCGGTGGCGAGGGCGATGATTTCGGGCTTTTTTCCCGGGCGGGTGCGCTTCTTGGCGGCGGCGGTCATGCCGTTACCTAACACCCGTACGGCTGGAGTCCAACGGCGCGGCGGGCGCCGAGGCGTCCTCGCCTTGCTCGGGGCGGGCCCGAGCAAGGCTGGAGACGATTTAGGCTATCGCCCGTCGCGGCGGTTGTCGGAGCGACGGAGCATGGTGTCGAGGCCGTGACGGTCCGGCTCCTGCCCGCCGCGATGGGCGGCCGGGGCCTGATCGGCGGCATGGGCCGGGCGATCCGGACGGCGGCGGCGCTTGACCGGCTTGTCGGAGAAGGGCGCGGGCTTGGCGTGGCCGGGGGTTCCGCCCGGCGCGCCGCGGCGCTGTTGCGGCTGCTGCTGGTTGCGGCCGCCGCGGCCATGTTCGGACCGCTCCCGCGGCTGCTGCGGTTCGGCCTGGGCGCGGGCGGCGGCGAGCAGGCCGAGGGCCTTGTCGCGGCGCCGGTCCTCGGCAGGCAGGGTCATGCGGATGGTCTTCTGGATGTCCTTCAGCAGGCCCCGCTCGTCGTCGGCGCACAGGCTGATGGCCGAGCCCGACGCGCCCGCGCGGGCGGTCCGGCCGATGCGGTGGACGTAGGCTTCCGGCACGTAAGGCAGCTCGTAGTTGACCACGTGGCTGACCGCGTCGACGTCGATCCCGCGGGCGGCGATGTCGGTGGCCACCAGCACGCGGACCTTGCCCGCCTTGAACTCGGCCAGGGCGCGTTCCCGCTGCGGCTGGCTCTTGTCGCCGTGGATGGCCGAGGCCGTCACATTGGTGGCGTTCAGGTGCTTGGCCACCCGGTCGGCGCCGCGCTTGGTTTTGGTGAAGACCAGGGTGCGGCTCATGCCGGCGTCGTCGAACAGCTCGGTGAGCAGTTCGCGCTTGCGGTCGGTCTCCACGAAGATGACGCGCTGGGCGATCAGCTCCACAGTGGTGGCGGCGGGGGTGATGCTGACCTTGGCCGGATCGCGCAGCAGGTCGGCGGCGAGCTTGCCGATCTCGGTCGGCATGGTGGCCGAGAAGAACAGGTTCTGACGGTGCTTGGGCAGGTGGGAGACGATCCGCCGGATCGGCACCAGGAAGCCGAGGTCAAGCATCTGGTCAGCTTCGTCGAGGACGAAGATCTCGGTTTCGGTCAGCTTGGCCGTGCGCTGTCCGAGGTGGTCGATCAGCCGGCCGGGGGTGGCGACCAGCACGTCGACGCCGGCGGCGAGGGCGCGGGTCTGCGGGCCCATCTTGGCGCCGCCGAACACGGTGGCGACGTTGATGTTCATGTGCTTGCCGTAGGTGCGGAAGCTCTCGGCGATCTGGCTGGCCAGTTCACGGGTGGGGGAGAGCACCAGCACGCGGCAGCCGTTGCGGGGCGCCGGCTTACGGTCGGCGGCCAGGCGATGCAGGATCGGCAGGGCGAAAGCGGCGGTCTTGCCGGTGCCGGTCTGGGCGATGCCCAGCATGTCGCGGCCTTCCATCACGGGCGGGATGGCCTGCGCCTGGATCGGCGTGGGGTTGACGTAGCCTTCGGCGGCCAGCGCCTTGAGGAGCGGCGCGGCAAGGCCGAGGTCGGTAAATTGAGTCACGGAAGTCTTTCGTGCACGCGCAGGCGGCGACGGCCGACGTATCGGTCACGCACCTTCCCCACGCTGGGGTTAAGGAAGCGCGCCCCGCGTCGCCTGGGCTGTGCTGATGATGTTCGAGGCGCTCAACAGGCTGGATGCGAGTTGCATCCCTCAACGCGGCTGGAGCGCCCGATATCGCGCGACAAAGCGTGCGAGCCGCTCACATCGTCGGTTTCGTTTCCAAAGTCAAGGTTTATTGCTGCAGCGCCGAAAAGCCTCGGCGCTTTATTCGGCCTGGGCCAGCCGGTCCCGGGCGGTGCGCACCCGGGCTCCCAGGGCGTCTGGACGGTTCAGCTCCTTGCGGAACTCGTCCCGCTTCTCGTGGATAGAAGCGATGATCAGCCCCATGGGCACGCCGATGTCGACCAGAAGCGCCTCCGATAGCTGCAGGCTGGCCTCGATGGTTTCCGGCACCGCGTCGGTGACGCCGAGTTCGTACAGCCGCTTGGCCTGGCGGGCGTCGCGGGCGCGGGCGACGATCGGCAGGGTCGGTCGCATCTGCCGGGCGGTGGCGACCACCGCCTCGGTGGCTTCCGGCGAATCCATGGTCACCACCACGGCGATCGCTTCCATCAGGCCGCAGCGTTTCAGAAACTCAGAGCGCGCCGCGTCGCCGAAGAAGATCTGTTCGCCCTTGAAGCGGCGTCCGTCCACCAGACGGGGATCGCGGTCGACCGCGCACCAGGCGATCTGGTGCCGGTCCAGCATCTCGGCCACCAGCCGGCCCACGCGGCCGAAGCCGACGACCAGCACGCGCGGGGGGCCGGGGGCGAAACCCTGCGGCGCCTCCGCCGGCTGGCTGACGCGGTCGCGACCGGAAAGTTTCTCGCCCAGGGCGACGAGGATGGGGATGGAGAACATGGTCAGGGTGACGGCGACCAGCACCGGTTCGCCCAGGGACCGCGGCACCACCGCGCCGGTCATCGCCTGCCCCAGGATGACGAAGGCGAACTCCCCGCCGGCGGCCAGCGAGAGGGCGGCTTCCAGACTGGCGCCTCGGCCGATCCGGAAGCCGCGGGCGAGGATGAAGACGATGCCGCCTTTCAGCAGCAGCAGGCCTGAGGCCACGGCCAGGATCAACCCCGTCTGGCGGCCGAGCAACGATAGATCGAGACCGATGCCCACCGAGACGAAGAACAGGCCGAGCAGCAGGCCGCGGAACGGCTGGATCGTCACCTCGACCTGATGGCGGTACTCGGTTTCGGCCAGAAGCAATCCGGCGATGAAGGCGCCCATGGCCATGGACAGGCCGCTCAGGGACGCGACCAGCCCGGCGCTGACCACGATCAGCAGGCTGGCGGCCATGAACATCTCTTCGTTCCGGGCGCGGGCGACGGACTTCATCATCGGGCGCAGCACCAGCCGCCCGGCCACCACGATCAGGAAGACGCCGATCACGGCGGGGGCGAGGGACAGCAGCAGCCGGGGGCTCAGCGCATCGCCACCGGCCTGCAGCACCGCGAGCGTGACCAGGAGGGGGGCGACGGCGAGATCCTGCAGCAGCAGCACCGCGAAGGTGGTCCGCCCCGGCTCGGAGTGGAGCCGTTTCCGCTCCGCCAGGGAGGGCATGATGATGGCCGTCGACGAAAGACTCAGCGCCGAGCCGATCGCCGCCGCCGCCGCCCAGGAAGCGCCCATCATCAGCGCCGCCGCGAAGCTGAGCACGAGGGCGCAGATCACCAACTGCGCCAAGCCCAGGCCGAACACCAGCCGCCGCATCAGCAGCAGCCGCTCCCAGGACAACTCCAGTCCGACCATGAACAGCAGGAAGACCACCCCGAACTCGGCGAGCTGGCCGATCTGTTGCGGATTGTCGATGGTGAAGTAGCTGAGCCAGGGCAGGGTGTCGGAAAGACTGCCGAGGCCGTAGGGGCCCAGGGCGACCCCTGCGCCGAGGAAGCCGAGAATTGGGCTGACCTTGAGCTGGCGGAACAACGGTACGGCGATCCCGGCCGTCGCCAGGAAGAGAACAAGGTCCTTGTAATCGGTGGCCGATACGCTGTGCGCCTGCATGAGTGATTCTTACGCTGAACCGCCAAGTCAGATCGAGGCTGTCGTTCGCGGAGTGTTCGTCTTTTTTCGTATCTGCGGCCTACGGCGGTGGCGGGGCGCGGCAAGCCCCGGGGCCGCTTATTTTTGAGGCGGCGGCGACAGGGTGCGCGGAGGCCAGGAACATCCGCTCCCCTGCGACAACACGACACGACAACGCTGACGCATCGCAACCTTTTGTGATTAGTCTTGCGGCATCATCGAAATATGCAGACCAAGACCCTCCGCATGCTCGCGTGCGCTTTCGCAGCGGCGGACTTCCTGTTCGAGATCGATTCCGCGCATCGGGTCGACTTCGCCGCCGGCGCCGGATCGGGCGTCGCGGGGCTCGACGCCGCGGAAGCCAGGGGCAGCGACTGGCGTCTGTGGATCGCCGAAGCCGACCGGGACATGGCCGAAGCTCTTTGCAGCGGACTGGCGCCGGGGGAGCGACGTGGTCCGGCGATGGTCCGTCTGGCGCTAGGGGCCGGCGACCGTTTCGCCAGCCTGACGGCCTTCTGCCTGCCCAGCCTGCATCCCGCGGTCTCCTGCGCCCTCGCCCTCGGCGGTAGCTTGACGATGGAGGCGCAGGGTGTGAACGGCCTGCACGACGCCGCGGGGTTCGAAGCGGTGGTCAGCCGGCTGGCCGAGGCGGCGCAGCGCGACGGGGTGGCGGTCGATCTGTCGCTACTCGAACTCACCCCCGCGGCCGCGTCCCAGCCAGAGGCGGTCAAGAAGCTCGCTGGGCTGCTTCGGGCTCATTCCTATGGCGGGCGCTCCGCCGCCTGCGTGTCCGCCAACCGGTACGCGCTGCTCCGTCCCAGGGGCGCGCCCGGTCAGCTCGAAGCCGCCGTGGCTTCGACCACGGGGCTGGAGGCGACCGTGGTCGACCTGCCGCTCAACCCGGCCTGGGGAACCGAGGTCTTTCTGCGCACCCTCCGCTTCACCCTCGATCAGTTCATCAAGGAAGGGCTGGGGGACGATCCGGCCAAGACCTTGGCGGAGTTCGAGACCCGGGCCGCCAGCACGGATGCGAAAGCCAAGGCCTTCATCCGCCGGGTCGAGAAGCGCGATTTCAAGCTCGCCTACCAGCCGGTCGTGTCCCTCAGGACCGGGGTGATCGATCACTACGAGGTGCTGGCGCGCTTCTCGGACTCCGAAAGCCCGGCCGAGTTGATCCTGTTCGCCGAAGAACTGGACCTGATGGAGCCGTTCGACCTCGCCATCACCCAATCCAGCCTGGCGGCGCTCAACGCCCCCGGCAACCGGGCGCTGAAGGTGGCCGTAAATCTGTCGGCGCGTTCCGTCCTCAGCGAAACCTTCATCGACCATCTCCTCGTCCTGGTGCAGCGGCCGGGGCTGACGGAGCGGCTGGAGTTCGAGATCACCGAGAGCGCCGACCTTGGGGATCTTGGCAAAGCCAATCACCAGATCCAGCGGCTCCGCCAGCAGGGCTTCAAGGTGGCCTTGGACGATTTCGGGGCCGGTTCGGCGTCCTTCGCTTA
>Ga0182736_1002689_pt1 | contig 13024 bp, 9 predicted proteins | sample eDN5th30CKraftBY_FD_128882 | JGI IMG/M metagenome (GOLD analysis project Ga0182736, IMG submission 128882) | Enriched backyard soil microbial communities from Emeryville, California, USA - eDNA 5th pass 30_C Kraft BY (version 2) (version 2) | ecosystem: Environmental > Terrestrial > Soil >...
AATCCTCATGATGTTCCTGAAGGCAACGACGATCCCCATGAAGAGAAACGCCAGCAGGAGCCAGGGCGATGTGCCGATCAGCCGGTCAAGAACCCAGCCGATCAACGCGCCGCCGGCAAGACCGCCGACCAGTTCCGCAAGCACCCGGTTGCCCAGACGATAATTCTCGTCCGTTGCGCCGGTTTTATTCGCTCCGGTTCTGACCTGCTCGACTGCTTCGGCACGCTTCAGCCGCTCGTCAAGCGAGCGGATGCGGGCATCTTCGGCAATCGGGTCCTGCCCGGGATCGGTTTCAGCCATGGCATCTGCTCCGTCATGCCAATCGCGGCATAAATTCGCTTGCTCCATGACGTGCTTGGACCGCCCCCGTCAAGGCGCGGCCCGTGTAGAAAGCGAATCCCTCCAAGTCAACTCCGGTGGGAGAGTTGGCCATATACCGGGGAAAAACCGGTGAAAAACGCCGATCCGATGTGCGAACGGACCGAATCGGCGATGCCGTTATCGGGTGGCGGCCGCGCAATAATCCGGCAGCGCGATCGGCCCGGCCCCCTTGGTCTGCCACTCGCCACTGCCGATGCGGTAGATCTGCCCTTGCGAGACGCGCCCCGCCAGCGTCTGGCAGCCCGTCACGGCCGCCATATCCTGCACGGTGACGTTGCGCTTGGCGGCAAGGTCCGTGTAAGCGGCGCGGCGCTTGATATTGAGCGCGTCGACGGCGGAGCGCACGTCTCCACTGACCGTGCCCTTGATGCCCAGATAGCCATCGGCCTGCTCGCCGACCGTGCCGGCGGCCTTGGCGGCGCTGATGACAGCGTCCTGCGCCATGGCGGGGGCGGCGCCCAGCGCTCCCAGCCCGAGGAGGACGGCGGCGATAGCGGTTCTGCTGATGCGGCTTGTCATTGCGGGAAAAGCTCCGGGTTGTTCTGGATGAGGTCTTTGGCGTCCTGCTGGAGCCGCACGACCACTTCCTGTTGGATTTTCACATTGAGGTTGATCTCGATCGGCTTTTCCGGCGCGCGCACCTGAATGCAGCCGCCGGCCATGCCGGCGAGCAGCAAACCCGATGCCAATCGCGTCGTCCGCCCGATCCATATCCCATACCTCATCACTGGTCCCCTTTTAGTTCTTGTCGCTGTCCGGCGGCTGAACGGCAACCCCGTCACGAGCCGCCGCGTCAAATTGCTCGCTCAGACTGTTGTGAATGGCCACGCTCGGGTCCGCCAGCCCGGCAGCGGTGCTGAGCAGCCCCCGGAATGGCGCCTCGATCCGCACGTTGAAGATGAAAGGCAGCCCCAGAAACGGTCGCGCAAGGAAGGATTTGCGCGCCTCTTCCGTGCCCTGATTGATGCCGTTGATGCTCAGGCGCGTCACAAACTCGCCATCCAGCGCACCATCCAGCATGATTGCGAGGCAGCGATAGCGCAGATTTTTGAGCGCATCGAAGGCCAGCTTGCTGAAAGCATTCAGATCCGCATTGGACACATCGCCGACATAGGAGAGATTGCCGGACTGGCGCGTCACGTCACATGGCACGTCGAGGCCGGCCGTGCTGGTGAGGACCAGCGGTGGATTGCCCTGCTGCCGCGCAACGAGCAGCCCGCCATCGATCCGTCCGCCGGTCGCATCGAAGATCATCGGCAGCAGACCGTCGAATGTGCCGGTGGCCGAGATATTGTCCAGCTCCAGCGTATTGATGAATGCGCCGGCATCCAGCCCGACGACGCGGAAGGTGAGCGCCCGCGGCTTGCGCGCGTCCAGTTCCAGCGTGGAGGGCAACAGCTCCAGGTCGCCGCCGGAAAAGGGCCAGTGCCCCCCTTCGATCAGAGCCTGTTCGTTGGAAAGCAGCGCATAGCGAATCACCCCGTCATGCACTTCGATGCCGGGATTGACCGTGGCGAGCGTGACGACCTGCCCCGGCGCCGTGCGCAGCCCCAGCAGATCGGTGAAGCGGATCGTGGTCGAAAGCCCCTCGACCGGGCCGAAAGCCGCGGCCAGCGCCATATCGCTGGTCGAGAAGGTGCCGCTGCTGCTCACCTCATCGCCCGTCCAGTTGATCCGCCCCTCACCCTCGACCACGCCTGTCACATTGGCAACCACGCCGAGCGCCAGCGGTGTCAGATCATCTGGCTGAAGCGCACGGCCGAACGTCAACCGATCAAGCTTGAGCAGCGCCTGCCCTTCCCCATCGGCCAGCCTGTGACGAATGGTCACCGCCGCCACTTCCGCCTTGCGAACGGGGTGGACGAGCATGCCCGTCGCATCGATGCGGCCATCCGCGAAGGTCAGATGGACATCGCGCCCGGTCAGGGGGTTGAAGCGCCGCTCCGCCGCTGTGTCGCTGACTTCCAACGAGCCATCCAGAGCGAGCCTGCCATCGGCGAATGTCCACTGGCCGGCAATGTCACGCAGATCGAGCGGCACCGTGCCGATCCGCCCCGCTCCATCCGCGATCGTGCCTGCATATGTGCCGGCCTCGGTCCGGCCACCCGCCAGGCTGGCCGCGGCGAAGCGCACCGGCGCCTCGGCATCGCCGATCTGGACGGCCGGCGCGCCGACTTCAAAACGTCCGTCCGCCAGCCCGTAATGCGCGGATGTCGCCGAGAGCGCCAGCGGACTGTCCCCCACCGTTCCCGTCAGGGCCAGCGTGCCCACTTCAAGCCGCCCGTCCGCAATGCCGCACAGCCGCAGGTTACCGGGGTTCAGCGCCATGCCGGAAAGGCGCAGCGACTGCCAGCGCACCGGCGCGCAGTCCTGTGCCAGCCTTATGCCGCCGCCGGGCAGCAGCCGCGCATCGATGGGCACGGTGAGCCCGGTCAGCCCACCATCCGGCAGCGGACCATCCAGCGTGACGCGCGTGCGCACTTGCCCCACGCCGTTGCCGTCCAGCGAGAAATGCACCGGCGCCAGCGCGAGCCGGGCCGATCCGGCGCGATAGGCCGACAGCGTCGCGGCACCGTTGACGCGCCCGCCCGCTCCGCTCGCCAGTGTGATGCGCCCTTCCGGCAGTCCGCCTCCTGCGATCGTCAATGTGCCCGCGGCGCGTGCGCCACCATCCGGCCATTGCACCTGCGCGGCGCTGCCCGGCGCGGTGGCGATGCGCGCGCCGCTTGCCGATGTCAGCTCGACCGTCTCCACACTCGCATTGCCGCGCGTGCCGATCATGTTGAGCTTGCCGCCCAGCATGAGGCGGTTGTCCTTGCCGATCCTGACCACTGCATCGGCCAGCTTGCGGGCCAGCGGCTCAAGCGGCGTGCCCATCGCCGCCTGCATCACCCCGGTCAGGTCGACGCCATCGGCGGGCCTGATATCCTCCACGGTCGCATCGCCCTGCCATGCAAGGCCCCGCTCCCGGCCGGCCGGCCGCAACGCAAAATTACCGCCGAGCTTGGCCATGCCCATCGCCACGCCATCGCCCGATGCCTGAAGCGTGGAGAGCGCGACACTGCCGCGCACATCCTCGCCGCTGCCCTTGAAGGTGAGCAGGCCGGTGAGGGGCCCGAGGCTACGCCGTTCCTGATGCGCGCCATCCGCATTGAAGCTCACCGCGCCGCTGATATCCTTCAGCGCCAGATCGCCCCGCACATTCACGTTGAGACGCGGCATGAGGAGGCGCAGATCCGCTGCCGCACATGCCAGCGCACGGGACTGGACCGGCCCGTCAATCACGATCTGCCCGCCTTGCGTGGTCAGATCCATGGGCGCCATCAACCGGTCCAGCACGCAATCGCCGGCCGCCAATGAGGCCGCCGAGAGCCCCAGCGTTCCAACGAAGCCGGAACGCACGGGGCCGCTGCCGTCCATGGCGGCCACCAGCCGCCCGTAATCGCTGTCGATATCCGCACGGGCATCATCGATCTGGACGCGCCAGTCGGGCAGTTGTGTCTCGCCTCCGCCGCCTTGCAGCAACCGGTTGACCTGCCCCAGATCCAGCGCGCCATCGTGAAGCCGGCCGTTCAGCCGCACGCCGCTGGCCTGCACCCGCGCGATGCGCGCGCCAGTGAAACCCCAGCCGATATCGACCTCGACGAGTCGCACCGTCAGGTCCGGCCGGCGCGGATCGCCGATCACGAGATTTTCCAGCCGCTGCGTGCGCGGGCCGATTCGCGTGATCTGATAACGGCCCTGAACACCGCGCCTGGCGAGTTCACCCGCGATGAAGCTGTCCGCAATCGGCTCGCGCGCCAGCCACAGCCCGCCCACGCCTAGCGCGAGCAGAACCGCCACGCCGCCGCCGATCCGCCGGGCAAGGCGCAACCGGCGCGCGCGCCCTTCCGCCCGCTCGTTCCCGGCAGGTTCGTCCATATATCCGGCTTCATCTGCCAACTGGGTCAGCCGTCCTTCCCCCGCACGTCATTCCACTTGCCGCGATCCGGAGCCGCGCCTAGCTCTAACGCTCATGAGCGATGCGCGATCCCAGAGCAAGGCCGGTGACGGCGCGAGCACGGCCAGCAAGGCCGCGAGCGGCACCCCGCCTCATGATGGAACCGGCCATCGCGCCCGGCTGCGCCAGCGGCTTGCACAAGGCGGGCCGGATGCGCTGCTCGATCATGAACTGGTCGAATATCTGCTCGCCCTTGTCATCCCGCGCCGCGACACCAAGCCGCTCGCCAAGCAGCTCATGGCGCGCTTTGGCGGCTTTGGCGGGCTGCTGAGCGCCGACTGGTCCACCCTTTCCCGCGTGGAGGGGCTGGGCGAAACCAGCATCGCCGCGCTCAAGATCGCCCAGGCCGCAGCGCTGCGGCTGCTCAAGAGCGAAATCGCCGAGCGCCCGGTGCTGGCAAGCTGGCAGGCCCTGCTCGATTATCTGCGCGCCGACATGGCCTTCCTGCCTTTCGAGCGGGTGCGCGTGCTGCATCTCAACGCCCGCAATATCCTCATTTGCGACGATCATATGGGCGATGGTTCCATCGATCAGGCCTCCATCTATGTTCGTGAGGTCGTCAAACGCACGGTCGAACTGGGATCGACCAGCCTCGTGCTCGTGCATAATCATCCGAGCGGCTCGCCTGAACCAAGCCGGCAGGACGTCGCCGTCACCCGCCAGATCATCGATGCCACGCGGCCGCTCGGCGTTTCCGTCCACGATCATATCGTCATCGGTGCGGAGGGGCATAGCTCGATGCGGAGCATGGGGCTGCTATAAGCCGCGCGCATCCGCCAGACGCCAGACGCCAGACGCCAGATTGCCCGAACCGTCCGGCCCTGCTAGGGGGCGCTCTTCTCCTTACGTCAGCCAGAAAGTCCGTGCCATGGTGCCCCGCTACGCTCGCCCGCAAATGACCGCGATCTGGGAGGCCGAAGCGCGCTTCCGCATCTGGTTCGAGATTGAGGCGCATGCGACCGACGCGCTGGCCGATCTGGGCGTGGTGCCGAAAAGTGCCGCAAAGGCGCTGTGGGACTGGTGGGCGACGAACCCCGCCATCGACGTCGCCGCGATCGACGCGATCGAGGCCGTCACCAAGCATGACGTCATCGCCTTCCTGACCTGGGTCGCCGAGCAGGTGGGCGATGAGGCCCGCTTCATGCATCAGGGCATGACCAGCTCGGACGTGCTCGACACCTGCCTCAACGTGCAGCTTGTCCGCGCCGCCGATCTGCTGCTGGCCGATCTCGACGCGCTGCTGGAGGCGATCAAGCGCCGCGCGTTCGAGCATAAGCTCACCCCGACCATCGGCCGCAGCCACGGCATCCATGCCGAGCCGGTTACGTTCGGCCTCAAGCTGGCGCAGGCCTATGCGGAATTTGCGCGCTGCAAGACCCGCCTGTTGGCGGCGCGCGAGGATATCGCCACCTGCGCCATTTCCGGCGCGGTCGGCACCTTCGCCAATATCGATCCCGCCGTGGAGGCGCATGTCGCGGCCAAGCTCGGCCTCACCGTCGAGCCGGTCAGCACGCAGGTCATCCCGCGCGATCGCCACGCGATGTTCTTCGCCACGCTCGGCGTCATCGCCAGCTCGATCGAGCGGCTCGCGATCGAGGTGCGGCATCTCCAGCGCACCGAGGTACTGGAGGCGGAGGAATATTTCTCGCCCGGCCAGAAGGGCTCGTCGGCCATGCCGCACAAGCGCAACCCGGTGCTCACCGAGAATCTTACCGGCCTTGCGCGCATGGTGCGCGCCGCCGTGGTGCCCGCGCTGGAAAATGTCGCGCTCTGGCATGAGCGGGATATCTCGCACAGCTCGGTCGAGCGTTTCATCGGCCCGGACGCCACCATCACGCTCGATTTCGCGCTTGGCCGCCTCACCGGCGTCATCGACAAGCTGCTCATCTATCCCGAGCGGATGATGAAGAATATGAACCGCATGGGCGGCCTCATCCACTCGCAGCGCGTGCTGCTGGCGCTCACCCAGGCCGGTCTCAGCCGGGAAGACAGCTATGCGACCGTCCAGCGCAACGCCATGAAGGTGTGGGAATCGGATGGCACGCTGTCGCTGCTCGATTTGCTCAAGGCCGATCCCGCCGTCACCGCGCATCTGGATGGCGCCTCGCTCGAAGCGCTGTTCGATCTCGACTATCATCTCAAGCATGTCGACACGATTTTCACGCGGGTGTTCGGCGCGGCCTGAATCGGCCGGCCTCGTCGAGAGACGGGGCCGACCCGCCGGCATGGGCGGGAAAGTCAATCGGTCCTAGGCAAGGCGGATCGGCGCGCTTATGGTTGCGCCAAGGGAACAGCAGCGGAGATTGCCATGCAATATGTGCGGACCGGCATCTGGGTGCTTATCACTGCCATCCTCGTCATCTTCATCGCGATGAACTGGACGAAAGTGCCGGTGAATATCTGGCCCATGACGAACGGCTATTTCCATTTTGAATGGCCGGTCGGGATTATCGCCCTGCTCTTCTTCCTCCTCGGCCTGCTGCCCATGTGGGCCTTGCACAAGGCCACCAAGTGGCGCCTGCGCCGCAAGCTGGAGAATGCCGAACGCGCGCTTGCCGCCGCCGTGCCCGCCGCCTATCCGCCGGCAGAGCCCGCCCTGGCTCCGCTGCCTCCCGCCACCGTGGCGGACGATGAGCCAGCGGCCCGCCCTTCGCCCTATCCAGGAGATTTATGAGCAGCATCATCTATGTCGCCATCGACACACCGCACCTCGCTCAGGCCCAGGCCCTCGCGCAGCAGGTCGGCAAACATGTCGGCGGCCTCAAGCTCGGTCTCGAATTCTTCTGCGCCAATGGCCATCATGGCGTGCATGAGATGCGCAAGTTCGGCTTGCCCATTTTCCTCGATCTGAAACTGCACGACATTCCCAATACGGTGGCGAGCGCCGTGCAGGCGCTGCATCCGCTGGAGCCGGCCATCCTCACCGTCCACGCTGCCGGCGGGCGCGCGATGATGGAGGACGCCAAGGCCGCGGCCGGCGTCCACACCAGGGTCATCGCGGTGACGGCTCTTACCAGTCTCGATCAGGCCGATCTGAACGACATCGGCGTGACCGGCTCGGCGCGTGAACATGTCGAGCGTCTCGCCATGCTCGCGCGCGATTCCGGGCTGGACGGCATTGTCTGTTCCGGCGCCGAGGTGGCCCATGTCCGCGCACTCTGGCCGCAGGGCTATTTCGTCGTCCCCGGCGTTCGCCCGGCGGGCAGCAATATGACGGACCAGAAACGTGCCGTCACCCCGCGCGAGGCAGCGGATGCCGGCGCCTCCATGCTCGTCATCGGCCGCCCCATCACCAAGGCTGAAGAACCCGCCATCGCCGCTCGCGAGATCGCCGCGACCCTGTAAGGGCCCGGCGCCCATCGCGCTGCGGATCATACGGCGATCACGCCACCCCGCCGGCCGGCAGCCTATCGTTGTGGATAGAGCGGCCTCTGGCATCCCGGTTCGCGCCGCTTGGCCGCTGCCGGTCGCCACCCATCAACTGTTTTGCCGGAAAATTGCCGGGAGCGCTGGCTTTCACCAGCGCTCCCGGCCCCCCTTAGCTCTTAATATTTGTAACGAGCGCCCACCCGGAAATAGCGGCCGATCGTGTCGAAATAGGTCGGGTTGGTGTAGAATTGCGTTTCCGGCGCGGGCGGCGGATCGCGGTCGAACAGATTGTTTACCGCCGCAAAAATTTCCGCTCCGCGTCCCGGCTCGCTGGAGAAGCGATAGGTCGCGAAAAGATTCACATAGATGCGGCTCCCGACGCGATTGTCGCTGATCGAGTTCACCTTGTTGGGCGCGTAGTCCGCATCGTCCGGGCCGATGCGCTGTGCATCATAGAGGCCAGCGGCGATGAACCGCCCCTGCAACGTGGTGGAAAAGCGCGGCGAATCATAGGTTAGCGTTGCATTCGCCGTCCAGCGGGGCGCGGCAAGGCCGGCGAAATTCCCCGTCTGGCCAGCCCGCTCCACCACATCGCCAAAGCTCACCGTTTTGAGCGTGTCGACATAGGTCGCCAGCCCGCGCAAGGTGATCGCCTGCCGCTCGCCGCCCAGCGGGATGGTATAGGCCGCTTCGAAATCCACCCCGCTCGTCTCGATCTCATCGAGATTGAGCGAGACGTTGCGAACCGCCTCGATCACATCGCCCGTGCCGAAGTCGATCGCTTCACACGCCGTGCTCACCCCCGCATAGCAGCGGTCGATGATGAACTGCGCGCCACCCGGCACTGCGCCGATATAATCCTTCACCTTGATGCGATACCAGTCGACCGAGAGGCGCAGCCCGCCCAGAGCCCCGGCCGGGCTGACCACCACGCCGAGCGTCGTCGTGTCCGCCTTTTCCGGGCGCAGGTTCGGGGAGCCGCCGCCGTAGAGAATGGGCGGCGCCGACTGGCTCGGGTTGAACGGGTTGATGACCGGCGCATAGGCACCGGCCGAGGCAAGGAACAGATCAGCAAAGTTGGGCGCACGGATATCGCGGGACTGCGTAGCGCGGAAGCGCAGCATCTGCACCGGGTCCCACACAAGGCTGGCTTTCCAGGCAGTGGCGTTGAAACTGCTCTGGCTGTCCGCATGCAAATAGCTGCCAAACCCGGAAATATCATAATGGGTGTAACGCACCGCGCCATTGAGGATGAGCGAGCGGGCAAACGCCATATCGCGTGCCAGCGGCAGCTCCGCCTCCAGATAGCCTTCCGTCACCTTGGTCGTGCCACGGTAATCCGAGCCGAAATTCTGGAAATAGGCATATTCGTTGGAGAGCGCGTCATGCGTCACGTCGATGCCGTCCAGTCGATATTCCGCGCCTACCGCGACCGATAGCGGGCCGGCCCAAAGTTCCGCCACATCGCCGCGCAAATTGGCCGAGACGACATGTTGCCGCAGCGTGATATCTTCCATCAGTGTGCCGAAGATATAATCCTTGCCCGCCTGCGTCACATTGCCGGAGCCGAACAGGTTGATGGGCACACAGCCCGCCGCCTTCGCGCGCACCTCCGCGCTGGGGTCAAGCGTCGCGCGGCAGACGATCTCGTTCGTCGCGGGATCACGCACCGGGTCGGTCGCATAGCCGAAGCGGGGCGTCGAGCCGCTGACGATCAGATTGTTATCCACTGTTTGCAGGCGCTCGGTGCGCCCATATTGATAATAGACATCCCATTTCCAGCGGCTGCCCAGATCGCCGGAAAAGCCCCCCGTGAAGCGGAACGTATCCGCTTTGGAGATGCTGAGGCCGCGGCCGACATCATCCAGCACGCGGCCCATGTTGAAAGCTGCAGCCGCTGGTTTGGTGGCGCTGGTCGGCGTGAGCGGAACGAACGGCCGCAACGCGTCGGGGATGAAGGGATTATCGGCATAGATGGGAATGGAGCCGTTGAAATAGGCCGTTTGCAACAATGTGCCGTTCACATGTCCGATAGAACCTTCCGCAAACATGCGGACCGTATCGCCCAGCGGCAGATCGATATGGCTGAAGATCGAATAGCGCTCCACCGGGACAGTGATGTTGGCGTCCGTATAGGTGGGATAGAGATCGCCGCCGACCTGACTGAGCGCGAAGGCGAAGCTCCCCGGATGATAGGCCTGCGGGGTGCCGTCCGGCGCAAAGGTGATGCCGCCTGTGCCCAGCATGTTGCGCAGCGCGGCCGTGGCCGGCGTATTGTTATTTGCGCTCGATACGACGCCCGCCGAGTTGAAGAACCAGCCGGCATTGTCATCCGAGCGGATATAATTGGGCAATCCGTTCGTGGCATAGAAGGGATTGGAAACAACCGATCCGGTCTTGCACCAGTCACGCGTGAAGCAGTTGCCGATGCCTTTCTGATTGTCATATTCCCCGCCGATGATGAACCGGCCGCGCTCACCCAGCTTCGTGCCGAACGCGCCGGCCATATGGAAATCATCGCCATCGCCCTTGTCGGAGAGGCCGTAATCCATCTGGACCTTGAAGCCGTCCAGCTGCTTGTCGAGGATGATGTTGACGACACCGGCCAGCGCATCCGAGCCATAGGCGGCCGACGCGCCGCCGGTGACCACATCGGTCCGCGCGACGAGAATCGCCGGGATGAGATTGAGGTCGACCGAGCCCTCGCGCGTCGTCGGCGCAAAGCGGCGCCCGTCGACGAGGATGAGGTTGCGCGTCACGCCGATGCCGCGCAGGTTGACGATCTGCGCGCCGACGTTGAAGCTGCCGAAACCCTGCGTCGTCGGCGTCGTGCTCGGCCGGAAAGCGGGCAGTTCCGCGATGCCGGCGCCGACATTGACGACGGCGCGCTGCTCGAACTGCTCGCCGCCGATCACCGTGACGGGCGACGGCGCATCGAACGTCGAGCGCGCCAGGCGGGAGCCGGTGATGACGATTTCCGGTCCGCCCCCGGCGCCATCCTCTTGCAGACCATCAGCCGACTGGGCCAGCGCCGCCCCCTGGCACATCATGATCGCGACGGCGACGGACGCTCCGGACCGGGCCATGTTCAGCGCCCTGCGGCGCCCGTTCAAAAGTCTGATGATTGGCATCTTCGTCTCCCCGTCTGGCGATATCGACCAGCCAGATCGCTGGTTTCCACCATGCGTCGCGGCCATCGCAGCGGATTCGGGGACGCCGGGCACCCCCTTCCAGCAGGGGCCGGCGCTTCTCCTTCAAATCGCCCAATAAGTTGGGCAACCCGGGGACCTCTCCTCTACGCTCTGACGGCGTTGACTAAGTCAAGATACTCATCGACGCAGGAGAAACAAGCATAGAACAACAGTTAACATAGAAATTATCATCACCCTGTGTCCGGCCATGTTCCGGCCGTCCGGCACGCATGGGCGACTGCCGACGATCCCGCCCTCGCCGCGGCGGACGGCGGTGGCGGTTCGTGCGGCAAATGCCATCCTCGGTCGGTTCCATATCGCCACTTCTCAGCGCGGAAGACTGTCTGCCGGTGGCCTTACCGCATCAGTTTCCCGGCGCGCACGCGCCAGGTCGCGGACAGTTCCGGCAGGCGCGCGAGCGCCGCCACGCCGGCCGGATCGCTCCCGTGACGGCCGCCGATCAGCAATGCAAAGACCCGGCTTATCGGCCATTGCGGATATGGCCGCTCCTCCAGCGTCATCCTGTCCCCCGCCTGCGCCTCCCCCTGACGGATGACACGCAGATAAATGCCGGTCCGCCCGCTTGCCATTGCCCTGGCGAGCACATCCGGGCGGCCGAAGCGGTGATTGAGCTTGAAGCAGGGCTGGCGGCCCTGGCTAATCTCAAGCAGCGTCGAACCGAGCGTGAAGCGATCACCGAGGCAAAGCATCTCCTCGGTCGCCCCGCGCGTCGCCAGATTCTCGCCGAACGCGCCGACCTCGCCAAGCAGCGGATGACCGTTCAGCGCGTCGCGCCACCAGTCATAATGATCCTGCGGGAAAAGGTGCACGGCCTTGTCATGCCCGCCATGATGCAGTCGGTCGGCCTGCATGTCCCCCTCCAGCCCCAGCCAGCCGATCCGCACCGGCCCTTCGACCGGCCTCTTGCCGATGGCGCTCAGAATATCGGGCGCAATGAGCGCGGTTCGCCCGGTGAGAATGGCATCGACGCAAAGGGATAAGGTCATGCCCTACGCCATGCCATGATGCGCCCGGCATGGCCATGATCCAGCAGCCAGTCTCCTGATTCTCGACAATCTCGATCGGTGGACCGGTCTCCGGTAGAAAAACGTCTGGTTCCGATGCCGCTCTTCTGTGTTTTTCCGCGCGTCATCTCCTTTGCCCTGGCGCATCGCCTCGCTATAGGGTCGCGATGTCCGTCGATAATCTTCGCGTCGCCCTGTTCAGCGGCAACTATAATTATGTTCGCGATGGCGCCAATCAGGCTCTCAACCGGCTCATGGGCTCGGTGCTTGCAGCAGGTGCGCGCGTGCGCGTCTATTCACCGACGATCGACATGCCGGCTTTTCCGCCCACCGGCGATCTCGTCTCGGTGCCGAGCTGGCGGATGCCTGGCGGGCGCGGGGAATATCGGCTGGCCAAGGGTCTGCCCGCCTCCATCCGCGCCGATCTGGCCGCTTTCCAGCCGAACATCGTCCATGTCTCCGCGCCGGATCTGCTCGGCCACCGCGCGCTCAGCTGGGCGCGCCGGCAGCATATCGCCTGCCTCGCCTCGCTTCACACCCGGTTCGAGACCTATCCGCGCTACTATGGCCTGGGCTTCACCGAACCGTTGCTCGTCGCGTTGCAAAAACGCTTCTACAACCGCGCCGATCAGGTGATGGTGCCCAGCCCGAGCATGGCGCGCCTGCTCATGCAATGGGGCGTGCGGACGCCGATCGGCATCTGGTCGCGCGGTATCAACCATGCCCGGTTCAATCCGCAACGCCGGGACAATGGGTGGCGGCGCGCGCTCGGCATCGCCGATGATGCGGTGGCCATCGGCTTTCTCGGCCGGCTCGTGCTGGAAAAGGGGCTGGGCGTCTTTGCCGAAGTCATCACCGAGCTGAAACGGCGCGGCGTGCCGCACCATGTGCTCGTCATCGGCGAGGGTCCCGCCCGTGCATGGTTTGCCAGCCGGGTGCCCGAGGCGGTGTTCACCGGCTATCAGGGCGGCGACGATCTTGGCCGGGCGGTTGCCGGGATGGATATTTTCTTCATGCCCTCAATCACCGAGACATTCGGCAATGTGACGACGGAAGCC
>Ga0182736_1002691_pt1 | contig 13019 bp, 10 predicted proteins | sample eDN5th30CKraftBY_FD_128882 | JGI IMG/M metagenome (GOLD analysis project Ga0182736, IMG submission 128882) | Enriched backyard soil microbial communities from Emeryville, California, USA - eDNA 5th pass 30_C Kraft BY (version 2) (version 2) | ecosystem: Environmental > Terrestrial > Soil >...
ATCACCGCCATCGTCGCGGCCTCGGGCGTGCGCACCCGGCCGCTGCGGCAGGCGCGCGACTGGGGCTATCAGCGCCTCTCGGCCGGCGCCACCGTCATCCAGCTCGACGCCGCGCCGCCACCGGTCGCGCGGCTCGGCCGCAATGGCTGCGCCTCGACCAGCGCGCTGGAGCTGAGCGACGGGCCGGTCCGCATCATCGTCAATTGCGGCGGCGCGGCGCTGGCCGGCGCGGCGCTGCCCGCCGATCTGACGCAGGGCCTGCGCACCACCGCCGCGCACAGCACGCTGGTGCTAGATGACAGCAATTCCACCGCCGTGCTGGCCGATGGCTCGCTCGGCAAAGGCGTGAGCGAAATCGCGCTGGAGCGCCATGAGCTGGAGCAGGGCAGCCGCCTTGACGTCACCCATGATGGCTATGTGCGCCGCCTCGGTTTCCTGCATCGCCGCATCCTGATGCTGAGCCATGACGGGCGCGAGCTGCGCGGGGAGGATGTGCTGCTGCCGGCCGAGCGGCGCCGGCGCGTGCATGGCTGCCCGCTCGCCCTGCGCTTCCATCTCGGCGTCGATGTCGAGCCGACATTGACCGCCGACCGGCAGGGCGCGCTGCTGCGCCTGCCCAATGGCGCGCTCTGGCAGTTCCGCGTAGGGCTGGGCGAGATCAGCGTGGAAGATAGCCTCTGGGTGGACGGCGAGGGCCGGCCCCACCCGACGCAGCAACTCGTGGTCAATGGCGCCGCGGAGGCGGCCGGCACCAGTGTCGGCTGGCTGCTCAAGAAATCCGGTTAGAATAGAAGGACATCCCATGAAGGACGTAGCGATCAAGCGGGCACTGCTCTCAGTGTCCGACAAGACTGGGCTTTCGGAACTGGGCGCGGTGCTCGCCCGCCACGGCGTGGAGCTGGTCTCCACCGGCGGCACCGCCAAGGCGCTGCGCGACGCCGGCCTTGAGGTGCGCGATATTTCCGACCTCACCGGCTTCCCGGAGATGATGGACGGCCGCGTCAAGACGCTCCACCCCAAGGTGCATGGCGGCCTGCTCGCGGTGCGCGACAATGAGGCGCATGTCGCCTCGATGCACGAGCATGAGATTGGCGCGATCGACCTTGTCGTGGTCAATCTCTATCCCTTCGCGGCCACTGTGGCGCGCGGCGCGGACCGTGACGAGATTATCGAGAATATCGATATTGGCGGCCCCTCCATGGTTCGCTCGGCAGCCAAGAACCACGCCAGCGTGACGATCCTCACCGATCCGGCCGACTATGCCCGCCTGACCGAAGAGATGGACGGCAAGGCCGGCGCCACCAGCTATGCGTTCCGCCGCCAGTGCGCCGCCAAGGCCTATGCCGCAACGGCGGAATATGATGGCATGATCGCCAACTGGTTCGCCTTTGCCGATCAGCAGGAGCAGTTCCCGGCCAGCCTGCCGGTGCCGCTGCGCCTCGCCAACACGCTGCGCTATGGCGAGAATCCGCACCAGTCCGCCGCGCTCTATCTGCCCGTTGCCTCGGGCGGCCGCGGCATCGGCCAGGCCCGGCAGGTGCAGGGCAAGGAACTGAGCTATAATAATCTCAACGATGCCGACGCCGCGCTCGGCCTTGTCGCCGAATTTCGCGATGGGCCGCCGACCGTGGTCATCGTCAAACATGCCAATCCCTGCGGCGTGGCGACCGGCGAGACGCTGATCGAGGCCTATAAGAACGCCTTCGAGTGCGACAGCGTCTCGGCCTTTGGCGGCATCATCGCGGTCAATCGCCCGCTCGACGGCCCCACCGCCGAAGCGATCAGCGAGATCTTCACCGAAGTCGTCGCCGCGCCGGATGCCGACGACGCGGCGAAAGCCGTCTTCGCGAAGAAGAAGAATCTGCGCCTGCTGCTCACCGGCGATCTGCCCGATCCGGCGCGCGAGGGGCTGGACCTCAAGACCATCGCCGGCGGCGTGCTCGTCCAGTCCCGCGACAATGGCCATATCACGCGCGACGACCTCAAGCTGGTGACGAAGCGCGCGCCGAGCGAGGGCGAGCTGGCCGACTGCCTGTTCGCCTGGACCATCGCCAAGCATGTGAAGTCCAACGCCATCGTCTATGTGAAGGATGGCGTGAGCGCCGGCATTGGCGCGGGGCAGATGAACCGGCGGGACAGCGCCCGCATCGCCGCGATCAAGTCGCGCGAGGCGGCCGAGAGCTTCGGCTGGGCGCAGCCGCGCACGATCGGCAGCGCGGTGGCGTCCGATGCCTTCTTCCCCTTCCCCGACGGCCTGCTCGCGGCGGCGGAGGCCGGCGCCACCGCCGTCATCCAGCCGGGCGGCTCGCTCAATGACGACAAGGTGATCGCGGCGGCCGACGAGGCCGGGCTTGCCATGGTCTTCACCGGCATGCGGCACTTCCGCCACTAAGGACATGAACGCCGCGCGGCGCTCATGATGCGATTGGCCCTGCCTGTCTCGACAAACCCCGGGACAGGCAGGGTCCGCTGCCTCGCAATGAGGTTGTGACGTCATTGGAGGCGTCGCCTTCCTGTCGCGCATGCGCCCGGCGTTGCCGACGACTGGAAACCAATGCCAGTGATGCATCGCAGTCCGGACATCGCGATTGGCAGGTCCACATGGGCTGAAATGTCGATCCGGATCGGGGCGTGCAGATGGCAGCTTCAGGATCGTCCAAACCGGACGGGACCGGGGGCCATGCACTCCCATAGCGACTCTAACGGCTGGCGCTTGCCACGCACGCGGACATGACCTCGCGAACGACTATCTCGATTTCCGGCCTCGCCAGATGCGCCGGAGAACGATCGCGTGCCGCTATTCCCACATGGGCAGCGCGGCAGAATATTCATCGGGCGGCCTTCAGTGCGCGTCGGTAAGGGCGTGTCTGGGCCCTCACACGCGTGATCTCGTCAGGGTCGGATGAGCGCCCTGCTGGCCCGTGCCGGCCTTTGGCATGCCAATGGCGAAGGCTAACTGATCAGCATCATATAGACATGCCCGCACGAACAGTCTTGCGGGTGCGTCCGCTCGTGCTGCCGTGCCCGCGCCCTCAGCGCGTGCCCGCGGCCAGCGCGTGCATCATCTCGCTGATCGGCGTCACATCATAGCCGGCCCCTGCCGCCACGCCGGCAATCTCGTCCGGCGCATCGCCCGCCCGCGCGCGCGCAAGCGCCCAGAGCAAGGTGCTGCGCGTGCCGGAGCGGCAGTAGCAGAGCGTCTTGCCGCCCTCATTGCCCGCCAGCGCCGTGTCCATCGCATCGAGCTGCCATGGTGCGAACCCGCTATGGGTGACCGGAATGGCGACATAATCCATATCTGCCGCCCGCGCCGCCGCCTCGATCTCCGCTCCCGGCACCTGATCAGCCGTTTCGCCTTCCGGGCGGTTATTGACGATGAGGGTGACCCCTTCCGCCTTCGCCCGCGCAACGGTCTCGACATCGATCTGCGGCGCCACGAAAATGGATGGCGTCAGACGCTTGAGCATGAAGATCACTCCTTCCCGGATCAGGACAAGTCAGATGGCCACATCCGACGATTCGGAAGATACGGGACACCAAAGAGCGTAATCTACGCGGTCTGCCGGGGACGAGGCAAGCGCGGCCGCCTGCCCGGCCTCCATCGCGCTAGCCCAGCGGTTTCTCGAAGATGACGTAGCTTTTATTGATCCGGCTCTCGATGGCATCGGCGATGGCGTTCATCCCCTGATTATCATCGAGCACCCAGCCAATCTCGCCGCGCGTGGCGCCATAATTCGCCCGGGCATCGCGCCGGATATATTCGATCATCATGAAGGCAAGCTGGCTGGCGATGCGCGAGGATTGCAGCCGCTGCACCACGCCCATCAATGGCACGCGCATGGTGCGACATTGCGGTTTGCGCAGCCACCAGAGCAGCTTCGCCCAGCCGAAGGGGAAAAGCGAGCCGTTGAGCGGCTTGAGCGCCTCATTCAGGTCCGGCAGGGTGATCATGAAGGCCACCGGCTCGCCGTCCAGCTCGGCGATGCGGATCAGATCCTCGAAGACGATGGGTTTGAGCTGCTTGCCGAAATGGGCGACCTCGCTGTCCGTAATCGGCACGAAACCCCAGTTTTTATCCCACGCATCATTGAGAATGCCCAGGATGATCGCGGCGTCGCGGTCGAATTTCGCCTTCTCCACCTTGCGGATGTTGATGCGCGCATTGCGCTCGCCGGACTGGACGATACGCTGGATGAGCGGCGGGAAATTCTGGGTGATGTCCAGCTCATAGGTATTGAGCGTCTTGGCCGGGGTATAGCCCGCCGCCTCGATCCAGCCGCGATAGGCCGGCCGGGCATGGCCCATCATCACCGTGGGCGCATGGTCGAACCCGGAAACCAGCAGGCCCGGCTCCTCCCAGATGGAGAGCGAGATCGGCCCCAGCGCGCGGGTCATGCCTTTGCCGCGCAGCCAGTCCTCCGCCGCGGCGATGAGGGCGGCGGCGCTTGCTTCATCCTTCGCCTCGAAAAAGCCGAAATTGCCCGTGCCCGGCCCCATGCCCTGCTCCGGCGGCATGCCAAGCGCCACATGGTCGATATGCGCGCTGATCCGCCCGGTCACCTCATCCCCGCGCCGCGCGAGGAAATAGCAATGCTCGGCATGTTCGTGGAACGGGTTTTTGCCCGGCGTCAGCACGGCATGGACCTCGCTCCTGAGCGGCGGCACCCAATTGGGGTCGTCGCCGTAGATCGCCCATGGCAGCTCGACGAATGCCTTGAGATCCGCCTTGCCGGAAACGGGTGCGATCACTAGATCTGCTTGTGCCACGTGGTGCCCTTGTCCCGCGCCGCGAAGGCGCCCGCTGATGAGATGCGCAGCAGTGCGTATCTCGCGGGGGGCTTGTCAACCCGCCGGGCCATGTTCCGGCGGGCCGGGGCAAAAATCATATTGCTGCCACGATCTGCACGCATTTGACGGATAGGGGCCAGGATCATGACTGCAATGGACAAGACGATAAGCCGCGCCACGCCGCAAGGCGCCGCACTGGCCACCACGCCGGAAGACAGCGCGATGCTGCGCGCGGCCGTGGGCCTCACGCGCGATCTCGGCACGGCGAAGGCGGCAATCTACTGGCCGGATTTTCTCGGCTCGGCGGCGCTCGGCTATGCCGGGCTGGTCGTGGCGATCATGGCGGACCAGAGCTGGCTGATCGCGCTGGCCGGCCTCGTCGCCGCGCTGGCGCTGTATCGCGCGGCGAGCTTCATCCATGAGCTGACCCATATCCGCAATGGCGCCTTGCCCGGCTTCCGCCTCGCGTGGAACCTGCTGATCGGCATTCCGCTGCTCATCCCCTCCTTCATGTATGAGAGCGTGCACACCCAGCACCATGCCAAAACCCGCTACGGCACGGTGGATGATCCCGAATATCTGCCGCTCGCGCTGATGAAGCCATGGTCGCTGCCGCTGTTCATCGTCGCCGCGCTGCTCGCCCCGGTCGCGCTGCTCGTGCGGTTCGCGGTGCTGGCGCCGCTCGGCGCGCTGATCCCGCCGTTGCGGCGGATCATCGTGGCGCGCTATTCCGCCCTCTCGATCAACCCGGCCTATCGCCGCCGCCCGCCCGAGGGCGAACTGAAGCGGCGCTGGCGGTGGCAGGAGGCGGGCGCCTGCCTCTGGGCCTTCGCGCTGATCGCCAGCCCCTGGCTGATCGGCTGGCGGCCGCTGCTCACCGGCGTTGCAATCTTCTCCGCCGTGGCGGTGCTCAATCAGTTGCGCACGCTGGTCGCCCATCTGTGGGAGAATGAGGGCGAGGCGATGACGGTGACCGGCCAGTTCCTCGATTCGGTGAATGTGCCGCCGCCCGCGCCGCTGGCCGGCCTGTGGGCCCCGGTCGGCCTGCGCTACCATGCGCTGCATCATCTGATGCCGAGCATGCCCTACCATGCGCTGGGCGAGGCGCATCGCCGGCTGGCCGCGCAGCTTGGCGCCGGCTCCACCTATCAGCGCGCCAATCATGCCGGCATGATGCCGCTGGTCGCGCGGATTGCCCGGAGCACGATGCACGCGCGGTAGGGGCGCGGCAAAGGCAGGCAGGTGAGCCGGGATGGCGGACCATGACGGGCGTGCGTGACGGGAGCCTCCGCTATTTGCGAGAAATCGATGCGACCATTGGCCTTTCGCTCATATCGAGGCCGCGCACGAAGCGGTTGCCGCGCCGCAAAATGACGTCGCCCGGCCGCGCCTGCAACAGCAGCCTGAGCCACCGGGGCATCGGGGCATCGGGAACGAACATGCGGCCGCTGGCCTGCCGAGGCTGACCGCTGACCCGCGCGGCGGCCTGTTTAGCGCCATCCGCGCAGACCCCGGCCTTATCCGCGCCTTATTCCTCCGTGGTGACGAGCACGGTCTCGCCGACCAGCAGGAACAGCAGGAACGGCGCCCACGCGGCGAGAAGCGGCGGGTAGACGCCCATATTGCCCATCGACAGCGCGAAATTATCCGCCACGAAATAGGCGAAGCCCAGCGCCATGCCGATCACGGCGCGCACGAACAGCTTGCCCGATCGGGCAATGCCGAAGGCGGCGACGGAGCCGAGCAGCGGCATCAGCAGGGCTGCGAGCGGCCCGGAAATCTTGTGCCAGAGCGCGCCCTCCAGCGGGGCGACCGGCCGGCCGGATTCGCGCAGCGTATCGATCGCCTCGCCCAGCTCGGTAAAGGAGAGGCCATCGGCATCGACCGAGGAGAGGGTGAACTGATCCGGCGTGATATCCTTGCCGATGGTGATCGCCTCGACGGCGCGGCTGGAGCCGCGCGCCACGTCGAAAATCTTCACATCCTCCAGCCGCCAGCCATTGGCGGTCTGGTGACCCTGCTTCGCCGTGATGATCTGCACCAGCTTGTCGCCATGCCGGTCGTAGATGTCGATGCCGTTCAGGCGGACATTGGCGCCGGTGCCGGTGATGGTGGCGGCACGGATCAGATCCTCGCCATCGCGCACCCAGATGTTGGATTTAATGCCCCGATCGGCCGGGATCGGCCCGAATTCGGCATCCTGCCAGGCGGTGAGCGTCGCCGTTGCCCGCGCCACCACCCGCTCGTTGAAGACGAAGCTGAACGCCGCCACGGCAAGGCTCGCCAGCATCAGCGGCGCGAGAATCTGGTGGGCCGAAAGCCCGCCCGCCTTCATCGAGACCACCTCGCTATTGGCATTGAGCGTGGTGAGCGTCACCAGCGTGCCGAGCAGCACCGAGAAAGGCAGGAACCGCGCGATGATCTGCGGCGTGCGTAAGCTGACATAGCGCCATAATTCGCTATCGCCATTGCCGGGATAGGCCAGCACATTGCCCGCCTCGCTCAACAGGTCGAGCATCTGGAGCACCAGCACCAGCATGGCGAGCATGGCAAGGCAGCGCAGCAGGAAGGTCTTGCCCAGATAGAGCGCCAGCGTGCGCGAAGGGAAGAAGTTGAGCGGCATCCTCAGCGCCCCTCCAGCCGGCCGTAGCGGCGCCGGGTCACCCGTTTGAACAGGCGCTGGAGGCCGCCGACCGCCTTGGCGAACTGGCGTTCCAGCGCGCCGATGGGCTGGCCGCCGGGCACATAGGCGGTCTGATAATACATCCAGCCGATCAGCGCGGCGACCAGCACGAACGGGCCCCATAGCGCCAGAAAGGGATCGATCCGCCCCAGCGAGCCGACCGATTCGGCATATTGGTTGATCTTGTGATAGGTCACGATGAACACGATCGAGAGAAACACCCCCAGGGCGGAGGTGGATCGCTTGGGCGGTATGGCAAAGGCGATCGCCGCCAGCGGCAGCAGGAACATCATCGCCACCTCCACCACGCGGAAGTTGAAGTTGGACCATGCCTTGGCGCGGTCCAGCGGCGCGGTGGCAGGCGCCAGGCCCGTCCTGAGCAATTCGGGCAGGCTCAGTTCCACATCACCCTCGCCGCGCGTGCGGAAATTCTCGATTCTCGGCAGGTCGATCGGCAGATCGTGGCTGGAAAAGGAGAGGATGCGCGGCGCCTCGAAGCCCGGTGCGTCGTGGACGAGCACGCCGTCGGACAGGCGCAGGATGATCGTATCCGGATCATCCGTCGCGAGGAACTGGCCGCGCGAGGCCGTCACCGCCAGCGAGCGGCCGCCCTTGCTCTGCATCCGCACGAAAATGCCGGACAGGCGGCGACCCTCATCGGCGCTCTGCTCGATGCGCACGGTGAAATCATTGCTCAGATTGTTGAACTCGCCGACCTTGATCGCCTTGCCGATCGCGCCGGAGCGCAGCTCGAAACGCAGCCGCTCATAGGCATATTTGCTGTGCGGCTGGACGAAACCCACAATGGCAAGATTGAGCGCCGCCAGCGCCACGGCGAACATATAGGGCACCTTGAGCAACCGTGTGTAGGAGAGGCCGACCCCGCGCAATATGTCCAGTTCCGAGGAGAGGGCGAGGCGGCGGAAGGCCAGCAATATGCCCAGCATCAGGCCGATCGGGATGCCGAGGCCGAGATATTCCGGCAGCAGATTGGCAAGCATGCGCCAGACGACGCTGACCGGCCCGCCCTCGGTCGCGACGAAAACGAACAGGCGCTGCATCCGGTCCAGCACCAGCAGCATGGCGGCGATGACCAGACTGGCCAGCAGCGGCACCGCGATCAGCCGCGCCATATATCGGTCCAGAGCGGTGAACATGGCCTGTTGCGCGCGCTTCCTTCATGCGGTTCGGCTCGCAGGCGGCCCTCGCCAGCAGCGTGCCCGGTCGTTCGACCGCTCCGGCTAGGGCGCTTTCACAAGCCGGCGGCACCGGGCCGGCTGCGAAAACGCGGTGAACAAATATCCGGCGCGCGATCCGATGCGATGGGACCGGACGCTGCTCCAGATGAACGCTCCGTCCGTAAGGCGGTTGCGCAGCCCTCGCAACCTTTGAAATGCCGCGCGCGGCCGGGGCGCGGTGGAGCGTCGCGCCGCTCAGCCCGTGGCGGAGGATGCGCGCGGCCGCGCGGTGGCCTCCTCGATGCTGGCGGCAAGCTGGGCAACGGTGAAGGGCTTGCGCAGGAGCGGATAGCGGCCAAGCTGGCGCGCCGTCTTCTGGTCACCCGCAAAGCCGGTGACGAAAATGACGGGCATATGCGCCGCCTCGCCCAGCGCGGCGATCATTTCCGGACCGGACATGCCCGGCATCAGCACGTCGGAGAGGATGAGGCCGATCTCGGTATGGGCGGCGAGCAGCCCGGCGGCCCGGTCCGGATGATCGCAGGCGATGCCGATATGGCCGAGTGTGGCCAGCGCGCCGAGCGTGGCGCGCAGCACGCGCGCATCATCCTCCACCACCAATATATGCATCGGCGCGGCGCCACCCGTGCGCTCGTCCGGCGTCACCGGCGTCATCGCCATGCCAATCTGCGCCTGTGCCTCCTCCTGCGCCTGCGTCATGCGCGGCAGGAGCAGTTGCACGCTGGTGCCCTCGCCCGGCGCCGAGCGAATATCGACCGCGCCCTGGCACTGGTTCACAAAGCCGAAAATCTGGCTGAGCCCCAGCCCGGTGCCCTTGCCGATCGCCTTGGTCGTGAAGAAGGGCTCGAACACCCGCTCCAGCACCTGCGGCGTCATCCCGCTGCCGGTATCGGTGACGGTGAGGCTCACATGATCGCCCGCCGCGCACTGGCCGATCTCCCGCTCGCGCAAGGTCATGTGCCGCGTCGTGATGGTGAGCGTGCCGTGGCCGTCCATCGCGTCCCGCGCATTGATCGCCATGTTGATGAGCGCGCTCTCCAGCTGGGTGCGATCCGCCCACACCGCCCAGTCGCCCGCGTCAAGATCCAGCTCGACCCTGATGCCGGTGCCGATCGCGCGGGCGATCAGCTCCTCCATATGGACGATCAGCGCATCCGGATCGACCCGGTCCGCACGCAGCGGTTCGGAGCGGGCGAAAGCCAGCAGGCGCTCGATCAGCGCCGCGGCATGATTGGCGCCTTCGATCGCGCTGTCGAGATGGGCGGCGGCTTTGGCGGGGTCCTTTTCGATCTGGCGGCGCGCCACATCGATACCGCCCACCACCACCGCAAGCATATTGTTGAAATCATGCGCGATCCCGCCGGTCAGCTTGCCGAGCGCTTCCATTTTATGGAGCTGGCGCAGGCTTTGTTCGGCATGGCTGCGCTCCTCCATCTCATGCTGGAGGCGCAGATTGGCCTCGCGCAATTGCTCGGTGCGCTGCTGCACCGCCACTTCCAGATCGTCCACCCGCGCGGCCTCGGCCCGCGCGAGCCGGCTGGCGAGGCTGCGCTCGTTGCGGGCGCTATGCGCCAGCCAGAGCGCCGCCAGCACCGCCGTCAACAGGCCGAGGCCGACAATGCCATAGCCGTTGTTCAGCCGGTCGATCCGCGAATCGGAGCGGTTCACCTGCGCATCATGGCGCTGGCGCTCGCGCTCCTGCAGCGCCACCACCGCCTTCAATCCATCGGCAATGGCGCGGACGGAGGCCTCCGCGCGCGTCGCCTCCAGCTGGCCGAGCGCGCCCAGCGCCTGATTATAGCGGACCCGCAGCGCAATCTCGGTCAGCGTCTCGCCGCGCTGCATCATCGCCGTGCGCAGCCCCGCAACCGCCGCCGCCTGCTCCGGGCTGTTGCGGGTGGAGCGCTCCAGCGCGGTCAGCTCGCGCTGCGCAGTGGCCCAATCATCCTGAAATTGCCGGCCGACCGCGGCATCATGGCTCACCACATAGCGGGCGAGCAGCGCTTCGGCATTGCCGACCCGTGCCTCCACCGTGCGGGCCTGAAGCATCACCACATAGCTGTGGCGCTGGAGCGCGATGGCCCGGTCGCGCAGGGTCGCGGCGTGATTGGCAAGATAGATGAGCAGACCCAGCGCCAGCGCGAATACCATGGCGAGCGCGATGGGCGCCAGCCGCCGCCAGCGCGGCGTCTCGTCTGCGATCCCGTTCAGGTCGTCGGCGTCGTCTGCCATGTCGGCGGGCAGGTCTAGCCGAAGGGGCTGGCGCTGGGAACCGCCTTCATGCGGTGCCGGCCGCCGCCCCACGGCCCGGCCATTCAATCCGGGCCGGCCTCAGCCGGCAATCGCACCGGTGCTGCGGCCCGCCTGCGCGAACATCTCCAGAATCTGCCCCACCTGCGCGCTCGAATGTTCGGCGCATAGCGAGCAGCGCAGCAGGAAGGTGCCGGCCGGGGTCGCCGGCGGGCGGGCCATATTCACATAGAGGCCAAGCTCCAGCAGCGCCTGCCACATGGCGACGGCCTGCGCCTGGTCGGTGAGGATGACCGCGATGATCGCCGATTCGGGCTCCTTCGTGCCCAGCGTGAAGCCAAGATCGGTCAGCCCCCGGTGCAGCCGCTTGCTGTTTTCCCACAGATGCGCGCGCTTCTCGCTGGCATGCATCAGCTTGCGGATGGAGGCAGCGGCCGTCGCCACCACGCTCGGCGGCAGCGAGGCGGTGAACACATAGGGCCGGCAGACGAGGCGCATCACCTCGAATTTGGGATGGTTGGAGACGCAGAAACCGCCCACCGTGCCGACCGACTTGGAGAAGGTGCCGACGACGAAATCAACCTCATTCTCGACGCCCTGCTCCTCATAGACGCCGCGGCCATGCGGGCCGAAAAAGCCCATGCCATGCGCCTCGTCGACGAGGATCATGCAATTGGGGTGCTTGCGCACGGCGGCGACCATGGCGGGCAGCGGCGCGATATCGCCGAGCATCGAATAGACGCCCTCCAGCACGACCAGCTTCTGCGCTTCGGCCGGCAGACGGCCGAGGCGCTTGTCGAGATCCTCCACGCTATTGTGGCGGAAGCGGACGATCTCGGCATTGCCCAGCGCGCAGCCATCATAGATGGAGGCGTGGCTGTCGGCATCGAGGATGACATAGTCGCCCTTGCCCGCCAGCGTGGAGATCATGCCGAGATTGGCCTGATAGCCGGTGGAGAAGACCATCGCGCTCGTGGTGCCGTAAAAATCCTTGAGCGCGTCCTCCACTTCCTTGTGGCCCTGATAGGTGCCGTTGAGCACGCGGCTCCCCGTGGTGCCGGAGCCGAAATTGTCGAGCGCATCCTTGCCGGCCTGCACCACGTCCGGGTCGAACGTCATGCCCATATAATTATAGGTGCCAAGGAGGATCGTCTCCTTGCCCTTGATGACCGCCAGCGTCGGCGATTTCACCTCGTCCATGACGATCGCGAAGGGATCGCGCACGCCGGTGGCGAGCAGCGCCTCGCGCTCGGCGATCAGCGGATCGAATTTGGAGAACAGGTCGCTCTGCGCCGCCACCGCGCGCATCGTGGTGCGTTCGATCATGTCCGCCATCGCCTCAGCCCTCCCCGCGCAGCTTGATAACGGCATCGACCAGCTGGCCGACCGTCTCGATCTCGGCCTGCATGTTCATGGTGATGATGATGTCGAACTCATCTTCCACCGCCGCGACGAAATCCATCACGGTCAGGCTGTCCCATTCAAGATCGCCGGCGAAGGTGGTGGCATCGTCAAGCGCGACGCCCTTTTTGTTGAAGGGCTCGATCTGCGCGGCGACCTGCGCGAAAACGTCCTGACGATCCGACATGCTCTGTTTCTTTCCGGGTTTCTGGGGTCATCAGCGAAATGCCCCGTCAACCCGACCTATGGCAAGCGAATAAGGCGGGATTCAGGCATGATTGCGCCCGATCCGCGCGACAGGGGCGCAAAACCGGGGCGCGCGAAACGGACGCGCGCGCCAACCGGCCGCGCCGGGCGGGAACCCGTGGCCTGTCCGGAAGGTTCTCTTTCCATGCAAAGGAGACGATGGATGAGACGATCATGGATCACGGCCGCGCTCGGCGGCGCCTGCCTGCTGGCGCCCCCCGCACTGGCCGACCGCCCGCCCGATGCCGCGGAACGAGCCGCTATCGAGACGGTGCTGAAGGCCAATGGCTTCGTCTCATGGGACGAGATCGAGCTGGACGACGGCTATTGGGACAGGCCGTGTAAAAACGAGTTTGCAGGAGGAGGCCCATGATCTTGGAGCGACGCGCCAGAAGTTGGGCGTTGACGCTCAGTTCTGGATTGCTGCGATCATTGGCCGGACGCCGAGGATA
>Ga0182736_1002692_pt1 | contig 13009 bp, 12 predicted proteins | sample eDN5th30CKraftBY_FD_128882 | JGI IMG/M metagenome (GOLD analysis project Ga0182736, IMG submission 128882) | Enriched backyard soil microbial communities from Emeryville, California, USA - eDNA 5th pass 30_C Kraft BY (version 2) (version 2) | ecosystem: Environmental > Terrestrial > Soil >...
GCGATGTCGAAGGCGGTACCGTGGCCGACGCTGCTGAACGCCACCCCCGCACCGACGGTCATCGCCGTCGCCGTGCGGCCCGCCAGCAGCTTGACCGGCACGTGGCCCTGGTCGTGGTACATCGCCACGAATCCGTCGTGGCCCGGGGTGGTGAGCAGCACGTCGGAACCGGTCGGTCCGACCGCGTCGACGCCGAGCTCGCGCAGCGCGGCGACAGCGGGCACCGTGACCCGCTCGTCGTCGTCACCGAACAGGCCGCCCTCGCTCGCGTGCGGGTTCACGCCCATCACCCCGATCCGCGGTTGCGGGACCCCGAAGGACCGCAGAGCGCCGTGCAGCGCCTGCCCCGCAGCTGTGACGAGTTCGGGAGTGAGCCTGGCGAGGCCGTCGGCGAGACGTTCGTGCAGCGTGGCGTGCACGATGTCGAGTCCGCCCCCGGAGAGCAGTAGGAACACCCGGTCCTCGGGCACCCCGGTGAGCTGGGCGATGAGCGGGGGGTAGCCGCGGAACGCGATGCCCGCGGCGTGCACCGCGGTCTCCGAGTGGGGGCAGGCCACGATTCCGCGGTAGCCGCCGCCGAGTGCGAGCGCGACCGCGGTGCTGACGTACCGGACCGTCGCCGCGCCCGCCTCGGCGCTGACCGTGCCGGGCCGGAAGGCGTCCTCCGGCAGCGCGGCGACGTCGACGAGGTCCAGCACGCCGGCCTCGGGCGGTACGTCCGGGACGTGCTCGCGCAGCCGCACCCCGGCCGCGGCCGCGTGCCCTGCGAGCACGTGGCGGTCGCCGACGAGTACCGGCGGCTCCTGCGCGGCGGCCGCCGCGGCGACGGCGATCTCCGGGCCGATGCCGTTGGGGTCGCCGACGGCCAGCAGCACGCGGCTCACAGCGGCAGCGCCAGCAGCGTGTCGATCTCCTTGCTGTCGCACACCACGACCCGTTCGCGCAGCAGTGCCCGGCCGTCCGCGAGGTGGTACCGGTCGACGTAGCGGCCGGTCGCGAACACGTCGGTCGGGCCCCCGCCGGTCACGCGCATCACGACGAACGGCGTCTCGCTCCGCACGTCGCCGCCCGACTCGGAGAGGACCGCGGGCAGGCCCAGCATGTGCCGATAGACGTGCGGTTCGTAGATGTTGGCCTCCTGCAGCGCCGACACCCGGTCCCGGAGCATCCCGCGGGTGTCGGCCCAGATCACGCCGGCGGGCAGGCCGCGGGAGTAGTTGTCCGCGGTGGTGATCCGGTAATGGCAGTCCTCGGTGAAGAAGAGCGGCCAATCGTCGAGCGGCCCGTCGTCGATGCAGCGGGCGTAGTGCGCCTGGGCGCGGGCGATCGCAGTCTGGTTGTCCATCACGCGTGCCCCTCGCGGGTGATCCGGGACCGCTCGTGCTCACCGATCTCGTGCAGCGGTGCGGCGTCGTCGGCGACGAAGCCCATCGACGCGCGGTACGCCTGCCAGAACCCGCGGACGGAGGCCTCGGTCACCCGGCTCTCGCTCGACTCCGCTGTCTCGCCGCCCATCTGGAGCGTCGCGTACTCGTCCGACGCGCCGGCGATGCCGCGTTGCACGAACCCGCCGATCCCACCGTCCTCCATCGAGACGTATCCGGCGGGCCCGACCAGGTTGGACTGCTTCATCCGTACCAGGCGTTGCTCCTCGGTATCGGACTCGAAACCGAGATAGGTCCAGTTCAGCACCGTGTCGTCGGTGCCACGGGGCAGGATCTGGCGCACGGCGACGGAGTTCTGGATCTGCTGCAGCACGAACCCTGGGTAGACGGACAGGATCTGCAGCGTCACGTCGTCCCCGACCTCGCTGAAGCCCTCCAGGATCGACGGGTCGGCGAGCCGGTACTCCGACTCGGACCGGATGTTCTGCTGGCTGTACTCGCTGTCGGCCACGGCGGTGCGGTCGATCGCGGAGTAGCTCACGTGATGCCCGCCGGAGCGGTCGACGATGATGCCGCCCCGCTGGGAGAGCCGGTTGATGCCGAAGGTGGTGAAGAACAGGTGCAGGATGCTCGCGTGGTAGCTGTCCCGGACGTTCTCCGCGTACAGCTTCCAGTTGTTGGGCAGCCGCTGCGTGAAGCGGCCCAGCACCACCGGCGTCCGGCCGCCGAGCACCCGGTCGATCCGGTCGAGGATCTGTTCGCCGAGGTACTCCTCGATGTCGGGAAGGTCGTTCGACAGGGTGCCGAACACCAGGCCGTGGACCACGGCGATGCGCAGCTTGCGCGGGCCGTGGTCGTTCATGCAGAACCCGGCCGGCATGCCGCCCCGGCCCTGGACGCCCTCGGCGAAGGCGACCGCGGTCAGGTCGCCCTGCAGGTTGTAGGTCCAGGCGTGGTAGACGCAGGTGAACTCGCGGGCCGAGCCGTGGTCGGCCATCGCGATCAGTGCCCCGCGGTGGGCACAGCGGTTCTCGAATGCGTAGATCTCGCCGTCGACGTCGCGGGTGACGAGGACCGGCTGCTCGCCGATGAAGGTCGCGCAGAAGTCACCGGGCTCGGCGAGCTCCGCCTCCAGGCAGAGGTAGCTCCAGGTCGGCCCGTGGAAGATCCGGTCCTGCTCGGCACGGTAGACCTCCTCGTCCTGGAACACCCAGTACGGGACGCGGCTCAGCGACTGCGGCCAACTCCTGTCGGGCGCGCGCCCCACGACCGTGCCGCTGAGGCGATCCATCGTCGGTTCCTCCCGTCCGGCGCCGCTCGACGGGCGCGGCGCCCCCTGCTAATGTGTTCGATAATCGAACGACGATCCGAATATCGAACACATTGAAGACGTGGGTGGACCCTGTCGTCAACCCGGGTCTCGGAGGAGGACCATGCCCGCAGCCGAGGGAATGGCCGGGCTGGCCAAGGGACTGGCGATCCTCGAACACTTCGGCCAGGCCAGACCGTCGCTCACGATCAGCGAGGCCGCCGAGTTGACCGGGCTGAGCCGCGCGGTGGCGCGCCGTTGCCTGCTCACCCTCGTCGAGGTCGGGTACCTCACCCACGACGGCAGGTACTTCGCGCCGACGCCGCGGCTGTTGCGGCTGGGTGACGCCTATGTCGAGTCGACCGCCCTGCCCCAGCTGGCGGGGCCGCACCTGGCGGCCGTGCGTGAGAACGTGCAGGAGTCCGCGTCGCTCGCCGTCCTGCAGAACGACGACGCGCTGTTCATCGCCCGCAGCGAGGCGAGGCGGATCGTGAACACCGGCGTCCGGGTCGGGGCGGCCGTGCCCGCCTACGCGTCGGCGACCGGGCACGTGCTGCTGGCGGGCCTGACGGAGGCGGACCTCGAGGTCTACCTCGCTCGCTGCACGCCCCAGCCGCGGACGCCGAAGACCCCGCGGACCGCGGCCGAGATCCGGGACCGCGTGCACCGGGCCCGCGAGGAACGCGCAGCGTTCACCGACGAGGAGCTGGAGTACGGGCTGCGCTCGCTCGCGGTGCCGGTGCTCGACTCCCGCAACCACGTGGTCGCCGCGATGTCGGTGAGCGCGACGGCCGCGCGGATTTCGATGAGCCGGATGCGCAAGGACTTCCTGCCGATCCTGCACGAGCAGGCCGACCTGCTGGGGCGCAAACTCTGAGCAGCCTTCTCAGGTCGGCGTCGAGGCCCGAGCGCAACCTGAGCGTCGCGCTCGCGCGTCCGCACAGCACTGGGGTTGCAGCCGCTTACCGGATGCCGACGATCACCCGGTCGTCACCGACCTGCCACACGGTCCCGGCCTCGGCGAACCCGGCCTCGAGCAGGAACGTGAGGTAGTCGTGGACCGTCGGTCTGTCGTCGACGACGTGGGCGAAACCGCCGGCGCGCGCCTTGACGAGGTCGGCGAGCTCGGGTGCCTCGTCGACGGCGCGCCACCACGTCTGCCAGTCCTCGGGGCGGTCGGTGCCGGTCCGGACGGCCCGTCGGGCGGTGAGCGAGCGGGCGAGTGCGTCGAGCCGAGGGGCGACGGGGCCCTCGTAGAGGTGGTCGCCGTCGACGAACACCCCGCCGGGTGCCAGCTCCGCGCCGCAGCGGGAGATCAACGCACGTAACGGCCCCCGGTTCATCCAGTGCAGCGCCGTGGTGCTGACGAACGCGTCGGGCGCCCGGTCGAGGCCCAGCGCCGCGAACCAGGTGTCCTCGCGCAGGTCGCCGGCGACGGTCCGCAGCCGGTCGGAGCCGTGCGCGAGATCGGCGAGGCCGCGCAGCAGCGGGTCGGCGTCGATACCCACGACCCGGGCCCCGGGGAGCCGCTCGAGCAGCCGGACGGCGAGCGAGCCGGGTCCGGTCCCGAGGTCGACGATCAGCGGGTCGGGGCGCCGGACGACCTCCTCCACGACGTCCGCGATCACCGCGAACCGCTCCTCGCGGTCGGGCATGTAGTGCTCCTGCTGGCGGTCCCACCGGTCGAGCCAGTACCGGGCCCGGTCGCGGGTCGGCATCCGTCGCACCTCCGTGTCTCCGGTTCGCCCGGACTATATCTGTTTGTCTGCTCAGATGAGTATTCTGACCGCTGCGCTTCTGCTGCGACGCTCGGAGGTCCCCTGTGCCCGTCTCCCGCCGTTCCTTCCTCGCCGGGGTCGCCGGCGCGGGTGCTCTCGCAACGCTCGCGGCCTGTGCGAACGGCGGCGCGGGCGGTGCGCCGCAGACGGGTGGACGGCTGCGCGCGGCGTTCGTCGCCGGCGGGGCGCAGGAGACGCTCGATCCGCACAGGTTGCCCCAGTTCATGGACCAGGCCCGCGCCAAGGCCTGCTTCGACACCCTCGGCCGCTGGGAACAGGACATGTCCTGCACGCCGCGGCTCGCCGAGTCCTGGGAGCCCGACGCCACCGGTACCCGTTGGCGGATCCGGTTGCGGCAGGCGTCGTTCCACGACGGCCGTCCCGTCCGGGCCACGGACGTCCTCTACACCTACCGGCGGATCGCCGACCCGGCCACGACGGCGAGTGCCGCGGCCCTGTTCACGGGCATCGACTTCGCCGCGAGCCGCGCGGTGAACGACCGCGAGCTGGAGATCGTGCTCGGCGCGCCCAACCACCTGTTCCCCGTCGCGCTCGGCTCCTACGGCAGCGAGATCGTCCCGGAGGGCACGACGAGCTTCGCCGCACCCGTCGGCTCCGGGCCGTTCCGGTTCGTGTCGTTCACCCCCGGCGGACCGGCGCTCTACCGACGCAACGACGCCTACTGGGACGGCGCCCCCGCGCTCGACGAGCTCGAGTTCCTCCCCGTCGCCGACGAGAGCGCCCGCGTCGGTGCCCTGCTCTCCGGTCAGATCGAGTACGCCCACGACATCCGCGCGACCAGCGCGCAACAGCTCGCGTCGGACTCGCGGGCGCAGGTCCTCACCGCCCCGGGCGCGGCGTTCCAGTTCCTCTACGTCAAGCACGACCGCCCACCGTTCGACGACCCCCGGCTGCGCCAGGCGCTCGTGCTCGGCCTCGACCGCGAGGCGCTCGCCCGCGTCGCCCTCCTCGGCCGCGGTCAGCCGGGCAACGACATGTTCGGGAAGGGCCTGCGGTACTACCCGGACGCGGTCCCACAGCGAACCCGCGACGTCGACCGGGCGAAGGCACTCGTCGCCGAGTCCGGCGTGACGACGGTCGAGCTCTCCACCGGCGTCACCGACCCGTCCTGGCCGGCCGCGACCCAGCTGATCGTCGCCCAGCTCGCCGAGATCGGGCTGACCGCCCAGGTCAGGAACGTCCCGCCGGAGACCTACTTCGCCGACGTGCGCAAGAACGCGACCATGCACTTCAGTCGCACCGGGACGCTGCCCGTCCAGAACTGGATCGCGACGACGCAGCTGTCGTCGGCGCTCACGAACAGCTTCAGCAAGTACGTCGACCCCGAGATCGACAGGCTGCACGCGCAGGCCCTCGCCGACCCCGACGAGGGTGCCCGCGCGGCCGCGATCGGCAGCGCGCTCACCCGCATCCACGACAACATCGCCTCGCCGATCTGGGGCATCAGTGACTGGATCGTCGGCGTGCACGGGGACGTCAAGGGTCTGCAGGGCTTTCGCCCCAACACGTTCGACTGGGCGAACTTCGCCAAGGCGTCGCTGGGGTGACCGCGCGGGCCGGGATGCGGGTCGGCCTGGCGCTGCTGCAGCTCGTCGCGGTGTCGGTCGGTGTCTTCGTGCTGACGACGTTCCTGCCCGGCGACACGGCCGAGGTGGTACTGGGCCCGCTCGCGACGCCCGAGCAGATCGAGGTGCTGCGCGGTCAGCTGGGCCTGGACCGGCCGGTGTGGGCGCAGTTCGCCGACTGGGTGGGCGGTCTCGTGCACGGCGACCTCGGCAGGTCGATCGCCACGGGGCGCCCGGTGGTCGACGACATCGGGTCGCGGCTGGGCCTCACCGTCGTGCTGGCGCTGCTCGCCGTGGTGGTCCTGGTCCCGCTCGTCGTGGTGCTCGGCCTCTACGGTGGCCGGCATCCCGGGTCGCCGGCGGACCGGCTGATCACCGCGGCGACGACCGTCGCGCACGCCGTTCCCGACTTCGCGTTGGGGCTGCTGCTCGTCGCGCTGTTCGCGCTCCAGCTCGGCTGGCTGCCGGCGACGGCCGCGGGCACCGTCGGGCTCTCCGGGCTGACGGCGCCGATGCTGGTGCTGCCCGTCGCGATCCTGGTGTCCAACCAGCTGGGCCGGCTCGCCCGGCAGGTCCGCATCGGCGTCGTGGAGGCGGACGCGGCCGAGCACGTCGCGCACCTGCGCCGGCTCGGGCTGGCCGAGCGCACGGTCCTGCTGCGCCACGTGCTGCCCGCCGGGGTGGTGCCGTCGCTGCAGCAGTTCGCCCGCACCGTCGACGGGCTGCTCGGCGGGGTGCTCGTCGTCGAGGCGTTGTTCGCGCTGCCCGGTCTCGGGTCCGGCTTCGTGGCGGCAGTGCAGACCCGCGACCTGCCCGTCGTCCAGGCGTACGCGCTGCTCTTCGCGGCGACGACGGTCGTGGTCAACCTGGTCGCGGACCTGGCGTCGGCCCGGCTCGTGCCGCAGGCGGTACGGCTGTGACGACACTCGGCCCGTTGACCGAGCTCGCCGTCGCGCCGGCGATGCCGCGGCGCGCCCGGCTCCGCGGCCGGACGACCCGGCGGGTACTCCGGGTGCTCGGCTGGGTGCTGCTCGCGGTGCCGCTGCTGGTCGCGGTCGTCGGCCCGGTACTCGCGCCGTCGACGGCACCGGGCGGCGTCCCGCTGCAGCAGCCCGGGCCCGGGCATCTGCTCGGGACCGACGTCCTCGGCCGGGACCTGCTCGGCCTCGTCCTCGTCGGTGGGACGACGGTGGTGTCGCTGACGTTGGCGTCGCTGGTGCTCGCCTATGCCGTCGCGGTGCCGATCGGGCTGCTCGTCGCCGCGCGCGGGCGGATCCTGGAGGGGCTGACGATCGGGCTGCTCGACGTCCTGCTGGCGCTGCCGTCGTTGCTGGTGCTGATGGTGCTCGCCGCGACCGGGCGGAACGGGATCGGCTGGCTCGTCCTCGCGGTGGCGCTGGTACAGGTGCCCTACGTCGTGCGGCTGGTGCGCGGTGCGGCGGCGGCACCGTCGTGCCTCGCGACGCTCGAGGCGATGACGATGGGCGGCGAGCCCTGGTGGCGTGTGCGGATCGTCGAGACGGGGCGCCGGGTGCTGCCGCCCGTGCTCGTCGACGCGACGACGCGGGTGTCCGGTGTGGTCGGGCTGCTGTCGGCTGCGAACTTCCTGGGCGTCGGGCTCGATCCGGCGGTGGTCGACTGGGCGGTGGTCGTCGACCAGAACATGACGGCGTTGTTCCTGCGGCCGTCGGCCGTGCTGCTGCCCGCGGGGTTGCTCGTCGCACTGTGCGCGGGGACGAACCTGCTGGTCGACGACCTGCTGGAGCGTCGAGCGTGACGGTGCTGGAGGTCGACGGGCTGTGCGCCGACGCGGGGGAGCACCGGCTGCTCCACGACGTCGACCTGGTGCTGGACCGCGGCGAGGTGCTCGCTGTGCTGGGCGACTCGGGGGCGGGCAAGAGCACGCTCGGCCTGGCCCTGCTCGGGGAGTCGGCACCCGGCGTGGCACTCTCCGGCACCGTCCGTCCTGTGAGCGGCGACGGCCGCCATGGCGACGATCGCCGCTCACGACCGACCGGGCGCGTCGCGCTGCTGCCACAGCACCCCGGTGCCGTGCTCGACCCGGTACGGCGCGTCGGTGGGGTGCTGCGCGAGCTGGCGGCGCTCGGGCACGACGACCGGGCCGCCCGTGCCGAGGCGGTCGGCGCCGCCTGCGAGGCAGCCCGTTTCGACCCGGCCCTGCTGCGTCGCTTCCCGCACCAGCTCTCCGGGGGGCAGCAGCAGCGTGCGGCGCTGGCGCAGACGCTGGTCACCGGACCCGCGGTGCTCGTCCTCGACGAGCCGACGACGAGCCTGGACCCCGCGACGTCCGCCGAGCTCGTCGACCGGCTCGCCGCGCTGCGCGACGCCGGGACGGCGCTGGTCCTGCTCACCCACGACGAGGAGGTCGCCCGCGCGCTCGGCGGCCGGGCGCTGCGGCTCGACCGCGGCCGGGTCCTCGCCCGCGGGACGGTGGCGGAGCTGCTCGGATGCGCGGCACCGCGGCACGTCCCGGCGAGCCCGGTACCCGGACGGGCCCGGCTCGAGGTCCGCGGGCTCACCGTGGCCGACCGGGCCGGTCGGCTGATCCTGCGCGGCATCGACCTCGACGCGACGGCCGGCGAGATGGTCGCCGTCGTCGGGCCGTCGGGGGCGGGCAAGACGACGCTGGGCCGCGGGATCGCCGGCCTCGTCGACGTCCGCGGCACGGTCCGGGTCGACGGCGCCACGCTGCCCGCCCGGATCGGCCGCCGCAGCCGGCCCCAGCGTCGCGCGGTGCAGTACGTCCACCAGGACCCGCGCGCGACGTTCCTCGCCCGCAGCCCGGTGCTCGACCAGGTCGCCCGCCCGGCGACGCTGCTGCGCGACCTCCCGGCCGCCGCGGCCCGGGAGGAGGCGGGGAAGCTGTTGGCCCGACTCGGTGTCGCGCCCGACGTGGCGGCCCGCCGTCCGGCGACGCTGTCCGGCGGCCAGCTCCAGCGGGCCGCCGTCGCTCGCGCGCTCGTCGCGCGTCCGGCCGTCCTGGTGTGCGACGAGGTCACCGCCGCTCTCGACGCCGCACATCGTGACCACCTGCTCGCCGCGATCGCCGCGCTGCGCCACGATCACGGCACGACGGTGCTGCTGATCAGCCACGACCTGCCGTTGATCGAGCGCGTCGCCGACCGGACCGTCCTCGTCGCCGACGGGTGCCTCCGCGCCGAGGACCCGGTGCGGCGGGCGTCGAGCTGATCGCGTCCCCGCCGCGGCGACCGGGCCGGACGTCCGGTGGGCCGCGGTCAGACCCGGTGGACGAGCTGCCCGACGACCATCGCCACACCGAGCCCGACCATCACGACCCCCGAGATCCGGCCGACGACCGTCGCGGCAGCCGGTCGGGCCCGCAGCACCACGCGGGCACCGGTCGCGACGCCGAGGTAGACCAGTGCGCAGTTGGCGACGTGCACGAGACCGAGGAACAGGATCTGGGCGGTCACCGGCCAGGGCCCGCCGGGGTCGGTGAACTGCGGCAGCAGCGCCAGGATCAGCAGGAACACCTTCGGGTTCAGCCCGGAGGTGCCCAGCCCGGTCCCGGCCTGCCGCAACCACGAACCCGGCACCGGACCGCCGTCCGGCGTCGCGAGCTGCGGGGCGGCGGGCCGGAGCAGCGCCGTCCCACCGAGCCAGACGAGATACGCGGCCCCCGCGACGGTGAGACCCACCATGACCGCCGGGATCCGGGCAAGGAGCGCCGCAGTCCCTGCGGCCACCGCGACGGTCGCGAGCAGGTGTCCGGCGACCAGGCCGCCGACCGCCGGAACGACGCTGCGGTGGCGCACGCCCGCGGCGAGCAGGTAGGCCCAGTCGGCGCCGGGCGTCAGGACGAACACCAACGAGACCGCCCAGAACGCGACAACGGTGCCGGCCGCCATTCTCTCCTCCTGCCACATCGACTCCTACGGACAAGGTAGGAACCGTGCGGCCGAAGATGTTCCCAAGTTTTCCCTGGACACGGCGTTGATGGGGAAGAATCTGGCGCGTGGACGCCGTCGACCGACAAATTCTTGCCGAGCTACAGCACGACGGCCGGTTGTCCGTCACCGAGCTCGCCGAGCGGGTCCGGCTGAGCGTGTCGCCGTGTCATCGCCGGCTGCGCGCGCTGGAGGCGTCGGGAGCGATCAGCGGCTACCGGGCGCAGCTCCACGCGCCGACACTCGGCCTCGGCTTCGACGCGCTGCTGTTCGTGACGATGCGGGGCTCCGACCGCGACACGGTGCACGCCTTCGAGGCCGCCGTCGTCGAGATCCCCAACGTGGTCGAGGCCCAGCGGCTCTTCGGCGACCCCGACTACATGCTCCGCGTCCTGACGCGCGACCTCGCCGCGTTCCAGGAGCTCTACGACGACCGGCTGGCGGCCCTGCCGGGCGTGCAGCGGGTGAGCTCGACGCTCGTCATGAAGACCGTCGCGGAGAACCGGCCACTGCCCATCTGACTCCCGACGCCCCGGGACGACGACGCACCCGCGAGACGAACCCGAGCGGCTACTCGGGGTCCGGTGGAGCCGTCGGCGTCGCGATCACGATGCGCTCCCGGAGCGACGCGGCGAGGTCGGCGGAGTGCTGGGCCGCGGTGACGTAGTCCGGGGGGACGGTGTCGAGCATGTTCTCGGCGAGGTGCCGGGCCAGCGCCGCGTGTTCCTCCAGCGCAGCGACCGCGCTCCACAGCTTCGCCTCGGCCGCTTCGCGCTGTGCCGCCTCCAGGCTCTGGGGGCCGTACTGGTGGCCGACGTGGCAGCGGTAGTAGCTGATGTGCGGCAGGTCGATACGGGCCAGCGCCCCGCTGCACTCGGGGCAGACGATGCGTGACGGGACGGTTCCGTCGTCGCGTACGAGGTCGAGGTCGCCGGCAGCCGGGGCGGTGGCCCCGGTCGCCGGGGCGGTGTCGCGAGGTTCGCTCATCGGTATGTCTTCCGTGTGCGCCATGCAGGTGGCGAGATCGGCGAGAACGGGTCCGAGCGTCGAGGCCCGGGCTGCGACGGCGTCGGGCACGGATCGCTGCACCGCGCGGGGCATCGACGAGAACCGCGCGTCGGCGGGGTCCTGGACCGTGACACGTCCGCCGGCCCGGGCGATCAGGGCGGCGCCCGCCGCCCCGTCGTCCAGGGCGCCGGACAGCACGGCCGCGGTGACGTGGGGACCGTGCGTCCTGGCCGCGGACGCGAACAGGACGTCGATCGCGGGGCGGTGCTGGTTGACCCGCGGTGCCGCGCTGAGGTTCACCGTGCCGGTCCGGCTGGTCATCAGGTGCCGCCCGGGTCCGGCGACCAGGATGTGTCCGGGGCGCAGTGGGGCCCCGTCGTCGGCCAGGGCCGCCGGCAGTGGTCCGGCGCGCGCGAGGATGCGCGCCAGCGCGGTGTCGGGCCGTTGCGAGGTGTGCACGATCACGAGCACGGCCGCGGGGAGGTCAGCCGGGAGCCCCGCCGCGAGTTCGAGCAGGGCCTCGATCCCACCGGCAGAACCTCCGACGACGACCAGTGGCAGTGTCCGCACGGCGACCTCCTTCCCACGGGACGACGATCCAACCCTCACGACGTGCAACGGGCGAGTGCGTGCCGCCGCTTGTCCAGGAGCCCTCTGTCTTGTTCGATCGGAGCCCGAGGTCCGCGACCGGGCCTCTGACGGATGGTTCGGCGGTCACCGCCCCGACGGACGACGCTGACGGACGACGCCGGCACACGAACGCCGACGGACGACACGGAGGGCAGAGCGACATGACGACGGGCGACCCGTACGACGTGCATGCCCTGGCGGAGACCCTGGCGCTGGTGGAGAACACCCTGGCGCTCCTGGACGAGCAGATCGACCGGCGGACGGGTGATGGTTCGGTCGTCGGGCCCACGCCGGCGGCGACCGAGAACCGGAACGTCCGCCTCGCCGCCGCCCGCATCGCCCGCGCGAACGCCGCCGAGCTGCGGAGGCGAGCGTCGAGTCTCGCCGAGGCGACCGCCGTGCTCCGTGAGCGGAACTCCTCGAGCCGGGCGGTGGCGGCGCGGCTCATCGCGGCGAGCCGCGGCAAGACCGACGGCCGCGCGGGCGGTGCCCGGCCGCTCGATCTCGACCGGCTGGCCGGCAGGCTGGTCGGTGCGACCGACATCGCGGAGGTGCTCGAACCCACCCTGCGCGTCCTCCGATCCCTCGTCCCCGACGGCGGCGCGGCCGGCGCCCTGGTGCGGACCGGCAAGTTGATCGACGTGGGGGCGACCCTCGGCCCACGAGCGGAGGCGAGCCTGCGCACCGAGGTGGACACCGGACGGGGACCGGGAACCGAGGCGATGCGGTCCGGGACGGTCGTCGCCCTGCCGGACCTGCTCGACGCACGAGCGGGCGTGCGGTGGCCCTACTACCGCGACCAGGTCGTCGGCGCAGGTGTCCGGGCGGTGCTCGCGCTGCCGCTGCGTGGGAACCAGCAACGCCCGGCCGGCGCCCTGGTGCTTGTGTCGGGCACCCCCGGCGCGTTCGGTCCGGATGTGGTGGAGGCGGGACGATCCTGTGCGGCGCTGGCCGCCCTCGCGCTGCTGAAGGTGCAGGGTGCGGCCTCGGCGACCCGCGCGATCGCCACCCGCGACAGGATCGGACAGGCGAAGGGTCTGCTGATGCAGCAGCACGGTATCGACGCCGACGAGGCGTCCGACCAGCTCATCCGGACCTCTCAGGGACCCAACATCAAGCTCGTCGCCGTCGCGGACGAGGTGGTGCGCGCGCACCTGGCGCGGGAGTTCGCCCACCGGACGGCATGAGCCTGCGGCGGGCGGACGTGATCGCCGGGTCTGCGACGCGGTCGTTTCGGAGGATCGTCGGCGGGTGGAAGCCGGCGTGCGAGATGAGGTCGATCCGCTGAGGACGGACAGAAGCCGCTCCCCGAGCTGTCGTTGCGGACCGGCTACGTGCTGAGTGAGCTGAGCGGGCAGGACCATCCGGTGGCGTACGCCGAGGA
>Ga0182736_1002693_pt1 | contig 13008 bp, 14 predicted proteins | sample eDN5th30CKraftBY_FD_128882 | JGI IMG/M metagenome (GOLD analysis project Ga0182736, IMG submission 128882) | Enriched backyard soil microbial communities from Emeryville, California, USA - eDNA 5th pass 30_C Kraft BY (version 2) (version 2) | ecosystem: Environmental > Terrestrial > Soil >...
ACACGCGAGCGGGCCGAGGGCATCCTAGGGGATGTCAGGACGGCCATGAGGCGCCTCCCCGTGCTTTTTGAGCAGCGCGAGGTGTGCCGCGCCGACCGCGAGTTCCTGAGGATGCTGGAGACACGATGACCAAGATCCGCGCTGTGTGCTTCGATGCCTTCGGAACCCTGGTCGAGATCACCGACAGGCGACGGCCGTTCCAAGCGGTGCTGCAGGGAGGGGTGAAGACGATTACGGCCGAGGAGGTCCTGACGCGGCCGCTCAGTCTGCGGGAGGTTGCCGCGAGAGTCGGTCATGAGCTCGAGGAGCGCGGCTTGGCGGATCTTGAAGCGGACCTGCAGGCTGAGTGTGCCTCCGTCCGGCTGCGGCCCGGGATCGCCGAAATCTGGCAAACTCTGCGGCAGCGAGGCCTGCGCATCGGCATCTGCTCGAACCTGGCACTCCCCTATGGAGCACCGCTTGTCTCCGCCCTGCCGGATACTCCGGATGCCATGATCCTCTCCTATGAGGTGGGGCTGGTGAAACCGGATCCCGCGATCTTCCGTCTGGTCTACGACCGGCTGGGGCTGCAGCCGGCGGAGATCCTGTTCGTCGGCGATACCCCCTCGGCTGATATCGACGGACCACAGGCGATTGGCATGCCGGCGATGCTCATCTCAGAGTTCGAAACATCCACCAGGCGTGACGTTTATAAGATTGGAGAACAGTCCGGGGACATGACTGCTGCAATCGAAACAGAGAAATATGGCGCCAGTCCTCGGGATCCGCCGCGCAATGCTGGAAAGGTCCACGTGATCCGAGGTTCTGGCCTCGGGCCGTTGATCAGTGTTGAGGAAGGCAAGGCGCGCCTGGCAGAGATCACCGTCGATGATGACTCGATAGACTGGGCAGCATCCGAGCTCCTCGAAACGGACAGCATGGCGGCGAGGCTTGGGATCTCGGTCGCAACTCTCGACGACTGGCGGGACGGAGGCAAAGCCATTGCCTTCCGGAACGAAGCCAATGAGTTCGTCTACCCGGCACGCCAGTTTGATCACTCTCAGCCAATCGAAGGGCTGGACCGGGTCGTCGGGTATTTTTCCTCCCCAGAGGAGGCGTGGGAGTGGCTGGTCACGCCCAATCTGTACACCGGGAGCACCGCACCGATCGACCGCCTGCGGTCAGAACACATCGAAGAGGTCATCCGCGCGGCCGAAGGCGCCCTCGACTTCCAATAGGGAGTTCTCAAGCGCCTCTTCGTGGGGCGCGGGACCAGCCACCTACACGCCAATCTCGACAACCTTGATCCCAACCCGCCGTCGGACCCGGGTTATCGGGTAGCCCAGGGGGTTGCAGACGACGCGCATCTCATGATCCCCGGCCGAGACGAGATAGTCGAACGGAGCATGCACGTGACCGTGAAACCAAAGCCGGGTCCTGGGGAAGCGCTGCGGGTCGAGATTGTTCACGAAGAAGGCGTTGAGAGCATCGCCTCGGAAGTCAGGATGAACTGACCCAGGAAATGGGGCGTGATGGGTGACGATGACGTCAGCCTTGGCCTGCTCCAGGAACGTGAGCTGGGCCAGGAGGTGCAGGTCGTTCCACTTGTCGACGGTCGCGCCCTGGATCTTCACAAAATCCGGGAAGCGAGCGGCTTCACGTCGCCCGGCATCATCGAGATAGGTCCAGAGCGTGGAAATCGCGAACTGGATCCCACCAATCGTGATCAGATCGCCTCCACCATTCGGGAAGGAGTTCCCGTAGTAGTCGTGGTTGCCGTTGACGTGGATGACAGGAATGCCGAGTTCATCCTTGATCCTTGTAAGCACTTGGTGCCGGATCTCAGGATCGGGATGCGTGTCGCCGGCGATCACCAGGACATCGGTATCGATCCCACGGGGAAGCGCGAGGCTCCCATAGACCTGGAACATCCCCGGTGGTGTCCCGAGCACATGAGGATCTTTGCGCTCCTCAAGGTGAAGATCGGAGATCAACGCAATCTTGGTCAAAGGATCCTCATGGACAAGGGGGTACTCCCATATCACGAGAGACCGTTCGGCGCCGCTATCCTCCAGGCCGACAGACTTCTTGTCAAAAGGATCGTTATCAGAAATTGCTCTTGGCGGCGCTGGATCATACTCTGAAGTTCGACTTCTATTGATGGATTTTTCTGACTGAAAAGATCAGGGCTTTTCACTGAATGTGGTGACGCGTGCTCATCGAGGACTGACAGATAGTTGAAGCCAACCTGCAGCGAACAATGCGATTGAGCCTTGGACAGCTGGCTTCACCACCAACAGCGTTCCGTCTTATCACGAATGAATGGTGTGCCCCGGCCAAGAGACGTCTCAGCCGAGGCACCTACGATGCCGGTTGCAACACCGCAACGACACGAGCTGATACGCCACGCGCCCGATGGCGCACATGATGCCCGGTCAAGGTAAACAATCAGTATTTGTCCAACGCCTTCATTGGAGGTCGCAACGCGCCATCATCAATCTGGCACTGATATCTGCCGTGGAGAGAGGGAGAAGACCCCAGAAGTTACAATCCCAAGGAAGAGGAAGGGAAGAGGATCAGGCTGCTGAAGGACAAGACGAGGCAAATCCCAAAAAGGACAAAGCACGCTTCGCTCGACGCCGAAACCGAGCGTTCCGGCCCCGGGCAAGGCTGACTTCGTTGCCTTCCGCAACAGGCTGACCCTCACGTTAGCAGCGCCAGCCACACTCCCATCATCCCTTTCTCCGAAAGACACACTTCATGCCAACACGCTTCCTCACTCACGACGAGGCCATGCGCGAACTCACCACACAGACCCGTAAGCATCTCGTTGGGCAGGAGGCCGCGGTCACGGCCTTCGCGGCAGAGATCTGCCGGCACATCGCATCCGGCTCAGCGCAGCCTGGACCTGGCATCTTCCTTGTTGCTGGGCCCAATATCGATGGCGAGCATCTTGGGCTGCCTTCGGGCCTTGCTGCCTGCTTTAAGAGTGGAGGCGGACGCTACGAACTGGGCACAAGCCAGGGAGAAGATCTGGCCCATATATTTGCACCCTTCGTCGGCGGAGCCGAGGTCCGCTCTCTGCTGCAATCGGCAAGGGACAATTCCAACGCCGTGTTCGTGTTGCAGGATACTGACAAGGCTCGCCCCAACCTCGTCAAGGCCCTCGTGAACGCCTGGAGCCAGGGCTTCATTGAGGATGAGGGTGGCGAGGAGATCTCCTTGGCCGAAGCGATCTTCGTCCTGACCACCGAGGTGGCGCAGGAGCAGATCGGCCAGATCGCTCGCGATGAGGCGGATCCGGACCGGCTACATGTGCGATGCCTCAAGGCACTCCTTGATGCCGGTCTCCCCGCCTCGCTCCTCAAAAGCATCGATACCGTATTTGCCCTGAGAAGCCTGACGCCGGGCGAGGCGGTGCTGGAACACCACCGCAGCTTTGCCGAACAGATTGGCTCTCACAGCCTTGTTCTGGAGGAGGGCGGGATTGACGGCCGGATCCTGGCTCATTCCATTGACTCATCGATCGAGCCCGATATCGAGGATGTGTGGTTGCCGCGCGATAAACTCGATGCCCGGTTGGCGCAGGCGAAAGCCGACAGCGTTCACACAGTGCGGCTGGTGCTGAGCGACGAGATGATCAGGGTCATCCCGGTCATCCAGCCATTGACACAGGAAGCAACAGACGCATCAGCCCATGCGCAACCGGCTGCCTCTTCCGATGCGGAGGCGACAGGTGAGTAAGGATGCTCAAGACCTTCCGATGGAGGCGCGGCTCGAGGCGCATGCGCTGCTCGATCGCCTAACGATGGATGGGACAACATTTTCCCGTGAGGATGCGAGGCGCTTGATCGCCCTGATCCCGGTCACGCCCCGGCGGCGGTTCTCGTTCACCGGCCTGTTCCAGGGCCGTGGGCCTGGCTTGCGCGGGCAAGCTGCCGGAATTGGCGATCTGGAGCTGGACAGGGAAGGCAGGGAACGAAGGGTATCCTGGAACGCGCCAGCGTCCTACCGGATTGGCGGCTACGTGGTTATTCATACGCCAGGGCAGGTCGTCATCGAGCTCATGTGGATCGCAACCCGCGAGGACCTTTCCGGGCAATCCTGTCAATTGCTCTATGACGAGACGGGAGAGCCGCGAGTGATGGAAATTTCGGTCCAGCGAACGGTCACGCTGCTGTTCATCCGTCTGGCCTATATTTCCTATGCCCCCTGGAAGGTGCCGGACGGGGAGCGCTGACCTCACGATTGAGCGATCTTGCTGAAGACCCGATGAACTTGGATCCGCCGCCCAACAAGTGGGCGGCGGGCATTCCTTGTGGCAACATTATAATGTTGTGTCGTTTCTTTCTCGCTAGTGTGGCGCAAGATTCGATTCAAATTCGCTGAAGTCTTGCCAGATAATCCATTCCGCCATCTGTCACTGAGCATTCTCGCGTCATGAGAGGATTGAGGTCTTCAGCCGCCTCCACGATCGGCGGCAATGGAATCATTACCGTCCTAGCGCCGAGCCAGGTTTCTTGGGAGGTGGCCTCCGGATGACATTGGCTCGCTCGAACTCCGTTTGCGCTCCGGAGACTTTCTCTTGGTCTTCTCGAGAAAGTTGCGGCTGGATATGCCTAATCAATTCCAACGCTTTGGTGAGACTTTCCAGCTGCTGTCTGACGAGCTGGTCATCTGCAATTGCTTTAGCTAAAAGCTTCTCTAAATCCTCAAGTTTACGCCTATAGGCATTCTCGTATCTTTGCGCCCGGGTAGCCATCTTGCCGATCTCCTGAGTAACGTCGAAGAAGCTTAAGAGTTGATCCATCGCAGGCTGCAGGTCAGCCTGCTCTTTGAGAGCTTCCTTCGATTTCACCTGCTCGGAGAGGATTACCCCCAATCCTGTCTTCAAGGCTTCTGCATAATGAGCCTGAGCATGGGATTGGCGGCTCATTTGCTCACGCTCCTGAGCGATCCTCTTCTGCTCGGCCTCGATCCCCGCGCGGTCTCGTATTACCTCTGCCTTTTTGATCTCCAACTCCCGCTGCCCTCTGTCAGCCGCGCCAAGTGCGCTCTGCAGGTCACTCCGTACTTTCTTCAGGTAGATCCGTTCGTTCTCCAGATCGGCCCTCAGGTTTTCCATGAATCGGTTCTCAGCCTGTACCCTGGTTGCGTGCTCTAATCGCTCTTGGACCAGACGATCTTCTTCCGCTTTAAGTCTTTGCTTCTTCTCGGCCAGTTCCTCTTGGTCGCGGCGGAGTTGCGTTTCGGTGCTCGCTAGCTCATGCCGCGCGTTCATGAGGTGCTCGGCCTCCTCATTTAGCCGGCGGCGTCTTTCTTTTAGCTCGGTCTCGTTTTTCTCCAGACCGGCTTGGGCCAGTTCATAGGCATCCTCGGACATTTGGATTTCTGCGCGCAAACAGTTTTGTTCGCGTTCCAGTTCGTGAGCACGGGACTCGACTGCCTGAGCCTCCCCAGCGAGCCTTCGGCGCTCCTTCTCCACCTCCGCCTTTTCCCGACGCGCCTGCTCCATGATTGTCTCGGCTTCTGCTACTAAGGCCTCGGCGTACGCGGACGCGGCCTTGAACTGTGGGACGGTGAGATGCTCGCGGCCAGTCTCGGTCTTCCGTTCGCCACGCCGGATCCGTGGATCGAGATGTTTGGCGCAGTAGGCTGCCCATAGTGTCTGCAGCCCGGAGTAGCCGATCCGTTCGCCAGTTTGCTCACGCCAAAGCGCGTCGAGTTTGCTCACCGAGATCTCGGGGATCTCTGGTCCCCGGCCACCGTCTTTGCGAAGCCGGCTCGTGCGTGGGAAGACGGGAGCCAAGAAGACATCCACTTCGCCTCCGCCTTCCTCATCAAGATCCATCCTGGTTGCCACCAATCCAGGAATGCCCCCGGCGAAATCCCGTGCTGCTTGATAAAGGCGCTGGTTGCGCTCGTTCCACTCGTCGTGGAGATCCCCGACTTCCCTGATCCACGCCGGCGAAACATTGAGCAAGAGGTGAAGACCAAATGGGCACCCTTTACGGAAGCGTACACCGAAATGTTGTGGGACAGCCTTGAAGGCTGCAACATAGTCGCGAGGTCGGTCCGGGATCACGACGCTGTGGGCCCATCCTGCCATGGGAACGGCGCCGGCCCGCACAGACTTGGCAGCCTCCCCCTCGCGATAGGCATGCTCCACCTGTGTTCTAAGGTAGCCTCGGATGTCGATGACGTTGACGACGGCGGAGGCAAAAAACATGGAAGGTCCTCAGCATAAGAGGCGATCCCGATGCGACACTCTTGTGCATGGGATAGCATGCTGAGCACGAACAAGTGGAGCGCGATAAAATTAACTCCTAAACACACTAGGAACTAATAATTCACATGACAATCAGAATCTACGCCAAGGAAGTTGGCTTGCTATCGAAAAGCTAGGTGCGAGGGCTCGTGTCGCCGAAGTGAAAGTCATGAGGCGTATGCAGTTGCACAGCGGTCTCAACGCTTTCGGATGCACTGATGGCAGTGACATTCTTTGAATTTCTCTGCAAATCGTGAGGCGCCGTGCATTGCACTGCGGTAGCTGTACCGCTTGCCGCTGACGGCGGCTGGAGCACATTGGTGCAAATGATGAGGCCGGGCGGCTTGCATAAGTCTGAATGGAATGGGCATAAGCGTGCGAACCGAGTGCAATAGGCAAGGACGCGATCGTTTCACAGCACGGTCGGCTGTTATCGACCAACGCCAGATTTGATTTCCCTCGACTGAAACCATCACGGCTGCCGTTGTTGCAGTCGTCCCGCCTGCCATTCCGTGAAACCGCACAGCCAGACAGAACCGTGATGCCGTGTGCATGCTCCATTGCCGTTCCGGACATCAGGGAGCGTCTCTCGGAACGGGCCAAGCAGGTCTGACTGCGGCGAGGACGACAGCGACTACATCCCTGCGTCGCCAGTCGTCGGTGGTTTCTTGTAACTGGGGTGACAAGAGCTGCCAATGAAAGTCCCTCGTGCGCAGGAGTTGCACTAGGGCAAGGAGGTGGCGCATGGCCGTCTCGGCTCACACGGCCGCCAAACCGTAGCCATCTGAACTCATGGTCCGTGGATCACATGCCTAGGTGGGGGCCGATAGAATTCAACGATTAACGAGGCAGGAGAGGAAAGATGAGGACCATCTGGTTTCGGCAATCTCGAGCCTAGTGCCCGAGGGCAGCAATCTTTGCGAACCCAGCACTTCCTTAAAGGCCGCCAATGTCGCTTCCTGACTCGGTGTGGATGGTCATGGCTCGACAGTCGTTGCAGTCATGACCGGTCATTCTATGGGAGGCGGTCTAGCCGCTCTCGTAATCGAGGTGCGGCAAAGTCGAGAAAGGCCCGCATCTTCAGCGGCAGTGCACCACGTCCGGCATGGAGTAGATGGATCGGCAGCGGGGCTGGCTCGTACGCCGGCAGGACGATTTCGAGCTTTCCGTCCGAGACGGCCTGCGCACACTGGTAGTACAGCACCCGAGTGACGCCCACGCTCTGCACCGCAGCCCACACCGCTGCCTCAGCGGTCGATGTGATCAGTCGCGGTCGCACCTCTACCTGAATGGCGGCTTTGGCACCTCGGCCCTGAAAGACCCAGTTGGACCGGGCCGCCAGCATGTCGAAACCCACACATGGCATGTCTGACAGATCCTCCGGCTTCTTCGGATACCCATGGGTGCCAAGGAACTCGGGACTGGCACAGACAACTGTCCGCATGCTGCCAACGCGGGTCGCGATCATGCTGCTGTCCGGGAGCGCACCGATCCGCACCGCCATGTCGACGTGATCGTCGATCAGGTGAAGGTTCCGGTCCGACAGAACCAACCGCGCATCGATCTCGGGAAACGCGTCAAGGAACTCCGTCACAATGGGTAGCAGATGAAGGCGGCCGAACAGCATTGGTGCCGTCAGGACAAGCTCGCCTCGGGGCGTGATGAATTCGCCCGCTGCCATCCGCTCCGCCTCATTCACCCCTTCCAGAATGCGCTTGGCCGCAGCGACATAGGCCGTGCCGGCGTCGGTCAGGGTCAACCTGCGGGTCGTACGAATTAGCAATGGCGTACCGAGATGGGCCTCTAGTTCGCTCACCTTCCGGCTGACCGTCGGCAGCGGTATGCGCAATTCCCGTGCCGCGGCCGAGAAGCTGCCTTTCTCGACCGTCAGGAGGAGGATCGACATGGCCTCAAGCCGGTCCATTGTTTCTTCCATATTCTGAGAGAGTCATTCTCATAAATAACCGATTATGCTTGCCGGGATAATAGATAGATTGTCGTCAGCGAGCCTTTTCTGGCTCTCGAAGGAGAAGTTCATGCCTTACGGCTTTCTCGACATTGCCATTACGCCAAGCGTTCGTGCCGCGCAGGCCGCGATGGGCAGCGCCCACATTTGGCAGGACTTCAAGGGACATCGCGAGTTCAACAGGTTCACCCAAGCAGAAGGCCAGTTCATTGCCTAGAGGGACAGCTTCTACATGGCCACCGTCTCCGAGAGCGGATGGCCCTATGTCCAGCACCGCGGCGGCCCAGCAGGCTTCCTGCACGTCCTGGATGAGCAGCGGCTGGCCTGTGCAGACTTTCGTGGCAACAAACAGTACATCTCGCTCGGCAATCTGGCTGCCAATGACCGGGCATCCCTCTTCCTGATAGACTATGCGGGGCGTCAGCGGCTGAAGATCTATGCGCGCGTCGAGGTGGTCGACCTAGAGGATGCACCGGACCTGGCGGTTGAACTCACCCATCCCGAATACAAGGCCAAGGTCGAGCGCGCCTTCGTCTTCCATCTCGAAGCATTCGACTGGGTGCGTCGGGAGACCGACAGGAGGTAGAGGGTGCAAGTCCCTTACGGTGAAGGAGTAGCGAACCACATCGACCCCGAGTCATGCGCGGGCGGTCGCGAGGCCGTCCGTGAAGCGTTGACAGGGGCGCGTGCAGGCCAGCCATTGAGCGGCGAAAGACTTCTCAACCCGAGCGCCGATGCCCTCCAGTCGGCAGAAGGCAATATGCTCCGGTGCGCTCTCGCGAGCACCAAGCAGCTCGGCGTCGTCTGGAGACCCTGGCATGTACGTACACCTTCTGCACGGGAACCGAGAGATCTCCGCTTTGCCCTGACCTGCCGAGGTCCGGGCCGCACGGTGAAGGCCGGGAGCCATAGACCGTGATGCACGAAGCGGAGAAGTCAGACCCGCCCATAGTACCTGTGAAGTGGTCGAACAAGGCAGGCTGCCCTGCCGCGGAGGTCATGGACGAAAGGGGTGGGCTCGAAGGGAATGCGAGCTTGCAAAGCACGGTCCGGACGCAGAGCTGGGAAGCCGTGTCACAGGCGCAGGCTCGCATACGAGAAGCTGTCAACAGGAACAAGAAGATCAGACTGACGGCGCTCCTGCATCACGTCACGGTGGACCTGCTGCGAGCGGCGTTCCTCAAACTAAAGAGGCGCGCTGCACCCGGCATTGATGCGGTGACATGGGACACCTACGAAGCCAGTCTGGAGAATAACCTCCAGGATCTGCATCGACGGGTGCACACGGGAGCGTACCGGGCGTTGCCCTCACGTCGGGTGTTTATCCCGAAGGCGGATGGCAAGACACGGCCGCTCGGCATCGCAGCCATCGAGGACAAGATCCTCCAGGCAGCGGTGGTTCTGATCCTCACGCCTGTGTATGAGGCGGAGTTCCTGGGCTTCAGCTATGGGTTCCGACCCGGGCGCAGCCAGCATGACGCGCTGGACGCGCTCGCCTACGGGATCAAGGGACGCAATGTCCGCTGGATCCTGGATGCCGATATCCGGTCGTTCTTCGATACAATCAGCCACGATTGGCTGATCCGCTTCGTCGAGCACCGGATCGCGGATCGCAGGATCGTCCGCCTGATCCAGAAATGGCTCAAGGCGGGCGTGCTCGAAGGCGGCACCCAGATCGAGACGCATGAAGGTACGCCGCAAGGCGCGGTGATCTCGCCGCTTCTAGCGAACATCTACCTTCACTACGACTACGACCTTTGGGTCCGAACATGGCGGCAACGCCGTGCCACCGGCGACATGGTGGTGGTCCGCTATGCGGATGACACCATCGTCGGCTTCGAGCATCAAGGGGATGCCGCAGCCTTCCTGCGGGATCTTCGGGAGCGGCTCACGTCGTTTGCACTCGAACTGCACCCTGAGAAGACACGACTGATCGCCTTTGGCCGCTTCGTGGCCGAACGGCGCCGGGATCGTGGCGAGGGCAAGCCGGAGACGTTTGACTTCCTGGGCTTCACCCACATCTGTGGGGCCAAGCGGAACGGACGCGGCTTCCAGCTCAGGCGCAAGACGAAACGCAAGCGGCGGTGGGCGACGCTGGTCGAGATCAACAAGGGACTGCAACGGCGTCGGCATTGGCCCATCGAGGCACAAGGCCGCTGGCTCGCAACCGTCCTGAAGGGGCATTATGCCTACTTCGCGGTTCCGACCAACATGGCGGCCCTGCGCGCCTTGTGGCACCGGGTGAAGATACGCTGGTTCTTGAACCTGCTGCGGCGAGGCCAGAAGCGCCGGCTGACGATCCGTCATATGAACGGCATCGCGGACCGGTACCTGCCCAAGCCGCGTATTCTGCACCCATGGCCCGAGCAACGCTTTCTCGTCAAACACCTGAGAGAGGAGCCGTATGCCTAAATCGGGCACGTACGGATCTGTGCGGGGGGCGGCTGGAAACAGCCGTCCCTACCGCGATAACTGCCCGCAGCACATCACGCCACGCCTTACGGTTGCTCAGATCGAGGAGGGGCTTGGTGCCATGCGGGATCAGATTGTCAAGTTGGAAGCAGAGAACGCCGGCTTGCGAGCTAGGCTCGAACCCGAGGAAGCATGACGGCGGCAGATCCGTAGCAACCTCCCCAACGCAATTGGCAGGAATCGAGAACCGCAAACGCCTGCTCCCGGAATTCCGAGGCGGGGACTGCTGCTCCTCCCTCTTGCGGCCTGTCCGTAGTCTCTTAAGGTAAAGCCACGATCGATCACGGACGGGAATCGCACCATGCCTCACGCCATTCGCTTCCATGAGACCGGAGGGCCTGACGTTCTCGTCTGGGAAGGGGTCAATGTCGGCGAGCCTGGACCGGGAGAAGCCCGTATCCGCCACACGGCCATTGGTCTCAATTTTGTCGACACCTACGTGCGATCCGGCTTATATCCCACGTCCCTGCCAAGCGCTCTCGGTACGGAGGCTGCTGGCGTCGTCGAGGCGGTCGGGCCCGGTGTCACAGACGTGAAGATCAGAGACAGGGTGGCTTACTCGGGAGGCCCCCAAGGATCCTATGCCGAAGAACGCGTCATGCCGGCAGATCGTTTGGTCGTGCTGCCGGACGCCATCTCGGATCAGCAGGCAGCTGCCATTATGCTCAAGGGGATGACAGCGCAGTACCTTCTCCGGCAGACCTACAAGGTCAAGGAAGGCGACACCATCCTGTTCCATGCCGCTGCCGGCGGGTAGGTCTCATAGCCTGCCAATGGGCTAAGGCGCTGGGAGCGACCGTCATCGGCACCCTCGGTAGCGATAAGAAAGCCGAACTCGCCAGGGCCCATGGCTGCGACCACCCCATCGTCTACGCACGGGAAAACTTCGTCGGGCGGGTGAGGGAGATCACGAGCGGCAGGATGGTCCCGGTGGTGTACGACTCGGTCGGCAAGGACACGTTCTCCGCCTCACTGGATTGTCTTGCCCCACGAGGGCTCATGGTGCTCTTCGGGCAGTCCTCTGGCGCGGTTGAACCAGTCGATCTCGGGATTCTGGCCCAGAAGGGCTCGCTCTACCTGACGCGTCCCGCCTTGCGGACTTACGCGGACAAACGGAGCGATCTGCTGGCCATCGCCCGCGACCTGTTTGACGTCGTGCTCTCGGGCAAGGTCCAGATCGAGGTCAACCAGGTATATCCGCTGCGCGAGCCGGCGAGAGCTCATCAGGATCCGCAAGCCCGCAAAACCACCGGATCGACTGTCTTGACCGTATAGGGGTTTTCGCCAGGACGACGCACCAGCGCTGGCGGGACGTCTTTACCGATGCCTTCTCCGGCTTGGAGACGGTCTTCAGAGGGGAACTTCTACAACGTGGTCAGCACCAAGGCCAATCTGTGGAGCTCTTGCACCACGTGGTCGATCCGACGGCATTCCAGCCCGCCAGTTCGGACATGAGCCAAGGACCGTGTCAACCGAACCGAAGAATTGACCCCTTGGGCGAATTGAAGGTTTGACCCCCTCTCATCGCTTTGTGTCTCCCTCGGTTTCGAGAGCTGCCCCGGCCTTCTGCAGAAGGCCGGATCGGCGCTTTTCACGAAGCCGGTAGCTGTCGCCGCGGATGGTGATCACCGTCGAGTGATGCAGCAGGCGATCCAATATCGCCGTTGCCACGACGGCGTCCCCAAAAACCGATCCCCATTCGCCCACGGAGCGATTGGAGGTGATCAGGATCGAGCCCCGCTCGTAGCGGCGCGACACCAGCTGGAAGAACAGATGCGCCGCATGGGCCTCAAACGGCAGATAGCCAAGTTCGTCGATGATCAGCAGTTTCGGCCGCGCCAGGATCGTCAGCTGCTTGTCGAGCACGCCATCGTCGTGGGCCTTGGCCAGCATCGCCACCAGCGTCGCGGCCGTGACGAACTGCACGCTGTAGGTCTGCCGGATCGCCTCGCGTCCGAGAGCGACCGCCAGATGCGTTTTGCCGGTGCCCGGCGGCCCTAAAAGCAAGACCGCATCCCCATGCGCAATCCAGCGGCAGGTGGCCAACTCCCGGACCTGTCGCGGATCCAGCGACGGCTGCGCGTCGAAGTCAAAGCCGTCAAGTTCCCGCACAAACGGGAACTGGGCGATCTTGCTCGCCATGGCGATCCGCCGCTCGTCGCGTCGTGCGATCTCGCGCCGGACCAGGAACGCCAAGGCTTCGCGCAGGGTCATGTCCGACCGAGCCGCCTCGTCCAGCAGCGTATCGAGCTGGTCGCGGATCGCCGTCAGCTTGAGCCGATCGAGCATCGCCACCAGCGCCTCGTGATCGATGGCCGTCATC
>Ga0182736_1002695_pt1 | contig 12974 bp, 15 predicted proteins | sample eDN5th30CKraftBY_FD_128882 | JGI IMG/M metagenome (GOLD analysis project Ga0182736, IMG submission 128882) | Enriched backyard soil microbial communities from Emeryville, California, USA - eDNA 5th pass 30_C Kraft BY (version 2) (version 2) | ecosystem: Environmental > Terrestrial > Soil >...
AGCCGCCAGCGCCCGTCGCGCTCCTGCACCAGCCGCTGGAAGCGATCATAGGCCCGCAGCGCATAGCCGCCGGTGGAGACGAAGCGCAGCATGTCGTCGAGCTGTGGGCGGTCCAGCCAGCGATAGGGGGTGGCGCTGGTGACCTCCGCGAGAAAGGCCTCCGCATCGAGCGGACCGGCGCAGGCCAGCGCCATGATATGCTGGGCCAGCACGTCACGCGCGCCGGGGCGGAAAATCTCGCTGTCCCGCTCGCCTTCCATCACCGCGTCATAAGCCGCCTGCGCCTCCAGATATTCGAAGCGGTTGCCGGGGATGAGAATGGCCTTGCTCGGCTCGTCCAGCCGGTGATTGGCGCGGCCGATACGCTGGAGCAGGCGCGATGAGCCCTTGGGCGCGCCCATCTGCACCACGCAGTCGATATCGCCCCAGTCGATGCCCAGATCGAGGCTGGCGGTGGCGACGAGGCCGCGCAGCTTGCCCGCCGCCATCGCTGCTTCCACCTTGCGCCGTGCTTCGCGGCTGAGGCTGCCATGATGGATGCCGATGGGCAGATTGGCGTCATTTTCCGCCCAAAGTTCCTGAAAGATCAGCTCGGCGAGGCCGCGCGTGTTGCAGAAGACGAGCGTCATCCGGTTGGCGGTGATGATGTCGATCACCTGCCGCGCGGCATAGCGCCCGCTATGGCCGGACCATGGCACGCGGCCCTCCGGTATGAGGATGGAGAGATCGGGCGGCGCGCCGGGATCGCCCTCCACCAATGTGACCGTCTCGGCGGCGCCGTGAGGGGCGAGCCACCGACGATAGGCATCGGGATCGGCCACGGTCGCCGAGAGGCCGACACGGCGCAATTGCGGACGCAGCGCCTGCAAGCGCGCGAGGGAAAGGCTGAGCAGATCGCCGCGCTTGCCCGCCGCGAAGGCGTGAACCTCATCGATGATGACCGTTTCAAGCGTGCCGAACAACAGCGCCGCATCCGGATAGGAGAGGAGCAGCGAGAGCGATTCGGGCGTGGTGAGCAGCATATGCGGCGGGCGCACCCGCTGGCGGGCCTTGCGATCGGAGGGCGTGTCGCCGCTGCGGGTCTCGACGCGAATCGGCAGGTCCATTTCGGCGATGGGCGTCAGCAGGTTGCGCTGCACGTCGACGGCCAGCGCCTTGAGCGGCGAGACATAGAGGCTGTGCAGGCCATCGCGCGGATTGCGGATGAGATCGGCAAGGCCGGGCAGGAAGCCGGCAAGGGTCTTGCCCGCGCCGGTCGGGGCGATGAGCAGGGCATGGTCGCCACGCTGCGCGGCCTCCAGCATGGCAAGCTGGTGCCGGCGCGGTCTCCAGCCGCGCGCCGCGAACCATGCGGCAAGAGGATCGGGAAGGGCGGCTGCCATGGCGCGATGGTGGACCGGCCGGCGGCTGCGCTCAAGCCTTTGCGGCGGGCGGCGATTCGGGGATGCGGGCGAATCGCTGGCCGGCGCGAATCGCCCGAGCGGATGGTTGCTGCGCCTGTTTCACTCCCATGTCGCATAGAAAATGGCGGAAAACGGCCACTTCTCATTGAACAAGGCAAAAAAAAGCCGCCCCTTGCGGAGCGGCTAAAAGTTTTAGGAGAGGATGCCTGAAAGGCCCATTCTGTATGCGTTACATACAAATATTCTGCAACTGCGAAAAGCTACGGGACAGTTGCAATTCATGCAATCATGGGGCTTCTCAAGGCAATTGCTTGGGTTCAATGGCTCGCCGGTGCGCCGCGTTCGAGGCCGGAGAGCGCAAGCTGCTCGTCAATCTGCGCGAGCAACCGGTCGAGCCCGGCCTGATCGTGCGATTCGGCGCGGGCGACGAGAACATCCTGCGTATTTGAGGCGCGTAGCAGCCACCAGCCGTCGGGCGTATTCACCCGGGCGCCATCCGTGGCGTTCACGTCCGCCCCCGCTGCGGCGAGTCGTCCCAGCACTTCATCGATCACCGCGAACTTGCGACTCTCATCGACCTGGAAACGCATTTCGGGCGTATTGACCATATCCGGCATGGCGCCGCGCAGCTCGGTCACGCTCTTGCCGATCTCGCTTGCCGCGCGAATTAACCGCACCGCAGCATAGAGCGCATCGTCAAAGCCATAATATTGATGCTTGAAGAAGATGTGACCGCTCATCTCCCCGGCCAGCGGACTGCCGGTTTCCTGCATCTTGGCCTTGATGAGACTGTGGCCGGTGTTCCACATCAGCGGTTTGCCGCCCAGCTGCGCGATGCGATCGAACAGGGCCTGGCTGGCCTTCACATCGGCGATGATGGTCGCCCCCGGCTCGTCCCGAAGCACCGGCTCGGCGAAGATGGCGAGCAGCTGATCGCCCCAGATCACCCGTCCCTCGCCGTCGATCGCGCCGATCCGGTCGCCATCGCCATCGAAAGCCAGTCCGAAATGGAGCTGCTTCTGCGCGACGAGCGCGCGCAGATCGGCCAGATTCTTCTCTTCAGTGGGGTCGGGATGATGATTGGGAAAATTGCCGTCGACATCGGTGAAGAGCGTATGATGCTCACCCGGCAGCAGCTTGACCAGCTTCTCCACCACCGGACCGGCCGCGCCGTTGCCGGCATCCCAGCCGATGCGCCATGCCGCGCCGTCAAACCCTTCCAGCAGCCGGGCGACATAGCGATCCATGATATCCACCGTCTCGCTGCCGGCGGTGCCCTCAACCCAGTCTCCGGCCGCCGCCAGCGCGCCGAGCGACTGGATGTCCGCGCCGAAAAACGGGCCATGCTGAAGGACCATCTTGAAGCCGTTATAATTGGCGGGATTGTGGCTGCCGGTTATCTGGATGCCGCCATCCACCTCCAGCACGGCTTCGGCATAATATAGCATCGGCGTCGGCCCCATGCCGATGCGCAGCACATGGATGCCGCTCTCGTTGAGACCGCGCACCAGCGCGGCTTCCATCGCCGGGGAACTCAGCCGGCCATCATAGCCCACCGCGACCCGGCTGCCGCCCGCGCGCGCGATCCGCGTGCCGAAGCTGCGCCCGATCGCATAGGCATCCGCCTCGCCAAGCGTCTCGCCGATGATGCCGCGAATATCATATTCGCGCAGGGTCGTGGGGTGGAACTGATGCGTCATGGCAGGAACCTCGCTTCTATGGACGGGGCGGACATAAGGTCTGCCGCCTAACTTCGTGTGTCGGGTGATTTTAGCAACAGGTCGCGCGCCGCGTTGATGCGCGCGGCAAGCCCGGCCGAGCCGCCGGCATCCGGATGATTGCGCGCCATCAGCCGGCGCCAGGCCGCGTGGATGGTGGCTTCATCCGCATCGGGCGGAACGCCGAGCAGATCCGCTGCCTCGGCCCGGTTCAGCCGGTGCGGATCAGCCGGAAGCGCAGCTTTGCCGGCCTTGCCGAGCAGGCTTGCGCCGTAGCGCAGCCACAGGCCTGATCCGGCGACGATCAGCGCGCCGATGAGCGGCAGCCCCCGGGCCGCCAGCACGGTGCCGATGAGCGTGCCGCCCACGCCCAGCCAGGCGGCCGGGATCGTCCGCCGGCGCTTGCGCAGCCACCACCAGAACCCGAAGGCGGCCAGCGCGGCGAGCGGCAGGATCATCGCTTCAGGCCGCGCTCTTGCGGGCCTTGCCGGCGAGCATCGGGAGCGCGAATCCGGCGATCATCTCGCGCAGTTCCTGCCGCGCGGCGATGTGGCTGACGCCCAGCTCGCCCAGATGCCCGCGATCGAGCAGGGTGAGGCCGGAGGGGAACAGCTCCCGGAAGACGACCCGCTCGGAAAGCCCCGAAATCACGCGGAAGCCGACCCGGCGGGAGAGTTCGTTGAGCGCCTCGCCCACCCGGCGCTGGTTGCGCGCCTCCATGCGGTGCAGGCGGTTGCGCAGCACCACCCAGTCGATGGTTGCGCCATCCGCCTTGGCGCGGGTCTTGCGGGTCTCCCACATCAATTCGGAATAGAAGCTGAGGCGCTTGACCTTGAAATTTTCCGGATCGACCTGTCCGATCAGGTCGAAATCGACGAAACTGTCGTTCATCGGCGTGACCAGCGTGCTGGCGCAGGTGGCGGCATAGCGCGCCAGCGGATCGTCCCGGCCCGGCGTGTCGATGATGACCACCTGCGAGGTCGCCGCGGCCTGGGCGATCGCCTCGTTCAGCCCGTCCGTGCTGTCCCCGGCATAGACGGCCGAGCCGGGCATCGGCAGATCGACGCCCCGGCGCTCCGCTGTCTGCGCGCGATTCTCCAGATAGCGCGCGACGGTGCGCTGGCGATAATCGAGATCGATCACCGAAACGGTGACGCCCTGCGCGGCCAGCGCCACGGCGGTGTGGACGCAGGTGGTGGACTTGCCCGTGCCGCCTTTTTCATTGGCGAAGACAATCAGATGCGGTGAGCCAACGGACGTGGCGGCGCTTGGCGTGGTGACGCTGGTCATGGACGTTTTCAAAACTCTCGCAGGCTGGTGCGCGGCCTCTTGACCGCCCGGCCGGGACAAGCGAAGCCTCCCCCGAGCCCAAGACCGGGCCTTATCGGAGCCTGGATCGGCGTGCAAACCTTCCGTGACTTTCACTCGCTCAGAGCCGGAATTGCCGCCTTGCGGGCCGATGGCGGCCGAGTCGCCATGGTGCCGACCATGGGCGCGCTGCATGCCGGCCATATGGCGCTGGTCGAAGCAGCGCGGGCGCGGGCCGACCATGTCGTCGCCTCCATCTTCGTCAACCCCACCCAGTTCGGGCCCAATGAGGATCTGGCCGCTTACCCCCGCCGCGAAGCCGCCGACGCGCAGATGCTGGCCGATGCGGGCGTGGCGATCCTCTGGGCGCCGGACGCGCCGACAATGTACCCTGACGGCTTTGCCACCAGCATCCATGTCGCGGGGGTGAGCGAGGGGCTGGACGGCGCCGCGCGGCCGGGGCATTTTGATGGCGTCGCCACTGTGGTTACCAAGCTCTTCGGGCAGGTGCGGCCCGATATCGCCTGCTTTGGCGAGAAGGATTATCAGCAGCTTGCCGTCATCCGCCGCCTTGTCGACGATCTCGACCTGCGGGTGAAGATCATCGGCGTGCCGACGCGGCGCGACCCGGACGGGCTCGCCCTCTCCTCACGCAACGCCTATCTTTCGGCCGATGAACGGGCGCGGGCGCTGGCGCTGCCGGAAATGCTCGTCGCCGCCGGCGAGGGCGTCAGGGCCGGTGAGGATGTGCCGGCGATATTGGCGTGGGGTGCGCGCTATCTGCGCGATTCGGGCTTCGATACGGTCGATTATGTCGCCTTGTGCGATGCCATGAGCCTCGCCCCGCTCGCCGTGCTGGACCGGCCCGCGCGGCTGCTGGCGGCGGCGCGCATCGGCGGCACGCGGCTGATCGACAATATCGCCGTCAATCCCTGATCGAATTCATGCCTTCCGGCGCGTTAACCGGTTTTTCATGCCCGCATGATTGTCTGGCTCCGATTCAGTGACAGTCTGTCTGCCCTGGGGGAGGTTGAACATGGCGAAGACGATCGAGAGCCGGATGAGGGAAGCGGCGAGTGGCGATGCGCAGGCGCGCTTCGATCTGGGTGTTGCTTTCAGTTGCGGGACCGGCGTGCCCGTCAATCTTGTCGAGGCGCATAAATGGTTCAATCTGGCGGCGCTGATCGGCAGTGAGGAAGCGCAGCATTGCCGCGCCGAGATTGCCGAGGAAATGACCGCGCGGGAAATCGTGCAGGCGCAGCGTATGGCGCGCGACTGGCTCGGCCATCCGGCCTGCCGCGCGGCCTGAGCAGACTGGCGCTCAGCGCGCCGGATCACCCCGGCGGAATGGCGTGCGATCATCCAGCCAGTCGCGATCATCGGTGAGGGCGGCGGCCTCCCGCGCCACATAATCCGCCACGGCCCGGCGAAAACCCGCATTGGGGATATAATGCGCCGACCAGGTTGGCACCGGGCGATAGCCGCGGCTCAGCTTATGCTCGCCTTGCGCGCCTGCCTCGACAGATTGAAGCCCGCGCGCGATCGCGGCGTCGATCGCCTGATAATAGCATAGCTCGAAATGGAGGAAGGGCACGTCCTCGACGCAGCCCCAATAGCGGCCATAGAGCGTCTGCGCGCCGATCAGGTTGAGCGCTCCCGCGATCGGCCGGCCATCGCGCAGCGCGAAGATCAGCAGCACCTTGTCCGCCATGCGCGCGCCGAGCAGCGAGAAGAAGGCGCGGGTGAGATAGGGCTGCCCCCATTTGCGGCTGCCGGTATCCTGATAGAAATGCCAGAAAGCGTCCCAATGCGCTTCGGTCAGGTCGCTGCCGGTGAGGTGGACGATCTCCAGCCCCGCTTGCGCTTTGGCGCGCTCCTTGCGCAGATCCTTGCGGTGGCGGCTCGACAGGGCGGCGAGGAAATCATCGAAGCTCGCATAGCCAGCATTGGTCCAGTGGAACTGGGTGCCTTGCCGGATGAGCCAGCCGGCATCCTCGAACAGGGCGCGTTCGCCGGGCGCGATGAAGGTCGCGTGGGCCGAGGAGAGGCTGTTCTGATCCGTGATCGCTTCCAGCCCGGCGAGCAGGAGCGGCGCGGCGGCAGGATCGCGCAGCAGCAGGCGCGGACCGGGCACGGGCGAGAAGGGCACCGCGACCTGCAATTTGGGGTAATAATGCCCGCCGGCACGCTCCCAGGCATCCGCCCAGCCATGATCGAACACATATTCGCCCTGGCTATGGCTTTTGAGATAGGCCGGGGCGGCGGCGCGCAACCGGCCGGCCGGATCGTGCACGGTGACCGGCGCGGGCGACCAGCCGGTGCCGGGGCCGACGCTGCCCGACTCCTCAAGGATGCTGAGGAAATCATGGCTGACAAAGGGATTGTCCGGTCCGGCGCAGGCGTCCCATTGCGCCCTGTCGAGCGCGCTTACCGCCGTGCCGAGATGGACGATCGCATCGTCGGCCATGTCAGAAGCGCTCCTCGAAGATGATCTGCGCGCCGCTGCGGGCCGCGCGCTCACGATCCGCCGATGAGCGCACGGTCCAGCAGAAGAGGGGCAGGCCGAGATGTGCCGGCAGGGCGGCCGCGCCGGGCAGGTCGCGCACGTCGCAAGCGATGAAATGCGGCCGGGTACGGGCGATCGCTCCCGCCGTGCGCCACTGCGCGAAGCGATGCCAGCGATGGCGCCGGCTGACCACGAGACCGCGCGGCACATCCGGGCGATGGCGCGCAAACCAGCGAACGGCCAGCGGATCGAAGCTCATCACCGCGACCGGGCCGGCATGGCCATCCAGATCATGCGCGACGGCGGCGCAGAGCCGGGCGCAGGCGCGCGGCCCCCGGTCGGATTTAAGCTCGATGAGCAGCGGCATGGTGGCGCCCGCCAACGCAAGCAGGGCGGCGAGGCGTGGCGGCGGTTCGCCGCTGCCCGCAAGGCGCAGCGCCGCGATGGCGGCGGCGTCCAGCGTGTGGAACGGGCCGGTATGGGCTGTCAGCCGGCCGAGGCGCGCATCGTGAAAGAGGTGGGCGAGGCCGTCGCGGCTGAGGCGTATGTCGCACTCCATGCCGAGGCCGCGCGCCATGGCGGCGCGCGCGGCGGCGAGGCTGTTCTCCGGCACGCGGGGCCCGTGCAGGCCGCGATGCGCATAGGGCCGGGCCGTCAGATCATCCAATGCCGCCGCGCTGACGCCCATCAGGGGCGGACGGCGACGATCGCGTCGATCTCGACCGACACGTCGAGCGGGAGTGAAGGCACGCCCACGGCGCTGCGGGCGTGGCGCCCGGCTTCGCCGAAGATGCGGACCATGAGTTCGGATGCGCCATTGGCGACCTTGGGCTGATCCGTAAAATCGGCCGGGTTAGCGACGAACACGCCCAGCTTGACGATGCGCTCGACCCGATCGAGATCGCCCAATGCGGCCTTCATCTGTGCGACCAGCATCAGGCCGCAGCGCTCGGCCGCCGCAATGCCCCAGGCGAGATCCCGCGCGCCGCCGACCTTGCCGGTCATCAGCGTACCATCCGCCGCGAAGGGAATCTGCCCGCTGATGTGGAGCAAGCCACCCGCGAGCACGGCCGGCACATAGGCGGCGACGGGGGCGGCAGGCTCGGGCAGGACGAGGCCCTGCGCGGCGATGTGGAGATCGATGCGGCTCATGGCACCACGCAACAGCATGGCCGGCGAGTCGCGTCAAGCATCGCGCAAAGCTGCCGGGGCGCTCGCCAGCGTCTCCTCATGCTCATCGAGCAGGGCGTGAATCCACTGCTCGGCGGCGGACCAGTCATCGATGCGGGCATGCGCATCCAGCGCATTTTCGACATGCGGCGCCATTTCCGGCTCGCCGACGAAATGCAGCCGCCAGCATTGCGGCACATGCTGCGCCACCGAGACATGGTTGCTGGCCAGATCGTCGATGAAAAGCGCGAAGGGCGCGCGGCGTTCCGCCATCAGCCGGGCGACGACCGGCCCCTTGCCGCCACGATTTCCGATGACCGGATAAGGCAGGCCGTGCCGGTGAATCTGGTCGGCGCGCGCATCCTGCAACTCTTCGCCGATATTGGTGACGATGACGATATCGGCGCGCCGGGCCAGCCGCGCCATCGCCGCGGCCGCGCCGTCGATCGGCGACTGACGGTGCATTTCCGTATCGAAAAAGGCGGAGAGCAGCGCCCAGATGCGCTCGCGCTCGACCGGATCGCCGCTATCCTTGTGGCGCAGCGCGCGCTCGAAACCGTCGGAAAAGCTGAAATGAATGCCGTGTAACTCATCAAGCCAGGCGCGGAACGGCACGACCATGTGCAGCAGCACCTCGTCGCAATCGGAGAGGATGAGCGGCCGGCTCATGGCGCGATCCGCTCGCGCGCCGCGACGATGCGCGCGGGCGAGACGCCGATCTCTTCCGCGCAGGCCAGCAGGTCCGGCTGATGGTTGATCGCAAAATCCATGAGCGCGGTGAGCGTCGCCCGGTCCGACAGGCCGGTGCGCAGGGCGGGCGCATCCAGCCCGGTCAGCGCCAGCATCCGATCTGCCCGCTGCTGATCGGCGACGATCCAGCCGACGACCTGTAACGCCAAGGTTTCATCCTCCTCGCTGATGGGATATTCCGATGTCATCCGGTTCTGTCCGCTTTCCAAGGCTGTTCTGGAGAAGGCGCGCTCGGGAGTGGAAGGAGAAGCCGTGAGCAAGCGCATCCTGGTTGTCGAGGATAATGAGCTTAATCTCAAGCTCTTCTGTGATTTGTTGCGCGCGCACGGCCATGAGGCCGAGGCGGTGCGCGACGGGCGCGACGCGTTCGATCGGGCGCGGGCCTTCGCGCCCGATCTCATCATCACCGACATCCAGCTGCCGCATGTCACCGGGCTCGACCTGATCGCCTCGCTGCGTGCGGACGCGGCGCTGGCCGCGGTGCCGATCATGGCGGTGACCGCCTATGCCGGCATGGGCGATGAAGAACGCATCCGCGCGGCCGGGGCCAACGCCTATGTCTCCAAGCCGATCTCGGTGATGCGGTTCATGGACGTGGTGAACGGCCTGCTTTGACCGCCGGCAGAAACGCAAAAAGGCCCGGGCTGCTCACCCGGACCTCGCCGAAGCCCGTAAACCCGAACGGGGCGCTTCCCGCCCCGCCGACGGCTTACTTGATCTTGGCTTCCTTGAACTCGACATGCTTGCGCACGACCGGATCATATTTCCGGAAGCTCATCTTCTCGGTCGTGTTCCGAGGGTTCTTCTTGGTCACATAATAGAAGCCGGTGTCAGCCGAGCTGACGAGCTTGATCTTGACTGTGGCTGGCTTCGCCATGACCGCTTCCTTGACAAAAAGCGCGCCCTATCCTGCCGGAGCGGGGGACAACGCTGAAACTGGTTCGAGAATGGCCACGGCTCCATGCCGCGTCCGGTTCGGCGGCGCCAATGCGGGTTTCGCGAGGCTTTGTCAAGTTGGCGAAGAGCGATCCGGCTATCGCACATGATTATCTTTCCGCCCCGGATAAAGGAAACGGAGCCTTAACTACGTCCGAATAGCATGCAAACCGTCATCGGGCCGCCACATCCGACGGCCAGAAGGGAGGCGCCCCGATGCGAGAGGAGAAGATGCGTGCGACATGATCCGGCCCTGATCGTTCGTGGCCAGCTGCTGGGCCGGATAGAGGCGCTGCAGGCGACAAGCAGCACCCTGACCCGGCGCGCCCTGTGCGATCAGCTGGATGATATTCGCGGCTTTGCACGCCGCCATCGGTTCGACGCGGTGGAGCGGCTGGCGAGCCTGCTCGGATCGGTCGTCGCTTTCAACGGCCACCGGCAGGTCGCGCTCACCTATCTTTCCCTGATGCGCGATGCGGCGCAGCACGACCCTGCGCAGCGCGATTCGGTGCAGGTCTATATGGCCGCCGCGGCGCTGCGCGGCTGCCGCTGACATTCCGGCCCAGGGCGGATCGACATTCAGCCCGGACGGCCGCAAATGGCGTCTTTCCGCGCTTCCGGTGCTCACATGTCGTCAGCACGCCACCATTTTCGGCACGTCATCTTCTGAATGTCGATCCGCGCTAGGGATTTTGCGGCAGGAGCGGCAGCGGGTCGATCCGCGCGTCGTTCCACTTCATGCTCCAGTGCAGGTGCGGTCCGGTGACGCGCCCGGTCGCGCCGATGACGCCGATCGGCTGGCCTTGCTTCACATGCTCTCCTTCCCGCACCAACAACTGGCTATTGTGCAGGAAGGCGCTGTTGAGACCCATGCCATGGTCGATCATCAGCAGCTTGCCCTCCAGCGTGAACGGCTCCTCCGCCGCGAGAACCACCACCCCGTCCGCCGGGGCGAGATAGGTCGTGCCCGCGCCGCCGGCGAGATCGAGCCCGCTATGATAGCTGCCCGGCGTGCCGCGATAGATGCGCTGGGAACCGAAGACGCCGGAAATGCGCGCCCGGACCGGCCAGATGAAGCGCTGGCGCCAGCCCTCGCTCGCCTCGTTACGGGCACGGGCGGCGGCGATTCGCTCCAGCTCGCCGGCGCGGCGGCGCTGAAACTCCGCGCTGCTCGCGCTGCCGGTGATCGATGCATTGACGTTTTCGATCCGCCATTCGCCCGGCGCCACGGCGATCCGGCGAGTCTGGGATGCGCCGCTGCGCAACCTGGCGACGAGCGTGGCGGTGGGCGCGGCGTCGCGATCGAAAGCGATGATGAAATTGCCCTCGCCATCAAAGGCGACGGGCCTGTCGTCCAGCGTCAGTGCGGTCGTGCCGGCCGGGGCGAGGCCATGCAGCAGGCCGCCCTGTCGTGCTGGCCCATCCAGTTGCAGCCGGGCCGGTGCGGGTGTTGCCACGGGGGGCGGGGCGATGACGGGCGGTGTGGCTGCCGCTGGTGACCGATCGCCCTGTGGCGCGACGCCCGTGGATGTGACGCATCCTGTGAGCAGGATTGGAAGGACAAGGGCGCAGGCGACCGCGTGAGAACGGCGACAGGAAGGGGCGATCATCGCGCGAGCATGGTGAGCGCGCGGCGACGATGCAAGGTGGCCGCGCGCTTAATCGAACAGATCGGTCTGTGCGGCCGATGGCTTGTCCGGCCGGCGTGGCGCGCGCGGTTCCGGCCGTGTGGCGGGGGCGGAGCTGGAGATGGGGGCGGGGCCGCCAATGGCTGCCGCCACTTCACCATCCTCGAATTTGAGCGTGACGGTTCCGGCGGCCTGCGCTGCCGTGCTGGAGCGGATAAGCCGCCCCTGCGCCATCACCCGCGCGAAACCACGTGCCAGTGGGGCATCGGGGTTGAGCGACCGGGCGAGGCGCCACAGGCCGTCAAACTGCCGGCGCGAATCGGTCAGCCGCCGTTCCAGCAATAGCGGGGCGAGGCGCACGCTGGCCAGCCGCTGGCGGCCGCGCTCCACCTGCGCGTCGAGCAGCGCCGGGCGAAGCGCGCCGGCGGCATCGGCCAGCTCGTGGCGGGCATCGCTCAGCCGGTGGGAGAGGCCGCGCCGCAGCCGCTCGCCCATATCGTCCGCACGCTGGCTGGCCTGCGCGAGCAGCATGTCCGGCCGGGGCAGCAGACGGCGCTGGGCCTCCAGCCGCTCGTGGCCGCGCTCGATACCGCGCGCGACGCAGCGGCGGATACGCGCCTCCAGCTCGGCGACCTGCGCGGCGAGATCGCTGCGCACCGGCACCGCCATCTCGGCGGCGGCGGTTGGCGTGGGCGCGCGCAGGTCCGCCGCGAAATCGCACAGCGTCGTGTCCGTCTCATGACCGACGGCGGAGATGACGGGGATGGGCGAATCGGCGACCGCGCGCACCACGATTTCCTCGTTGAAGGCCCACATATCCTCGATCGAGCCACCGCCGCGCGCGACGATCAGCAGGTCCGGCCGGGGAATCGCGCCGCCGGGCGCAAGCGCGCCGAAACCGCGCACGGCAGCGGCGATCTGCGCCGCCGCGCCCTCGCCCTGCACCAGCACCGGCCAGAGCAGCACCTCGCTCGGGAAACGATCGGCAAGGCGGTGGAGAATATCGCGAATCACTGCGCCGGTGGGGGAGGTCACGACGCCGATGACGCGCGGCAGCATCGGAATGGGCCGCCGCCGGGCAGGGTCGAACAGACCATCCGCCGCCAGCTTGGCTTTCAGCCGCTCGAACAGCTGCATGAGCGCGCCTTCGCCGGCCAGCTCCATCCGCTCGATGACGATCTGATATTTGGAGCGGCCGGGATAGGTGGTGAGCCTGCCGGTGACGATCACGTCCAGCCCATCCTCCGGCGCGAAGGCGAGGCGGCCGGCCGCGCCCTTCCACATCACGCCGTCGATCAACGCGCCATCATCCTTGAGCGCCAGATAGACATGGCCCGAGGCGGCGCGCTTATAGCCGGAAATCTCGCCGCGCAGGCGAATATGGCCGAATCGCTCCTCCACCGTGCGCTTGAGCAGGCCGGAGAGCTCGCTGACGCTGAGCGGCGCCAGATTGTCCCCTTGCCGCTCCTGCGCTAACAGGCGGCCGGACGTATCGAACCGGACTGGACCCTCTTCCATGAATATCCTTCTGCTGGGCGGCGGCGGCCGTGAACAT
>Ga0182736_1002697_pt1 | contig 12963 bp, 8 predicted proteins | sample eDN5th30CKraftBY_FD_128882 | JGI IMG/M metagenome (GOLD analysis project Ga0182736, IMG submission 128882) | Enriched backyard soil microbial communities from Emeryville, California, USA - eDNA 5th pass 30_C Kraft BY (version 2) (version 2) | ecosystem: Environmental > Terrestrial > Soil >...
ATGGCGTCTATCTCGCGCGCTCGGTGGGCGCAAATCAGGATCTGGGCGACGTTGAGCGCATCGAGGTGCTTAAAGGTCCGCAAGGCACGCTGTTCGGCCGCAATACGATCGGCGGCGCCATCTCCATCGTGACGCACGATCCGGGCGACGAGTTCCGTTTCAAGGGCGATGTGATGACGGGCAGCTATAATCTGCTGCAAGCGCGCGGCACGGCGGATATCCCGCTGGCGCCGGGGTTGTCCTCATCGGTCAGCTTCTCTCTCAAGAACCGTAACGGCTATGTCCATCGCATTCCCTATACGGGCGGCAATACGACGAATGTCGAGCCGGTCACGGCCTATAAGGCGGCGGGCTATGGCAATCTCGGGCCGGGAACGGAAGGTGGCGACGATAGCTGGAGCACGCGGGTCAAGCTCGTCTATGATCCGGGCAGCTCGGTGCGTCTGATGCTTTCAGGCGATTATGGCCGGATTCATCAGTCGCAGATCGCGAACAAACTTATCAAGACCTTCCCGTTCGTCTTTGCCGGCACCTATAATTGCGCGCTGGAAGGCATCGTCGACGATAGCTGCGGCGACGGGCCGCCCTCCTTCGCCTTTGCGGGAGGAATTGGCGGTCTTCACACCATTGCCGATTTGCCCAGCCTGTTCGGCGTGAATGTGGATGCCGATCCGAATAACGACCGGCTGCCCTATGACGATCGTTTCGTCACCGACGATATCGATACCAGCTATGCGAACGGCAATAATTTCTCGAAAATGGAGAATTACGGCATTGCGGGCACGGCGACGTTCGACCTCGGCGCCGATCTGGAGCTGAAGTCGATCACGGCCTATCGTGAGCTGCACTGGGTGTCGGCCATGGATCTTGACGGTTCGCCGCTCAACTTCCTGCACACCAGCTTCGAGATGAACCAGTGGCAGTTCAGTCAGGAGCTTCAGCTGCTCGGGTCGGCTCTCGACAAGCGGCTCAACTATGTGCTCGGCGCCTATTATTTCAAGGAAGCGGGCGATCTGCACGATTATGTGACGTTCGCGCAGGGGCTGCTTCAGGTCGATGGCCCGAATACGCTGGCGACGGAGAATTATGCGGTGTTCGGGCAGCTTGATTTCCGTCCGGTCGAGCAGTTCGGCATTACCGTCGGTGGCCGTTATACGCATGAGAAAAAATCGTTCGAAGGCGGGCAGGGGGATGCCAACGGCCTGACCTACAAGATATTGCAGCAGCTCGGCGTGCCGGAGTGCGCCACGATCGTTCCCATTTCGGAGGCCTGCCGCATCGCCGCGGGCTATCCGGTTCCGGGGGAGCCGCTGCGCTATTATGTGGCGGGAACGCAGCACAAGAAGTTCAACAACTTCTCGCCGAAGATCGGCCTGCAATATTATCCCACAGATGACATCATGGTCTATGCCAGCTGGTCGAAGGGTTACAAGACGGGCGGCTGGACGACCCGGCTCTCCGATCCGCTGGATTATGCGCCGGACTTCAATGAGGAGAAGGCCACGACATGGGAGCTGGGCGCCAAGACGACCTTGCTCGACCGGCGCCTGCAACTGAACGGCGCGGTGTTCCAGACGGATTATAAGGGCATTCAGCTCAACTTCCAGCAAGGCGTGTCGCCGACTATTCAGAATGCCGGCGATGCGCGCATCCGGGGCTTTGAGCTTGAGATGGTGGCCGTGCCGATGGAGGGCCTCACCATCAACGGCTCGGTTGGCTATCTGGACGCCCATTATACCCGTGTCGATGCGGGCGCACAGGTGGCGCCGGGCAGCGGCGTCTTCGGCAATTATGGCGTCATTCCCGGTGCAACATTGCCCAAAACGCCGGAATGGAAGTTCAACATCTCGCCGCGGCTTGAAGTGCCGCTGGGCAATGGCGGCAAGGTGATTGCCCTTGCCGACTATACGCACAGCAGCAAGCTCAAGAACGATACGGAAGGCTATTTCCTGCTGATGCGGGGCGCCACCGATGTCGTGAATGCAAGCCTGACCTATCGTGAGCCGGGCGGGCGCTGGGATCTGACGGTGGGCGGGACGAACCTGACCAATGATCGCTACCTCGTCACCGGGCAGGCGCAGTTTGCCGGCGGGCAGGCCTATGGCACCTATTCGCGCCCGGCCGAATGGTATGCGCGACTGGCGGTGGAGTTCTAGAAATGGGGGCGGGGCTGCCGCGGTGATCCGGCAGCCCCTCTCGCCCGCTTCATTGGCCATGGTTCATGGAGCAGCGCATGAGACGGGCCGAGCGCCGGTCTTCTGGCAATCATGAGATTATCGGCTAGAATGTCCCAAGGACATGACAGCTTAGGAGGTTGGTGAGATGTCAACGAAAGCAACCACGGAATTTTGGAGAGATATCAAGCCGATAGCAAACAGCTTCAAGCCGGATGCATTGCCGGAAGTCTATGTGAAGGACCCCGCCAATTCGGATGAGCGTTACTTCGTGCCGATGAGCGAAACGGTGTTCTCCCGGCCGATATGGATCTCGCCCCAGCAGAATATGTGGGCCGATATTCTATATTCGAAGGAAGCCGGCCTCGTGAACCGGCACTATCACCCGCATCAGATCTTCGCTTATACGATTTCCGGCAAGTGGGGCTATCTGGAGCATGACTGGATCGCGACAAAGGGCGATTTTGTTTATGAGACGCCCGGCGAAGGTCACACGCTCGTTGCCTATGATTATCATGAGCCGATGAAGGTGTTCTTCGTCGTTCAGGGCCCGCTGATCTGGCTCGATGAGGATGGCAACGGCACTAGCCATTATGATGTTCATGATTATATCGCCGCCGCGCGAACCCATTACGAAGCGAACGGAATCGGCGCCGCCTATGTGGATACGCTGTTCCGCTGATGGTCGCGATTGATCGATAATCCGGCGGCGGATGGCGCGCTTGCGGGCACGCCGCACTGACCATCCGCCCTCGGAACCAGTTTCCCTTCCACGTCCGGTTGAGCTTTGCCGCGACCAAAGCCGGCGCGATCATCCGGTTCCGCCAGTTCCATGAGCCGACCGGCAAGCGCATCCGCTATGAGAAAGTGGCGCCCGGCATCGGCGCCGGTGCAAGGCGCCAATCGTCATCGACTGGCTGCGTGACCGGCGCAGGCTGCACCGCCGCTGCCCACATTCCGCGCAGGCGCAGTCAGACCAGCCTGTCGCGGTGCCGAACGGACCGGCCAGGCCGTGACATTGCAGGCGCCCGATGCTATCCTGTCGCCGACGCGGCCCGGCTATGTGAGCGGGCCGAGGCCAAATGGCTGCGCGGTTGGGGCGCGGCGACACAGCCACACCCCGACCTTTTGAAGCGCGCATGACGCGCTGAACAAAGAGCATCGCCGAGGGCACACGCAATCTGCGGTGAACCGAGCGCGCCCGCCGGAACCAGAAGCCTCGCTGAGCGGTTTCGCTCATGCAGCGCATCATTAACCACGCGGAGGAGACTTCATGGCCCATCGGCACCCTGATGCCTCGCTTTCCCACATTGCGGTGCTGGGCAATGCGCTTCCCCGTCGCTGCGGCCTTGCGACCTACACCAGCCATAGCGTGGCGGCGCTGCGCCAGGCATTTCCAGAGATGGTGATCGACCATTACGCCATGGATGATGGCCATGGCATCGCCTATGGGCCGGATGTGGCCATGACCATTCCGGCGGACGATGTCTCCGCCTATATCCGTGCGGCCACGGCCATCAAGCGATCCGGCGCGCAGCTTTTGTGGGTCCACCATGAGTTCGGCATTTTCGGCGGGGCGGCGGGCAGCCATCTGCTGGCGCTGCTGAACCATCTCGATCTGCCCGTGGTCGTGACGCTGCACACAGTGCTCTCCCATCCCGATCCGGCGCAGGCTTATGTGATGAAGGGGCTCATCGCGGCGGCCGATCGCATCATCGTGATGGCGCGGGAGGGCGCCCGCTTGCTGGAAGAGCATTATCAGGTCGACCGGCGGATCATCAGCATTGTGCCGCACGGCGCGCCGGACCGCGCGCTTAGTGACACCGCGCCCTTGAAGGCAAAGCTCGGGCTGGGCAACGGGCCGATGGTGCTGACGTTCGGGCTGCTCTCGCCGGGCAAGGGGATCGAGGCGGCGATTCAGGCGCTGCCGCCCGTCGTCGCGCGCCACCCGGACCTTTGCTATCATATTGTGGGCGCGACCCATCCCTCGCTGCTTCGTGGCGAGGGCGAGGCTTATCGCGAGAGTCTGGTCGCCCTTGCCGCGCGGCTGGGAATGGAAGACCATGTCCGCTTCGTCGATTGCTTCCTCGAAGATGCTGATCTGCTCGATTATTTGCAGGCGTGCGATGTGTATCTGACGCCTTATCGGGGCGAGGAGCAGGTGACCTCCGGCACGCTGGCCTATGCGCTCGCGCTTGGCCGCCCGGTGGTTTCCACCCCCTATGTGCACGCGCGCGAAGCCCTCGCGGATGATATCGGAACGCTGGTTCCATTCAATGATGTGGAGGCGATTTCCGCCGCGCTGATCGACCTGCTTGGCGATCCGGTGCGGCTTGCCGCACGGGCCCGCAATGTGTGGGAGGCGGCGCGATCGACAATATGGGAATGTAATGGAAGGGCCGTCATGACGATCATGGAGGATGCGAAGGCGAGCAAGCCGGTGGTGCTGCCGGGGCAGCGCAAGGTGCGCGCGCTCTATCAGGTGCAGCTGGCCGGGGTCGCGGCGATGACCGACGATGTCGGGATCGTTCAGCACAGCCTTTATGGCGTGCCGGACCGGCGCCACGGCTATTGCATTGACGATAATGCCCGCGCCCTGCTGCTGCTGGGCGAGACGCGCGCCGGCGATCCGGCCGAGCGGCTGCATCTCATCCGCATCTATGCCGCTTTTCTGGAACATGCCTGGAATGAGGAGACCGGTCGCTTCCGCAACTTTATGGGTTATGACCGGCGCTGGCTGGAGGAGGAAGGCTCGCAGGACAGCAATGGCCGCACAATCTGGGTGCTCGGCCGGATCATGCGCAGCGCGTCGCATGACTTTCTGCGTCGCTGGGCCACCGGATTGTTCAACCGGGCGCTGCCGCTTGTCGCCGAGCTGACGGCGCCGCGTGCGATGGCCTTCGCGATGCTGGGCATGGCGGCGGCGGTTGAGGTCGAGCCGGGTCATGAGCATTGCCGGTCGCTGATGCGCCGTTTCGTCGGCACATTCTCCTGCTTGCTCGCCTCATCGCAGCGGCCGGACTGGTCGTGGTTCGAGATCGTGCTGGCCTATGACAATGCGCGGTTGCCGCAGGCGATGATCGAGGCTGGCCGTATTCTTGGCGATCAGGAAGCGATCGATACGGGCGTTGCGACCTTGCGCTGGCTGCTCGGCCAGCAGCAATCGCCAGCGGGGCATTTCCGCCCGGTCGGCACCGAGAGCTTCGGCCAGCCCTTCGCGCCGCCGGCTGCTTTCGACCAGCAGCCGCTGGAGGCCACCGCGACGATCGACGCCTGCCTCTCCGCCTTCCGCGCGGATCGGGATGTGTGCTGGAGCGGGGCGGCGGAACGGGCGCTCGGCTGGTTCGATGGGGAAAATGATCTCGGCATCCCCCTCGCCAGCGATGACGGCGCATTCTGCCATGATGGACTGACGCCGCACGGGCTCAACCTGAACCTTGGCGCCGAGTCGGTGCTGGCCTTGCAGATGGCGCGGCAGGCCATGGGCCAGCTGGATCGCGAACTGGGCGGCACGCCGCAGCTTCTGGTGGTGCAGCAAAGCCAGAATTGAAGCAGTGGCGATAGATGACTTGACGAGAGGGCCTCTGCTCCGCCAGAAGCCCACGGCGCAGGTACATCAGGGTGCCGGGAGACCATTGCCAATATTCCGTCGCCTCGATCAACGGCTGACTGCGGACCCGTCGCGTGTCGTGGTTCGGCCGTTCCACCTGTCTTGGCAGGCATCGGGCACCGCCTCCAGTCGTGGGGCAAAGCTCGTCAGCGACATATTGGCCATGGATGCGTCGGCGGTGGATGAAGCGCTGGCCCGCGTCTTCCATGATTTCGAGCAACGTCACTGGCATATCAGCCGGGTGTTCGAGACGCGGTTCGAACAGGTCGCGCTGGACATGCAGATTGATCGCACCCGGCTGAGCGAGGCGCAATGCCAGCTGATCGGCGCCTATTTCTGCCATGAATATAGTTTTCAGGCAGCGGCGCTCATGAACCCGTCCATCGTGCCGCACCCCGACCAAACCCATCTGGGCGATGATGGCACGGTGCGTTTCATCATGTCGCTGCGCGCGGTGGGGGAAGGGCATATCAGCTCCATCGCCTTTCGCGACGGGCTGATCAGCCCGGATGGCCGGCTGGAGCTTTCACCCGAGCCGCGCATCGCCACATCCGCCATCGCGCGGCCGGGCGATATCGACCCGGACGGCATGGTCGTCGTCGAGCGGGATCGGGACAGCACCTTGTCCGGCACGGTGATCTTTCCGGTGACGCCGGCGCAGTCCAACGGACTGGAAGATTTGCGCCTGACGCCGTTCGTTCATGATGATGGCCGGGCGGAATGGATCGGCACCTATACCGCCTATAGCGGGCGGGATATCCGCTCCGAATTGCTGCGCACGCATGATTTCCACAGCTTTTCGCTGACACCGATGGTCGGCGCGGCGGCGGTCAACAAGGGCATGGCGCTCTTTCCGCGTCGGATTGGCGGCAAATATATGATGGTCGGTCGGCAGGATGGCAAAAATGCCTATCTGCTCGAATCCGACGAGCTCTCCGAATGGTCGGGCGGGGTCCGCCTGCTCGAACCGCGCTATCCCTGGGAATTCATCCAGATCGGCAATTGCGGTGCGCCCATCGAGCTGGACGAAGGCTGGCTGCTGCTGACCCATGGTGTGGGGCCGATGCGCAAATATGCGCTGGGCGCCGCGCTGTTCGACAAGAATGATCCGACAAAGCTGCTGGCACGCTCGCCCGAGCCGTTGCTCGCGGCGGCCGATCATGAGCGGGAGGGCTATGTGCCCAATGTCGTCTATACCTGCGGCGCATTGCGGCTGGGGGAGATGCTGTTCCTGCCCTATGCGCTGGCGGATAGTTCCGTGGCCTTCGCCATGGCGAAGATTGCCGATGTTCTCGGCCAGATGGAGTAATCCGGTTTAGCCGGTTCCGGGCCAGTCCGTGAATATGTCGGAATATGCCGCTCCGGCCGCTTAAAGCCGTCAATGCTACAGGATGACAGGACAACGCTCCGATCTTCATCGCGATGAATATCCCACCGGGAGCTGCGCCTCCGAGGATGGGCGATCATAGAATAGACGGACTGGCTGCCTGTCGTCCGGGGAATAACTGTCATTGTCACTGCCCGAAAAGGGGGCGACATCCCAGAGTGGTGGATGAAGCGCGCTCGCACGGTATTTCACGAGCGCGGATGGCGGAGGCTATTCCCCGCGCTGCCGAAATCGTCGCTGTGCGTGCAACCCTCGTGACATCGAGAACGATGCACGCCGGGCCATGGGCCTATGATGTTCCCGGTCGCCCGGCGATATCAGTCGCCGATGCCAAAGGACAGGAAGGCCGGCGTCGGCCCGTTCCAGCCGCCATCATCCGGCTCATTATCCGCTTGCTGGCGGATGCGCGGCGCGGGCTTGGCAGCCGCCTTCTCGGTCCGCCCGGCCTTCTCGGCCGGTTCGGTGCGAGCCGGGCGCTTGGCCTTATCCTCTGACGGTGCGCGCTCCGTCCGTTCAGGCTGGACGGTGCGGGCCGGCTTGTCCTCGTCCCGCTCCTTGGCCGGCGCCTTGCCGCCGCGCCGGGCGGGGGCAGGCTTGGCGTTCCGGCCTCGGGCCGTTGCGCCGGCCGCCTCATCGCCATTGTCGATCGCCACGCCGGTATCGAGGCGCGGAATCTTCGTGCCGATCAGCTTTTCGATATTCTCGATCGCTTCCGCATCGCTGCGGGTGACAAAGGTGAAGGCCTTGCCCGAGGCGCCGGCGCGGCCGGTCCGGCCGATCCGGTGGACATAATCGTCCGGGTGCCAAGGCGCATCGAAATTGAAGACGTGCGAGACACCCTTGATATCCAGCCCGCGGGCCGCCACGTCGGATGCGACGAGCAGGTTGATCTCGCCGGATTTGAACCGATCCAGTTCCGCGATGCGGGCGGCCTGATCGATATCGCCATGGATTTCGCCGGACTTGAAACCGTGGCGCTTGAGGCTCTTGTTCAGCTCGCGCACCATGGTCTTGCGATTGCAGAAGATGATCGCGGTGTTGACATCCTCGCTGCGCAACAGGCTGCGGAGCATCTCGCGCTTCTTGCGCTCGTCCACCGGCACCAGCATCTGCGCGATATTAGCGCCAGCCGTCGCCGGCCGCGCGACCTCGATCGATTTGGGGTTGGTGAGGAAGCGGTCCGCCAGCTTCTTGATCGGCGGCGGCATGGTGGCCGAGAACAGCAAAGTCTGCCGCGTGGCGGGCAGCTTGGTGCAGATATTCTCGATATCCGGGATGAAGCCCATATCGAGCATCCGGTCCGCCTCATCGATGACGAGCATCGAGCAGCCGGTGAGCAGGATGTTGCCGCGCTCGAACAGGTCCATCAGGCGGCCCGGGGTGGCGATGAGCACATCCACGCCTTTTTCCAGCGCCTTGATCTGATCGCCCATCGAGACGCCGCCGATCAGCAGCGCCATGCTCAGCTTGTGATATTTGCCGTATTTCTCGAAATTCTCGGCGACCTGCGCGGCCAGTTCCCGCGTCGGCTCAAGGATGAGGCTGCGCGGCATGCGCGCACGGCTGCGGCCCTGGGCGAGAATGTCGATCATCGGCAGCACGAAACTGGCGGTTTTGCCCGTTCCGGTTTGCGCAACGCCAATGATATCGCGCATCATCAGCACGGAAGGGATTGCCTGCGCCTGAATGGGCGTGGCTTCGGAATAGCCTGCCTCTTCGACGGCTTTCAGTAATTCGTCTGACAGGCCGAGGTCGGCAAAATGCATCAGGTTTCCATATGATAGGAGAGCGCCATAAGGCTGCACGGCGTATCAACCCGGCATAAACGCCAGCCACGTGCCTGAACAGCAATGGGCCCAATGCGCATAACGGCGGCGCGTGTCAAGGAAATCCGCCATATCGGGGCCGTGGCGCGGTTTAAATATAGCGACGGCGTCGCTTTCATGCGCGGTGCTTTTCCGGCACTGTGCGGCCATGAATGTGATCCTGCGATCGGCCGTGGCCGATGATTTGCCGGCAATGCTGGCGCTTTACCGCCATTTGAGCCCTGAAGACCCGCCGCTGTCGGTGGAGGCGGCGGGTGCGAGCTGGCATGATTTGCTGACTTCCCCCTTGTCCGATGTGCTGGTGGCGCAGGTGGATGGCGCGATTGCGGCATCGTGCCTGCTGCTGATCGTTCCCAACCTTACGCGCGGTGGGCGTCCGTTCGCGATCGTCGAGAATGTCGTGACCGATGCCGCGTCGCGCCGCCGGGGCCTGGGGACGCAGCTGCTCGGTCTGGCGCGTGAGCGGGCGCGGGCGGCGCAATGTTACAAGATCATGCTGGCGACCGGGCGCACGGAGGATGCCGTGCTGCGCTTTTACGAGCAGGCTGGTTTCACGCGCGGCGGCAAGACCTTTTTCGAGATGCGCTGGGTGGATTGAGCCATCCGCTCATTTCTCGCCATCGCCACTTCCGGACGGGACCAGGCGGGAAAATTTGACGATCTCGCAGGTCGATCCACTGCGCGCATGGAGCGTATCGCGCCCGGCACACAGCGCGCCATCCTTGTTGGGTTCGATATAGAAGCCGGCGTAGAAATCCGCGGGCCGGCACGCCCGGCCAAAATGCGCGCGGAACTGTTCGCGCGGGACCACGAGCATGGTGACGCCGTTTTCCGGGCTGACAGATGCGCTTCGCAACCGGTTGAGTTGCAGGCATTTGGGCCCCTTGGTCTCCTTGAGGGCGGGAGCGGGCGGCGGCTCGTTCTTCTCGCGCATCAGGCCGGAGCGCTGGCCGTCACGCATGGTGGGGATGCGGATGATGACGCGCTGCTCGATCGTGAGCTGCGCCCATTGCGTCGGGGCCTCCACCGGCCGGCCTGACGGAACGGCATCCGGTGCGGATGCCAGCAGCACGGGCAATAGCAATATGGTCGTGAACGCAGGCAATGAATTGATCCCCGAGGCTGATCATGCCCTAGGCCGCGTTCCTTGAACAGCCGATTAATTGGGCGACCGATCATCGTCGCGGCGCGATGGGCCGGGGCCAGCGCCTGACCGGTCATAGGCCGGGCAGGGCAGGGGATGGCGACGCTGTTGGCCGCTGTCCCTCAAGGATCGCCGTGCGGATATCCGACGTGCTGGCATTTGGCGCCGTCCGGCGGCATAAAGCCTCCATGATTTCACGTGATACACTGGATGCTTTTCGTTCGATCGCAGGTCCGCGCGGGCTGATCGAGGACCGCGATCTCATCACGCCCTGGCTGGAGGATTGGCGCGGCAGGTTCCACGGTGATGCCGTGGCGATATTGACACCGCGCTCGACGCAGGAGGTGGCGGCGATGGTGCGCTGCGCCCATGAGCACCGGGTGCCGCTGGTGCCGCAGGGTGGCAATACCTCCATGGTCGGCGGCGCGACCCCGCCGGCGGACGGCAGCGCGCTCATCCTTTCGCTGCGCGCGATGAACCAGATCCGCCGGCTCGATGCGGATGCCAATCTCGCCATTTGCGAGGCGGGCGTGATCCTCTCCACCTTGCATGAGGCGGCGCAAGGCATCGGGCGGCGCTTTCCGCTCAGTCTCGGCGCCAAGGGCTCGGCGACGGTGGGCGGCCTCGTCTCCACCAATGCCGGCGGCACGCAGGTTTTGCGCCATGGCACCATGCGCGCGCTGGTCGAGGGGATCGAGGCGGTGCTGCCGGACGGCGCGATCCATGATGGCATCGCCGCGCTCAAGAAGGATAATCGCGGCTATGATCTCAAGCAGTTGCTGATCGGCGCGGAAGGCACGCTCGGCATTGTGACGGCCGCCAGCCTGCGGCTCGCCCCGGCCATTGGCGATCGGTCGGTGGCATGGGTCGGGCTCGACTCGCCCGAGCAGGCGCTTGGCCTGCTGCGCTATATGGAAGAGGCGCTCGGTCCGGTCGTCGAGGGGTTTGAGGTGATGGCGGCCGATACGCTGGGCTTCATCCTCTCGGTCATTCCCGGCACCCGCCGGCCGATCGGGACGGTGACGCCCTGGAATGCGCTGATCGAGATCGATCTGGCGAGCGCCGCCGATGGCCCGGCCGCGCAGGCGCGCATGGAGACGGCGCTGGCGGACGGTTTCGAGAAGGGATTGCTGGCCGATGCCACCATCGCCGCCAGTGACGGTCAGGCCGAGGCCTTCTGGAAGCTGCGGGAAAGCGCGTCCGAGGCGGAACGGGCACAAGGGCCGGCGCTCCAGTTCGATATCAGCGTGCCGATAGCGGCGATGCCGCGCTTCATGCGCGAGGTTGCGGCGGCGAGCGAGTTGCGCTTCCCCGGCGCGACGGCGTCCTCCTTCGGTCATCTGGGCGATGGCAATGTCCACTTCCACATCCGCGCGCCGCGTGGCGATGGAGAGGGCGCCGGCCAGCGCTGGATCGAGACGCAGGGCGAGGCCGCGACCCGATTCGTCAACGATCAGGTCGTCGCCTATGGCGGCTCCATTTCCGCCGAACATGGTATCGGCCAGATGAAGCTGACGGAATTTGCCCGATTGACGCCGCCCGCCCAGCTCAACGCCGTGCGTGCAATCAAGCGGGCTTTCGATCCGCTCGGCCTGTTCAACCCCGGCAAGCTCGTGCCTCTTGCCTCGGCCGATTGACGTCTTTATGCCCGGCGGTCGATCAGCCTCCCCGTCCGGGCGAGCTGCTGCTTCGCATCCACGATCAGGAGAAAAGATGCCATGGCCAGCGCGCCGCCCGCCCAATCCCTGCCATTGCTTTATAATGACCTTGTGCCGCTCAACGTGGAGCAGCATGGGGCCTTCACCCTGCGCAATCAGGAGACCGCGCCACATCTCGTCGGGGTGCATGCCGTTCCCTTGACGATCGATGAGTTCGCGCAATGCCAGCGCTTCCTGCCCATCGTTTTCTCCAGCGGTCCCGATCCGGTGCCGCTGGCGCTGATGGGCCTGAACGAAGGTGTGAGCACTCTTGTGGATACCGAGGGCAAACTGCGCCGCGATGATGGCTATGTGCCGGCCTATATCCGCCGCTATCCCTGGATGCTGGTGCGCCTCCAGCCCGATAGCGAGGAGCTTTCGCTGTGCTTCGATCCGAAGAGCGGGATGATCGGCGAATATGAGGATGGCCGTCCGCTCATCGAGAATGGCGAGGCGACCCAGCTGACCAAGGATCTGCTCGGCTTTTGCGAGCAGTTTGAACAGGCTGCCGCCCGCACGGCGGAATTTATGAAGGAGCTGAAGGCCGCCGATCTGCTGATGGACGGTGAGCTCAGCATTCAGGTGCCCGATGTGGAGCAGCCCTTCATCTATCGTGGCTTCCTCATGGTCAATGAAGAGAAATTGCGCGAGCTGCGCGGCGACCAGCTGCGCAAGTTCAACCAAAATGGCCTTTTGCCAATCCTTTATGCGCATCTCTTCTCATTACAGGGCATGCGCGAAATCTTTTTCGCCCAGCGCCAGATGGGATTGGGGCCGGCGCCTTCCTTCCAGATCAGCTGAGTCTGGCAGGGATGGCAGGCGGCGCGCAGGCGGAAGCCGGCGCCGCCTGCGCCATTCAGGACTAAATCAACTATTTGTGCCAGAACGGCGATAGTAACACTTGAATATAAACGCCGGCAGGCCTATTTTGTAACGGCGTAGAGGCTTGTTCCCCCTTTCGAGCCTTTGCGTGGGCGTCCCGCCCTTTCGGGACGTCTCCTCCCTGAACCTGGGCCACCCCGTGCATGAGCATGGGGTGGTTTTTTATTGGGCGGATATTCCTTGTGTCCAATCTTCCAGTGCCTCGATCCCCCTCGTAGTGACGAATGCCGTCACTCGGCGGCA
>Ga0182736_1002698_pt1 | contig 12945 bp, 14 predicted proteins | sample eDN5th30CKraftBY_FD_128882 | JGI IMG/M metagenome (GOLD analysis project Ga0182736, IMG submission 128882) | Enriched backyard soil microbial communities from Emeryville, California, USA - eDNA 5th pass 30_C Kraft BY (version 2) (version 2) | ecosystem: Environmental > Terrestrial > Soil >...
ACCGTCTTGCGGCCTTTTTCGTCGTAGGGATCGACGCGGAGATTGCCCTCGCTGAACAACCGGACGGCTTCACCCGTCGCCATGGCCTCGCCCTGCTTGGTTTGCAGGGCCTTGAGCATGATCGCCTTGTCTCCATCCGTCATGCTGGACGAGAGGATTTGCTGCGGGCTGGAAAGATCACCAGTCTGGATGCCGAGTTCCATCGAACCTTTCGTGGCCTGGTATTCAGCCTTGGCCTGGGCGTCGATAGCCGTCTGACCACGCTGCGCAGCGGCCATGGTGCGGTCGTAAATCTCAAGGCGCTTGTCGAGGGAGAGATTTGCATAGCGGGGATCAGCGGGCGCTTGGGGCGTTGCTCCGCCCTTCATCTTGCCATCGGCCCAGGAAATGAGCCAGCCCGCCGTCTTGCCGTTCAGGAAGCCGTTGGCCTTCATGGCGGCCGGGTCCAGCACATCACTCAAGGACGCTCCGGGGTCCGCTCTCAGGACAGCGCGAGCGCCACCAATGCCCGCGAAATGGGCTAGATACAGAGTCCCCGACGTAACAGGCATTCCCGCCGCCGCCAGGTCACGCGCGTTGTCCTCCGTCAGTCGGGTTGTCATTTCCCGTCCAAGGCGAGGATCGCTCTTTAGCGCCAGCAATTCCTTGTCGGATCGCCCCGATGCAATGTCAGGCCGGTGCTTTCTGATCGTCGCCAGCCATGTGCCATTCGTGAACTGGCCGACGCCCGAAGCGGATGACTTTGGATTTTTCGCGTTCGGATCGCCGCCACTCTCAGCGCCGATGATGCGGGAGACAACCTGTTCGACAGGGCTCGCGCCGGTCACTCCAAGCCGCTGCGCAGCTTGTTTCGCGCTTTCCGGGTCCGCCTCGGCGTCTCGCACCTCACGCTCACCAATCGTGACGGAAAGCGTCTCGTCCCACTTCTCCTTGAGCGCCTTCTTCTCCGTCTCCGGCAAGCCAGAAGCGTCGATGGCCCGGTAGCCGTCGCTCTTCGCCGCGTCGAACAGCGACGGATCGTTGAAAACCTGCGTCTGCCGGCCTTCAAGCGTCTTCTGGATACCGTCGCGATACCATGTGTTTCGCTGGTCAATCTCGGCCCGGGACGCCTTATTCAGCCATTCCTCGCGCGCCGTGGTCGCGAGTTCCGCAAACTTCGGCCGAAGATTGGCTGGAACGGTTTTCAGAAACTCATCGTAGCGCTGTGTAAGCTGCTTAGATATCGTTTCGGTAAAGCCTTCGCCGGAAGGATCGATATCCTGCTTCGTCTTGTCGAACAGCAGGGCATTGTCATCCTCAAGACGGCGCGAGGCTTGTTCCATCCGAAAATCGTTCGCCTGATTGCGCATACGCTCACGGCGCATGTCGATCTCATGCAGGGTAGCGCCCATGTTGGCGACGGCGGCTCCCGCCGCGCGAAGGCCTTGGCCGATGCTGTCATCGATCTGCGTGCCGGGGATCGACCCCGTATCGATGGTGCGCTCGGCGCGGATGGGATTAATTACGGCCATCAGTAAAGACCATTCCCGTATGCGAGGTAACCGTTTCGGATGATCGTCCGCTGATTGTTTTGGTCGGCCTGCTGCGACATGCCGTTGACCACAGAACCAAGGGCGCCAATCACCCCGCCGGTCATTGCATTGCTCGCGTTCATGCGAGACATTTTCGCGGACCAGTTGAGATTGTCGGCGCGGACCTGAGCACCGTAACGCACGGCCTGCTCATCAAGGCTCGCTTCCGTGGCGCTGTCCTGCAACACATCCACCGCCGATCCGCTGAGGGCGATGCCAGAGGACAGGTATTGCCCCCGCATGGACGCAAGCTGGCGGTCGTTTCTGTCTCGCAGACGCGCGCCCTCGTATGCGCCCTTCTGCTGCTCCATCATCGCCTGGCGCTCCTGGAACTGCGCCTGAGCCTTGTACGACTGCGATTGCGCCGATGCGCTGGCGATGGTGCCAACAGCGCTGATAGCCGCTCCAATCAGAGGTAAACACATGATTACGGCTCCGACTCGACTTGCAACTCGATGGACCGGATCAGGGCCGGCAAAGGCTGGTCTGTTTCCATGACAAGCTGGCCGTTTCCTTCCGCCCATGAGCTTTCGTAATCGCAGCGCACAAAACCGGTTTGTAGATCGATTGGGCTGCCGAACAGTCCGTCGCCGGTTTTCATGATTTGCTCGATCAACTCCGGCGTCCAATTGTCCGACCCTGCCGAGCCTACCTTGAGAGCCCCGGTTGCCAGGACATCGATAAATGCTGCGATCACGTTGCGGCGGCGGCCGAACAGCAAACCGTCCTGCCCCGGTCCAGCATAAGGCAAGGTGACCGCGCGGCTTTTGAACGGCAGGCCAACATGGATCTTCGATGCGGCATAAGGGATCGTGATTTGGCCGCCCTGGACCTCGCACGGATCGACTACACCACCATCCGCGAGAACAGAAACCGTTTCCCCTTCGAGATGGCCAAGCCCCATAACGGTGGAGATCGGAGAGCCGGAATAGCTGAGCCCGCAGTCAACGAAGAATGCGTCCTCAATCCTGTCTATGTCCCCGTCGAACGGACGTTCCAGGACCTCCAGAAAACGCTTTGTCTGGCCGTTGATGGTGCGCTGCACCACCACGTATACGTCGTCATGGCCTGTCATGGTGCTAGGGATGACGGCAACGTTTTCGACCTTGCCGCCAAGATCATGACGGGCAAAGCCGAGCACCTTCTGGTCGCGGTCATAGACGATGCCGACCAACAAGCCATCACCTGTGGCAGCCCATATCGTCGGGTCGGGTCGCTCGGCAAACGCCCAATCCACCACACCCGATTTGAACATATGTTCAGCCAGAATGGTCAATTCGGGGGCGACGTACCTGTTCTGATCGCCAAGGACCAGTTCCCGGATTTTCGTAGCCCCTGCCCCGACATAGAGCGTAATGCCCCCGACCGACAAAGGACGTATCTGCGCCGCGCCGGAAGTCGGCCCCTTTTTCTGCGCGATGTTGGTGGCAGAGAAAGATCGCGTCACATCGGAAGGGCCGACCGAACGGATTTGCTCGCCCGACCCTGAAATCAGGTCCTCATCGTCTGAGAGCCAGAGCAATTCGCTCATGTTTGAGGACAGGAGCGTGATCTTAATCCCGTCCGTTTCCTTGAGCGGGTCGCTCACGCCGTAGTCGTCAAAAATACCCTGTTTCGAGCCGTAAACCGTCACCGGCTCGGTGTTGGTGCGCGCCCACATAAGACGCTCGTTGTATAGCGTGACGGACCCCGGCCATCCGCTTTTTGCAGACAGTGCGCCGAGCTTCCAGTCCGCGATTGCCGACAGGTCGGGCAGTGCATGACCGTAAAGCCGCACCTGGACCACGGTCGGGGACGTGACCGAAACGATCTTCGCCCACCGGGCCCGGCCATCGGAAGGGCGCAACATGATCGCCCGTCCCACATCCGAGGCATCAAACCCAACGCCGCCGTTGATGCTGGCGATGGACGTGGCCGTCAGGTCGAACGGTGTCTGGCTATCGCCGGATTGGTGCATGGCGATTTCAGCAAGCGAGGTCTTGGACCCGTCAGGGCCGCCGCCGCCAGTGAACGAAAACCGGAAATACCTGTAAGCGTCTTCATTCTCGAACTCGTAGAAGCGGGTTTCGCTCCCGTCCCAGCCAGACTCCCCGTCCCGGCTATCCAGCGTTTCCCAGGTCGAGCCATCATTGGAGCCGAACAGCGTCCATTGCTTCGGCATGTCGCTGTTTCGTTCGTTATCGGACCCGGACACGATCCAGTAGGCGTCAATCACCTTGGTCACACCCGACCCGAAGTCGATGTTCACGTCGCCTGCCGACCCCGCCGCAATAGTGACCTTGACGCTTTTCTGCCAGTCGAACAGTTGGTAGGCGGATGCCGTGCCGTTGGTGGCTGAAACCGTAGCGCCCGGTCCACTGTTGGATGTCATTTTTTGGGTAGCGCCGCCAGTCCCGGACGGCTTGAGCGATCCCTTCGGGTTTCCGTCCAGGTATGGACCGTTGGCGAACGCCACAGGGTCAAGCGTCCAGTTCGTGTCGCCTTTGCGCGAAAGCTTTCTCGGCTGGTAGCCCTTGTGGGCGAAGTAGGCGATATCGTTGAACTGGACCGTTGACAGGCGAGACAGATCGGCATCTGCCCACGGATAACTGATCTCGTAGGGAGCGCCGATCACGCCACGAAGGGCAACAAACCGGATTGCGCCCCCGTTCATAACGGTCACGTAGGATTGGCTTTCAGAGAAAATGAACGGCAGGATGCGCGCCGGAGCGGACGAATCCTTCAATTCGGCAATGAAGCGGGAGCCCGAGCGCCGACGCAGCCCGCCATGCGTCAGAACATGGAAGTTGCGACAATGGGCGAGCGACTGACGCCAGCTATCCACATCGACGCGCGATGCCAATAGCGGGGAAATCTCGCCACGGTTGAATGTGGAGATGAGCGGGTAAAGCGAGGTCACCGCTGGTTCACCCATTCATTGTCGGCGGCGCGCGGCGACGATCCTTGCAGGGCATCGGATAGCCAAGCCTTCTCCAGCGCTTCCCGATAAAGCGCCGTCGCGATCTGCGCGAAGTTGGTCTTGCCCGTCAGCCAATGCGCGCACCCCATGGCGAGACGGGCAGAAAGCGCCATTTGGAACGTAGCGGGATAGCGGTCGTATTCCTCGGTGCGAACGACCACACGGACGTTGAGCGGGGCGCGGGCATCAGTGAGGATTTGACCGCCCTCCACCTCATGCGGGATAGGATCGCCCTCGCTGTAGCCGCCATAGGTCAGGGGGATAACCCTGATCGTGTCAGGCGGAAGGGTATAGGCCCGAGACCATCCAAAGACGGGCTTAGGAGAGGCTTCCGGGATGGAATAGCGCTTGATCGAGAAATTCCACTCGCTTTCCTCGAGCAGCGCATCGCGGGTGACGGCGAAATTCCGCTTCATCCATCGAGCAATCGGTCTGTTGTCGTTCACCGACGAGATTTCGGCCTCCTTGAGGATGTCCAAGGCGCGGTTGATGATGTCGGTATCGGTGGTCATAGGGCCGGCTCCACGAATACCTTTGCATCGCTGATGTCGCCGTAGCGCCCATCCTTGACCGCCCTGATAGCCACCGAATATTCGCCCGGCCCAACCGTCAGCACGTCACCCGACCACGGTAGGCCAGCAAATGCCGCCGCTGGCTCCCACGCCCCGCCATTGACGCTGACGATCACACCGTCCGGAGTACCACCGGTCCACGTGTCGACTGACAGCGATAACTTCCCGTCGCCAGGGGCAGACGTGATAGACCAATCGCCCGCCACGAATCCAACTGGCTGTGGCGCGACGGGGTTTGCATCGCGGTAACGCCGCTTGCGAGCGATCATCCATGCGGCCTGTGGCGGGTTGATAGGCATCGCTATTCGGCAACCGGGCGGAGGTTTTTGCGGGTGCGCTTGCCGTCAGGTCGCTTTTCCGCCAGGGTTTCGACCACGGCCACCTTCGCAGCCTCGCCGGCCCGCATATTCAGGTCGTAGTTCTCGCGGTTGCTGCGCCACTGCTCCAGATTGAGTTCGTGGAGCGTCTTTTCGCGCGGTGGCTCGGCAGGAGCCGCCAAAGCCGCGTCGATCTCGGACTGTAAGCGAGGCGCACCCCACCGCTGATCGATCTTGACGCCAAGGCTCTCCGCCTCGGCGCGCAGTTCATCGAGGCCACGCTCGGAAGCCGGCAAGGAGCCGCCAGCCTTGCCGTTCTCGTCATGGTCCAACTGCGGGATACTGGTTTCGCCGCTCATTTCAGCGCCTCCAGAACGGCGTTCAGCTTGGCGTTCAGCGAGGCGATGGCATTCTTGATGGCCGTCGCATCAGCCTGCGCATACGCCGCGCCGGCCGTGATGGCCGCGATGGTATCGCTGGCGGTGCCGCCGGAATTGTCGGTGATCTTGGTCAGTTTTGCCGCGTCAGAGCGCGACAGCGACCGGGGAAGGCCCTTGCTCATGGCATTTTCCTTTCAGGAAAGAGGAATACGGGGCGAGTTTCCCCGCCCCGATAAGGATCAACCGTTGGTCACCAGATAGGCGATGTTGATCTGCTTGCGCTCGGGATAGACGCGATCCCAATTGGCCGTGGTGGCCAGCTCGGCATTCGTCGGGAACTCCCCGGTAACCGTCGTGTCGGTCCACTTGATCCCGTAGGGATGGAGGACGAACTGACGGCGGCTGTAGAGGATATCGCCGCCCATGCCGTTACCCTGGTCAGGCTTGGCCTCGACCTCGATGTTGGGCGACGGAGCGGTCGGAGCCTCGTTCCAGCAGACCGCGCCACGGCCCAGCAGGTACGTCACGTACTTGGTGCGGTTCGTGCCGGCTATCGTCTTCACACCGTCGTCCTTGATGACACGGTAGCCGAGATAGGTCGGGAACCGTACCTTGCCCTCGGAGTCGGGGATGAAGTCGATCAGGTTCTGCTTGGCCAGGTTGTTGTAGACCACGGAATGCATGATCAGCGTGTCCACGCCGTCAGAGGCATCGCCCATGGTCTGCGCGGTATCCAGGATCGCCTCGGCCGAGATGCGTTCGGCAGGCGTGATGGCCCCCGAGGCATCGGTGCCGATGCTGAACACCATGTCGCCGCTGTCGTTCGCCACGTTGTCAAGATAGACGCCGTGGAGGGACGCCACCGTGATGCGCTGGAACTGACGCACCCAATAGTCGGACACCAGTTCGGCAATCCGCTTCATGGGGTCGTCGCCTGCCAGAACAGCCGACAGGCGCATCGAAGACCAAGCCTGAGCCCGAACCTGCCGAGCGGCAACGTCCTTGCTGGCGCTGATCTTCTGCGGCGTGATCAGCGATGCCGGGTCATCGTTGGTAACGACAGCCTCGGTGTTGTCCAGGTCCTTCCAGAACGGAACGTTCGCAGTGCGACCGCCGCCGGAGAGAAACTTGGACATGTTGGCGTCATGCACCAGGATGCCAGACTGGAAGATCTGTGATTTCTCCATGGTGCGCTTCACCATGTAGGGGAAGAACACTTCCGGCACGATCACGTCGGTAAGACGGGTGGTAGCCATTTCTCTAACCTTTCATCGAATGGCTGGCCACGGCTCAGGATAGGGCAAAATCGACCGGGTTTTTACCGGCCGCCCTGATGAGAGCCGCTGCCTTGCGCGGGTCGGAGCGAATGAGTTCGCCCTGCTTGGTCAGGTTGAAATTGGCGCCATCGGAGAACGGATTGGACAAAACCCCGCTGGCGTTCGTCGCCATGGAGTCCTCGGCATAGAGTTCCTTGCCAACCTTCGCGAAAGCCTTGGCGATCGCGACGTTGCGGATCGCGCCGTCCGCAGACAGCGCTCCACCCTCCACAAGCGCATCCTTGAGGCCAAGCTGGGTGATGGCCCGGCTCGCCAGTTCGAGGTTCTGCTTGTATCCGGCCGTATCCGGCTCGCCCCATTCCTGGACGATAGCCCGATGGGCATCGCCCTCCCGCTTGATCGCATCAGCGCGAGAGGCCTCGAAAGACCCCGCCTGATACGAGACAAAGCGGTCATGCAGCGATTGGGCCTGACGCGGAGACAACCCCGCCTCGTGAGCCCAATTTCGGAACTCGATGGCGCTCTTTTCGTCGTAGGGGAAACCTTCCGGGACGCTTTCGGTGTTCAGCTTGAGCTGATAGCCGTCCGCCTTCTCGGGTCGCCCCAACTTCTGGTAGAACGCATTCCAATCGTCCGCCGTGGCGTTTTCACCCGGCAGATGCAGGCCTTTGCTCGCGTGGGTCTGCAACTCACGATACGATTTCAGCGCATCGTCAGGCGTAGCCCACTGCTTCGCTTCGACAAGAGCGCGGTTTTCTTCGGTTTGAAGGCCAGCCGCCCATGTCTTGCCATCGTCATTCGACCCATTGTCGACAATGGCAGTCGTTGCCGGCGCGGTTGTCTGCGTTTCCGCAGGCCCATTCGCTTCAACAGTCATTAAATCAGTCCTTTTTCGCTATCGGCTATGGCTTCACGCCGAGCCGCACCTTCCAAGGCCGCCAACTGATCGTCAGTCATGGCCAGGAATGAAAAGAGCCGCCCGAAGGCGGCCCGTAACCCTTGGTCAACCAGCAATGTTTCGGGCGGCGACCCTATGGGCGGAACCTTGTAGAAGCCGCAGTAGTTGGCCAGATCGGCCAGCACGATCTCCGTGCTCTCATCCTTGCGGCAGAACACATCACGATAGGCCTGCGTAAGCCTCTCCTGAGCGATAGCGCTCCGGTTTTGGCAATCTGGATAGGCGGCAATAGAACGCCACATCATGCGGCTGCCACCTGATTAGCCTGCAAGGCAGCCTGAATGGCTGGCGTGGCCTTACCGGCTGCCCCGGCCATCTGCTCCATCATCTGGACTGATGCGGCCTGCTCCTGCTGCTGGACGCGCGCCTGACGCCGTTCGGCCACTTCCTCGTCGGTCCTGAACATCTTGCGCGGCGCGCCCCGTACCTCGCGGGCGATCTCGAGCGTTTCGTCATGGTCAATGCGGTCCATCACGTCGGCCGCAGCCTCGGGGCTGTACTGCGCGAACATGCCGGCCATCTGCATGACGCTCTCGACGCCCTGCAATTCCTGCATTCGGCGAAGCCGAGCCAGCGGGCCAGTCGAACGGACGCCGACACTCCTGCCTACAGCGTCATCTGGAGCAGCAAGGGGCGATCCGCTATCAAACGCGCCCTTGCGCTGGATGATGTCGATCTCGCGCTCGGTGCACTTGGAATGAGCAGCCTCGATCTTCGCGCCAGCAGGCCCAAGCAATTCGCCCTTTTCATTTGCCCGGATGATGGCTTCGGTGGCCGTCATGTTCGGGTTTTGCACCAGCGTCTGGAACAGATCGACATAGGTGCTGCGACGGATGCCCTGCCGCTTCAATTCCATCAGGTTTTCGGCAAAGGACGGGTTTTGATTGGTGATGATCGGCTGGGCCTTCATCCGGCCGGCATCATCGATGTAGCCCGGATTGACCGCGCCCGGGTTGAGGTTGAGACGCTGGTTGTACATGCCCGCCATGGTGGCCAGCGGTGGCTTGACCATCTGCTGCGCAGCCTGGAGCGCCGATTTGCTCATGGCCTGCAACATCTTCACGTCGCCAAGGATCGACATGATGGGCGACTGGCCATAGGGCGAGTTATCGACCTGATCCCACCACATCACCTGATACGGAAAGGTGAAAAAGCCGCTGTCGCGGATCAGATGACGGGTTTCGACCTCAGCCCAAAACGACGCATAGGCCATGCCGGCCCGCTTGGCCTTGTAGTCGCCGGCCTCATCGCGCGGGATAACGGCGTGGATGAAAGTGAACGTGTCCTGCGACCGTTTCAGGTCTTTTGCAGCATCACGCACCTTCTGGCTGAGGTTGTCAGCGCCGAAATAGGCAGCCGCGCCCGAAGCCGTCATTTCCGAGATGCGGACGCAACGATCTACATCGTCATAGGCATCAATACCGAGATAGCATTCGATCACCGGCACGAAGCGGTAAAAGAACGGGACCCGAACCGGGTCAATGCCCTTCCGCCCAAGGTTTTCCTCGGAATAGAGGACGCCGGTCCCCAGTGTGACAGCCGACCGGATCGCTTTCTGGTTCGCCAGCGCGAAATTGCACCGAGCGTCGTACCGGACGCCGAAATTGTAATCCCGGAGCCGATCAAGCCATTCTTCCTCCACATCGGTCGGGTCAGGCGAAAACGGCCCGTCCAGCACGAAATCCTGCCACTTCTGCGACCGTGGGGAAACGGTGCTTTCCACGCCGCCAGCAAGGCGCTCAGAGGCCCATACAGCCTCGCCATCGTAGATTTCCTTCGACCGACGCGCGGCCGCCGGTTCGCGGGCAATGCCGGTCAGGGACGATTGGACCGTGCCGCCACCGAAGTCGTATCGATGCGAGGCATAAGGCATCGCCAGATTGACGCAATCCTGCCATGCGTCTTCCCATTGCGCCCGCTCGTAGGCCAAGCGGGCTTGAAGCTGCATGAGATCGTCAACAATGCCCATCAGAAGCCGCCCAGCCTCGTACGGGTCACGTCCTCGCCAAAGCCCGATACACCGAGCGGCGACGTGATGATGGTGGCCGCCCTGCCCTGCTGCTGCTTGGCGGCGGCTACCTCATTGGCGCGCCTGCGCTGGGCATCCTCGGCCGTCTTTGACGGGACAGGAGGCGGCGGCGGGGGCTTCGGCGGGCTCGGAAAACACATCGTCGCTATCTCCAATCGTCGGCAAGAAACGCCCACTGCTGGAACGTCTCGCCGTTAACGCCAAAATTGATCAGATCGGCCTCGTATCGAGCGGGAAGGGCCCTGAGCCATCTATGGGCGAGGTCGTGATCCGCCAGGCTGCGTATCTCAACCCGCATCACACCCTCAGAAATCAACCTGCGAGGCCATTCCTGCTTGCAAAACCGGGTTATGGCCGGCGAGCACCGCTTGAACCGGTCCGTTCCCCACGCCCATGCGGACCGAATGTGAGGCTGAAACGGGCTTGCGAACGATATCCCGAATGCAGCTTGCGGCTGGTCATCCATCCATGCGGTCCATGACCAGTCGGGCCCGGACGAATACCACGACAGCATTGCTGCCTCAGTAGCACTCGCCAGCACGGCGGACGCGAATATCTCCCGCCTGTCTTCATCCCTCAGATTTGCCGCTATGAAGCATAGGTCCCGACAGGTGCCGGGGCGGATTTTGACGCTCACCACGCATCCAGCAGATTGTCATCATCGGCCACAGTGTTATGTTGCGGCATGGTCCCTGCCCGTTCTTCGATCAGCCCAGGGAACAACTCCGTAAATCCCCACACCAGAGCATCGACACGATCCGGCGAGTAACCGGCCGTCTTGCGGTCAAACCCCGTCGTGAAGCTGCACATCTGGTCCTCAAGCTCGCTGAACTCACGGACATGGCGCACCCTGCGGCGCGCGTAGAGGGCGCTGATAGGCTCGGCCCGCGTCACCTTACCCCTTGCGGCGTGGACCAGCTTGACGGGTATCCATCTGCCGTTCGCTTGGGAGCGGATGGTGCTTTCGACCATCTCGCCGCCCTGGTTCTTCTCGGCAACGATGGTATCGGCCTTGTAGTAATTGTAGAGCGAGACGGCGGTCTTTGCCCAATCCTCTGGCTTCATCACGCCGCTGGAGTCGTCCAGCACGTAGCCAAAGCCATCCTTATCGATCGCACAGACCACGATGCCGGTTTCGTCGCTTCCCGGCTCGGAACTGGCGGCAGGATCAACCGCGACAACGATCCGAACGAACTCCGGCAGATCGCTGTCGCCCATGACAAACAGGCGCTCGATGCTGGCACGCGTCCACAGGGCGTCCTCCGCATCGCCCGAGAATTCCCCAAGGAAGAAACGGCGGCGCTTGGCCTCCGGCAGATATTTCAGGCTTTCGAGGTAGTCAGGCGCGAGATTGCGCTCATTGTCTACCGGGTTGGCGACGAAATGAGCATACTCCTTGCGGTTGACAGGCCTTTTGCTCTCCGGTTCGATTCCCTGCACAAAAAGCTTGTACGTCCAGTGGCTTTGCGTGGTTGGATTGAGATCCACATAGTTGCGGAGCGCAAGCGGCCCCGGATGCCCAACCGTCGATTGCACGTTCTGCGCCAGGCGCGTCATCAGCGTGGTGTGGGCGTCGTAACTCAGCTCTGACGCCTCGTTTTCGTAGATCGTGGCGTACTCCTTGCCGAGCACCTTATCCACGCGCTCTTTGTCATCAAGGCCCGAGCACCACACCTCCGAGCCATTATCGTAGACGAATACCCCGTCCTGCTCGTACCACTTGTACGTGGCGTTAGGGTAAGCCAGCGCCATCACCTTCGGGAACGTGTCGCGGCCGACCGATTGCTTTACCGCCACCGCGTGCTTGCGGAATATCCCATGCCGTGATCCAGCCGCGCGAAGCGCCCGCGTGGCAACGGCGTAGCAGAACAGGAACGTCTTGCCGGAGCGCGACCCGCCATAGATCAGCGTGTGCTTTGCCCCACCGCGTCCTAGATGCGGAATGAGCGCCTTTTGCCGGGGCGTGAGAACGAGCGTCACAGGTCGGCGGCCTCTTTGGCAATGACCACCACCTGGCCAGTGTGCTCATGCTCCTGCTTATCGCGCCAATCCTGCGAGCGGCGATTCTTGAGCCAGAATATCTGAGCCGTCACATCTGGCGGGCAGTGCTCGCGGGTTTTGGCCCGAACGACCTCGCCCCGATTGTTAAAAACCTTCTCGCTGTCGAACGAGTAGCCGACCGCGCGCTGATACAGGCTACGCTCTACCCGGTTGTCCGCTTCCTCCTTGGCCACCTTTAGGGCCTGACAAAAGTCCTCATGCTCGGTCTTCCAGCGAATGACTGTACGTACCGAAACCTCAAAGAAATCCGCCAGGTCCTCATCCGTAGCGCCGAGCGAGCACAGCTTTGCCGCCTGCTTGGCAAACGTGTCCTTGTACTTCGACGGACGGCCGGTAGCCGCCTCAGGCTTACCGGGCTTGATGCCCTCAGCCCTATCGGCAATCTCTTTGATCTTCTCGGGGGTCACTCCACCCTCCCGCGCCCTTGGCTAGGCATTGGCGGCCTCGAAATTGGCCTGTTTCAACCGATAGGTTGTATAACCCCGGCGATACGAAGCACCTTTGACGGTGACCAGCGGCGAAATACAACCTGTGATTGGCGAAGGTGGCTGGAATCGAACCAACTCTGACGCGGTTTTGGAGACCGCCGCTCTGCCATTGAGCTACACCGACGCGGACTAGCCTCTCTGGCTGTATGGGTGCGAGGCGGCGACCCGTTTGGCCGTCGCGCGCCGGTATCCCGTTGGAAACTCGCCTCGCTACACCGTCTTGCGACGGCGGTTGAATGGGCTGAGCGACCAATCCAGAAGTCATCGCCCGTTGTGCCGGCCTACTGGCTTATCCGGCGAGTGCAGAGACGTTACCGCCCTGCGAAGCCCAAC
>Ga0182736_1002700_pt1 | contig 12931 bp, 19 predicted proteins | sample eDN5th30CKraftBY_FD_128882 | JGI IMG/M metagenome (GOLD analysis project Ga0182736, IMG submission 128882) | Enriched backyard soil microbial communities from Emeryville, California, USA - eDNA 5th pass 30_C Kraft BY (version 2) (version 2) | ecosystem: Environmental > Terrestrial > Soil >...
GAGGTGCCGAGCCCGGGTGAGTAGACCGTCTCGGACAGCGGCGCGTAGGCGAACCAGCCGAACGACCCGACACGGCGGCTGTGCCAGACGAGCCAGCCGCCGCCGACGACGAGTACCGCCGCGACGAGGGCGATCGTGAGCGGGACGCGTGACGTGGTGGATCGGGGCGCTTCGCTCGTCGGCATGCGGGGATCGTCGCGCAGGCGGTCGGGCGATGCAACGGGCTCAGTCGGAGGAGCTCGGAGCCCGCACCGCGACAAACTGCTCGACGAGCCGGAACCGGCTGGACGCCACCTCCCTCACGACGAGCCCGGCGTCGGGCGGGCACAGCAACGGGCGTCGCCGGTGGTGCTCGTTCGAGTCGCGGGCGGCGGTCGCGTCGAGCAGCCGCTGCAGCACGCGGAAGGGCGCGGCCGACGAGACGACGTGGTCGGCCACCACGAGCCAGCCGTCCCGCCGCAGCACGCGGCCCATCTCGCGCAGTGCCGCCCGCTCGTCGTCCACGCCGCACAGCGAGAAGGTGCACAGCACGGTGTCGAAGGACTCCGGGGCGAACGGGAGTGCCGCGACGTCGGCCTGGAGCAGGTCGACCGGGAGCCCGAGCGAGGCCGCCCGACGAGAGGCGGCCGCCAGCATCTGCGCGCTGAGGTCCACGCCCGTCACGCTCGTCGCGCGTTCGGCGTAGTACGGCAGGTTCGCGCCGGTGCCGATCGCGACCTCGAGCGTGCGTCCGCGGACGTGCTCGGCCGCCCACCGGCGTGCCGGGGCGAGCAGCTTGCGCTCGAGGAATGCCGTGCGCGCGTCGTAGGTCGCGGCCTCGCGGTCCCAGTACGTGGCTCGGCTCATCCCGGCACGGTGCCACCGTCGTGCGGTGCTGTCGACGGATGTGGCCGCACCTGGGCCGCGCCGTGCCCTACGCTCGGCGCATGCTCATCCTCGGGATCATCCTCTTCGGCATGCTGATCGGTGCCCTGGCGCAGCTCATCCTCGGCAGGGAGGGCAAGCGCATCGACTGGACCATGGCCATCGTCGCCGGGCTGGTCGGTTCGTTCGTCGGCGGCCTGCTGTCCAGCCTGCTCGCCGGTGACGGCCTCGCCTTCCGGCCCAGCGGGATCATCGGCTCGATCGTCGGCGCGCTCATCGTGACCGCGATCTGGCGCTGGAGCCGGAGCCGCTCCGCCGCCTGAGGCGCGCTCAGCGGTTGAAGTACGTGAACGCCCAGCCGATCGTGCCGGCGGCGTGGTCGGAGAGTTCCGGGTGCGCCGCGAGCGCGCGAGCGCTGACCAGGCGGCCCGCGTCGCCGAGCGACGTCGTAGCCCAGTCGATGGGCGCTCTCTCGGCGTCGCCGATGATCGCCTCGACGAGCGCCACCAGCTCGGGGCCCGAGCGCGTCGTGGCGCACGCGGCCGCTGCCTCGGCGTCCACCGACGGGAACGGCTTGCGACCACGGCTGTAGTAGGCCACGACGGCGGCGCTCAGCTCTTCGTCCACGGCGGTCACGGGTAGATCTGCCTCTCGATGCCGGTCTCGGGGTCGATCTCGATGATGCGAGTCACGTTCGGGTTCGCCTCCAGCCTCGGGATCTCCACCGTCTGCCACACGTTCCCGGGGCGCAGGTTCGACCCTACGACCGCGCGAACCTCGCCCGAGACGTTCTCGGCGTAGGCCGCGGAGGCGTCGGCCCACATCTGCTGGACCTGCAGGTCGTCAGGGTCCCACTCCGGGAGCTCGATCCCGCGGTCGTCCATCAGCTGCTCGAGCGTCGTGCCGTGGTTGTCCGACGCGATCTGCCGCGAGTACGTCTTGCCCACGTCGACGCCCGTCGACGTGCGGCCGGACCAGAAGAAGGCCGTGTCCGGCGCGGTGTCGAACGCGGCCGGGTCGATCGCACCGTTCTTGAGGAACCCGGGCTTGCCGGCGTAGGCCGGGTAGACGTGCGGCGGGTTCGCGTCGTCGCCGCGGCGCAGCACCTTCTCGATCCACTCGTCGAGCTGGCGCTGGGTGCTCTCGGGCAGCGCCTTGAGGATCTTCTGGCCGATCTTGCCGATGACGCCCACGCCCAGGAGCGAGGTCGCGGCGAACGCCAGCTCGAGCGAACCCTGCTGGACGAGGTCCTGCCCGTCGATCTTGCCCTCGCCCCAGTCGGCGGCGACGTCCAGGAAGTCGCCGACGGAGACGAGCGCGAAGCCGGCGCCGACGAACTTGAGGCCGATCTGGATGCCGGCCATCGCGCCGGCCGCTCCGCCGGGCACCGCGCCGACGCCCAGCCCGAAGACGGCACCGAGCGCGGTTCCGCCCATCGCCCCGATGATCCCGAGCCCGATGGTCAGCACGACGCCGATCCCGACGACGATCCACCCCACGATGCGGAACGCGGACGCGAACCACCGGATGATCCCGACGTGCTCGCCGATCCACTCGCGGACGCCGGCGCCCTGCTCGTCGATCCACGCCCCGAGGTCGGCGGTGGTCTGCTCCCACCAGTCACCGATCGCTGCGCCGGCGTCGAGGATGTGGTCCCAGGTGTCGGTCGCGGTGTCGACGACCCAGTCGACGCCCTCGTCGACCGCTCCTGTCACGTCGTCCCAGCGGTCGGAGAGCCAGCCGCCGATCCCCGACGACTTCTTCGTCGCCTCCTTGTCGGCCTCCTGCTCCTGCGCGTCACCGGCCGCCCACGTGAGCACCTGGCCGCCGTCGAGCGCCGGCGCCGTCGCGAACGGCGCGGGGTGGTCGAGCCAGTCGTCGTCGACGACCGGGAGGCAGATGCCGAGGCTGCCCGAGTAGCGCGCGTTCGCGAGGTCCTTGGCCCGGTTCCAGTGCGTGTCGACGGTGGGCAGCACGCGCGTGGTCAGGCTGTCGGCGACATCGATCGCGTCGTCGAACCCCGCGGTCGAGACGCCCAGCGCCCACGCGCGGCTGCGGAGGGACCCGAAGGGGTCGAGCCCGTCGCGCGTCGAGATCAGGTCCGAGCGGATCTTCCCCACGTCGTCCGGGCTGATCTCGACGAGCCGGCTCACGAGTCGTCCTCCGCGGCATCCGCCTTCGCGTTGCGCAGCGTGCGCTCGGCATGGGCGAGCTCGTCGACGATCGCCTGCTCGGCGCGGGACAGGGCTCGGGGCAGTCGCGTCGCGAGCGGCGAGAGCTCGTCGTGGTGCAGGCGCGTCGCGGCGGTGCCGGTCCACGAGCCCGCCCGGCCGACGGCGCTCGTCGGCCGGTCCAGGTGGGGCACGTCGGCCTGTGCGCTGCGGTAGTCGCGCAGCAGGGCGGGCGGCGCGTCGACCCTGTCCTGCGCGCGCTCGACCGCGTCCATGGCCTGCCCCTCCCGTGTGCGTCCCGACGGAGGGTATCGGCTCATGAACCGCCACACACCGGGCGCCCGTGCACGGATACGGTTCCCCCGTGGACGCCCCGACCGAGAGCCGCACCCCGCGTCGGGTGCCCGGCGTCCCGGCACGCCCGCCGTTCGCCTTCACCATGGCCGCCCCGGGCGGTTGGGAGGTGCTGCGTGGCGACGCGCGTTCGCTGCGGGACGACCTCGTGGCTCTCGTCGCCCGGTCCGCCGTGTGGGACGAGCTCACCGAGAGGCAGCGCGAGGGCGCCGCGACCCTGCTGACGGGCATCGCGCGGATCAGCGCGAGCACCGGCGCGGTGGCGACGTTCCTGCGTACCGGGCTCGACAGCGAGGGCCGCCCCGCCGTGGCATCGGTGAGTCTGGGGTGGCTGCGCACCGCGCCCGTGCTGGCCGACCTCGACCTCGCACGGGTCGTGCTGCCCGACGGCGAGCCGGTGGTGACCGGCCTCGGACCGGGCCTCCTCGCGCGGCACCAGGACGCGGTTCCGGCGGACGGGCACCACCGCAGCCGGCAGATCGTGGCACCGGTGCCGGACAGCGTGTGGCTCGCGACCGTCACCGGGGCGACCGCCTCGGCGGAGCTGGTCGGGGACGTCGAGTTCGCTGTGCGCTACGTCGCTCGCAGCCTGGGCGTCACCCGCACGGCCTGAACGCAGCCCACGCGTTCCGCTCGGGCGCTCCCAGGAGTAGTTTCCGCGCATGGACACGTCGGCCTCGACCCGGCTGCCCGGTCGGCTCGTGCCGGCCGGTGGAGGTCACGTGCCCGTCCGGGTGCGGGGCTTCCTCGAGACGGCTGCACCGCGGCGGGCATCGCGCCGCTTCGCGGTGGCGCTCGCCCGCACCGACCACGGCGTGGTGAAGGTGCTCGACGGTGCGACGGTGCTCGGCTTCCTGTCGCCGGCGTGGTCGGCGCGGGTCGACTTCGAGCTGTGGTCGTGCGAGCAGGCGGGGGAGCCCGCGCTCGCTCGTGCGGTGCTCGAGGGGCCGGTCGGCGAGCGCGACCTGTTCGTCATGCTCGCCTGGCCACGCCGCGGCGCCTGACCGGGCGGTACGCGAGAGGTCCAGCCTGCGAGACCCGGGAATCGCTCCGCGCCCGCTGCGTTGACGACCCGTATGACCACTTACGGAATCATCGGCGCCGGTCACATCGGCAGCCAGGTCGCCCGCGCCGTCATCGGGCTCGGCCACGACGTCGTCATCGCCAACTCGCGCGGCCCCGAGACCCTTGTGGATCTCGTCGCCGACCTCGGCCCGCACGCACGCGCCGCAACAGCGGTGGAGGCGGCGCAGGCCGCGGAGGTCGCGGTCGTGACCGTGCCGCTCAAGGCCCTCGCCGACATCCCGGTCGAGCCCCTCGCCGGCAAGGTCGTGCTCGACACCAACAACTACTACTTCGAGCGCGACGGCCACGTCGAGGCGCTCGACCGCGGCGAGGCGACCACCGCCGGGCTGCTGCAGGAGCACCTGCCGACGTCGAAGGTCGTCAAGGCGTTCAACCACATCCAGGCGGCCCAGATCACCACCGATGGCACGCCCGCCGGGACGCCGGATCGCCGGGCGCTCGCGACGTCCAGCGACTACCCGGAGGCGGCGGCGCTGGTCACCGCCCTCTACGACCAGCTCGGGTTCGACACCGTGGACGTCTCGCCGCTGAGCGAGTCGTGGCGCGTCGAGCGTGACCGGCCCGCGTACGTGGTGCGGCAGAACCGCGAGGAGCTCGTCGCCAACCTCGCGAAGGCGTCCCGGACGATCTGACCGACGGCTGACACGGTCGGGGCGCGGGGCTGCGTCCCCTCGTCCCGACCGGCGTCCCGTTGCTCACCGAGACGCCCTGCGCGTCAGGGTGCGACGGGCGAGGGTGCGTGCGCGGGCTCGTGCCGCAGCAGGTCGCCCGGCTGGCAGTCCAGCACCTCGCACAGCGCCTCGAGCGTCGTGAAGCGCACGGCCTTGGCGCGTCCGTTCTTGAGCACGGCGAGGTTGGCGGGCGTGATGCCGATCCGTTCGGCGAGCTCGCCGACGGACATCCGGCGGCGTGCCAGCATGACGTCGATGTCGACGACGATCGGCATCAGATCACCTCGTCGAGCTCGGCGCGCAGCGTGGTGGCCGTCGTGTCGAGCGCGACGGCCTTGACCAGCAGCGCGCGCATGACGAGGACCAGCAGGGCGATGCCGGCTGTCCCTACCCCGCCCGTGACGACCAGGAGCACCGCCCCCGGCGGGACCGTCTCGCCAGGAGCGAGGGCGAACGACAGGGCCACGGCGACGAGCGTCGCGGCCAGGGCGGCGCCGATGATGACGTCCACGTCGCGGAACGCCGCAGCGCTGAACACCGCATCGCGACGGACGAGCGTGAGCAGCCGCCACACGCAGACCACGGCGACCTCGACGGTGAGCACGCCGAGGATGCCGAGGACCACGACGGACCACCGCAGCGTGGTGAGCTCCGGATGCTCGTGCGCGATGTCGACGCCCAGCAGCGGCAGCAGCAGCACCTGGACGACGAGCAGGCCGGCGAGCAGCAGGACGAGCACGCCCCGGAGGGCGAGGATGGTCCAGCGAGACATGAGGGCGCTCCCATCTATCGACTAACGATAGGAATCTATCGTTCAACGATGGCTCGCGCCAGGGGCCACCGCTCGTGTCAGTCGCGCTCGAGGATCTCGATCTCCTCGGCCACGTACGGGTCGTCGAGACCGGCGGCTCGCAGATCGGCCTGCAGCGCGCGCTGCTGCGCGAGCGCCTCGTCGCGCAGCCCGAGGTTGCGCAGCGCCCAGGCGACCATCCAGCGCGCGACGTGCACGGCCTCGTCGTCGGTGCCGAGGCGGCGCTCGGCCAGCGCCTCCTCGAACGCCGCGCGCGCCTGCGTCCAGTCACCGACCTCGCTGTACGCCATGCCGAGGTTGTTGAGCAGCGACGCCGTCCACGACCGGGCGCCGGGGTCGGAGGAGCGCCGGGCGCGGTCCAGGGCGGCCTGCGTCGCCGCGACCTGGTCCTGCCCGGAACGGGTCAGCGCCACCATGTGCATCGCGTCGACGGCGAGCGTCTCGAGCCCGGCCTCGTCCGCCGTCGTCACCGTCGCCTCGAACACCGGACCGGCAGCATCGTCGTCCCCGCTCGTGCGCAGCACACGACCGCGCTCGAGCAGCACCCGGACGCGCACCTCGGGGTCGTCGGACGCGATCGAGTCGAGGAGCGCGAGCGCGTCGGCGAAGCGATCCTGCAGGCCGAGCGCCCGGGCCACCTGGGTCAGCAGCACGTCACGGTCCGGGCCGGTCGCGCCGACGAGGGCCTCGCGGAATCGAGCCTCGGACGCGGCCGGGTCGGAGAAGTCCCACAGCGGCCTCGGGTCGAGCACGGGATCGAGTCTAGGAGCCCGTCGTGCTCAGCGTTGCGATCACCTGGCGGCATCGACGCTGAACACAACTGCCTGCATCACGGACCTCGCGGCGATAGGTTCCGAGCATGAAGGCGATGATCGTCAAGGAGTTCCGCGAGCTCGTGCGCGACCGCCGGACGCTGGCGATGCTCGTCTTCCTGCCGCTCCTGCTGCTCGTGATCTTCGGCTACGCGGCCAACTTCTACGTCTCCAGCGTCGACGCGGCCGTCGTCGGGCCGCAGGCCGCGGCGGTGGCCGAGCAGCTGCCCGGCTTCTTCGACGTCACGGTCACGGACGCCGACGGCACGCGGGCGGACGCGGAGCAGCTGCTGCAGGACAACGAGGTCGACGTCGCGTTCGTCGCCGACGCGACTCCTGTCACCGCGCTGGTCGACGGGTCGAACCTGTTCGCCGCGCAGTCCATCGTCGGCACCCTCAACCGGGCCGGTGACAGCGTCACGACGGAGGTGCTCTACAACCCCGACCTCAAGACGTCCTGGGTGATGATCCCCGGGATCATCGGCCTGATCCTCACCTTCATCGGCACGATCGTCACGAGCATCGGCCTGGTGCGGGAGCGCGAGGCCGGCACGCTCGAGCAGCTCGCGGTCATGCCCATCAAGCCGAGCTCGGTGATCCTGGGCAAGATCGTCCCGTACTTCCTGCTCGCCTCGCTCGACATGGTCGTCGTGACCGTGCTGGGGATGCTGCTGTTCGACGTCCCGTTCAACGGCAACGTCGCGCTGTTCGCGCTCGGGGCCGCGCTGTTCCTGTTCGTCGTGCTCGGGCTGGGCGTGTTCATCTCGACCATCTCGAAGACGACGGGCCAGGCCATCCAGGCGGCGTTCATGGTGATGCTGCCGCAGATCCTGCTGTCGGGGATGATCTTCCCGCTCGACGCCATGGCTGCCGGCGTGCGGTGGATCGGCTACCTGCTGCCGCTGACCTACTTCACGATCATCTCCCAGGGCGTCATGCTGCGCGGGGCCTCCTTCTCCTCGTTGTGGTACGCCTTCGCGGTGCTGGCGCTGCTCGCCGTGGTGGTGTTCACGGCGGCGACGTTGCGGTTCCGGCGCGACCTGGCGCCGGGCGGGAAGCGGGCGGACGCGTGAGCTTCGGGGTGCGTTCGGCGACCGTGCGGTTCGGGGAGACGGTCGCGCTCGACGACGTGAGCGTCGAGGTCCCGCCCGGGACCGTCGTCGGGATCGTCGGGGGTGACGGCGCCGGCAAGACGACGCTGCTGCGCGCACTGGTCCGCGAGCAGGCGCTCGACAGCGGTGAGGTCGAGGCGCCGGGCAAGCAGCGCCTCGGGTACCTGCCGTCGTCGTCGGGCAGCTGGGCAGCGCTGTCCGTGACGCAGAACATCGACTTCGCCGCGGGCGTCTACGGCCTCGCGGGTGCGCCGCTCGCCGCTCGCCGGGCCGAGCTGCTCGAGGGCGCGGGCCTGACGGCGGCGGCCGATCGGCTCGCCTCGCAGCTGTCCGGCGGGATGCGGCGCAAGCTGGGCTTCTGCCTCGCGAGCGTGCACCGCCCCGACCTGCTGGTCCTCGACGAGCCGAGCACGGGCGTCGACCCGGTCAGCCGCATCGACCTGTGGCGGATGATCTCGCAGGCGGCGGCGGACGGCGCGGCGGTCGTCATGTCGACGACGTACCTCGACGAGGCCGAGCGCGCCGGCCACCTCGTCGTCATGGACGCCGGCCGGGTGCTCGTGCAGGGCTCGTACGACGAGGTGCGGGCCGGGTTCACCGGGACCGTGACCCGGGTCGCGGAGGCCGTGCGTGGCGAGTGGTCGTGGCGGCGCGGGGCCGAGCGGCACGAGTACTGGCCGCCGGGCGAGCCACCCACCGACGGCCGGGTGGTCGAGCCCGACCTCGAGGACATCGTGATCGCCCTCTCGCTGGTGGGGCGGGCATGAGCGACGTGCTGCTGCGCGCGGAGGCGGTCAGCCGACGATTCGGCGCCTTCACCGCCGTCGACGACGTGTCGATGCAGGTCGGGCCCGGTGAGGTCGTCGGCCTGCTCGGCGCGAACGGCGCCGGCAAGACGACCCTCATGCGGATGCTGCTCGGCCTGCTGGGGACGAGCGACGGGCGTGTCGAGGTGCTCGGCGGCCCACCGGACCGTGACCGGCGCCGCCGGCTGGGGTACGTGCCGCAGAACCTCGGCCTGTACCCGGACCTGACGGCGGCCGAGAACCTGCGCTTCGTCGCCGACGCCTACGGCACGCCCGTGCCGACCCTGCCCGGGGACCTCGAGACGTACCGCGACCGGCTCGTCGGCGCGATGCCGCTCGGTGCGCAGCGGCAGCTCGCCTTCGTCGTCGCCCTCTCGCACCGGCCCGAGGTGCTCCTGCTCGACGAACCGACCTCGGGCGTCGACGCCCTGTCGCGCGCGGCGCTGTGGGACACGATCCGCGAGCAGGCCTCGACCGGCACCGGGGTGCTGGTCACCACGCACTACATGCAGGAGGCGCAGCAGTGCGACCGGCTGCTGCTCATGGCGGACGGCCGGCTCGTCGGGCAGGGCAGCGTGGCGGACATCGTCGGCTCCACGCGCGCTGCCGCCGTGCGGACCGACGACTGGGCCGCCGTGTTTGCGACGCTCAACGCGGCGCACGTCCCCGTGATCCTGGCGGGGCGGGACGTGCGGGTCGCCGACGTGGATCTCGACGAGGTGCGGCGCATCCTGGCCGAGGCCGGGCTGGCCGTGACCGTCGAGCCCGTCGAGGCGACGATCGAGGAACGCATGCTGGTGCTGGCGCGCAGCCGGCCGTGACCGATGGTCAGCGGGCGAGCCCGACGTCGATCGTCCCCGCGTCCCCGTCGAACGGACGCAGGTTCGCGGGCGCGGGGAACGGCAGCGTGTAGCTCGGCGTGACGACGTCGACCGCGCCGAAGTCGTCGACCTTCACGACGACGCGCTCCGGGGTCACCTCGACGATCCGCACGCGCTCGCGGGACCCGTCGGGCAGGTCGAGCTGCCACAGGTCGGCCAACCAGCGCAGGCCACGTTCCTCGAGCGCCTCCTCGGCGGTCAGCCAGTCGACGACGCCCGTCACGTCGCGCCCGAGCGCGTCGAGGGCGACGAACCCGTCCCCCTCGGGCCGGATCCAGCCGAGGCGCTCGCGGTCGCCGGGACGGCGGTGCTCGATCCAGCTCTCAGGGGGCATCGGCCGATCGTAACGAGCGACACCTAGGCTCGGGCGCGACCCGACGAGACGACCCAGGAGCCACCGCCATGACCGTGACCCGATCGATCCTGCTGTTCGTCGTTGCCGCGTTCTTCGAGATCGGCGGTGCATGGCTGATCTGGCAAGGCGTGCGCGAGCACAAGGGCTGGGTCTGGATCGGCGCGGGGATCGTCGCGCTCGGGCTGTACGGCTTCGTCGCGACCCTGCAGCCCGACGCGAGCTTCGGGCGGATCCTCGCCGCCTACGGTGGCGTGTTCGTGGCCGGGTCCCTCGCCTGGGGCATGGTGGCCGACGGCTTCAAGCCCGACCGCTGGGACGTCACCGGAGCCCTGATCTGCCTGGCCGGCGTCGCCGTGATCATGTACGCACCCCGCGGCGCGGACTGACTCTCAGGCGGGCGGCCGCCAGTCGAGGACCGGGCGCAGCTGGCGCATGGCCAGCCGCGGCGCGACCGGTCCCGTCAGCCACATGCCGAGGTCACGCAGCGCGACCGCCGAGCGTCCGGTCCAGGCCGACGGCGCGCCCACCCGGGCTGACATCCGCGCGACCTTCGTCGTGCGCGGCACGCGTGTCACCGAGTACAACGAGAGCGCGGTGCGGACGTCGGGGCCGTGGTCGACGAACGCGGCGAGCGTGACGGCGTCCTCGAGCGCCTGACAGCCGCCCTGGCCGAGGTTGGGTGGCATGGCGTGCGCGGCGTCGCCGACCAGCGCGACGCGGCCGACGTCGAACCGGGGCAGCGGCGTCGCGAGCCAGCGCAGGTCGTGGTGCAGGACGTCGGCCGGGTCGAGCCCGTCGAGCAGCGCGGGGATCGGGTCGTGCCATCCGGCAAACCTGCGGCGCAGCTCGTCGGCCTCGTCGCCGAAGCGTGTCCCCTCGGGAAGCACCGCGGTCAGGTAGCAGTAGACGCGCCCGTCCGCGAGCGGCGTGAGCCCGACGATCGAGCCGCGACCCCACGTCTCGGCCGGCTGCACCGGCACGGGATCGTGCGTGACGAAGCGCCAGGCCGTGACGCCGGTGTAGGTGGGTCCGGGATGCGTGGGGAAGAGCGCGGCGCGGGTCGGGGAGTCGATCCCGTCCGCCGCGACGACGAGGTCCGCCTCCAGCACCTCCGTCGGCGCGATCGTCACCCGAGCACGGGTCTCGCGATCGCCGGGCTCGACGCGGACGACCCGCGCACCGAGCCGCAGCGCGCCGTCAGGCAGGGCGTCGGCGAGCAGCCCGACGAGCTGCGCGCGGTGCAGCAGCACGGGACGCTCGTCGAGCTGCCCCGTGGCCTCGTCGGCCGACGCCTTCACCAGCCACGCGCCGTCCGGCCGCCGCAGCCCGACCTCGCCGCTCAGCGCGGCCATGGCGCGCACGTCGTCCGCGAGCCCGACCGCGTCGAGCGCGCGCACCGCGTTGGGTGCGAGCGCGATCCCCGCCCCGACGGGCTCGAGGCTCTCCGCCCGCTCGAGCACGGTCACCGACCAGCCGCGCCGCGCGAACGCGACCGCCGCGGTCAGCCCGCCGATGCCCGCACCCACGACGACGACGTCACCCATGCGCCCCATGGTGCCAGGCGTGGATACATCCTTTCGTGAATCCACGATCCCGTGTACCGTCACGCGCATGGTCGAGACCGTCACCCTCACCCACACCAGCGCGCTCGCCCGCCTCGGTCACGCCCTGTCCGACGAGACGCGGACGCGCATCCTGCTTGCGCTGCGCGAGGCGCCCGCGTACCCCTCGGACCTCGCCGACGCCCTCGGCGTGTCCCGCCAGGTGATGTCGAACCAGCTGGCCTGCCTGCGCGGGTGCGGACTGGTCGACTCGGTCCCCGACGGTCGTCGCACCTGGTACCGCCTCGCCGACGCCCACCTGGCGCCCGCCCTGGGCGACCTGCTGCAGCTGGTCCTCGCGGTCGATCCCGCCTGCTGCGGTGCGGACTGCACCTGCGCATGAGTGCCATCTCGATCGGGCCGGGTCGCCGCGCCGCGCTGCGGCGCCGCGTCCGGTGGATCGTGGCCGCGACCATCGGCTACAACGTCGTCGAGGCGGTCGTCGCCCTCACGGCCGGGCGCATCGCGTCCTCGTCCGCGTTGGTCGGCTTCGGGCTCGACTCGGTCGTCGAGGTGCTCTCGGCCGTCGCCGTGGCCTGGCAGTTCTCCGCCCCGGATCCGGAGACTCGGGAGCGGACCGCGCTGCGAGCGATCGCGATCTCGTTCTTCGGCCTGGCAGCGTTCGTCGCGTTCGACGCGGTCCGGACCGTGCTGACGGGTGTCGAGGCGGAGCACTCGACGGTCGGCATCGTGCTCGCGGCCGTCAGCCTCGCGGTGATGCCGGCGCTGTCGTGGTGCGAGCGGCGCGCCGGGCTCGAGCTCGGGTCGGCGTCGGCCGTGGCCGACTCGAAGCAGACGTTGATCTGCTCCTGCCAGTCCGCCGTGCTGCTGGCCGGCCTGGTCGCCAACAGCGCTCTCGGCTGGTGGTGGGCGGACCCGCTCGCGGCGCTGCTCATCGCCGCCTTCGCGCTCCGTGAGGGCATCGAGGCGTGGAAGGGCGACTCGTGCTGAGCCGCTGACGGCCACCGGCCCTAGTGTGGCCACATGCTCGAGCGGCTCAGCGAGGCACAGACCGTCGGCCTGGCGTTCGTGATCCTCGCGGCGATGCTCGCCGCGGGCTGGTGGGTCCGCCGCAAGGTCGGATTCCTGCGCGCGCTGTTCATCCCGTCGTCGATCATCACGGGCTTCCTGGTGCTGCTGCTCGGACCGCAGGTGCTCGGCGAGCTCACGGACACACAAGGCCTGTTCCCGGCCGCCGTCCTCGACGTGTGGCGGGTGCTGCCCGGCCTGTTCATCTCCGTGGTGTTCGGCGCGATCATGATCGGCAAGACGTTGCCGTCGGGCAAGGAGCTGTGGGCCGCGGCCGCCCCGCACGCGATCTTCGGCGCGTTCCTGTCGTTCGGGCAGTTCGCGCTCGGCGGGCTCGCGGTGCTGCTGCTGCTCACGCCGGTCTTCGGGCTGCCGCAC
>Ga0182736_1002701_pt1 | contig 12929 bp, 5 predicted proteins | sample eDN5th30CKraftBY_FD_128882 | JGI IMG/M metagenome (GOLD analysis project Ga0182736, IMG submission 128882) | Enriched backyard soil microbial communities from Emeryville, California, USA - eDNA 5th pass 30_C Kraft BY (version 2) (version 2) | ecosystem: Environmental > Terrestrial > Soil >...
CGGCGGCGGGCGGCGGCGTGGCGGCCATCGGCTCGACCGGTTCGCTGACCGCTTCCGCCGTGATCGTCACCGTTTGCGCGGGCGTCGCCACGGCCGACGACGTCGCCGCCACCGCACCCGCGTTCGCATCGGCGAACACGGCGCGATCGACCGGCGTTTCGGCCGCCGGCGCGTGAACCGCAGCCGCGCGCGCCTTGTCGGTCTGCGTCCCGCGCCACCACCAGCTCGCTTCGAGATAATTGCGCGTCGCGGCGAGCAGATCCTTCACGGGCTTGCCCATCAGCCGATATTCCCAGTACGGAAACAGATGACTCGCCGCGATCGCGATCGCGCAGCCGACGACGGTGTCGATCGCGCGCTCGCCGATGATCCGCATGTTGCCCGGCGCGAGCAGATGGAACATCAGCAGCACATACGACGACGTGAACACGACGCTCGCCGCATAGTTGAACAGCAGGAGGCTGTAGCTCATCACCATCGACGCGAACATCACGACGAGCAGGATATGCGGCTCCTTGAAGAACAGGATCAGCGCGATGGTCACCGCGCAGCCGATCGCCGTGCCGATGATCCGCTGCGTGTTGCGCTGCTTGGTGAGCGAGTAGCCGGGCTTCAAAATGATGACGGTCGTCATCACGATCCAGTACGCGTTGGTGAGCGGCAAGAGACGCCCGAGCCAGAAGCCGATACCCACGGCGATCGTCACGCGCAGCGCATGCCGGAAACTCGGCGACGACATCGTGAGGTTCGAGAATATCTGCATGAACGGCACGCGCCGGCTCGATATGAAGCGCGACAGCGCGTGGTCGATCTGCACTTCGGTTTCGGTGACGCTCGGTTCGTCGCGCGTGCGGCGGCGCATCTTGTCGATGAGACGCGTCGCGCTCCACAGACGCCTGAACACGGCGGCCGCCGCCGCGTACGCTTCGGGATTCTTCTCCGGCAGCCCGTGCTTGCGCATCAGTTCCAGTTCGTATTCGATCGCGCGCAGTTCGGCCTTCATGCTGATCTGCCGGCCGGCCGCCTTGTTCTGCAGCACCGCGAGCCCGATTTCCTCGAGATCCGCGCTCGCCTTGCGCATCAGGTCGCGATAGAAGATCAGCACGTCGGAGCCGGCGAACGTCTTTCTCACGAGCGGATAGTCCGTATGCGCGCCGACGAAGAACTCGTGCAGATCGACCACGTTGATGAACAGATTGAAGAGCCGCGCGCGCCGCGCGTTGAGCTTGCCGCTCTTCACCTTCGGCAAGTTGCGCAGCACGATGTCGCGCGCCGCTTCCTGCCGCTCGACGGCCGCAATCTGCTTTTCGATGAGCACGCGATAACACTCGTCGAGATCGGCGTCGCTGTCGTAGAACTCGGCGCGCGCGAGCAGATACTCCGCGCAACTGAAGATGCTTTCGGCCAGCGCCTGCTGCTCGATGCGATAGACGAGCAGCCGTGAGACCAGCGTCGCCCAATACGTGTACCAGAGGCCGCCCAGCAAAATCCACGATGCGTTGATGAGCGCCTGCATCGGCGTGAAATGCTCTTCCAGCGTGACGACCATCATGAAGAGCGTCGCGAAGCTGATCTGCGGCCAGCGATTGCCGTACACGACGATCAGCGACAGCACGAAGGTCAGCGGCACGATGGTCAGCCAGAGCGTGATCGGATTCGCGGTCGCGATGCCCGTTGCGAGCGCCGCAAGAAAGCCGATCACCGTGCACGCGAGCATCTCGTTGTGCTTGTGCCTGAGCGGGCCGGGCATGTCGACGACGCACGCACCGAGCGCGCCGGTCGCGATCGTGAAACCAAGCTCGCGATTGTGAAAGACGGTGAGCATCAGGACGGCGGGCAGCGATACGCCGAGCGCGATGCGCAACCCGCCAAAGAAATACTGGCTGTAAATGAACTTCCTGATTTCGAACGAATAGCGCATCGACTTCCTGTTTTACGCTCGTTGACGTCATGGGGACGAAGCGAGAATCGAGTCTAACCCAACTCACCCGGGCTTCGACCCTCGGCCATTCGGCCAGGTTCTCGGCGGCACGTCCGCTTTGTTATGCTGGCGCATTAGCTGACAAAGCTTTTCAAATCGCGCGCCGGTGAAGCTTTCACAGACCGCATAGCAAGCCGCTTTCCATGCTCGAACTCTTCTATTCGAATCGTCACGAGACGCTCGCCGCAGCGCTCGTCGAAGACCTCGACGCGTTTGCGATGCGCGAGGGCGATCCCTTCGCGCGCGAGTCCGTCATCGTGCCGAGCGCGGCGTTGCGGCGCCGGCTCGAACTCGATATGGCGGAGCGCTTCGGCATCTGCGCGAACGTCGACTTCTGTTATCTCGCGCAATGGCTGTGGGCGCAGATCGGGCGCGTGCTGCCGGTGCCCGCGCATTCGCCGTTTTCGCCGGACCGGCTCGCGTGGCGTTGCTATCGGCTCTTCGAAGATCCATCGTTCGGCGATTCGGCGCGGCTATCGACGTATCTGAACGCCGCCGACGATTCCATGCGCTACGAACTCGCGCGGCGCATCGCGACAGTCTTCGATCACTATCTGACGTATCGGCCCGAGTGGCTCACGCATTGGCAGGCGGGCGGCTCGATTCTCACGGGAAGCAATGCCGAAATCGACGCGCGCGGCCCGCGTCTTTCTGGCGCGAACGACATCCAGCGCGAGGACGAGCGCTGGCAACGAGCGCTCTGGCGCGCACTGCTCGAAGACCTGTCCCGCGATGCGAACGGCGACGAGAAAGACCCGACGCCGCCCGCATACCGCTTCCTCGCCGGTTCCCCCGGCTTCGATCTCGATACGGTGATGCGCGCGCAATGGCCGAGCCGCATCAGCGTGTTCGCCTTGCCGACGATGCCGCCGCTGCACATCGCGCTCTTGCGCGAGCTGTCGCGCTGGATCGACGTGCGCGTCTATGCACAGAATCCTTGCCGCGAGTTCTGGTTCGACATCGTGAGCGAGGCGCGCGTCGAGCAACTCGAATTGAAGGGCGAGGCGGACTATCAGGAAGTCGGCCATCCGCTGCTCGCGGAGTGGGGCCGGCAGACGCAGGCGCAACTGCACATGCTGCACGAATTGACCGAGAGCGCGGCGTCGAGCGAGCGGCAACTGTTCGAGAACAATCCCGCGCCTACGTGGCTCGCGCGTCTGCAAAACGGCATCCTCGCGCTCGATGAAGACAGCGCCGAGCCGCAGCTCGAGGACATCGTCGAGAACGGCATCGAAGTGCATGTTTGTCACAGCCTGTCGCGCCAGCTCGAAGTGCTGCACGACCGCTTGCTCGACTGGTTCGACGATATCGAAGGGCTGGAGCCTTCGGACGTGCTCGTCGCGTTTCCGGATCTCGCGGTCGCCGGGCCGCTCATCGACGGCATCTTCGGCACCGCGCCCGCGGGCGCGAGCAACGAGCGCCGGCGCATTCCGTATCGGATTACCGGCCTGCCGCCGTCGCAGGCGAATCCCGTCGCGCGCGCGCTCATCGACTGGCTCGCGCTCACCGAACGCAGCGTCGGCGCGCCCGAGCTCGTCGAATGGCTGCGCGTGGATGCGATCGCGGCGCGCTACGGCATCGACGCCGCCGCGCTCGAAACGGCGCAGGCGTGGCTCGCGGCGGCAGGCGCGCGGCGCGGCCTGCGTCCCGACGACGTGACGGCGGACGACGTGCCCGCCGCGCGTCACACATTCGCCGATGCGCTCACGCGGCTCTATCTCGGCTATGCGCTGCCGGGCGGCGGCGCGCCGGTCGCGGATTGGCTGCCGATCGAAGGGGCGAACGGGTCGGAGGCCGAATTGCTCGGCCGTCTCACGCGCTTCGTCGACGATATCGACGCGTTCGCCGAACGCATCGCGAGAGCGCGCACCGCGCGCGCCTGGGGCGATCTGCTGCTCGACGCGCTGGAGCGTTTTTTCGATGCGGGCGTCGCGTTCGCCGACGCCGTCGGCGACGTGCGCCGCGCGATCGATTCGCTGATCGCCGCAATGGACGAGGGCGCGGGCGAGACCGAAGTATCGGCCGCCGTGATCCGCACCGCGCTCACCGATACGCTCGACGATCCAGCGCGCGGCGGCGTGCCCTGGGGCGGCGTCACGTTCTCGTCGCTGACGAGCTTGCGCGGGCTGCCGTATCGCGTCGTGTGTCTGCTCGGCATGGACGACGGCATGCTGCCGAGCCTCGCGCGCGCCGACGAGTTCGATCTGATGGCGCGCTTCGGCAAGCTCGGCGACCGTCAGCGCCGCGACGACGAGCGCAATCTGTTTCTCGATCTCACGCTCGCGGCGCGCGACCGGCTGATGATCGCGTACACGGGCCGCAGCATCCGCGACAACGCCGTGCTGCCGCCCGCCGCGCTCATCGACGAACTGCTCGACTACCTCGCGCAGTCCGTCGCGGGCAAGCACGCGGCGCCGGACGAACTCGCGAACGCGCGCGCGCGCTTCGTGTTCGAGCATCCGCTGCAGCCGTATGCGCCCGAGTATTTTCGCGACGATGGCAGGCTCTTCACTTACGAACCCGAGCGCGCCGAACTCGCTCGCGCTTTGGAGTCGGGCAAGTCGCAGCCCGTCGCGCGATTCTTCAGCGCGCCGTTGCCGCCGGAAGACGACGCGCAGACCGTCGCGTTCGACGACTTCGTGCGCTTCTGGCGGCATCCGGCGCGCTCGCTGTTGCGCGACCGCCTGGGTATTGCGCTCGTCGATGCCGAGTCCGAACTCGACGACACCGAGCCGTTCGAGCTCGGCTTCGCGGGCCGCGATGCGCTCGCCGCGCGCGTGCTGCCCGCGCTGCTCGACGCCGTCGACGATGGCGAGCGCGCCGCGCGGGAACTCGCAAGACGCGTCGCGCGCGCGAGTCCCGAAATGCCGGGTGGCGCGACGGGCGGCGTGTGGCAGGCGCGCGAACTGCACGCGCTCGGGCAACTGGCCGAGCGCGTGCGGGCATCGACGTCGGCGGGCGTCGAACGTCTGCCGTTCTCGCTGGACGTGAGGCCACGCTGGCCCGACACCGCGGGCATCGCGCTATTCGGCGCGCACGACGATTCGCTCGTCGACGTCCGTCCGATGGCGCTCGTCGGCACGTTGAACGCGCTGACGCCGCAAGGCCAGGTGATCTATCGCTACGACGCGCCGCGCGCGCGCGATTATCTGTCCGCGTGGCTCGCGCATCTCGCGTACTGCGCGGCGCTGCCCGACGGACCGCGCCGCACGATCTGGCACGGGCGCGGCGCACAATCGGCGGATTTCGAACTGATGCCCGTCGCCGATCCGCTCGCGCATCTCGCCGCGCTCGCGTCGCTCTATCGCGCGGGACGCCGCATGCCGCTGCGCTTCTTTCCGAAGAGCGCGTGGCTCAAGGTGAAGGAGGGCGATTCGAAAGCGCAGGCCGCGTGGGAATCCGAGCGCACGCACGCCGAATCCGACGATCCGGTGTTTCGCATCGCCTTTCGCGGCGCGGACCTCGCACTCGACGACGCCTTCGCCGCGCTCGCGCGCATCGTGTTCGAACCGCTCGTGCAACATCTGCGGAGCGGCGCATGACCAACCTGACTTCATCTCTGGACAACATCGGCGTGCAGGAACTCGACGTCTTCTCTTGCGCGCTCGACGGCGTCAATCAGATCGAGGCTTCCGCCGGCACCGGCAAGACCTGGAACATCTGCGCGCTCTACGTGCGGCTGCTGCTCGAAAAGCGCCTGTCCGTCGAGCAGATTCTCGTCGTCACGTTCACGAAGGCGGCGACCGCCGAGCTGCACGAGCGCATCCGCTCGCGGCTCGCGGGCGTTGCCCATGCGATCGAAAACGGCGATGCGGCGGGCGATCCGTTCATCGAGCAACTGTTCGACACGACGCTCGCCGGCATCGACGCAGACGAAGCCGCGAAGCGCCTGCGCATCGCGGTGTCGACCTTCGATCAGGCCGCGATCCACACGATTCACGCGTTCTGCCAGCGCGCGCTGCAGGAAGCGCCGTTCGCCGCGGCGATGCCGTTCGCGTTCGAAATGGAAGCCGACGACAGCGCGTTGCGCTTCGAGCTCGCCGCCGACTTCTGGCGCGAGCGCGTCGAGCCGGTGGCGGCGCGCGTGCCGTCGTTCGCGTCGTGGCTCGTCGCGAAGGGCGCGGGTCCGGCATCGCTCGATGCGCAGCTCGCGCGGCGTCTGAAGAAGCCGCTCGCGGCGCTGCGTTTCGGTGACTTCGGCGCCGCGCAAACCGCCGACATGCAGGCGCTCTTCGACCAAGCCTGCACGTTGTGGCACGCCGAGCGCGACGGCATCGTGAAGCTGCTCTCCGACGCGAAGGATGCGCTGAAAGCGAACAGCTACAGCACGAAGATCGTCGGCGAGGCCATCGAGGCATGGAGCGCCTACTTCGCGGAAGGCGATTGCCACGCGCCGCCGCCCGAGCGGGCGCTCAAGCTCACGGCGACCGCGCTCGCCAAGGGCACCAAGGTCAAGAACACGCCGCCCGCGCACGCCTTCTTCGATCAGGCCGATGCGCTCGCCGCGTCCGCCGCCGCCGCCGAGGCATCGCAGCGCGCGATGTGGCTCGACATCGTGCGTGAATGGCTCGATCACGCGCCTTCGGAACTCGCCGCGCGCAAGCGCGCGCGCCGCGTCGTGTCGTTCGACGATCTGCTGTCGAACCTGCATCACGCGCTCGTGAAGCACGCGTGGCTCGCCGAGGCGTTGCGCGCGCGTTATCCAGCCGCGCTCATCGACGAATTTCAGGACACGGACCCGCTGCAGTTCGCGATCTTCGATCGCGTATTCGCGCCGCACGGGCCGCTCTTTCTCGTCGGCGACCCGAAGCAGGCGATCTACAGCTTCCGCGCCGCCGACCTGCACACGTATCTCGCCGCGCGCGACGGCGCGAGCGCGCGCTACACGCTCGCGGTCAACCAGCGCTCCACGCCGCCGATCATCGAGGCGTGCAACCGTTTGTTCGAGGCGAATCCGTCGGCGTTCATCCTGGATGGGCTCGACTATCAGCCGGTGCGCGCGGGCACGCGCCAGCGCGGACCGTTCGTCGACAACACGCCTGCCGCCGCGTATTCGGACATCGCGGATTTCTGCGTGTGGATGCTGCCGCACGGCGAATCGGTGCTTGTGAAAGCGAATGCGCAGCGCGATGCCGCAGAGGCCTGCGCCGCCGAGATCGCGCGGCTGTTGCGCGGTGCGCAGCGCGGCGAAGTGACCATCGGGAAAGCGCCGCTGTCGGCGGGCGATATCGCCGTGCTCGTGCGGACGCATCGGCAGGGCAGTCTCGTGAAGCGCGTGCTCGCGGCATGGGGCATCGGCAGCGTGGAGCTCGCGCAGGCGTCCGTGTTCGGCTCGCTCGATGCCGAGCAGATCGAGCGCGTGCTCGCCGCCATCGACACGCCGGGCGATCTGCGCCGCCTGCGCGCCGCGCTCGCCACCGACTGGTTCGGGCTCGACGCCGCCGCGCTCTGGCGGCTCGAACACGCGGACGCCGCCGATCCGCACGGCGAGCCGATCGATTCGACGAGCTGGGTCGAGCGCTTCTCGCGCTATCGCACGATCTGGCACGAGCGCGGCTTTGCGGTGATGTGGCGCACGCTCGCGCGCGAGCTGTCGATCGCGACGCGTCTCGTCGCACGGCCCGACGGCGAGCGCCGGCTCACGAACGTCAATCATCTGGCGGAGCTGCTGCAGGCGCGCTCGGCCGAACAGCCCGGCATCGCGCCGACGCTGCGCTGGCTCGCGGCGCAACGCGAGCAGCAGGGCGGCGGCGAGGAAGCGCAACTGCGTCTCGAATCGGACCGCAATCTCGTGCAGATCGTGACCGTGCACAAGTCGAAAGGGCTTGAGTATGCGGTCGTGTTCTGTCCGTTCCTGAACGACGGCGCGTCGCGCGAGGCGTCGAAATCCGGTTTGCCCGATGCGCGCGAGTATCACGACGACGCGGGCGTGGCGGTGCTGCATTACGGCATGGAAGGCGACGAAGACGATCTCGCGAGTGCGGCCATTGCGCGCGAGCAGGCGGCCGAGAGCGCGCGTCTCGTGTATGTCGCGCTGACGCGCGCGGTGTTCCGCTGCTATGTCGTCGCGGGTTCTTATCTGTCGAGCCGGTCGACGAAGGAGTCGCGCCGAAGCGTCCTCAACTGGCTCGTCGCGGGTGGCGGAAAAGACTTCGATGCGTTCTGCGATGCGCCGCCCGAGGAAGCGGAAATCGTCGCGGCGTGGCATGCGGTTGCGGCGCGGTCGCAGGGCGCGATCGGCGTCGCGCCGCTGCCGGTGATCGACACGCGCGAGCCGCTCGAAGCCGACGCGTCCCACGAACACGACATCGCCGCGCGCACGAACCGGCGCATCCTGCGCGATCGCTGGCGCATGGCGAGCTTCAGTTCGCTGATCGCGGCGGGCGCGCGCGACGAGGCGAATCAGGCGCAGCCGGTGGAAGCGCGTCCGGATCACGACGAACTCGCCGCGCTCGATGACACCGCGCGCACGGACGCCGCTTCAAGTGACGAATCGCCGCTCGATCCCGACGACATTCTCGCGTTTCCGCGCGGCGCGGCGGCGGGCGAATGCCTGCATCGCATGTTCGAGCTGGCGGATTTCACCGATGAGTCGAGCTGGCCGGCCGCCGTCGAGCGCGCGCTGCACGAGCATCCGACGCCCGCGCCGGAAGCGCTCGCGCCGCGTCTGCGTCCGATGATGCTGCGTCTCATCGGCGATACCGTGAGGAGCGAAATCGCGCCCGGCATGCGGCTCGCGACCATCGCGACGACGCGCCGCATGAACGAACTGGAGTTCCTGTTCCCGGCGGATTCGCTCGATTTCAGCGCGTTGCGGCGTCTGCTCGCGGCGCACGGTTTTCCCGACGTCGCGCTGGAGGCGGGCGCGTTGCGCGGATTCATCAAGGGTTTCATCGACATGATCGTCGAGCACGAAGGCCGTTTCTGGATCATCGACTGGAAGTCGAATCATCTGGGCGATGCCGCTTCCGACTACGCCGCCGCGCCGCTCGCCACGGCAATGGCGGAGCACGCGTATCACCTTCAGGCGCTCATTTACGTGGTCGCGCTGCATCGATATTTGCGCGCGCGGCTCGCGGGCTATGCGTACGACACGCATGTCGGCGGCTATCTGTATCTGTTCGTGCGCGGCGTGCGCCCGGACTGGCGCGACGGTGAAGAAGCGTGCGGCGTGCATCGCGGACGGCCGTCGCTGGAACTGGTCGAGGCGCTCGATCGTTTGATGTCGGGAGGCGCGGCATGAGCACGCTCGATGCAATGCAGGCGACGCGCCCCGTGCCCGCGCCCGCCGATGAAAGCGCGGCGCTCGCCGAAGGTTTCGCGCGGCGCATGAGCGCGCTCGCGGCGTGCCTGAACGCAGACGAACGCAGCGTGCTGTGGGCCGAACGCGCCGCGCTCGCGATGAGCCGCGCAACCGCGCAAGGCCACGTGTGCCTGCCGCTCGCCGCGCTCGCGCGCCGTCACGACGCGCGTTTCGACGAGGCGCGCGACGCGCTGCTTGCAAGCGGTGTCGCGTGCCTCGTGCGCGGCGGCGCGCGCGCGGACGCGGCCGACCTGCTGCCGCTCGTCATCGACGAGGACGGGCGGCTTTATCTCGCGCGCTACTTCGACTACGAGCGCAGGCTCGCGTGCTCGCTCGTCGAACGTTCGCGCGATACGCGCATGACCGCTTCGCGAGAGGACATCGCGCGACAGGCCGAACGCATCGCGCGCTATTTCGGCCCGCGCGCGGATGACGACATCGACTGGCAGCGGGTCGCGGCGTTCGTCGCGCTGGCGGGACGGCTGACGATCGTGAGCGGCGGGCCGGGCACCGGCAAGACGACGACCGTCGTCGGCGTGCTCGCGTGTCTGCTCGACGCCGATCCGGACTTGCGGATCGCGCTCGCCGCGCCGACCGGCAAGGCGGCGCAGCGCATGCAGGAGGCGCTCATCGAACGCGCGGACAAGCTGCCGCCCGAACTCGCCGAACGCCTGCCGCGCACGTCGTTCACGTTGCAGCGATTGCTCGGCGTGCAGTCGGACGGGCGCTTCCGGCATCATCGCGACAATCCGTTGCCGTATGACGTGATCGTCGTCGACGAAGCCTCGATGATCGACGTCGCGCTCGCCGCCCATCTGCTCGAAGCCGTCGCGCCGGCGAGCCGTCTCGTGATGCTCGGCGACAAGGATCAACTGTCGGCGGTGGAAGCGGGCGCGGTGTTCGCGGAACTGAGCGCGGAGCCGTCGTTCAGCCATGCGGGCGTGGCGCGCATCGCGGCGGCGCTTTCGGTCGATGCGAAGCGCCTCGAAGCCGCATTGCCGAACGCCGCGCCCATCGACGATTCCGAGGGCTACGGCGATCTCTTCGACGCGAAGGCCGAGCCCGCGCTCACCGATTGCGTCGTGTGGCTGCAGAAGAACTATCGCTTCGGGCTCGATTCGGACATCGGGCGTCTGTCGATCGCAATCCGCAATGGCGACGAACGGGCCGCGCTCGATGCGCTCGATCCATCGGGCGAGCGCGCGGCCGTGCTCTTCGACGATGGCGACGCGACGCTGTCCGAGCGCACCCTCGCGCGTCTCGCGAAAGGCTTCGCGCCGTACGCGGACGCGCTCTCGGCCGTGCTCGACGGCGAGCAAGCGGATCACGCCCGACTCTTCGATGCGCTGAATCGCTTCCGCGTGCTGTGCGCGACGCGCAAGGGGCCGCGCGGCGTCGACGAAGTGAACGCGCGCATCGCGGCGAAAGTGCGCGAGCAAGCGGGCATTGCGCTTGCACTCGGTGCACAGTGGTTCGCCGGACGGCCGGTGATCGTCACGCGCAACGACTATGCGCTCGGGCTTTTCAACGGCGATATCGGCATCGCGCTGCCGGGCGCCGACGGCCTGTTGCGCGTCGCGTTCCGCCTGGCCGATGGCGCGCTGCGCTACGTGTCGCCCGCTGCGCTGCCGCCGCACGACACCGCGTTCGCGCTCACCGTGCACAAGTCGCAAGGCTCGGAGTTCGAGCACGCGGCGCTCGTGTTGCCCGGCGCGTTCGTGCGCGTGTTGTCGCGCGAGCTGGTGTACACGGCGATCACGCGGGCGAAGCGCAGAGTCGAAGTGATCGGCTCGGCGGCGATCTTCGCGCAAGCCGTCCGGGAGCCGACGCGCCGCGACTCCGGGCTGGCCGCGAGAATGCGGCGCCTATCCAGGGAATTCGACCGATGACCATCACCGACAGCCTCGCCGTCCCGCCCGACGAAATCGAGCTGACGGCCGTGCGCGCGCAAGGCGCGGGCGGTCAGAACGTCAACAAGGTGTCGAGCGCGATCCATCTGCGCTTCGACATCCGCGGGTCTTCGTTGCCGGAGCACATCAAGGCGCGTCTGCTCGCGCTTTCCGACAGCCGCGTCACGCGCGAGGGCGTGATCGTCATCAAGGCGCAGGAGCATCGCACGCAGGACATGAATCGCGCGGCGGCGCTCGCGCGTCTCGACGAACTCATCCGCAGCGTGTCGGTCACGCGCCGCAAGCGAATCGCGACGAAGCCGACGCGCGCATCGCAGTTGCGGCGCGTCGAAGGCAAGGTGAAACGCGGCGCGATCAAGGCGGGACGCAGGCCGGTGCGTGGCGAATGACTCAGCTTTGCCACTTCGGCGGCATGTCGACGCGCGGCCCGAAGAACCACGACTTGAGCACGTCGCGTCCGATCACGCGGCCCAGTTCGGCGAACGCACAGTAGTTGCCGATCATCAGCACGAGAAGGATCTGGACGGCCCAGAACTGCGGCCAGTTGATATGCGCGATGAGCGCCTGATTCGCGGCAGCAAGGCCGTGGGTCTCCTTCCAGAAGTCCAGCAGCCGCTCGAGATAGTGCAGGATGCCAGCGATGGCCGTGTAGATCAGCGTTTTCCAGGCGGCGTTCCAGACCAGCGGACGGTCCGGATAGCGGTTGATGAACGGCAGCATGTTGGCGATCAGCACGGACTTGCCGAGAATCAGCGAAGCGACGAGCACCGACATCGACGAGGTCAGCGAAATGCCGGTGCCCATTACCATCAACGCGCGCACGATGGCGACGGCATGCAGGAGGATGAAAAAGAAAACGGTCGGCGGGACCATTTTCATCATTTCATGTTTGAGCTTGGCGAACAGATCGTGCATGACGGCTCCCGGCAAAAGCGCGAAGGATGACGCGGCGCCGCACGGCGTGCAACGGCATCCAAACAATTTCACCCTTGCGGACGATGCCGCCCGCACACCGCCGCTTTTCCCGAAAGCAGTATAGTCAGCGCGCGAATTTTCGCCGTCCGACGAACGGCACGCGTTTCACGACGCCCGTCGCGAGCGCGGTGCCCGCGAGCACGATCGCGCAGCCCGCCATCATGACGAGCGAGACGTGCTCGCCGAGAAAGAGCGCGCCCCACAGAATGCCGAACAGCGGAATCACGAACGTGACGGTCATCGCGCGCGCCGGGCCCGCGACCGCGACCAGATGGAAGTAGATGAAATACGCGATCCCCGTGCAGCCGATGCCGAGCGCGAGCACCGCGTCCCATGCGTGCGCGGAAACCGGCGCGGCGGGCCACGTAAAGAGCGCGATCGGTGCGAGCGTGAGCGTTGCGCCGATCATGCTGCCGGCCGCGTTGGTCATCGCGTCGACGTCCATCAGATACTTTTTCGCGAAGTTGCCCGCGACGCCGTAAAGCGCCGACGCCGCCAGCGCCGCCGCCGCCGCGAGCATGCCTTGCACCGGCAGCGCGGCGGCTTGCCCGGCGTGCTCCGGCGCGATCTGGTTCCACACCAGCACGAGCACGCCCGCGAAGCCGATCGCCATGCCGGTCGTGCGCGCGGTCGTCAGGCGATCCTTGAGCCACAGGAAAGCGACGAGCGCGCCGAACAGCGGCGTCGTCGCGTTGATGACGGACGTGGCCCCGGCCGAAAGCGTCAATTCGGCATACGCGAAGAGACAAAACGGCGCGGC
>Ga0182736_1002702_pt1 | contig 12915 bp, 7 predicted proteins | sample eDN5th30CKraftBY_FD_128882 | JGI IMG/M metagenome (GOLD analysis project Ga0182736, IMG submission 128882) | Enriched backyard soil microbial communities from Emeryville, California, USA - eDNA 5th pass 30_C Kraft BY (version 2) (version 2) | ecosystem: Environmental > Terrestrial > Soil >...
CGCGCTGCCGAACGCGCGGATCATGATCCACCAGCCCCTCGGCGGCTTCCAGGGTCAGGCGACGGACATCGAGATCCACGCCAAGGAGATCCTGCGGATGAAGCATAGGCTGAACGAGATCCTGGTCCACCACACCGGCCAGCCCATCGAGCGGATCGAGCGGGACACCGACCGCGACTACTTCATGGGGGCGATCGAGGCCAAGGAGTACGGGCTGATCGACGACGTCTTCGTCCACCAGCGCAAGGCGCCTCCCGCCGGCAAGTAGGTCCCCGTCGCCGGGAGCGTGGCCCACTTAGAATGGACTGCCCCACCCCCGGTTGTTAACCTTCGACGAAGAATGCCGGGGATCTCCCCCGGCGCGTCGGGAGAGTGGTCTTGGACAGGCGGGAAAACCACACCCTCTGCTGCTCCTTCTGCGGCAAGTCCCAGAAGGAGGTGAAGAAGCTCATCGCGGGCCCGACGGTCTACATCTGCGACGAGTGCATCGGCCTCTGCAACGACATCATCGCGGAGGAGATCGAGCACGAGGAGCGGAAGGACAAGAAGATCCGCATCCCGCGGCCCAGCGAGATCAAGGCTGTCCTCGACGAGTACGTCATCGGCCAGGACCGCGCGAAGAAGATCCTCTCGGTCGCGGTCCACAATCACTACAAGCGCATCGAGCAGAAGTCGGCCGGCACGCCGGAGGACGTCGAGCTCCAGAAGTCGAACATCCTCCTCCTCGGCCCCACGGGCTCCGGGAAGACGCTCCTCGCGCAGACCCTCGCGCGGCTGCTGAACGTCCCATTCACCATCGCCGACGCCACCACCCTGACCGAGGCGGGCTACGTCGGCGAGGACGTCGAGAACATCATCGTCAACCTCCTGCAGGCCGCCGACCACGACATCGAGCGGGCGCAGAAGGGCATCGTCTACATCGACGAGATCGACAAGATCGCGCGCAAGAGCGAGAACCCGTCGATCACACGCGACGTGTCGGGCGAGGGCGTGCAGCAGGCGCTGCTCAAGTTGATCGAGGGCAGCGTCGCCAACGTGCCGCCCAAGGGTGGGCGCAAGCACCCCCAGCAGGAGTTCCTGCAGATCGACACCTCGAACATCCTCTTCATCTGCGGCGGCGCGTTCCACGGCCTCGACCAGATCATCGAGCGCCGCATCGGCGGCAAGCAGATGGGCTTCGGGGCGGAGATCAAGTCCAAGCAGGAGAAGAACCAGACCGAGCTCTTCCGCGAGTGCGAGCCGGAGGACCTGCTGAAGTTCGGCCTGATCCCCGAGTTCATCGGCCGCCTGCCCGTCGTGGCGACCCTCGAGGAGCTGGACGAGAAGGCGCTCGTGCAGATCCTCACCGAGCCCAAGAACGCGCTGGTGAAGCAGTACCGCAAGCTCCTGGAGATGGACGGCGTCAACCTGGAGTTCGCGCCCGGCGCGCTGGCGGCCATCGCCCGGGAGGCCCTGCGCAACAAGGCCGGGGCCCGCGGCCTGCGCTCGGTCGTGGAGAGCGCGATGCTCGACGTGATGTACGAGATCCCGTCGAAGAAGACCGCGCGCGAGGTGGTGATCAGCGAGGAGACGATCACCAAGAAAGAGAAGCCCCTCGTCATCTACGAGCAGAAGGCGGAGTCCGCCTGACGGACCCCCTTGCCTCGGACGCGCGGCGGGACTCCACCACGAACCTGCGTGCAGGCGGGCGGCCGATCGGCCGCCCGTCGTCGTTTACGAAGCGACCGCGGCTCGGGAAGGTCGGCGGCGAGGGAGCGTGTTTCCCTCTGGCGCCGGCGCGACCTGCGTCGACGAAACCAAGACATCCCGGTCACGGGATGGCAGATTGATGGGGCGGACTTCGCCCGTCTCATCCGAACCCAGAGGTTCCAAGGCACATGTTCTTCGGCAAAGACGACAAGAAGGGCGGGAGCGAGAGAACGCGGCTGGTGCCGCTGCTCCCTCTGCGGGACATCATCGTCTTCCCCCACATGGTCGTTCCCCTGTTCGTGGGCCGCGAGAAGTCCATCGCGGCGCTCGAGGAGGCGATGGCGCACGACAAGGAGCTCCTCCTCGCCGCGCAGAAGAAGGCCAAGACCAACGAGCCCGTGGCGGAGGACATCTTCGACGTGGGCACCCTCGGCACGATCGTGCAGCTCCTCCGGCTGCCCGACGGCACGGTGAAGGTGCTCGTGGAGGGCAAGCGTCGGGCGAGGATTCGCCGGTTCGTGTCCTCGGACGCCTTCTTCCAGGTCGAGGCGGAGGAGATCGAGGAGGAGCTCGATCGGACGGTCGAGCTCGAGGCGCTCGTGCGCAGCGTCCACTCCACGTTCGAGTCCTACGTGAAGCTGAACAAGCGCATCCCGCCCGAGATGCTGACCTCGGTGGCGTCCATCGACGACCCGAGCCGCCTGTCGGACACGATCGTCGCCCACCTCAGCCTCAAGCTGAACGACAAGCAGCAGCTCCTCGAGACGCCCTCGCCGGCGCGCCGGCTGGAGAAGCTCTACGAGCTGATGCAGGGCGAGATCGAGATCCTCCAGGTCGAGAAGAAGATCCGGACCCGCGTCAAGAAGCAGATGGAGAAGACGCAGAAGGAGTACTACCTGAATGAGCAGATGCAGGCCATTCAGAAGGAGCTCGGCGAGAGGGACGAGTTCAAGAGCGAGGTCCAGGAACTAGAGGAGAAGGTCAAGAACAAGAAGATGTCCAAAGAGGCGACCATCCGGGTCAAGCGCGAGATCAAGAAGCTCAAGATGATGAGCCCGATGAGCGCCGAGGCCACGGTGGTCCGCAACTACGTGGACTGGATCCTCTCCCTGCCGTGGAGCGACGTCACCAAGGACAAGCTCGACGTCGGCGAGGCCAAGCGCGTCCTCGACGAGGATCACTACGGCCTGAAGAAGCCCAAGGAGCGCATCCTCGAGTACCTCGCGGTGCAGTCGCTGGTCGGCAAGATCCGAGGCCCCGTGCTCTGCCTCGTCGGGCCTCCCGGCGTCGGCAAGACGTCGCTCGCCAAGTCCATCGCGCGGTCCACGGGCCGCAAGTTCGTGCGCCTGTCCCTGGGGGGCGTCCGCGACGAGGCGGAGATCCGCGGCCACCGGCGCACCTACATCGGCGCGATGCCCGGCAAGCTGATCCAGTCGCTGAAGAAGGCGGACTCGGGCAACCCGGTGTTCCTGCTGGACGAGATCGACAAGATGTCGACCGACTTCCGCGGCGATCCGTCGGCGGCGCTCCTCGAGGTCCTCGACCCCGAGCAGAACTCCACCTTCAACGACCACTACCTCGATCTCGACTACGACCTGTCGAAGGTCATGTTCATCTGCACGGCCAACACCCTCTACGGGATCCCCGGCCCGCTGATGGACCGCATGGAGATCATCCGCCTCGCGGGCTACACGGACCGCGAGAAGCTCTCCATCGCCGAGCGCTACCTGGTGCCGAAGGCCAAGGAGCAGAACGGCCTGGCCGAGGTCGACGTCAAGTTCACCTCCAAGGCCCTGCTCATGGTGATCCACCGGTACACGCGGGAGGCCGGCGTCCGGAAGCTCGAGCAGGAGGTCAACGCCATCTGCCGAAAGATCGCGCGCAAGGTGCTGAAGAAGGGCAAGGACGCCAAGTTCCTCGTCACGTCGAAGAACGTGCCGAAGTACCTCGGGCAGCCCCGCTTCAAGTACGGCACCGCCGAGTCGCACGATCAGGTGGGCCTGGTCACCGGCCTCGCATGGACCGAGGTTGGCGGCGAGATGCTGATCACCGAGGTGACCAGCATGCCGGGCAAGGGCAAGCTGATCATCACGGGCAAGCTCGGCGAGGTGATGCAGGAGTCGGCGCAGGCCGCGATGAGCTACGTGCGGTCCCGCGCGCCGATCTTCGGCATCGATCGGAAGTTCTTCGAGTCCACCGACCTGCACATCCACGTGCCGGAGGGTGCGATCTCCAAGGACGGCCCCTCCGCCGGCATCACCATGGCCACGGCGCTGATCTCGGCGTGCACCAAGGTGCCGGTGCGCCGCGACATCGCCATGACCGGCGAGATCACGCTGCGCGGCCGGGTGCTCCCGATCGGCGGGCTCAAGGAGAAGGCGATGGCCGCCTACCGCGGCGGCATCAAGAAGATCCTGATCCCCGCCGAGAACGAGAAGGACGTGAAGGACATCCCGAAGGTCGTCCGCGACCACCTCGAGATCGTCCCCGTCGAGCACATGGACCAGGTGCTGCGCCACGCCCTCGCCCTCGAGAACCCGGACGACTTCTTCCGTCCGCTGCCCAAGGAAGAGGGCGGCGCGATGGTGCCGGCCGAGCAGGAGCCCGCGAGCGAGGCGCCTGCAGGCGCGTGAGGATTTTCGGGGCGGTCCGCGATTTTCTTCGTTGACCGCCCCACGGTCCTCGGGTAGAAAGCCGGCACTTTCGTCGGGCGCATAGCTCAGCTGGTCAGAGCATCGTCTTTACACGGCGAGGGTCGCAGGTTCGAAGCCTGCTGCGCCCACCAGACGCACGATGTGGGGTGTTAGTTAAGTCGGTTATAACGCCGGCCTGTCACGCCGGAGGCCACGGGTTCGAGTCCCGTACACCCCGCCACACGGCCCCGCAAGTCCTCGGACTTGCGGGGTTTTTTTATGCCTGCGCGGCGTGCGAGCGGGCGCTCCCGCAGATCGGCTATGCTTGGACGTTCATCGACAAGGGGACGTCATGCACATTCGGTATCTGCCTCTCGCGCTCACGGGACTTCTCTTCCTCGCGGCTTGCGGTCCGAAGTCCGAAGACGACACGCAGCTCCAGGCTTGCACCGATCGCGAGTCACAGGAATGCCAGGACTGCATCCTGCGCGCGAAGCTCGACGTCTGCGAGGCGAGCAGCATCGCAATGATCAACGTGTGCGCCGGGTGCGAGGCGACGGATGCCGGCTGCAACGGCGGACTCTGCGCCGACAAGACGCGCAGCTACGAGCAGTGCTGGACCGCTGCGGCCAACGCGCGCTGCGGGGCCAACGTGACGCCGGGAACGGGCGGTACCGGCGGCACGGGCGGCACGGGCGGCATCGCGGGAACCGGAGGGACCGGCGGTGACGGCGGCACGGCGGGCACCGGTGGCGGCGGCGGCGACGGCGGTACCGCAGGCGTCGGCGGGATCGGCGGCGATGGCGGCACCGCGGGGACGGGCGGAACCGGTGGCGATGGAGGCGTCGGCGGAGACGGCGGCACCGCTGGCGCGGGTGGCGACGGCGGCACGGGCGGATCGACGGGTGGAACCGGCGGCGCCGGCGGCACGGGTCCTTCCACCTGCGCGGGTGAGGTCTGCTCCGACGGCGAGACCTGCAACATCACGAAGAACCCGCCGCGCTGCGAGTGCACCCCTGCCAACGGGACGACCGGGCAGGTCGACTCCTGCGCGGCGTCGGGTCTGACGTGCTCGGCCAACAGGCGCTGCATGCCCACCCCTCCTCCGCCGAAGGAGCTGACGTACTGCGACAACGGGTTCGGTTGGGAGGACGGCCTCAGCCCCGATGGCACCCTGTATTGCCTGGCGCTGACCAGCGGCAGGTACGTGTGGGTGCGGCTCTGCATCGACTCCGACGACCAGTGCACGAAGCCCGACACCGTCTGCTTGAAGACGCAGTCGGGCGGGGGCCTGCCCATCTGCTGGTTCAACCTCTGCGACGAAGACAACACCGACGCCGGGGGGAATCCGCTCAACGGAACGGCGTACGGGCCCTGCGACATCGACTCCGGGATCCTGGGAGCCACCGGCGCTGGGACGTGCATGCCCCAGGACGACGGCACCGGCGCGCTCCTCTTCTCGTGCGAGGCGCCGGGCACCGCGCAGGTCGGCGGCGACTGCCGCTTCGACGCGCTCCGTGGCGATCCGACCCGCTGCCCGCAGGGTTCGGTCTGCCTCACGTATTCGCTGCGCCAGAACGCCTGCACGACCGACGCCGATTGTGACTCCGCGCAGTTCTGCGACGCGGGCAGCTGCGCGCTCCGGTCGTGCACCGTCGATGCGGACTGCGGCGCGGATCGCTACTGCTACGACGGGTTCATCTGCCAGCCGTTCGGATCGTGCAAGGAGACGTGCAACTGGGGCTGGGGCGACACCTTCTCCGAGTTCGCCTCCTGCCCCTCGCTGAGCGACGGGTGCTTCAGCCTCATGCTCGGCTTCGAGGGCGAGACGATCCCCGGCTACTGCGACGGTCCCATCTGCGACCTCATGACGGGCGGCTGCCCCCCGGGGCAGTCCTGCCAGATCGCCGGCGGCATCCGCGAGCCCTTGCTCGGCGGCATGTGCGAGGCCGCTCCTCCGAACGCCACCGGCGCGCGCGGCGACGCCTGCGGCAACGGCGTGGAGTGCGGCCAGGGCCTCCTCTGCATGGGGAGCAGCGCGGCCGGCTTCAGCTGCCTCTCGATGTGCGAGTGCCTCGACGGCTGGGATGCCACCGGGCTCTGCCTCGGTGCTGCTTCCCAGTGCGGGACGACCGAGGTCTGCGCGAACATGGGCTACAACGCCGGTCTCGGCATCTGCCTCCCGCTCTGACGCTCGGCACCGGGGCCTCGCGAGAGGCCCCGCGCCGCCAGCGCGATCGTCCACCTGAGCGCGCCCTGGGCGACCGCTCCGCCCAGGGCCAGGAGCGCCACGTCCGGCGGGACCCGTCCGCTCACGACGGACGCGCCGAGGAGCAAGGCGCCGCCGATCTCCCACGCCGGCGCCGCCCAGGCGAAGCACGCCAACCACGGCAGGGAGATCCAGCCGAGGGCGCCATACCGCCGCCGCAGCAGGGCGTCGCGGTGCCGCACCAAGGCGTGGCGCAGCCCGCGGCGGGCTCTCGCCAAGGACGCGATCCGTGCGAGGGCGGTCGCCGGCAACGGCGTGCGCCCGAGGGGCTCCATCGCCACGAGCGTGCGGAAGGGGAGGCCCTCCGCCCGAAGCCGCTTGCTCATCCGGAGAAGGGCATCGAGGTGCGGATCCGGCGCCGCATCGTCGTACCCGCCGGCGCGCAGCAGGCTCTCCCGGTGGAGCAGGTGAAATGGCGCGCCGTCGCCGAGCCGTGCCCGGAAGGCGGCGCGCGCGATGCCACCCGCGAAGAAGGCCCGGGCGTAGGCGGCGGACTGCAGGCGATCGAGGACGCCGTCCTCGCGCGAGGGCAGGGCGCCGCCCGCTACCGCGACGACGTGCTCGCGTTCGGTGAACATCGTCGCCGCGCGCAGGAGGGCCTTGGGCTCGATCGTCGCACCCGGCAACACCACGCAGACGAGCGGCGAGCGGGCGAGAGCGAGGGCGGTGGAGAGCGTCCTGCCCTCCGGCGCGATCGCGACGACGATCCGCTCGTGGAGGCGAGAGCGGAGGAGCCTCGCGTCCGGAGCCCTCGTTGCGGCGGGGGAGGGCGCGTCCTCGAGCGCCCACTCGGCGGCGAGGGCAGCGCGAACGCCGTCGTCCCGCTCGCGGACAGCGACGACGATCTCGACGTCGACCGAACCGATGGAGGAGAGGCTCCGGATCGTCTCCAGGAGCGCGGACGGGTCCGCGCCGGCGGCCGGTACGAGGAGGGACACCGGGCGGTGCGCGTCGAGGGAGACTGCATCGAAGGCCGTCGACGCGTGCGACTCGTTCCAAGCGATTCGGAGACTCGCCAGCCCGGCGCCCAGGTGGACGATCCGCGAAGCCGCGAGCCACACCCCGCAGGCGACGAGCGCGGGCGTCACGAGGCGGCGCTCCGCGGCGCCGGTGCGTGGTGCCGGGCCATGTCCCTCGCGAAGGGATCCGGGTGGCGCTCCGACGCGTGCGCGAGGCTCGCCTCGCCGTCGGGTCCCAGGCTCCGCAGGGACTCGGCGGCGGCGAGCCTCACCCACCACGAGGGATCGCCGAGGCGCCCCCACAGCACCTCGATCGCGGTGCTCGCCGGGAGCATGCACGCAGCCCGCGTGGCGTGGACCCGGACGAAGGCGTGTTCGTCCCGCATGCTGCCGCGGACCAGGTCGACGCCGGCGGGAGGGAGCGCGCCGATCGCCCGCAGGGCCCGCCACGCTGCGGCGCGGACCTCGGCGTCCGGATGTGAGGCCAGATGCAGCACGGAGTGAACGAGGGCGATCGAGCGGCAGCGCCCGGCCGCTTGGAGCGCGCCGCGGAGGACCGTGGGGGACCGCCTGCCGAGGAGGGTGGGGAGGATCGCCGGCGCCGCGTCGCCCAGGAGCTGCAGCGCGTCCCCGACAACGTCCGGAGAGAGCCTGCAGCGCTCGAGGGCCGCGGAGAGCCGCTCGGCCCCGTCGCGCAGGCGGTGGGGCGCGAGGCCCGGGAGGATGCGCGCGGCCGCCCGGACTGCCGCCCGCCGCACGACGACGGGCTGTCGCGCGTCGACGTGGGAGAGGGCGATCTCCAGCGCGTCGGCGCCGCGGAGCGCCTCCAGCTCCCGGGCCCGGTCGGGACCGGCACCCGCGCGAGCGAGGGTGAGCACGCCGACGCTCGCAGCCGTGGCGCCGGCGGCGGCGAGGTGCGCGAAGAGGAGCCAGCGCGCGGCGGCGGCGTCCACGAGACCGAGCGCGAGACAGGCGACGGCGCCGATCGCGCCGAGCAGCAGGGCCGCCACCGTCGTAGCGCCGGCGACCACGAGAGTGGGTGCGATGGCGGACGCGGCTCGCGCGAACAATCGATCCCCCTGGCACTCGATCGGTGCCGATTCATATCACCCGCACGGGCGTGCGGACTCGATGCGCCTGTGGGTTTCCTCCTCACGCTCCCTTGAACCGAAGGGGCGGAAGGTGCGAAGGTGCGCCCGACTCCCGGCGGGCGGCGGTTCCGCCGCCGGGGATCGACCCTCTCCCCTGTCGAAGGATGTACCCATGAACCTCGTGAAATCGATGTTCCTCGCCATCGCCGCGGCCGCGCTCCTCTCGGCTTGCAACGCCGGCACCGGCGACGAAGGAACCGGCGGGAGCGGCGGATCGACCGGCCCCGCCTGCAAGGACCCGACCTCCAAGGCGTGCGACGACTGCCTGCTGAAGGCGAAGGTCCAGACCTGCAGCGACGCGTACCAGGCGCGGATCGTCGCCTGCCAGGGCTGCGACACCCAGGAGCCCACCTGCGACGCCGCCGCCTGCGCGGCGAAGGTCACGGTTCACGAGCAGTGCTTCGCGACGGCGGCCAAGCTGAGCTGCGGCGCCACCGTCGAGACGGGCACGGGCGGCACCGGCGGGACCGCCGGCGCCGGAGGATCCGGCGGCGACGGCGGCTCGGGCGGCAGCGGCGGCACGGGCGGCGACGGCGGCACGGCCGGCACCGGCGGCTCGGGTGGAACCGGCGGAACGGGCGGCACCGGCGGCACCGGCGGCACCGGGGGCCAGGAAGGCCCCTGCACCGGCCTCGTCTGCGGCGAGGGCGAGGTCTGCGTCGTGCAGAACGACGAACCGGTCTGCACCTGCACCACCAACCCCGACTCCTGCCTGCCCTACGGAACCCAGTGCGTGGGAGGAGCCTGCGTGGATCGGCCGGCGAAGACGCGGGAGTGGTCGGCCTGCGACGTGCCCGGTGGCGAGAGCGACGACGGCCAGTTCATCTGCCTGTTCACGAGCGACGCGGGGCCGTCGGTGTGGTTCCGTCGTTGCGACGTCTCCGCCGATTGCCGCGGGGACGGGACCTACTGCAACACGGCGGCGGTGGACGTCTTCGGCACGGGCCTCTGCTCGAACAACCTCTGCGGCATCTCTGCGATGAGCGGAACCCAGTCGGTGAATGGCACGAGCTGGGGCGTCTGCGATCCGGACACGCAGTTCCCCGCAAACCCCACTTCGACGACGCCAAAGGGCTCGTGCATCGTGAGCTACGATCCCGAAGGGACCCTCGCGTTCGAGTGCGTCTCCGGCGGGTCGCGGCCCATCGGCGCGTCCTGCTCCTGGAACGCGGCGCGCGGCTCTTCGCAGGACTGCGCCCGCGGGTCGATCTGCATCGTGAACCTCGACGAGGCGCTCGACTGCACCTCCAACGCCGATTGCACCGCGACCCAGGTGTGCAAGTCGGGCTTCTGCACGAACAAGGGTTGCACCGCCGACGCGCAGTGCGGCCCGAACGCCTTCTGCGACGACGCCTCCGGCCTCTGCTACCCGAACGGGACCTGCGGCGCGATCTGCAACGCGGGCTCCGCCACCGACGGGGGATCCTTCCGCGACTGCGCCAACCCCGGCGACGTGTGCCGCGGCGTGATCGGCACCGGCCTCGGCAACCACGTCACGGGCTACTGCGCGAAGCAGACCGGCGCGTGCGATCTGCTGGGCGGTCCCGGCCAGTGCCCGTCCGTCGGCGGCCGGGCGGGGATGTGCCGCTTCGGTTGGGCGAAGGGCCACTCGTTCCTGGGCGAGTGCGGCCCGGCGCCCACCACGACGCTGAAGAAGGGCGACAACTGCACCGGCAGCAAGGTCGAGTGCGAGGAAGGGTCGATCTGCGTGGGCACCGAGGACGACGGCTACTTCTGCCGCCCGTTCTGCGATTGCTCGAACGCCCAGTGGAGCGATCAGGGGCTCTGCACGGCGCCCACCTCCTGCACGGGCGGCACGACCTGCACGTGGTTCGGCGGCGGCGCCGACATGGGCGCCTGCCTGCCGTAGCGGATCCAGGGGCTCCGGGTGACCGGGGCCCCGATGGCGCGTGAAGCGATCGCCCCCGCAGCATGGGAGCGATCGCTTTTTTTCTAGATTGATCGCGCCGCGGCCACCAGCCGCCGCACGGCCTCGTCCAGCTCGCCGTCCTCGAGGTACGGCGCGGGGCCGAGGCGGACGATGTCGCCCCGGGCGTCGACGAAGACGCCCGAGGCGCGCGCCGCCTCGACCAGCCGCTGCGGGGAGGCGAAGCGGACGGCGACGAAGCCGCCGCGCCTGGCGTCGTCCTTCGACGACACGGTGACGAGCCCCGCGTTCCGCGCGCCCTCGGCGTCGAGCCGATCCATGAGCCGCCGCGTCTGCCGCAGCGAAATCGCCCGGAGGCGGTCCACGTCGAGGCCGTGGGCGTCGAAGTGATCGAGCACCGCCGACGCGCGGTAGAACGGCGTCGCATCGAAGGTGGAGCCCTTGAACCGGCCCGCGCCGCTCCCGAAGCCGACCGGCCTCGCGCCGAGGCCCCGCGGCTGGGCGAGATCCGCGAAGTCGGCGAACCACCCCGTCTGCAGCGGCGTTCGCGTGGAGCCCGGCGGCACGCGCAGGAAGCAGCACGCCTCGCCGAACTGAGCGTACTTGTAGCCGCCGGCCACCACCCAGACCTCGCCCGGCAGGTCAGCCAGGGGCAGCGGGACCACGTTGAACGCGTGGTATGCGTCGACGAGGAGCGCCGCGCCCACCTCGTGAGCGCGGGCGGCGATCGCCTCGAGATCCCGCATCACCCAGCCGTCCTCGAAGAGCACGGCGCTCAGCGCGACGAGCGACGTCCCCGGCGCGATCGCGTCCACGATCCGCGCCTCGAGGCCCTCCCGCCTCGCCGCGTCGACCCAGTCGACGTTCACCCCTGCCTCCTGCAGGCGGCGGAGCTGGCGGTCCAGCGAGTGGAACTCGCCGGTGGTCGTGACGATCCGCGTGCGCGCGTCGAAGGGCCAGCACGAGAGCAGGCGGAACGCGAGCTCGTGCGTGTTCTGGCCGAACGCGAGGTCGCCGGCGCCGCCCGCGCCGAAGCCGAGCCGGGTCGAGACGCCGCGCGCCACCTTCGCCATCACCGCGTCGACGGCCTTGCCCCACTTGTCGTCGACGAACGCCGCCGCGTCGTCGAAGGCGCGCGTCTGCGCGTCCCGCGCCACGTCGGGCCAGGCCTGGTGCGAGTGACCGGTGAGCAGGATGCGGTCCTCGCGGAGGAACGCGCGGTAGGCGTCGCGAAAGCCGGCGGGCGCGCGGGATGGATCGGTTCCGTGGGGCGCGAGCATGCGCCGACCCTATCGCAGGAAGGGGTTTGAGGCCGCACGTATTTCGGCTATAGGGACGCAGGCCCTAGCCCCCTGGAGGCAAAGAATCGCCATGTCCCGTCCTCGTCTCGTCGGAGCGGCCAAGCCGGCCCCCTCGCTCGCGCCCGAGCTGCTCGTGCGGATGCACGATCTGATGGTGAAGGCGCGCGTCCTCGAGGAGCGCCTCATCCAGATGTACAAGCAGGGCGACGGCTACTTCTGGATCGGCGGTCCCGGCGAGGAGGCGTTCAACGTCCCCCTCGGTCTGCTCATCAAGAAGGGCCGGGGGCCCGAGTACGACTTCCTCCACTTCCACTACCGCCAGTCCGCCACGCTCCTCGCCATGGGTGAGGAGCCGATCGGCGCGCTGCGGCAGATGAAGAACACCGTCACGGATCCCTACAGCGGCGGCCGCAACTTCGCGGGGCACTTCTCGAAGCGCGAGTGGAACATCGTGCCGGTGACCTCGCCGATCGAGGTGCAGTACGCCATGGCGCCGGGCACGGCGCTGGCGCAGAAGCGCCTCGGCGGCGACGCCATCTCGATCGTCACGGGCGGCGACGCCGGCACCGCCGAGGGTGACTTCGCCTCCTGCCTCGTGTGGAGCTCGCGGCCCGGCGAGGAGCTGCCGGTGCTGATCATCGTCACCCACAACAAGTGGGGTATCTCCACGCCGTCGAGCCAGGTGCAGGGCGCGCGCACCATCGCGGACCGCGCCACCGCCTTCGGCATCCGCAACAAGGTGATCGACGGCAACGATCCCGTGGTCGCCTACCGCGAGCTGCAGGAGGCGATGGAGTACGTGCGCAAGGAGCGCAAGCCGTTCCTCATCGAGGCGAACGTGTCGCGGCTCTACGGCCACTCGTCGGCGTCCGGCGCGAACATGGTCGAGGGCGAGCAGGACTGCATCACCGCCTTCGAGGAGCGCCTCGAGGCCGGCAAGATCCTCTCCCGCAAGGAGATGGACGCGGTTCGCGAGCGCTGGACCGCGGAGATCGCGGCCATGGCCAAGCTGGCGCGCGAGGAGC
>Ga0182736_1002704_pt1 | contig 12897 bp, 8 predicted proteins | sample eDN5th30CKraftBY_FD_128882 | JGI IMG/M metagenome (GOLD analysis project Ga0182736, IMG submission 128882) | Enriched backyard soil microbial communities from Emeryville, California, USA - eDNA 5th pass 30_C Kraft BY (version 2) (version 2) | ecosystem: Environmental > Terrestrial > Soil >...
CCGCCGTCGAGGGATCACCGAGCCGCCGGATCAGCAGGAACAGGCCGGCGGTCAGGGCGAAGGGTGGAACGGCGAGCAGCGCGTCGGGCAGGATATCGTAGAAGGCGGCCATGCGCGGCGAGCGCAGGACGATGCGCCGCCGCCGCGCCGCGGAGGCGAGCGCATAAGCCAGGAGGCAGGCCAGGATGGCGGCCGCGCTCGCGATCGTCAGGCTCGTGACGAAGGCGCGCAGGAGATCGGCGTCGATCACGGCGAGCAGAGTGCGAAAGCCCGTCAGGACGCTGAAGGCGAGCGGCCCGATGAACAGGGCGCTCACAGTCAGCACGACGGCGTCGAGAACCTTCAGGCGTCCGTTCTTCGCATCGGGACGATGAACGAGGCTGCGGATCGTGTGGCCGACGGGAGGGCGCGTGAAGGCCCAGTGGAGCAGGGCCGTCATCGACAGGCAGATCGCAAGCTGGATCAGGGCGAGCCAGGCGACGCGGCCGAAATCGAGATCGATCTTGAGCGCCTCGAAGATCGCCACTTCGAGCGTGGAGCGGCTCGGTCCTCCGCCGAGGGCCAGCACGATGGCGAAGCTCTTGAAGCACATGAGGAAGATGAGGCCGGCGACCCCGGGCAGCTCCGCCCGCAGCACCGGCCAGTCGAGATGGCGGAAGATTTGGGCCGGCGTGAAGCCGAGCGCGCCGGCAAGACGCCAATGCTCGGCGGGAACCTGGTTCAATCCATCGAGCGTGATCCGCGCCACGAAGGGCCCGTTCAGGAACACGTGCGCGATCAGGATGCCCGGATAGCCGAAGATGCTGAAACCCTCGGTCCAGCCGAGAAACGCGAGCCCTTCGGCAATCCAGCCGCTGCGGCCGTAGACGGCAAAGACCGCGAAGACGGCCACGATGGTCGGCATCACCATGGTGGTGCCCAAGATCGCCAGAACCACGTCGCGCCCCGGAAACCGGCGGCGCGCCAGCGCGAGCGCCAGGCCGATCCCGAGGACGAGGGAAAGAAGGGTCGAGAGCAGCGCCTGAATGACGGAGAAGGCGAGCACGCGCCCGAGATAGGGGCCGATGGAGAGAAGCGCGGGCGTCCCTCCATCGACAGTCGCAAGGGCGATGAAGCCGCCCGCAACCAAGCCTAAGATGGCGAAGGCCACCAGACTTCCGGGATGGGGCAGCGTCAGGACCATGATCGGCGATCAGCGCGCCGTGGCGTTGAGCCAGGCATCCGTGAAGGCGCGGCGGTTCTGCTGCACCTCCTCGGGGGTGAAGAGAAGCGCCTTGTCCGGCTGCGCAAGGCTCTTGAAGGCTTCAGGCAGTCCGGAAGCGGGTGTCTTGGCCGGCATCATCCAGTTGCCCTCGGGCATGGCCGACTGGAACGGCTCGCTGAGGATGAAGGTCATGAACGTCTTGGCGAGGTCCGGCTGCTTCGTCGTGCGGGTCATGCCGGCCAGCTCCACGTGGAGGTAATGGCCCTCCGAGAAGGCGGCGGCCTTGTAGTTGTCCTTCTTCTCCGCGATGACGTGATAGGCGGGCGAGGTGGTGTAGGACATCACCATATCGGCCTCGCCCTTCATGAAGAGGCCATAGGCTTCCGACCAGCCCTTGGTGAAGGTGACGATGCGGGGCTTGAGCTTGCCCCAGGCCTCGCCGGCCTGGTCGCCATAAACCTTCTGCATCCAGAGCAGGAAGCCGAGGCCCGGTGCGCTGGTGCGGGGATCCTGCAGGATCACCTTCGGACCGTTGGGATCGTCGACCAGTTCCTTCAGGCTCCTGGGCGGATGGGCGAGCTTGTTGGCATCGTACACGAAGGCGTAATAGCCCCAGTCGAAGGGAATGAAGGTGCTGTCAGTCCATGTGATAGGAAGTGCCAGATCCTTTCCATCCACGCCGTGGGGGGAAAAGAGGTCGAGAGACTTGGCCTCGGCCATGAGATTCATGTCGAGCCCGACCACCACGTCGGCCTTGGTGTTCGCGCCTTCGAGGCGCAGCCGTCCGAGCAGGCTTCCGGCATCCTCGGCCGTGACCCAGGCCAGCTCGCAGCCACAGGTCGCCTCGAAGCGCTCCTTGACGGTCTTGCCGGGACCGTATTTCCCGGCGAACGAGCCGTAGGTGTAAACCGTGAGCGTCGGCTTGGTCTGAGCCTGGGCAAGGCCTGTCGCGAGCCCAAGTGTCGTGAGCCCAAGCGTCGCGAGGGTGAGAAGCAGTCGGCGAAACATCAGAAGCGCTCCCATGCGTGAGGCAGGCCGGACCGGCGGCGCAGATTGCACGGGGCATGGCTTTTCTGGCGATGTCGCATGCTCATTCCCTCCGCCGGCATGACCCGGATCAGGTTCGACGGGTCGGCGGCCTTGCCACCTCTCAGCCCGGATGGGCTCCCCGTGAGACGCTTTGCTTCTAGAGCATCGGACCCGAAAGTGGAAGCCACTTTCGGGATCCACCCGATGCTCCACCTTTTGAAGAGCGCATCGTTAGACGCGAAAAACCGGGTCCACTTTTTCGCACGATGCGCTTGGCACTTCAGGAACGGCTGCACGCCGCTCCCTATTTCCGGCTGCCCTTGTCCTTGCCGTTGGCCATCGCCGCCCGGCGCAGGGCGTCGGCCAGGGCGCCGCCCGAGGCGGATGCCTGCGGGGCCGGCTTCCGCTCGTTCTGGGAGCGGTGCTTCTGGAATGCGGCCCGGTTGTCGTCCTGGCGGCTCTGGGGCCGCTTCTCGGCCGGATCGCTCATGCGCATGGAGAGCGAGATGCGCTTTCGCGGAACATCGACCTCGAGCACCTTCACCTTCACGATGTCGCCCGGCTTCACGACGGTGCGCGGGTCCTTCACGAAGGTGTCGGCCAGGGCCGAAATATGCACGAGCCCGTCCTGATGCACGCCCACGTCGACGAAGGCCCCGAAAGCAGCCACGTTGGTGACGACGCCTTCCAGCACCATGCCGGGCTTCAGGTCGCTGATCTTCTCCACCCCGTCCATGAAGGTGGCCGTCTTGAACTCGGGGCGCGGGTCGCGGCCGGGCTTCTCCAGCTCGCTCAGGATGTCCTTCACGGTCGGCACGCCGAACTTCTCGTCCGTGAAATTCTGCGGGTTGAGCTTCTTCAGGACGGCCCCGTTGCCGATCACGACCTTGATGTCGCTCTTCGTGGCTTCGAGGATGCGGCGCACGACCGGATAGGCTTCCGGATGAACCCCGGAGGCGTCGAGCGGATCGTCCCCGTTCGGGATGCGCAGGAAACCCGCCGCCTGCTCGAAGGTCTTCGGGCCCAGGCCCGAGACCTTGGTCAGCGCCTTGCGGGTCTTGAATGGACCGTTGGCGTCGCGGTGCTCGACGATGTTCTTCGCCACCCACTCGCCAAGGCCCGACACGCGGGACAGGAGCGGTGCGGAGGCGGTGTTGAGATCGACGCCGACCGCGTTCACGCAATCTTCCACGACGGCATCGAGGGAGCGGGAGAGCTTGTATTCCGCGAGATCGTGCTGGTACTGCCCGACGCCGATGGATTTCGGGTCGATCTTCACCAGTTCCGCCAGAGGATCCTGCAGGCGGCGCGCGATGGAGACGGCGCCGCGCAGGGACACGTCGAGATCGGGCAGCTCCTGGCTGGCAAAGGCCGATGCGGAGTACACGGAGGCGCCCGCTTCCGAGACCATGATCTTGGTGAGCTTCAGGTCCGGGTGCTTCGACACCAGTTCGCCTGCGAGCTTGTCTGTCTCGCGCGAGGCCGTGCCGTTGCCGATGGCGACGAGCTCGACCTTATGCACGCGGCAGAGCCGCGCCAGCGTCGCGATGGATTCATCCCATTGGCGCTTCGGCTCGTGCGGGTAGATGGTATCGGTTGCCACGACCTTACCAGTCGCATCCACCACGGCCACCTTCACGCCGGTGCGGTAGCCGGGATCGAGGCCGAGCGTCGGGCGGGCGCCGGCGGGAGCCGCGAGCAGCAGATCGCGCAGGTTGCCCGCGAACACCTTCACGGCTTCGTCCTCGGCGAGCTGCCAGAGCTTCATCTTCATGTCGAGTTCGATGGAGAACCTCAGCTTCGTGCGCCAGGCCCAGCGCACCGTCTCCAGGAGCCACTTGTCGCCCGGGCGGCCCTGGTCGACGATGCCGAAGGCCAGCGCCGTGCGGCCCTCGTAGCGGCTGACATAGCCGGGCTCGGCGGCGTCCTTGTCCTCCTCCATGCGCAGGTCGAGAATCTCTTCCTTCTCACCGCGGAAGAGCGCAAGGATGCGGTGCGAGGGAAGCTTCGTCAGGGGCTCGGCGAAGTCGAAGTAATCGGCGAATTTCGCCCCGTCCGTCTGCTTGCCGTCCCGGACCTTGGAGGTGAGGCTGCCGCGCTCCCAGTAGATGTCGCGCAGGGAGCCCAGCAGCTCGGCGTTTTCCGAGAAGCGCTCGACGAGGATCGAGCGGGCGCCCTCCAGGGCAGCCTCGGGCGTGGCGACCTCCTTCTCGGCATTCACGAAGGCGGCAGCCGCTTCCTTCGGCTCGCGGGCGGGCTCGCTCAGGAGGAGATCAGCCAGGGGCTCCAGGCCCGCCTCCTTGGCGATCTGCGCCTTCGTGCGCCGCTTGGGCTTGTAGGGCAGGTAGAGGTCTTCGAGGCGTGCCTTGGTGTCCGCATTGTTGATCTGGAGCGCCAGCTCGTCGTTAAGCTTGCCCTGCTCGCGGATGCTGTCGAGGATCGTCTTGCGGCGGTCCTCCATCTCGCGCAGGTAGCGCAGGCGCTCCTCCAGGGTGCGCAGCTGCGCATCGTCCAGGGTGCCGGTGACTTCCTTGCGGTAGCGCGCGATGAAGGGAACGGTGGAACCGCCGTCGAGCAGCTCGACGGCCGCCTTGACCTGCCATTCCTGGACATTCAGTTCGTTCGCGATGCGCTGACCGATGGATAGCATGAAAGTCTCCGAAGAAGCATAAGGCGCGGCTTCTACGGGCGGGGCGTCTCCCGGTCAACGGGCCGTCCACAGCCCCGGGGTCGCAGTGCCGTTGGGGAATGGGATGTTCGACATTTCCCCTTGGCTTGTCTGGCCTTGGCGTATAGACCGTCCGACCCTTCAAGCCGTCCTCCGAGGTTCCCATGCCCCTGTCCCCTGATTTTTCCATCGGCATCGACTTCGGCACCAGCAACACGGTCGTGGCCATCGCGGATCCGGAGGGGAACGTGGAGGCGCTGACCTTCGAGCACGGGGGAGAGCGCCTCAAGGTCTATGTCACGGCGCTCTGCTTCTGGGACGAGCGGCACGGCAACGGCCTGCGCACGGAAGTCGAGGGCGGTCCCTGGGCCATCGAGCAGTTCCTGGAAGGGCTCCACGCCCACCGGTTCATCCAGTCCTTCAAGACCTTTGCGGCCAGCGCCACCTTCAAGGAAACCCGGATCTTCCGGGAACGCTACGCTTTCGAGGACCTGTTGAGCGCCTTCCTGCGCACGCTCGCGCATCACGGCGGGGCCCGTCTGGACTGGGGCGCCGGCAACGTCGTCATCGGCCGGCCGGTCCAGTTCGCGGGCTACAACCCGGACGATGACCTCGCCATGCAGCGCTACAGGACGGCCTTCGGACGGCTCGGGGCCGAGCAGGCCCGCTATGTCTATGAGCCGGTCGGCGCCGCCTTCTTCTACGCCCGGCAGCTCGATCATGACGCCACCGTGCTCGTGGCGGATTTCGGCGGCGGCACCAGCGACTTTTCGGTGATGCGGTTCTCGAAGGCCGGGGGCGTGCTGCGGGCCGAGCCCCTGGGGCACGCCGGTATCGGCCTTGCGGGCGATGCCTTCGACTACCGGATCGTCGACAAGGTCGTCTCGCCGCGCCTCGGCAAGGGTGGGCTTTACCGCTCCATGGGCAAGATCCTGTCGATCCCCAATCACTACTACGCCAACTTCGCCCGCTGGAACCAGCTCGCGATGATGAAGGGCAGCGGCGATCTGAAGGAGCTGCGCGAACTCGCTCGCGTCGCCCTCGAGCCTGAGCCGCTGGAAAAATTCATCGATATCATCGAGTACGACTTAGGATTTGCCCTCTACCGGGCCGTATCCTCGGCCAAGGTGGCACTCTCCAATCATGAGGAAACGGATTTCCGCTTCCAGGGCGAGGGTGTCGATATTCAGGCAAGGATCTCCCGCGCCGATTTCGAATCCTGGATCGCGGAGGATGTCGGCCGGATCGCCCGGACGGTCGACGAGGCGCTGGCCAAGGCCGGCGTGGAGCCTGGGGAGATCGAGCGGGTCTTCCTCACGGGCGGCACGTCCTTCGTCCCGGCCATCCGTCGCCTGTTCGTCGACCGGTTCGGCGAGACCCGGCTGACCTCCGCGGACCAGTTCGAGTCCATCGCCTACGGGCTGGCCCTCATCGGCCAATCGGAGGCGCCGGAGCGCTGGGCCGTTTGAAATGAAGGCGATCTTAGAATAAAATTACACTTGCTGCGGGGGAGCAAAGGGTTTTATTTCGCAGTGCAACATATGCACACGGTGCGGGAGCGCTCCCATGTCCCTGATCAATCCCGACGTCACGCCTGAGAAGGACTTTCCTCTTCGCGACGACATCCGGCTTCTGGGGCGCATTCTCGGCGACACGATCCGCGAGCAGGAGGGCGAGGCGGCCTTCGAGATCGTGGAGCGCATTCGGCAGACCTCGATCCGCTTCCACCGCGACGAGGACGAAATCGCCCGCCGCGAGCTCGAGACCATCCTGAACAGCCTCTCGCGCGGACGCACCAACCAGATCATCCGCGCCTACAGCTATTTCTCGCACCTGGCGAATCTTGCCGAGGACCAGCACCATGTCCGCCGCTCCCGCGCCCATGCGATGGCGGGCGCTCATGCCCTGGAGGCGGCGGCGCCGCGCGAGGGAACATTGGCACGGGCCCTCAAGCTCATTCGGGAGGCCGGCATCAGCCACAACGCGCTGCAGGCCTTCTTCGGCTCCGCTCTCGTCTGTCCGGTCCTGACCGCGCATCCGACCGAGGTGCGCCGCAAGAGCACCATCGACCGGGAGATGGAGATCTCCCAGATTCTGGCGCAGCGGGACCGGCAGCAGATGACCTCGGACGAGGAGGCAGCCTGCCAGGAGGGCCTTCGCCGCGCCATCCTCACCCTCTGGCAGACGAGCATCCTGCGCCGGAACAGGCTCAAGGTGATCGACGAGGTCAACAACGGACTCTCCTATTACGACTACACGTTCTTCAAGGAATTGCCCCGCGTCTATGCGGCCCTGGAGGACCAGCTCGCCGCCATGGATCCCGTCTGGGAGAATACGGAGCTTCCGTCCTTCCTGCGGATGGGGAGTTGGATCGGCGGCGATCGCGACGGCAATCCCTTCGTGACGGCGGATGCCCTGCGCCAGGCCCTGCTGCTGCAGAGCAAGCACGCCTTGAGCTTCTATCTCGAAGAGCTCCATTGCCTGGGCGCCGAGCTGTCGCTCGACGGACGTTATGTGAACGTCTCCGACGAGGTTCAGGACCTCGCCAAGGCCTCCCCCGATCCTTCGCCCCACCGCCAGGACGAGCCTTATCGGCGGGCCATCTCCGGCATCTATGCGCGCCTTGCGGCAACGGCCGACCGGCTGGGGCACGGCGACGTGGCGCGTCATGCGGTGGGCAATGCGCCGGCCTATGACAGCGTCGAGGAATTCGAAGGCGATCTGTCGATCCTGCACCGCTCCCTGCGGTCGAACGGATCGGGATCCCTGTCGCGGGGCCGCCTGCGCAAGCTGCGCCGCGCGGTCGACGTGTTCGGCTTCCATCTGGCAAGCCTCGACATGCGCCAGAACTCCGACGTTCACCAGCGCGTGGTCGCGGAGCTCTTCGAGAAGGCGGTCCCCGGGACCGATTACGAAGGATTGCCGGAGGACAAGCGTGTCGCCCTGCTCCTGGAAGAGCTCGCGACACCGCGCCTCCTGACGTCGCCCTATCTCGAGTACTCGGCGGAAACCTCGTCCGAACTCGCCATCGTTCACGAGGCTGCGGAAGCACATCGCCGTTACGGCCGCGCGGCCGTGCCGAACTACGTCATCTCCAAGGCGAGCGATCCATCGGACATTCTGGAGGTGGCTCTTCTGCTGAAGGAAGCGGGTCTGTTGCGTCCGCATGACGGCGAGATGGACGTGAACATCATCCCGCTCTTCGAGACCATCGCGGATCTGCGCCATTGCAGCGGCGTGATGGATGCGCTCTTCGCGCTGCCCGGCTACATGCGTCTGTTGCGCAGCCGCGGTCAGGCCCAGGAGGTGATGCTCGGCTATTCCGACAGCAACAAGGACGGCGGCTTCCTCACGTCGGGCTGGGAGCTCTACAAGGCGGAGATCGAGCTGGTCGAGGTGTTCAAGCGCCATGGTGTGGCTCTCCGCCTCTTCCACGGTCGCGGCGGATCCGTGGGCCGCGGCGGCGGGCCGAGTTATCAGGCCATCCTCGCGCAGCCCGGAGGGGCCGTGCAGGGCGCCATCCGCATCACGGAACAAGGTGAGGTCATCGCGGGCAAATACTCGAATCCGGATCTCGGGCGACGCAACCTCGAGATCCTGGCGGCCGCGACCCTCGAGGCCTCGCTGCTGCATTCCGGTCAGTCGGCGCCGCGCGAGGAGTATCTCAACGCCATGGAGGAATTGTCGAACAGCGCCTTCAAGGCCTATCGGGCGCTCGTCTACGAGACGGAGGGGTTCGAGCGCTATTTCTGGGAATCGACGGTGATCGGCGAGATCGCCAACCTGAACATCGGCAGTCGCCCCGCCTCGCGCACCAATTCGCGGCGCATCGAAGACCTGCGCGCCATCCCCTGGGTGTTCGGCTGGGCGCAATGCCGCCTCATGCTGCCGGGCTGGTACGGCTTCGGTTCCGCCGTCGACGCATGGCTCGAAAAGCACCCCGACACCGGCTTGGCGCTGCTGCAGGAAATGTACCGCGAGTGGCCTTTCTTCCAGGCGCTCCTGTCGAACATGGACATGGTGCTGGCGAAGAGCAACATCGCCATCGCGTCGCGCTATGCGAAGCTCGTCGAGGACGAGGCCTTGCGCGAGGCCATCTTCCCGCGCCTGCGTCACGAATGGGAGACCTCGATCAAGCAACTGCTCGTTATCATGCAGCAGCAATCCCTTCTCGACGGCAATCCACTTCTCGCCCGCTCGATCCGCAATCGTTTTCCTTATCTCGATCCGTTGAACCATCTGCAGATCGAACTGCTGAAGCGTCACCGTTCGGGAGATGCGGACGACCAGGTCGTGCAAGGAATCCACCTGTCCATCAACGGCATCGCGGCGGGCCTGCGCAACAGCGGCTAAGCTTTGGAACACAGTTTCGGAACCGGGCTCGGGCTTTTCGGTTGAGTCCTGGAGCATGCATCCAGACGGATGCGTTTCAGGAATTCGATCAGAAGGAGACCGCCATGTCCCGGGGTGACAAGTCTGCCTATACCGACAAGCAGAAGCGCAAGGCCGAGCATATCGAGGAAGGTTACGAGAACCGCGGCGTTTCGGAGAAGGAAGCCGAGCGGCGCGCCTGGGCGACCGTCAACAAGCAGGACGGCGGTGGAAAGCAGGGTGGCCCCGGTCATAAGTAATCGTAATTTTATAGCCATGCCGGGTGCGCCATGCTTTATACATGATGGCTGTCAACGACCCGGCATGGACGATGAGATTTGAGGCTGCATTAGTTAAGACGCACAGGATGCGTATCGCTTATGGCGCTGCTGCATTTGCGGCGATCATCGGCGGAAGCGCATTGCGGTTGGTGCCAATGGGACTGCCCTACTTTATCGTGAAATACGGCGGTTCCACCATCTGGGGTGCCATGGTCTATGCCATGGTTGCCTCTTGCGCACCCTTTGCTCGCCTGCGAACGATCATCCTGATCGCACTTGCCATTGCAGTGATGTCAGAAGTTTTCCGTCTTTATCAAACGCCTGAACTTGACGCCTTTCGCAGAACCCTTGCCGGTCAACTGCTTCTAGGACGCATCTTCTCGGTTTGGAACATTGCCGCTTATGGAGCCGGTATCATACTGGCGTCCATAGCGGACGCGGCCTTCAGACGCTCGCAGGCTCAGGTTCAGGCTTTGAAACCAACAATGCTTTCCTCTCATGAATGAAGCTTTGAGGCCGATTAAGAGCCGCGATCATCACATAGGAAATGATCATCAGAAGGAACCAAGCACCGAGCTTGGTGAAAGGTACCATGGACCACCCTTTGGCCTGGTGCGGGTAGAGCCATGCCCCCGTGATGGTGCCGATGTTTTCGGCAAACCATATGAAGAGAGACACCAGAAAGAACCCGAGCAACAGCGGCATGTTCCGGTGAGTGCGCCAGACCTTGAAGTATACCGTTGTCCGCCCGAAGAGCAGCGCAGTGCCCGCAAACAGCAGAAGGCGGCAATCCGGAATGTAGTGGTGCGCAAAGAAATTGATATAGATCCCCACTGACAGAAGAATGGTGGCCCAGACCGGCGGGTGATGCGTGAAGCGGAAGTCGAAGAGCCTCCAGACGCGGGCAAGATAGCTGCCGACGGCGGCATACATGAAACCTGCGAACAGCGGTGCTCCGCCGATCTTCAATATGCTGACTTCGGGGTAAGCCCATGATCCGACGGAGGTCTTGAAGATCTCCATGGCTGTCCCGACTACATGGAAGAGCAGGATGATTCTTGCTTCTTCCAGCGTTTCAAGCCGCGTTGCAATCAAGGCTCCCTGAATCATGCTGGCTGCGAGAAACAGAAAGTCATAGCGCGCCAGTGGAGCTCCTGTCGGGTACCACAGTTTAGTTGCGATCAGCAGAGCCACCATGAGGCCCCCGAACAGGCAGGCCCATCCCTGCTTGATGCCGAAACGCAGGAACTCATAAAACCCGGAAACCCAATGGCCCTTGCTTTCGAAGGATTGGGCGAGTCTTTCCTCGGCGGAGATAAATCGGGCCGTAAAGGGCCAGAGTTTAGCAGAGGTGGAGTGATGGTGTTTATGTGGTAACATTTCACTTTTATGGCATGGCGCTCCTTTCCTGCCAAGTCGAAGCGAGGGATTGACGCTGGAGAAGAGGCCCGAGGGCGTGTATGGAAAAAGCCCCTCATATCCCCTTCAGGGAGGAAGCCTTGCTCACGAGTTCTGCCGCCGGCGTCTATGTCATCTGTCCCACGCCCTTCGAGAGCGATGGGCGGGTGGACGTCGCTTCGACCGACCGGATGGTCGAGGCCTATCTGAAAGCCGGCGCCACCGGGTTGACGATTCTCGGCATCATGGGCGAAGCGCCCAAGCTGGCGGCGGATGAAGCCCTGGCCTTTGCCCGCCAAGTCATCGCCACGGTGGCCGGTCGCGTTCCCGTCATCGTCGGTGTCTCGGCCGCGGGTTTTGCCGCCATGTCGGGGCTGTCCGCCAAGGTGATGGATGCGGGCGCCGCCGGCGTCATGATCGCTCCGCCCTCGACGCTCAAGACCGACGACCAGATCGTCTCCTATTATGCCGACGCGGTGGAGGCCATCGGCACGGACGTGCCGTGGGTGCTCCAGGATTATCCGCTCACGACCAATGTGGTGATGACGCCCAAGGTGATCATGCGGATCATCGAGCAGAGCCCTTCCTGCGTGATGCTCAAGCACGAGGACTGGCCGGGCCTCGACAAGATCACGACCTTGCGCCGCGCCAGCGACGCCGGCCAGGTCCGCCGCGTGTCCATTCTCTGCGGCAACGGCGGCATGTTCCTTCCCTTCGAGATGGAGCGCGGTGCCGACGGTGCCATGACGGGCTATGCCTATCCCGAAATGCTGGTCGGCGTGGTCGATCTCGTCAATCAGGGCAAGCGGAAGGAGGCTCACGATCTCTTCGACCGCCACCTGCCGCTGGTGCGCTACGAGACGCAGCCCGGCGTAGGGCTCGCCGTGCGCAAATACGTGCTGAAGCGGCGCGGCATCATCGCGTCGGACACGCTGCGCAAGCCCGGGCCGAAGCTGAGCCCGGAGACCATTGCCGAGATCGAATGGCTGATGGAGCGCATCGAGCGTCCGTAATCTGTAAAGGGAGTTCTACGAATGGAAACAGGATTGAACGGAAAGCGCGCGCTCGTTCTCGGCGCGAGCAAGGGCCTGGGCTTCGGCATCGCTCAAGGGTTGGCGGAGGAGGGCGCACGCGTCGCCATTGCCAGCCGCACGATGGAAGGCTCGAAAGCTGCCGCCGACAGGATCGGCAGGGATGTCCTTCCCTTCATCTGTGACACCGGCAAGGTCGATCAGGTGGACGCGCTGGTCAAGGATGTGACGGAAGCCCTCGGCGGGGTGGACATTCTCGTGCTCAACAGCGGCGGCCCGCCGCCCGGCAAGGCGCAGGGCGTGTCGTCCGACCAGTGGCGTCAGTCCTTCGATGCCATGTTCGTCAATCTCGTGCGGATCGCCGACCAGCTTCTTCCCGGCATGATCGAGCGCAAGTTCGGCCGCATCATCTCGGTGATCTCCTCCGGGGTGATTCAGCCGATCCCGAATCTCGCCATCTCGAACGCCATCCGGCCCGCGCTCGTGGGTTGGGGCAAGACGCTGGCGAGTGAAGTGGCGTCCTCGGGCGTGACCGTGAACGCCATCGCGCCGGGCCGCATCGCCACCGATCGCCTGAAGCAGATCGACGCCGCCAATGCGGAGCGCACCGGGCGTTCCGTCGAGGATGTGGCCACCGCCGCTCGCGCCGGCATTCCGGCAGGCCGCTACGGCGAGATCGAGGAATTCGCGGCAGCCGCCGTCTTCCTCGCGAGCGAGAAGGCCTCGTTCATGACGGGCGGAATCCTGCGCGTCGATGGCGGGCAGATCTCCTCCACGACCTGAGGCTGACATGATCGAAGTGAGGCGGTTTTCCGCCTCACTTCATGCCTTCAAGCAATGATTCCCGCCCAATAGAGAGCGATTCCGGCCGCCGAGGTCGCGGCAAGCGTCGGCAGCATCCCGACGTGGAAGCGG
>Ga0182736_1002705_pt1 | contig 12895 bp, 11 predicted proteins | sample eDN5th30CKraftBY_FD_128882 | JGI IMG/M metagenome (GOLD analysis project Ga0182736, IMG submission 128882) | Enriched backyard soil microbial communities from Emeryville, California, USA - eDNA 5th pass 30_C Kraft BY (version 2) (version 2) | ecosystem: Environmental > Terrestrial > Soil >...
CGGTCGGCGGTCCAGCCGAACACGTTGCCGCCGAGGGCGAGGGGGAAGACGTCGAGATCACTGGTTCCGATGCGAGGCATACAGCGAGGGTATCCACCGCGGCCGCCTGCCGAGGCCGCATGCCCGCTGTGGTCCGCTCTTCCGGCATCCATTCACCGGAATGAATGAGTCGGGGGTATCGTTGCCCCTGGCATGCAGCGCTTCGGAACCCTGTCATTCGGTCACTACGGCCCCCTCGGCGGCGGCCGTGAGCTCACCGCGCAGGACTCGATGCTCCAGGCCATCGACCTCGCGCAGGGCATGGACGATCTCGGCGTCAACGGCGTCTACTTCCGCGTGCACCACTTCGCCCGGCAGCAGGCGTCGCCCATGCCGCTCCTCGCGGCGATCGCCGCGACGACCGAGCGCATCGAGATGGGCACCGGCGTCGTCGACATGCGCTACGAGAACCCTCTCTACCTGGCGGAGGAGGCCGCCGCCGTCGACCTGATCTCGCGCGGCCGTCTCGCTCTCGGCATCAGCCGCGGCTCACCCGAGACCGTCGTGCGCGGCTACGAGGCCTTCGGATACACGGGCTCGCAAGACCCCCGCGCCGCCGACATGGCACGCGAGAAGTTCGACCTGTTCCTCCGGGCGATCGACGGGGAGCCGATGGCGCAGCGCGATCCGGACAGCCCGTTCGGAGGCGGCACGGGCGGACAGCGCATCGAACCGCACTCCCCCGGACTGCGTTCGCGCGTGTGGTGGGGCGCCGGCACGCGCGAGACCGCCGAGTGGGCAGGACGCAAGGGCGTCAATCTGATGTCATCGACCCTGGTCACCGAGGCCGACGGACGACCGTTCGACCTCCTGCAGGCCGAGCAGCTCGACGTCTTCCGCGCCGCCTGGCGCGAGGCCGGCCACTCCGGCACGCCGCGCACGTCGGTGAGCCGATCGATCTTCCCCATCACGACCGCCGAGGACGAGCTGTACTTCGGCCGCTCGGCCGAGTCCGACGGCATCGGCTACATCGACGGCTTCCGCTCGACCTTCGGCAAGACGTACGCCGCGGCGCCTGACGTGCTCGTCGAGCAGCTCCAGCAGGATGCCGCCGTCATGTCGGCCGACACCCTCATGCTGACCATCCCGTCGCAGCTCGGCGTCGAGTTCAATCTGCGCATCGTCGAGTCGTTCGCGAAGCACGTCGCGCCCGCGCTGGGGTGGCAACCCAACAACCGTTAAGACGCGAGATCCTCCGCCCTGACGCGCTCACTCCTCGCCTCGTCCCGGTCGTCGCACGGCGGGCACAGGCAAACGTTCCCTAGGAAGACCTAGGGAACGTTTGATTTTCATCGGGGGCCGACGGGATACCTAGCCGCGCCGACCGTAGCCCGGGAGTCCGAAGCGCTTCTCTTAGACGCGCCGCTAGCGACCGTCGGTCAGAACTGCCATTGGTGAGCGCGGATGAAGTCGAAGAACTTCATTGTCCGTACGCCATGCTCGTCGGCGATGTTCGGAATCTTCTGGTTCTTGTCGACCGTCCCGACGCCCTTGCGGTTCTCCTCGGTCACGATGATGGATGACTCTGCCTTCGCATGGGCGATCACGAACGGGTCAGCTTCGTTGAGCTGGCCCTGGACCCACTCAGGATGGTCCTGAGCGATCTCCGCGACCGTCAGGAGCTCTTCGTCCGTCGCTTTACAGACGAAGTTGTCCAGGGTCTTGGCCCAGTTGTAGAGGTAGTCACCGCCTCGATGAACCTCTCGCAGGATCGCTTCGCAGATGCAGCTCTCCCCGCTCGCCACCGTCTGCTCGATGCTGTCCCAGATGGCAGGGAAGATGTCGCGCGGGTAGCGCTGCTCCAAGCCGATGAGGATGTTCGTGTCCAGGGTGTAGTTCACTCCGCTCCACCCGTCCGGTAGTACTCGCTCAGGAGCTGTTCCACCATCGGCAGACGCGCGTTGAGAAGGTATGTGGCGTCCACGAGGTCAACGCGGCGGTCTTCGAGCGCGCGAGCGACGGTTCCGATGTAGGTCGGACCGAGGTCGCGGTAGCGCAGCCTCCAGGCCGCTGGTCCGCCAGGAGTATTCCGGACGATCTCGCGTTGCCGCTCCCAGTTCTCCTCGCTCGCTTTCCTGATCTCATCGAGATCCTCGTCGTCGATCACATCGAGACGGCGGAGGCGGACTGCGGCAGCAAGCGGGCTCACCTTGAAGTGGTGCGCTAGGTGCTCGGCGGCAGCGAGGGGATCATCGCGGAACTTGAGGTTGGCGAGCACTGCCGAGACCGGCATGAGGAAGCTGGCCGCAAAGTTGTTGGCAAGCGCTTCCTCATCGACCGTCTCACGCAGAGCGCAGAGGCCACTCGTTCTGTTGATGAGGTGGGCGACCTCGTGGAACAGAGTGAAGATCTTGCCAGCGGCACTGTCAGCACCGTTGACGATGATGAGAGGTAGCTCGTCGTGGTGCACCGAGAGCCCTCGGAAGGTTTCTAGGGCAATCTTGGTGGTCTGGAAGACCAGGACGCCGTTCGTCTCGATGAGGCCGCGCCAGAAGTTGAACACTTGGTTGTTTGCCGACTCTGGAGGCACGAACCCCTCTCGGAGCCCGAACTGCTCACGAAGTTCGGCAGCTCGCGCCTGGAAGTTGTTCCAGGTGATTGCATCGATCTCGAGCCGCTTCGCGGGACGCCCACCGAGATCGAGCATGGCGTCCCGGTGTTGCTCCGCACGGCGCATCTCGCGGGCTAAGTCCGCTGGGAGCGCGTCGTGGCTTCGACCTCGGAAGTCGGCAGTGTCGGGCACATCGGGCTTCTCAGGCGGCGCAGCGAAGAAGAACCCGAGGGGACGGTCGAGCTTGTTGGCGAGAAGCGTCAGCTGCCGGAAGGTCGGGAGCGCTTCCCCAGCCTCGAAGTCGTGGATGCGCTCGACTGCGACGCCCGCCGCGTTCGCAACATCCTCGACGCTGGCATGGCTGACTTCCCGCGCCCAGGTGAGGGCAAGCGGGTTGATCGGCGCTCTAGCCATCGTTTGACCTCCTCCCCCACAAGAGCGGTATCCGCCCGAGTCCTAGTCATCCTAGGGCGAACATCCGACCGCGAGCGCGCACGGCTCAAAGGAGCCTCCCCTCCGGCCTGCCCGCCCTGCCAACCGACTTGGCGGGCGGCGTCTGGATCGCTCCGACGGCTCAGCCCCTTGTGCCCAGGTGGTCCATTCGGACGCGGTGAGGATGCCGCGGCGAGTCCAATCGGCTGGGATGTCGAGAGCACCTGGCCTGCGCATCGTCGAGTCGTTCGCGAAGCACGTCGCGCCCGCGCTGGGGTGGCAGCCCACGCAGTAGTCGCCGTCGCGTTCGGGGCCGGAGGAGCGGCCCTTCCTTTTGGCGGGGAAGCGTGAATAATAGTGGTATGACCACAGGGCGCCCCGGCGGGTACAGCGCGATCTCGAGCTACTCACGCGTCGAGCTTCTGCACCTGATCCAGGAGCAGCCGCGCCGCACCGTCACGGAGCTCGTCGAGGGCACCGGCCTCCACGCGAACACCGTCCGCGAGCACCTGCAGCGCCTCATCGACGACGGCTACGTCATCGCCGAGACCGAGCACCGCACCACTCGCGGTCGCCCGCGCGTGCTCTACAGCGCCGCCGACGGCGCCTCGACGTCCAGCGCCATCCAGCGGCGCAAGGTCAAGGAGTCGGCCGCCCGCGGAGACCTCATGCGGCGCGTGCTGCCCGGCGCCGCCCCGCACCTCGACACCGCCGCCCTCCATCAGGTCGACGCCCTCGTCGACGACCTGATCGACGCCGGATTCGATCCCCTCGTCGACGAAGACGAGCTCACCGTCGACCTCACCCCCTGTGCGCAGGCCGAAGCCCAGTCGGCGCACCGCTCCGTGCTCTGCCGGGTGCATCTGGGCCTCATGCAGAGCGTGCTCAACGAGGCCGGCGGTCCGCTGTCGGTCGATGGCATGCGACCCTCGTGCGACCCCCGCGAGTGCGTCGTGCAGCTCATCCACGCCGCTCCGGCGGACTGATCCCACCCACCCGTCTTTATTCACGGCGCGACCGCCGAGACCCTGTCTGCGCGCCGAATACCGTCGCTTCCAGAAGAAGCCCCGCGAAGAAAGGCGTCCGCATGGACTTCCTGGATCCCCTGCTCCTCGCCCGCTGGCAGTTCGGCCTCACGACGCTCTATCACTTCATCTTCGTGCCCCTCACGCTGGGCATGTCGCTGTTCGTGGCGATCTTCCAGACGATGTGGTTCCGCACCGCCGACGCGAAGTGGCTCCACCTCACGCGGTTCTTCGGAAAGATCTTCCTGATCAACTTCGCGATGGGCATCGTCACCGGCATCGTCCAGGAGTTCCAGTTCGGCATGAACTGGTCGTCGTACAGCCGGTTCGTCGGCGACGTCTTCGGCGCCCCGCTGGCCTTCGAGGGCCTCATGGCCTTCTTCTTCGAGGCGACGTTCATCGGCCTGTGGATCTTCGGCTGGAACCGCCTCCCCCGCGGCATCCACCTGGCCACGATCTGGATCACCGTGCTGGGCACCTGGCTGTCGGCCTACTTCATCCTCGCCGCCAACGCATTCATGCAGAACCCGGTGGGCTACCAGATGTCCGCTGAAGGGCACCGCGCCGAGATGGCGGACTTCGGCGCCGTGCTGCTGAACCCCGTCGCCCTCACGCAGTTCCCGCACACGATCCTCTCCGCGCTCATGTTCGCCGCCGGCGTCATGATCGCCGTCGCCGCCTGGCACATGCGCCGCGCGCAGAACCTGGAGATGATGCGTCCGGCGCTTCGCCTCGGCCTCTGGACGATGGTCGTCTCGTTCGCCGGCGTCGCGCTCTCGGGCGACCAGCTGGGCCTGGTCATGGTCGAGACGCAGCCGATGAAGATGGCGGCGGCCGAGGCGCTGTTCGACAGCGCGTGCGGCGCCGACGCCTCCTTCTCCCTCTTCTCGATCGGCACCCCCGACGGCACGAGCGAGATCTGGTCGCTGCGCGTGCCGTATCTGCTGGCGTTCCTTTCGACGCACACGCTGGACGGCTGCGTCGAGGGCATCAACGACCTCAACCTGCTCTACACGCAGGAGCTGTTCCCGCAGTTCGCCGACCAGGTCGACGGCAGCTTCGCGCCGATCCTGTGGGTCACCTACTGGTCGTTCCGGTGGATGATGGGCTTCGGAGGCCTGGCGGCGCTGGTCGCCGTCGTCGGCCTGTGGGTCACGCGCAGGAACGCCACGCGCCCCGTGGCCGATTGGATGTGGAAGGTCGCGATCTGGCAGGCGCCGCTGGCGCTCCTCGGCATCCTCGTCGGCTGGATCTTCACGGAGATGGGCCGCCAGCCGTGGATCGTGTTCGGGCTCATGCTCACCGAAGACGGCGTCTCGCCCAGCGTGCCCGGCTGGAGCGTGCTCATCTCGCTCGTCGCCTTCACGCTGATCTACCTCATCCTCGCGGTCGTGGAGTTCGGACTCATCTTCAAGACGGTCAAGACCGGCCCCGACCCCCTCCCCGGCCCGGACGACCCGAATCCGTCCGACCTGCCCATCGATCAGACCCCGACGACGGTCTACTAGGAGCGCCCCATGGATCTCGCCTACCTCTGGTTCTTCATCGTCGGAGTCCTCTTCGTCGGCTACTTCGTGCTCGACGGGTTCGACTTCGGCGTGGGGATGTCGCTGCCCTTCCTCGGCAAGGACGACGTGTCGCGCCGCCAGGTCATCAACACGATCGGCCCCGTCTGGGACCTCAACGAGACGTGGGTCATCGTGGCGGGCGCCTGCCTGTTCGCGGCATTCCCCGAGTGGTACGCCACACTGTTCAGCGGCTTCTACCTCGCCCTGCTGCTCATCCTGCTGGCGCTCATCGCCCGCGGCGTCTCCTTCGAATACCGCCACCAGCGCGACTCCGTGCAGTGGCGGCGCCGCTTCGACGCCATGATCGTCGTCGGCTCGGCCCTGCCCGCACTGCTGTGGGGCGTCGCGGTCGGCAACATCGTGCAGGGCGTCCCGATCGGCCCCGACTACGAGTTCACGGGGTCGCTCCTGACCCTCCTCAACCCGTACGGCCTGTGGGTGGGCGCGACGACGCTCATGCTGTTCTTCCTGCACGGCGTGTACTTCGTGGGCCTCAAGACGGACGGCCAGGTGCACCATGACGCGCAGGCGCTCGGCAAGAAGCTCGCGCTTCCCACCGTGGTCCTCGCCGCCGGGACGGTCGTCTGGACGATTGCGATCGCCGCAGGCCGCGAGGCGCCGCTCCTGTCGGCCGTGATCGTGTGCGGCGCCGTCGCCGCCGTGGCCCTGCTGGCGTCGGTGCTCTTCAACTGGATCGACCGCGACGGACGGGCCTTCGCCGCCGGCGCCGTGACGATCGTGTTCGCCGTGCTGACGCTGTGGCTCGCGCTGTTCCCCTACGTCATGCCCTCGTCGACCGACCTCGCCTACAGCCTCACGATCACGAACGCCTCGAGCACCGAGATGACGCTGCAGATCATGTCGTGGGCCGCGCTCGTCTTCCTTCCGCTCGTGCTCCTGTACCAGGGCTGGACCTACTGGGTGTTCCGCAAGCGGGTGCGCCGCTCGGTCATCGAGACCGCCGCGGCGACCGCGCACTGACCCCGCACAGACGACAGCTCACACGAGCAGCGGCACTCCGCCCGCCCCGCCGCGGCGTCCCCACCGGCGACGGGCGGAGCAGGCGGAGCGCCGCGTAAGGCAGGATCGAAGCATGGCAGTGACGGAGCAGGAGGCTGCGCCCGCGCGCAGCAGGCCCGTCGACCCCCGGCTCCTGCGCTACGCATCGGCGTCGCGCGGCTTCTTCGCGGCCGCCGCCGCGATCAGCGTCGGGCAGACCGCCGTCATCGTCGCGTTCGCGTGGCTGCTCACGAAGGCGGTCACGGATGCCATCGCCGGCGCCGATCTCACCCCGTCTCTCACCTGGCTCGCGGTCGCCGTCGCGGCGCGGGCCGTGCTGCTCTGGGCACGCGACGCCGTGTCTGCCCGCGCCGCCGCACGCGTGCAGACCCAGTTGCGCCGCCGGCTCATCCAGGCCGTCGGAGCCCTCGGCCCCGAGTGGCTGGCGTCGCACAACAGCGCCCGGCTCGCGGTCACGGCCGGACGCGGTCTCGACGCGCTCGACGCGTACTTCGGGCGCTACCTGCCCCAGCTCGTCCAGACAGCGATCGCGACGCCCGTCATCGTGGCGGTCATGTGGTGGCACGACTGGATCTCGGGTCTCACGGTGCTGCTGACGATCCCTGTCATCCCCCTGTTCATGGCCCTGATCGGCCTCGCGACCCGGGCCGTGCAGCAGAAGCAGTGGCAGACTCTCGGCAGACTCGCCGCCCGCTTCTCTGACACCGTGCAGGGTCTGTCGACCCTGAAGATCTTCGGACGTCAGCACCGGGCCGTCTCGTCGATCCGCACGGTCACCGACACCTACCGCCGCGAGACGATGCGCGTGCTCAGGGTGTCGTTCCTGTCGGGATTCGCGCTGGAGCTGCTGGCCTCCATCTCCGTCGCGATCGTCGCTGTCGCGATCGGCTTCCGTCTCATGGACGGCACGCTCGCGCTCTTCGTGGGCCTGTTCGTGCTGCTCCTCGCCCCCGAGGCCTACCTGCCGCTGCGACAGGTGGGCGTGCAGTTCCACGCTGCCGCCGAAGGCGTCGCCGCCACCGACGATGTGTTCGCGGTGCTTGACGCCGCCCGCGGCCGAGGTGCGGATGCCACCGCCGCTTCGGTCTCGGCATCGGCACCGGTCGACGGTGCACGGGACGGCGTCCTCGTGGTGCGGGATCTGCGCGTGCGACGCGGTGAGCGCCTGCTTGCGCCGGTGTCGTTCACTGCCGCCCCCGGCACCGTCACCGTGATCGAGGGGCCGAGCGGCTCCGGCAAGTCCAGCCTGCTGGCGGCGCTGCGTGGCGCGGCGGAGTTCGCCGGCACGGCGCGCGTCGACGGCCGCGAGGTCGCGACGCTCGCGCCGTCGGCGTGGCTCGCATGGGCGGGACAGCATCCTGGCCTCATCGCCGGCACCGTCTCGGAGAACGTCGCTCTCGGCGACCCGCACGACGCCGACGAGGCCCTCGTCGAGCGGGCGCTGAGCCTCGCCGGGGCCGCCGACATCGCCCCTGACCGTGAGCTGAGCGTGCAGGGCTCGGGGCTCTCGGGCGGGCAGGCCCAGCGCGTCGCCGTCGCCCGTGCCTTCTACCGCCACCTGCGCGGGCTCGCACCCGTCGTCGCGCTCGACGAGCCCAGCGCCGCCCTCGACCCCACCACCGAGGCGGCGCTGTGGCGCTCCGTGCGGAGCCTGGCGGATGCCGGGGCCACCGTGCTGCTGGTATCGCACCGCGCGTCGGCCCGTTCGATCGCCGACACCGTCGTCGCCCTCGACAGCGCGGAGGTGCCCTCATGACGAGCGCGCGCGACATCCTGCGCGGCGCGATGCCCTCGCCCCGCCGATTCCTTCCGGGCGCCGCGGCCGGCTTCGCCTCCGAGGCGTCGGCCGTCGCTCTCCTCGCCGTGAGCTCGTGGCTCATCGTGCGCGCGAGCGAGCAGCCCCTCCTCATGTACGTCTCGGCGGCGATCGTGGGGGTGCGCCTGTTCGCGCTGAGCCGCGCCGCCTTCCGCTACACGGAGCGCCTCGCGAGCCACGACGCCGCCCTGCGCCAGCTGGCCGACACCCGCACCGACCTCGTGCGCCGCATCGTGCCGCTGGCCCCCGACGGTCTCGGCCGCACGGGCCGCGGATCGGTGCTCGGGGCGCTGGTCGACGACGTCGACGAGCTGCAGAACCTGCCCCTGCGGGTCGTGCTGCCGCTCGTGTCTTCGGCGGCGGTCGCCCTCGGCTCGGTCGTGCTCGTCGCCGTGATCTCATGGCCGGCCGCTCTCACGCTGCTCGCGTGCCTCGCGGCCGCGGCGCTCGTCGCAGTGGGCTGGGGGTGGATCTCTGGCTCCCGCGCCGAACGGGCCATCGCTCCCCTCCGTGCCGAGCTCGGCTCTGCCGTGCTCGACCATCTCGGCAGCCTCGACGTGCTCGTCGCCTACGGCGCTGAGGACGAGAGCCGCCGTCGAATCGCGGACGCCGACGTCCGCCTCCGCCGCGCCGTGACCCGTCGCGCGGGCGCTCAGGCCGGCAGCACGGCGCTCGTGTCCCTGCTGGCCGGTGCCGCGTCGATCCTCGCCGTGATCGTCGCCGCGCCGTCTGTCACGGCGGGCAGCCTCGCCGGCCCCGCGTTCGCCGTCGCAGTGCTCGTGCCGATGGCCGTCTTCGAGGTCTTCGCCGCCGTGCCCCTGGCCGCTGCATCCTGGCGTCAGGTGCGCGCTGCCGCGTCTCGCGTCGCCGCATCCGTCCCCTCGGAGATCCCGGCGGAGATCCCGCGTGAAGATCGGGCGGAGCCGAGCGGGTCCGCTCCCGCGTTCGGCGACGGCATCTCGCTGCGCCGTCTGTCGGCGACGTGGCCCGGAGCGAGTGAGCCGTCGCTCCACGACATCGATCTCGACATCGTTCCCGGCGAGCGCCTGCTGGTCGTGGGCTCGAGCGGCTCGGGCAAGACGACTCTCGCGCATGTGCTCGTGCGCTTCCTCGAAGCTGACGGCGGGTACACGATCGGCGGGGTGGACGTGCACACGCTCTCCCCCGACGACGTCCGCCGCACGGTCGGACTCTGCGAACAGCAGCCCATGCTGTTCGACGAGGACATCCGCCAGAACCTGCTGTTCGCCCGTGACACCGCGACCGACGCCGACCTCGTCGCCGTGCTCGAGCGCGTCGGTCTCGGCTCGTGGCTGCGAGAACGGGGCGGACTCGACGCGCGGGTCGGCGAGCGCGGCGCGCTCGTGTCGGGCGGACAGGCGCAGCGTCTGGCCCTCGCCCGCGCCCTCTTGCATGGCTTCGACGTGCTCGTGCTCGACGAGCCGACGGCGGGCGTCGACCCCGCAGCATCCGACGCCCTGCTCACCGATCTGCTGTCGGCGGTGTCGCCCGGCCAGGCGGTCGTGCTCATCTCGCACGTCACCGTGCCCGACGGCCTCGTCGACCGCACCGTGCGCCTGGCATCGGGCCGTCTCGTCGCCTGATCGGCGCAGCTAGCATCGAGGGGTGACCGACTCCACTCCCATCGACGACGTGTCCATCGGCGGCGACATGATCCGCCTCGGACAGTTCTTGAAGTTCGCGGGGCTGCTCGACTCGGGCGGCGACGCGAAGGAGGCGATCATCGACGGCTTCGTGACCGTCAACGGCGAGGTCGAGCGCCGCCGCGGGCGTCAGCTGGTCGACGGCGACGTCGTCGAGACCGGGGGCCGCGCCGCTCGCGTGCGGCCCTGAGCGAGCCGCCGAGCGTCAGCGGAGGTCGAGGGCGAACGCCTGCACGCCGGGGTGCGACGGCACCGGCACGAACCCGAGCCGCGTGTAGAAGGCGAGCGCGCCCGTGTTCTCGGCGGATGCCACCAGGTGCAGTCCCGTCACGCCACGCTCGCGCAGCGCCGCGGTGAACGTCTCGATCAGCCGGCGGCCCCACCCCTGCCCCTGTGCCTCGGGGAGCAGGTCGATGTGCAGGTGCGCTGGGTGCTCGTCGCCGTACGGCTCGGCGCCCGCGCGCCTGCCGTAGGCGTAGATGAGGGTGCCGTCCTGCCGCGTGACCTCGGTCTCGGGCTTCGGCCACCGCTGCGCGAACCGCGGCCACCACTCGGTCGCGAACCAGTCCTCGAACGCGCGCGTGTCGGGCGTGCCGACGATGTAGCCGACCGGCGTGCCGCCGTCTGACTCGACGACGAACGCGAGGTCGGGATGCCGCGCGACGTACGGCAGCACGAAGACCGCCGCCCAGATGTCGTCGTCTTCGAAGACGCCCGTCGCGTCGGCGCCGGCGTCGGCGGTGCGCAGGCAGATCTCGGAGAGGGCAGGCTCATCGCCGGGACGGAAAGGGCGGATGTGCGGCATCCGTGAAGCCTACGGGGCGCGTCCGACGCCCGCGAGGAGAAGTCCGGGTGGTCAGCGGCGCCCCGTGCCGAACATGCCGCGGATGACGGAGTTGAGGATCGACTGCGTCGCCTCGGAGTTCAGCACCTGTTCGATCGGCGACGTCTCCTTCTTGCGCGTCGTGCGCGAGCGGGTCGATCCGCCCGTCGACTTCATGATCCGGTCGTACTCGCGCTGCCGCTCCTTCTCGGCCGCCGCCTCCGCCTTCGCGATCGCCGCCTGCTGCCTGGCATACTCGGCATCCGTCTTCGCCTTCTCCTTGGCGGCCTGCTCGGCGGCCTCCTTCTCGGCGGCGGCGTTCATCTTGGCGGTGAGGATCTCGCGCGCCGACTCACGGTCGATCGCCGTGCCGTACTTCGCCAGCAGCGGCGACGCCTTGACCGCACGCTCGATGTCGGGATCGGGCGTCGGCGTCATGAGGCCCTGCGGGGCGCGCAGGCGCGTCCAGGCGACGGGGGTGGGGGCGCCTTTCTCGCTTATGACCGTCACGATCGCCTCGCCTGTGCCGAGCTCCTGCAGCGTCCGCTCCAGGTCGTACCCGCTCTTCGGGTAGGTGCCGACGGTCGCGCGCAGCGCCTTCGCGCCGTCAGGAGTGAACGCGCGGAGGGCGTGCTGCACCCGTGAGCCGAGCTGGGCGAGCACATCGCCGGGCACATCCTTGGGCGTCTGCGTGACGAAGAAGACGCCGACGCCCTTCGACCGGATGAGGCGGACCGTCTGGGTGATCGCGGCGAGGAAGTCCTTCGACGCGTCTGTGAACAGCAGGTGCGACTCGTCGAAGAAGAACACGAGCTTCGGCTTGTCGAGGTCACCCACCTCGGGCAGGATCTCGAACAGCTCCGCGAGCAGATACATGAGGAACGTCGAGAAGAGTGCGGGCTTGTCCGCGACGCCCGGCACCTCCAGCAGCGAGATGATGCCGCGGCCGTCGGGAGCCGCGCGCAGGAAGTCGGTGACGTCGAACTCGGGTTCGCCGAAGAACACGTCGGCGCCGTCATCGGCGAAGGTGATGAGCTCGCGCAGGATCACGCCCGCCGTCGCCGCCGAGAGACCGCCGAGCTCCTTCAGCTCCCCCTTGCCCTCGTCGCTCGTGAGGTAGGTGAGCACCGCGCGCAGGTCGGAGAGGTCGACGAGGGCGAGTCCGTTCTCGTCGGCGTAGTGGAACACCAGCCCGAGACTCGACTCCTGCGTCGCGTTGAGCCCGAGCACCTTGCTCAGCAGCAGCGGCCCGAACCCCGACACCGTCGCGCGCACGGGCACGCCCTTGCCGATGCCGCCGAGCGCGAAGTACTCGGTGACGGATGCCTCGGGCTTCCAGTTCTGGCCGATCGCGCGCGTGCGGTCGAGAAGCTTCTCGCTGGGCTCGCCGGGGGTCGCGACACCCGACAGGTCGCCCTTGATGTCGGCCGCGAACACCGGCACGCCCTTCGCCGCCAGCTGCTCGGCGAGCCCCTGAAGCGTGCGCGTCTTTCCGGTTCCGGTGGCCCCGGCGACGAGGCCGTGACGGTTCATCATCGCCAGGGGGATGCGGATCTGCGCGCTCGGCACGGGCTCGGTGTTCATGAGCGCGCCCAGGTCGAGGGTCTCGGCGTCGAACGTGTAGCCCTTCGTGATGGCGGCGATCTCGTCGGCGTCGAGCGGACCAGCGGCCGTGACGGCGGCGGGCGCTTCCGTCGTCGGAACGTCGGTCTGGGGGACGACGGCATCCGGTTCCGCTTCCACAGCGGCGGTTCTGCCCGATGCGGCGGCGTCCGCCGCGGCGACCTGGTCCGATGCTGCGGCCTTGGCGGCTTCGGCCTCGGCGGCGGCGAGCGCGGCCTTGGCCTGAGCCAGCTTCAGCGCGGCCTCAGCGGCTTCAGCCTCGGCCTTGAGGCGCGCGAGTTCAGCGGCGGCGGCATCCTCTGACGCGGTCATGCGCTCAGCCTAGCGAGCGCTC
>Ga0182736_1002706_pt1 | contig 12895 bp, 10 predicted proteins | sample eDN5th30CKraftBY_FD_128882 | JGI IMG/M metagenome (GOLD analysis project Ga0182736, IMG submission 128882) | Enriched backyard soil microbial communities from Emeryville, California, USA - eDNA 5th pass 30_C Kraft BY (version 2) (version 2) | ecosystem: Environmental > Terrestrial > Soil >...
CGATTGCCGGCGCGATCGTCGGCCTGCTCGCCAACCTGATCTGGGGCCTCATCCTCGATCCGGTCGCCGCGGCCTTCTTCCCGGTCGCGATCGTGATCGGCCTCACCGCCGGCGTGCTCGCCCGCTATGGCTGGTTCGCCAATCTGTGGAAGACCATCGTCGCCGGCGCAATCATCTGCGTGATCTCGACCATCGTCTCGATCCCGATCATCGTCTACATGTTCGGTGGCGTCACCGGCTCGGGCACCGACTTCGCGACGGCCTATCTGCTCGCCATCGGCCAGAACCTGATCCAGTCGGTCGCGCTCTCGAACCTCGTGCAGAACATGGGCGACAAGATCATCACGGCCGTCGTGGCGTTCCTGATCGCGCAGCGCCTGCCGCGCAACCTGACCTCGAGCATGCCGTTCTTCGCCTATTCGCGTTCGTAAAGCGCGACAGCAAGCTCGACGATAACGGAGGGCCGCCTTGCGCGGCCCTCTTTCGTTTCAGGCGCCATAATAGCCGCGATACCATTCGACGAAGCGTGCGACGCCGGCCTCGATCGGCGTCTGCGGCTTGTAGGCGGTCAGCGCTTCGATCAGATCCGGCGCGGCGAAGGTGCGCGGCACGTCGCCCGCCTGCATCGGCAGCATGTTGCGGAGCGCCGGGCGCCCGACCGCAGCCTCGACCGTCTCGACGAAACGGATCAGCTCGACCGGCTGGCCGCCGCCGATGTTGACGGTGCGATACGGCCCCTCAGGCGACAGCGTGTCGATCGAGGGCACGCGGTTCGCCTCCGAAGGCGGCAGCGCCGCGAGGCGCACGATCCCTTCGACCAGGTCGTCGACATAGGTGAAGTCGCGGCTCATCCGCCCCTCGCCGTAGATGTCGATCGGCTCGCCCTTCAGGATCGCCGCGACGAACTTGAACAGCGCCATGTCGGGCCGCCCGAACGGGCCGTACACCGTGAAGAAGCGGAACGCCGTCGTCGGCACGCGGAAGAGATGGGCATAGGAATGCGCCATCAGCTCCATCGCCTTCTTGGAGGCGGCGTAAAGCGTCAGCGGCTCGTCGGCGCGGTCGAGCTCAGCAAAGGGGATCTTGGCATTGGCGCCATAGACCGACGAGGTCGAGGCCAGAAGCAGATGCTTCGGCTGGATCGCACGCGCGAGCTCGAGCACGTTGAACGAGCCGACCAGGTTGGAATCGACATAGGCCTGCGGATTTTCGAGGCTGTAGCGCACGCCCGCCTGCGCGGCGAGATGTACGATCACGTCCGGTTCGGCAAGCGCCGCGGCCGCATCCAGCGCCGCGCGATCCTCAAGCCGCGCGATCACCAGCCGAAAGCCATTCGATTGCGCCAGGACCGCATGCCGCCGCTCCTTCAGCGCAACGTCATAATAGGGCGTCATCGCGTCGAAGCCGACGACGAAGTGCCCCTCGTCCAGCAGGCGCCGCGCCAGATGGAAGCCGATGAAGCCGGCCGTGCCGGTGATCAGATAGCGCATGGGTCCCGAGCTCTGTGCCAGGCGGGCCCCAGCCGGAGCCTATTCCATTCTTCCTATATCCTCCCCCGGCCTCCCGATGGAAGCGTATTGAAAGCCGTGGCGGGCGATCTCCTCGCGCCGGTACACATTGCGGAGGTCAACGAGCACCGGCGCCCTCATCAGGTCGCGGAGGCGCGCGAAGTCCAGCGCGCGGAACGCGTCCCATTCCGTCACGATGACCAGAGCATCCGCGCCGGCGGCGATCTCGTAGGGCCCCGACCCGAAGGTCACGTCGTCCAGAAGCGGCAGCGCCTGCTCCATTCCTTCCGGATCATAGGCCCGCACCCGCGCCCCGCCATCCTTCAGCGCCTGGATGATCGATAGCGACGGCGCCTCGCGCATGTCGTCCGTGTTCGGCTTGAAGGTGAGACCGAGGATCGCGATCGTCCGCCCCCGTACCTCTCCGCCCAAGGCTTGGAACACTTTCCGCGCCATGGCGCGCTTGCGCTGCTCGTTCACCGCCACCGTCGTCTCGACCAGCCTGAGCGGCGCGCCATGATCCTGCGCCGTCTTCGCCAGCGCCACCGTATCCTTCGGGAAGCACGAGCCGCCGAAGCCTGGACCCGCATTCAGGAACTTCGTCCCGATCCGGTTGTCGAGCCCCATCCCGCGCGCCACCTCCTGCACATTGGCGCCGACCTTCTCGCAGAGATCCGCGATCTCGTTGATGAAGGTGATCTTCGTCGCCAGGAACGCGTTCGCCGCATATTTGATCAGTTCGGACGTGCGCCGCGACGTGAACAGGAGCGGCGACTGGTTCAGGAACAGCGGCCGGTAGACCTCGGCCATCGGCTCGCGCGCCCGCTCATCCTCCAGCCCGATCACGATGCGGTCCGGCCGCTTGAAGTCCGCGATCGCCGCGCCCTCGCGCAGAAACTCCGGATTGGACACCACCGCCACATCGGCAGCCGGATTGGTCTCGCGGATCGTCCGCTCGACCTCGTCGCCCGTGCCCACCGGCACGGTCGACTTGGTCACCACCACGGTGAAGCCCTTGACCGCCGCCGCGATCTCGCGCGCCGCGCCATGCACATAGGAAAGATCCGCATGGCCGTCGCCGCGCCGCGACGGCGTGCCGACCGCGATGAACACAACATCGGCCGCCGCCACCGCCCCGGCGAGATCCAGCGTGAAGGAAAGCCGCCCGGAGCGCGCATTGCTCGCCACGATGTCGGAAAGCCCCGGCTCGAAGATCGGCATCTCGCCGCGCTCCAGCGCCGCGATCCGGTCCGCGCTCTTGTCGACGCAGATCACCTCGTGCCCGAAATCGGCGAGGCATGCCCCGGAGACAAGGCCGACGTAACCGGAACCGATCATTGCGATCTTCATAATCAACCGACCTCAGTTCAAATAGCCGAAAGCTCGAAAGCGCTGCGCATGGCCAGGATCGCCTCCGGCGCCATTTTGCCCGGGAAAGCCTGCCAGTGTTCTGGTCGACGGATGAGGCGAGCGGAACCATTAGCCAGACAGGCCGGAATCACAAGCCGGTTTGTTGCGACGGAAACACCCTGCCGCGAGCCTCGCCGCCGTCCGTTGCGCGCCGGACCCCGCACTCTTCCGTTCTGGTCGCACGACCACATCGGGCGGGCGAGCCGAACGGAACAGGCATCGCCGATGCATGGCCGCCATCCCGCCGATGCGGCCGCGACCTTGCCGGCGTCCCGGCGCTCAAACGACGGGTTTTTCCGCTCAAACAGCCGAATGAATGAAGACAGGCCGATCACGTGTCCCGACGCGCCCCGCGCGCTTTCGCGATAGAGTGGTTCATGTCGACCAGGCGGCGGGCGATGTCGTCCCACCTGAAGTTGTCGAGGACCGTGAGCCTCGCCGCCTTCGACATCCGCTCCCGGTTGGCCTCGTCGACGAGAACTTCGAGCAGCGCGTCGACGAACGCGCCATGCGCATTGGGCGCGATCAGACGGCCGTTGACGCCATCGATCACCACGTCCCGATAGAAGAGGTAATCCCAAACGACGGGCACGAGCTCCGCTGACATCGCCTCGAGGCACGTCCCCGGCAACCCCTCGTAATACGAGGTCGAGGCGTAGACCTTGCTCCGGTGATAGTATTTCAGGACTTCATCGAATGGCTGGCGTCCCACAAACGTTACGTTGCCGGCGCAGTCGGCCAGTCCGGCCCGGACAAAGTCCTCGTCGTCGCCATAGCCCACGATGCAGACCCGCACCTTGGGCGCTCTCTCGACGAGTTCCCGGCAAACCGGAACGATCGCGCGGCTGCCTTTTCGCTTCTCGATTCGTCCGACGAAGAGGACATCGATATCCTTCCGGGCGCGCCGATCCGGCTCGAACTTCTCGGCATGGACGCCGTTGGGAATGACCTCGATCGGTCCCCGATATCCGTAGCGCTCGATCTCCTGCCGGCCCTGCTCGGTCAGCGTGACGATGGAGTCCGCGCGCCTGAACAGGACCTTCTCGATGAGTTTCTTCGCGGCGATGGACAGGCTGCCCCACTGGCTGTCGAAATCCCGTCCGCCATAGAACTGTCCCGACATCCCCAGATAGGTCGTGTGAGCAGTCAGCACGATCGGCGCGAGGCGCGGGACGAGAAGCGACGGTATCAGCGGCGGGACATGAAGATTGATCACGTCAACCTTCCCCTGTCGCGCCAGATCCTTCAGGCATCGCCGGGCATGAAAGCTCCAGACAGCGAGCCCCAGCCGCCCCCTGGGGAGCGGTAGATTATAGACCTTGGCAACGCCTAGATCGACAGTACCGGATCTGTCCGACCCGGCCAGGATCGCAATCTCGTGTCCGTCGGGCGCCGTCTGCGCGAATGACTGGACGTATCGCGCGATACCGTGAACGCCATAGAGCTGCGGCAATACGATGACGATCATTTAGAAACCAATTTATAATTTTCCAATCCATCGACAGATCGGTTAAATTCTCTATGTCACTATGGATCGATACACACTCAACGTTCGCGCCCCGACCGCCTCGATCGCATAGTCATCAACATACTCGCTCCAGTCAAAATTTCCCATTGAGCTTTCGCCTCGATCAATGACAAGTTGCCCAACCTTCTCTACAATATTTTCTATATTTTCTGGATCTACATAGCAGTATGCTGGAAGATTCAATCGCAGCAATGTCGGTATATTGCTCACTACAACTGGCTTGTTATACCACATCGCTTCGAGCAGAGACAACGGAAGCCCTTCGTGAGTCGAGGGCAGGACGAACCCGCCGGAGCAACTCAGGATGGATGAGACTACATCGGGGCCGACGGCTCCCGTCATGACGATCCGGTCGTCCTTCTTCACGGCCGAACGGAGCATGCGGCCGTAGTCGCTCGAATGATCCTCTCCCCCCACCAGGACCAGACGCCACGGCGTGTCGACCGCCGCGAACGCCTTGACGAGATTGAGCTGGTTCTTCTCGGGTACGACCCGCGCCACATTGACGATGTAGCGCCCCTTCTCGAGCCCGAACCGCTTGAGCGTCTCGACGGGATCGGCCGGCGCGACGACGGTCATGGGATTCGGAATATACTCGAAATCGCGCCGGAACCGTGCCTTCAGTTCCTCGTCCAGTCCAGGCGCGATCACGATGCGCGCATCTGGAAAATACGCGGCGCAGAATTCCCCCATGCGGAGGGCGAGACGACCCATGCCACTCCATTTTGCACGATTATAGTCTTGGCCGTGATGCGTCACGACTACCCTCAGTCGGAACAGCTTGGCCAGCGGCACCATCAGACTCGGCCCTATGCCGTGAATATGCAGAATGTCTGGACGCCTGAAGGCGCTGTACATCACGCCGAGCGCGGTGTGCACGATTGCCTCGGCCGTAGCCTGCCTGGGCGACCAGAGCGGCGTGAGGCGGATCCGCGACGGAACCATGGCGGACCCGCGCTCTGAGGCGAACCGCGACCGCTCGATGATCTCGATGCTGCACGGCTCGTCCGGCATGGCCGCGAGGAACGTCGCCAGAGCCCGGACATGGGTCTCGACTCCTCCCTGGGCGCCGAATGCTCCCCGCAGTCCCAGCATCGCGACCCGGATAGGCCCTTCACTCTTACGCCCCATCAAACCCTACCCCCGGCAGACATATTGCCCGCATTCATTGCGGGCACTCGGCCTTGCGACCGGCGCCCCCGTCACGCATCCTGCTTCACGGCTCGCATCACGGCGGATCACTCCATGCCCGCTTGATCACCGCGGGAACGCCGACCGCGAGGCAGCCTTCGGGTACGTCCCTGATCACGACCGCATTCGCGCCGATGACGGCGTCGTCGCCCACGGTGATCGCACCGATGAGCTTGGCCCCGGCACCGATCTCGACACGATTGCCGAGCCTCGGCGCCCCCTGTGGCGCGTTCCGGCCAGCGTTCCCGATCGTGACGCCTTGGCGGATGAGGCAGTCGTCGCCGATGACGACACCGCCGTGCAGAATGATCGAGCCGTAGTGCTCGATCTGCAGGCGGCGACCGATTGTGGCCGTCTCGGGAAGCGTGATCCCGCACGAGAATTCGACGAATTTCTGCGCCAGCGCGTTCAGCAGCCACCAGGGCTTCCTGACAAGCCGATAGCGGCATGACAGTCGCCTGTGGCTGACCCGATAGACGAGAAGCGCCCAGAATCCCTGCGCGAGAAGACCCTCGCGTTGCGACCGGAGATCCTCCGCAATCTGCGACAGGAGCCTCATGCCGGGCCTCCCGCGTCGGCCGGCCGGAGCATCTGCCGGTACAGCGCCGCGAGGTTTCGCGCCATGATGCGATAGTTGCGATGTTCGCTCACATATCGCGGCCCCAGCGCGCCCATCGACTGCCGCATCGCGGGAGACGCGGCGAGCATCCCGATGGCATCGGCAATCGCGACCGGATCGAATGCGGTCAGCAGGCCGGCTCCGCTCTCGTTCAGGACACGGGACTGGTCCGGATGGGTATTGGCGACGACGGGCAGTCCCATGGCGAGGTATTCAACGAGCTTGGTCGGCGTGGTCGAGTCTAGGATCGGATCGGGGGCCATCAGGGCTACGGCAAGGTCGGCTCCATACAGCAGCTCGGTGGCACGCTCTGGCGCGATCCAGCCGGTGATCGTGACGGCATCCGCGACGCCGCTTTCGGCGACCCGTGCCCGAAGCCATGCCTGATCGTCCGCCTCATGGGCATCGCCAATGATGAGCAGGCGAACATTGATACCGCGCGCGCGCAGAAGTCGCAGCGCCTCGAAGAGGACGTCGACACGACGCAGGCGACTGCAATCGCCGAGATAGCCGACGACGACACCATTGCTGCCCGTCTCGCGCAGATCGGCCTGCCGCGCCGCGAACCGCTCGGGGTCGACGCACATGGGAACGGCGGTCATTCGTTCGGGCCGCACTCCGCGAGCGCGCAGGTCCGCCACCATCTTGTCGCTCTGCGCGAAGACGTGATCCGCGCGCGGGAGAACCGTGCGATAGAGAACCCATCCCCCGACCCTGCCGCGAAACACGAGCACGGTTCTGCGAACCGCCTCTTTCAGCGGGTGCAATCTGGCGGCGACCACCAATGCGGCCTCGGCCATCGGAAACGACATCCAATAGAAGAACGGGATCCCCAGCCGCCGCGCGATCAGCATGGCGGGGAGACAGATGAAGATCTTGTCCCTCACCTGGATGGCGTCGTATTGCCCCTTCCGAATGCCCATGAGCGACACCAAATCGTGAACGAAACCGCGAAGCTGGTTGCGGATCCGGCTCGAGCGCTCCTCGGCGATGATCGCCCTTCCGCCGCCCCAGTCCCGCTCCGACGGCGGCGGCGATCCGATCGTGCACAAGTCACTGAATACGCCCTCCGCAGGAAGGTAATGCCCCCACAGCGCGCCGACATCGGGTCGAAACGCGGGATAGCGATCGAGGATCGAGTAGAAAATCCTGGTGCTATCGTTCAATGGCGCAGTTTCCTGTAGCACAGGCGGGCAAGAACACGCAGCGTCGTGCCAAGCACGAGCCAGCTGCGCCGGTCCCAATGGACCGACGGCATTGTCTTGACCGTTCTCATGATCGTGCGGATGCCCTGGCTCATCGCATCCGCGACAAGCCCCCGATCTGCATAGCCCCGCGTCAGACGCAGGCTGCAATAGCACTCGAACAGGTCACGGAAGGCCGGTCCGAAGGCGCCTTCACTCAGCTTGCGCCTGTCCGCCACCTCTCCGTCGGTCCAGGGATCCTTGCCTTCCCTGTTCGCGATCATGGCCGACAGGATGGCAAGGCAGGCGCTATCCGTCTGCCGGACAAGGTTCGCCGCCGAGATGCTGCCTTCATGGATACGATAGTCCAGCAAGGGCTCGTTGATGCAGTCGAGCAGCCCCTCGCCGCTCAAGCGCAGAAAGAGGTCAGTATCTTCAGCATGCGGAAACCCGCCACGATAGCCGCCGACACGGCGCATCGTATCGGCCCGCACCATAATGGATGGATGAGGCAGCGTCGCGACATGTGGCGGAAAGCTGCCGAGATCGGTTTGCCTGAACTCGGGCGCGGTGCGGGATTCGCCCAGCACGCGCCCGTCGGCGCCGATCATGCGATAGCGGGAGCCGACGCAGACGCAAGCTGGGGTCGCGTCTAGAAACGCTACCTGACGCAGCAGGCGATCGCCGTGCGCGATATCATCGGCGTCCATCCGCGCGAAATACTCCCCGCGTGCCTCGCCAATCGCACGGTTGAGGGCATCGACGATCCCTGACTGCCTCTGGCTGACGACGACGAACCGGCTGTCTCTCCGGCGCGCCTCGTCGAGGATCGCGGCGCTTCCATCGGCGCTTCCGTCGTCGACCGCGATGACCTCGAAATCGTCGAATGTCTGATCGCGGATCGAATCCAGCGCCGCCTCCAGATAGGACTGGGCGTTGAAGACCGGCATGAGGACCGACACACGCGGCACTAGGGCGCCCTCTTACCGGCAAGGCGCTCACGACCCCACGCACGCCAGGTCGCCGGCACGATGGCGCGCGCCAGGGAACGCATGACATCGACCGACGATGCGTGACCGTCGAGCCCGTACCTGATCGAGCGTCCGACGGCCCCAATCGGCGCATCCTTGAAATGCAGCTCCGCGACACTGGTCAGATAGAACCGGGCGATCTCCGCTGGCGTGAGATAGGCCTTGGCCTTCCCCAGCCAATCGAGCGAGGGGCGAGAATTCACCCGGCGCGAGACGCGAACGGCCTTGGGATCGGCACTGTATCTGACAAGAACGCGATCCACATAGACCAACCGGCATCCCCGCGCCGCCGCGCGCAGGACGAAGTCGTAGTCCTGGTGACGGCGCAGGCTGTCGTCGAAACGGATACTGGCCGCCAGGCTTGTCGGCAGGAGCCATGTCGACGTCTGCACCGCCTGCCCGTGTTCCAGCAGATAGCTGGCAACCGAGGCGGCGTCTTCGATGCGAAGACTGTTCCAGGGCGTGGCAGGTGCACCATCCCTCCGATCAACCTCGAGGTTGGTGAAGCACAGATAGCCACGTTCCAACCCCGCATCCGCGGCGTCAATCGCTTCCAACTGGTTCTTGAGCTTGCCCTCCAGCCAGAGGTCGTCCGAATCGAGAAAAGCGAGTAACGGAGCCTTTGCCGCGTCAATTCCGAGGTTGCGGGCATGTCCTCCGCCCCGGTTCCGATCGGCAGCGAGCAGACGGACGCGGTCGTCGACCTCGGCAAGCGCTGTCACCAGTTGCCGTGTTTCGTCCTCGGAGCAATCATCGACCACGATGACCTCACGCACACGCGGACCTTGCGAGAGCACGCTGTTAACTGCCGTGACGATCGAATTCGCCCGGTTGAAAGTCGGAATAACGACCGAGACGTCGCTGCTCAAGGCTGCCCCCATGGTCACGCCCTCGCCTGTCCAAACGGCTGCGACGCGCTTCCGTATCGGCGGGCCGACGACGTGCGACGCTGAGCCTTCGTCGCGTCGTGGAACCGCTGTGCCGAGGCGTAACCGACGTACATCGTCCCCATACAGAAGGAAAACCAGCCAAACGTCGGCAGGAACAGCTTTTCGGAAGCTGTAAAACCGCCAATCGTACAAAACAGTATGAGCGCTGCACCAATATCGAGATATTTTCCCTGAGTTGATCTGATCATTCTTAGGGTATGCAGAAACATGATCGTTACGAGTGCCATGAAAAATCCGCCCAGAATCCATCCGTAGCTGAGGATCGCTTCGAGATAGCTGCTGTGCGCTGTACCGAAGATCGTGCCAAGGCCGTTGAGCTTGAGGATATCCATCGGCAGCCGGCTTGAACTCAATGAGCCGTGTCCATAGCCGTACCAGGGCATTTCGCCGAGGCGATAAATGCTGAGCGCCCAGATTCTGTCCCGGCCTGTGAATGTCAGGTCACGACCAAAGAACTGAAGAACATCATTGATGTATTCGCTCTGGAGTGAGCCGGCCACGACGGCAATCGGCAGCGCGAGGAGTGCCGCGACAATCAGATTCTTCGGCAATGATGACTGCGAGCGAATTGCAGCCATCAGCGAGACGCCGAAGATGGATAGCAGGATACCCTGAACCGATCCCGCCGCCAGGATCAGAACTGCCGATCCCGCGATCGTGAAACTTCGAATCGGCCTTCTGCACTCGGTGCGGATGCAGAGAGCCGAAAACAGGAAATAGAGCGAATACCAAGACAGATCATTGCGATGCGGGGTGAGGCCGCGAAACGCCACCATCAGTCCGTACATCATCGACCGTGATGGCTGAAGCGCCGACAGCGCGTTCATGGATACGAAAAAGGCACCGAAATAGACCGAAAGCCGCAAAGCCATGCCCGGACCGTCGAAATAGACGATCAACATCGGCGCCGCCAGAAGCTCGACATAGTTCAGGCCATAGCTTGAATCCGAGAGCGATGTTCTTCCCAGGACGAGGGCCGGATAGAGCGCGGCAACGACCGTATAGGAAACGACAAGAACATTTTTCCGGAATAGGGCAGGAAGAAAGCCTGCATGGACCGCCAACGTCAGCAGAGACAGCATCGTGATCGCCATCTCGGAATAGTATCGCCACCTCGGAGCGTCGTAGCTCTCACCGTTGTAGGTATGCGGCCACAGGCCGAGGCCGGTGAATTTCAGTAACACGCAGAAGAACAGTAGATAGCGCAGGAGCCGCGGAATTCCGCCGAATTCCGGCAGAAGGAGCGTACTCATCCCCACGCTGGATCGACGGATTGTCGATCGCGCAGATCCGCCGACCTGGCGAGGGCTGCCAGAGCGCGGTCCGGAACACGCAAGCTGGTCAGGAGCCGTTGCCATGGAGCAGCTCCCCCGCCGGCACCGGCCCCCGCTCATGCGCGGCGACGACACGATCATACAGATCCGTGAGTTTGCGGACCTGCCGCGTCAGCGAGAAATGCTGTTCCGCAAAAACCCTTCCTCGCTCGGAGAGTTGGTCTCCAACCGTTGCATCCTCCAACGCCCCCGCGAGCATGGCGGCGAGTTGCCCGGAATCGCCCGACCGAGCCGCCAGGCACGCTCCGGCCGTCGTCAGCGCCGCGGACATATGCTGTCCCTCGAAAACCACGGTCGGGACGCCGAGCGCTAACGCCTCCATGATCGCGATGGGCATGCCCTCCGCATCCCCGTTTGCGGCCCGGACGCTCGGCAGACAGAAGACGGCAGCATTGGAAACAGCCGAGAGCGCCACATCACGCGTCTGCGCACCAAGGAACAAGACCGCGACGCCCAGCGTGTCTGCCATCGCCTCGAGCGCTTCTCGCATCGGGCCATCGCCGATAATGGTGAGCGGGTGCAGCGAACGCAGGTCCGGCGACAGGCGCGCATAGGCCTCGATCAGGTAGCGCGTCCCCTTCTTCTCGACCAGCCGGCCCACCGACACGATACCACGCCTCGTCTCGCCCCCGAGCCGCTGTTGAAACGCCTGCAAATCGACGCCAAGCGGCAGGGTCACGAGCTTCTCGGCTGGACAACCCTGATCGAGCAGCGCCTGCCTAATGAAATCGGACACGCAGACAATGACGTTCGCGATGCGGACCACCTCGGAACGGCGTGCCAGCAGCAGGCGTCCTTCGTCGGTCCCGGAAAACGCCTCGTCGCTCAGCGTTGCGTCGTAGCCGTGCGCCGTGACGACAAATGGCAGGCCGGAACGGCGCACGAACCGCACGATCCGCGCTGCATCGGTTAGAAAATGCGCGTGCACCAGGGCAGGTCTCGACCGACGGATGGCGCGTTCCAGCGCCAAGGACCGCCCCATCGAGACGAAGCCGAACCGGCCCATCCTCGTTCGCCAGGCCCGATGGGTCTCGACCTGCGGCTTGTGCGACGCCGCCTCTTCGCGTTCGCACGCGACGATCGGAGCATATTGTGAAAGAGCCTTGATATGATCCGAGACGAATGTCTCCGAGAGCGGCAAGTAGCGCGATCGGTAGACGAGCACACTTTTCATGATGCCGGCCTCGAGTCGGCAGGCGGGCCCACCCGACAAGCGCGGAGCCGGCTCGAGACCCCGCGCACCAGCGATAGGAAGTCGTCATCCCGCGCCACAAGCAGGCACGCCGCATAGGTGAGCACGCCGAGCGCGGTCGAACTCAACAGGACGACGATGTTGCCCTGTCCGCTGAAGATGGTCCGATCGGCCAGTTCGATCACGAGAACCATGACGGCCGCATAGACGGCTTTCGGCAGGATGAGGCGGCCATAGGCGACGACACTCGTCCCAATGATGCGGCTGGCGGCGCTGATATTCCAGAGGCCGGATATCACCGCCCAGATCGCGTAGGCCCAGGTGACGCCGAGAATACCCCAGTTCAGGCCGAACCAGATGAGGGCGAAGAACACGGGCGTCAGGACCGCGGTGATCACGAACTGCTTGCGCGTACGGCCGAGAGACGTGAAAACCCAGCCGACGGGAAAGACAATCGATTGAAAGAGCCCGACGACACTCAGCACGGCGAGCACAGGCCCGGCCGACACCCACTGATCACCATAGAGCACCCCGAGCACTTCCTCTGCCAGCACGCTCAGCCCGGCCATGAGCGGGAAGGTGATCAGGGCGATCTTCCGGATCGAGTTGTGATACAGCGCGCGGAACTGCTCGGCGTCGCCCTTCGCCTTCGAGAGGGTAGGAAACATGACCTGCCCGACGATCGCGCCAGTGTTCTGCAGCGGCAGAAGCATGAGCGAGTATGCGCGGCTGTACAACCCAAGCTGGGCGGCGCCGAGAACGCGCCCGATCAGCATATTGTCTCCGTTGCGGAGCCAATAGTTCAACGCGTTATGGGCGAGAAGATACGAGCTGTATCCGAAGAGGCGCCGCGCGTCCGGGAACGACACGACCGGCATGGGCAGCCAGCGCGTGTACACGGACATGAGGACGAAAAGAACGATGCAGTTCGAAAGAAACTGCCAGGCG
>Ga0182736_1002707_pt1 | contig 12889 bp, 13 predicted proteins | sample eDN5th30CKraftBY_FD_128882 | JGI IMG/M metagenome (GOLD analysis project Ga0182736, IMG submission 128882) | Enriched backyard soil microbial communities from Emeryville, California, USA - eDNA 5th pass 30_C Kraft BY (version 2) (version 2) | ecosystem: Environmental > Terrestrial > Soil >...
CGCCGTGGCGCTCGACTGGCGCGGCGACAAACTGCGTCTGTACGCCGATTTCCTGTATCAGCGCCAGCGCGTGAACGGCGGCCGCTCGACGGTCTACGACTACGCCAACTACATTCCCGAACCGCCGTCGGCGTCGCACAACTACGGGCAGTCGTGGAACTACAGTTCGATCGAAGACACGGTCGGCATCCTGCGCGCCGAATACGATTTCCTGCCCGGCTGGACGGCTTACGTGACGGGCGGCGCGCGTCATACGGACGAGCACGGCGAGTATTCGTCGCCGAGCATCAATACGACGGGCGTCACGCAATCGCGTCTCGGCGTGCCGCACAAGGAAGACGGCACTTCCGCCGAAGCCGGCGTGCGCGGTCACTTCAACACCGGCCCGGTGTCGCACTTCGTGACGGCGGGCGCGTCGATCGTGCGCGTCGATTCGAGGTCGGCGTACACGTACAGCGGCTCGTGGGCGTCGAGCATCTACGACACGCCGCAGGTTCCGTATCCGGCGACGATCGGGCAGGCGGGCAATCTCGCCGATCCGCAAACCACGTCGCTCAGCCTGCTGCGCAGCGTCTCGATCTCCGACACGCTCGGCTTCCTCAACGACCGCGTGCTGTTCACGGTCGGCGTGCGTCATCAGGACATCCACGCGAACAACTTCGACTACACGGGCGTTCAAACCGAGGCCTACAACGACTCGGTGACGACGCCGCTGTTCGGTCTCGTCGTGAAGCCGTGGCAGAACGTGTCGTTCTTCGCGAACCATAGCGAAGCGCTGACGATAGGCGAGGCGGCGCCGTCAACCGCGGTCAACACCGGGCAACTGCTGCCGCCGGAGAAGTCGAAGCAATGGGAAGTCGGCGCAAAGTATGACAACGGCCAGTACGGCGCGTCGATCGCGGCGTTCCAGATCGAAAAGCCGTTGACCTACACGAACACGTCGAACGTTTTTGTCTCGGACGGCACGCAGCGCCATCGCGGTATCGAGGCGTCGGTGTTCGGCGAGCCGGTGCGCGGCGTGCGCCTGATCGCGGGCGCGACGTATATCCACGCGACGCAATACGGTCTCGGCGACGCCTCCCTGGACGGCAATAAGCCGATCGGCGTGCCGACGTTCATGTTCAACGTGAACGCGGAGTACGACGTGCCGATGCTCAACGGCCTCACGCTGACGGCGCGCTGGATCTATACCGGGTCGCAGTATCTGAACACGACCAACACGCTGTCGATTCCGCACTGGAACCGCTTCGACCTCGGCGCGCGTTACGCGACCGTGATCTATGGCAAGCCGACGACGTTCCGCGCGAGCGTGCTCAACGTCGCGAACAAGTCGTATTGGGCTTCGACGATCGGCGGTTATCTGACGCAAGGCGCGCCGCGCACGGTGCTGCTGTCGGTGACGACGGATTTCTGATCGCGTCGATAGCAAGCGAAAAACGCCGCGCGTTCGTGAGGACGCGCGGCGTTTCCATTTTGGGGCCCGAGGCAATAAATACTCGGGAGCCGGCCGTTTACCGAGCGCAGTTCAAAACGGGGTCACATAAGTTGTTGATTTTTATGACAGAATACGCAAAGTGCGAGCGGGGCGTCGAGTAAATCTTGCGCATCCCGCCCGGTTTCAACGTTTATCTCTGTGAGGTTAGGTGATATGGGAAGTCTCAGCATCGGGCATTGGCTCATCGTCTTGGCTATCGTCGCGCTCGTTTTCGGCACCAAAAAGCTGCGTAGCGTCGGTTCCGATCTCGGCGGCGCGGTCAAGGCTTTCAAGGATGGCGTGGGCGAAAGCGCGACGCCGGCCGCCAATGCAACGGCGACCATCGACGTCCCGGCCAAGGATGTGACCGCACGATAAGTTGCGCGCGATGATCGCTCAATCGATGTTCTTCACGCAGCGAAATCCCGCATAGACGTACTGGTAATGCCCCTGGAACCAGTTGCGGAAGCTCGGCCGCAACATGCACGCCGCCGTGCGGGCCGAGCCGCCCTTTATCACGAAGTGCTTGCCGTCGAAGAAATTCGCCGAATAGCCGAGATAAAACGGAAACGGCTCGAAGCCGTTCAGCGGGCCGAATTCCGTCGACGTCCATTCCCAGCCGTTGCCGAATTGCCCTTCGACGCCGAACTCGCTGCGATTCTCCGGATGCGCCTGCACCGGCGCCGGGTCCCATCGGCGGAAATCGAAGTTGCCTTCCGCGACATGCGGCGCGCCCGATGCGGCGCGCTGCCATTGCGCCTCGGTCGGCAACGACTTGCCCGCCCAGCGCGCGTACGCCTTCGCTTCGGCGTAGCTCACGTAGACGGGCCAGTCGGGCGGCAGCGCGATTTCGTCGAACATCGTGCGTAGCTGCCATGCGTTCGCGTCGTCGCCGGGAATCCAGAACGCCGGGTGCGCGATGCGCTGCTCTTCCTTCCACGCCCAGTCGGCGTCGTCCCAGTAATCGCGATTCCAGTAACCGCCTGCATCGATGAAACGCAGATAGTCGCCGTTCGTGACCATATGGCGGTCTATCTCGAACGCGGGCACCTCGATGCGTTCCTCGCCGAACTCGTTGTCCCAGCCGAACAGGCCGCTTTCCCGCGTCAGCCCGAGCGTCGTGCTGCCCGCCGGCACGCGCACGCTTTCGTGTGACAGATCGCGATCCGACGAACGTTCCGAAAACGCATTCGATGGCGCGATTTTTCTATCGACCGGCAATTGATGCAGCATGTACGCGAGCGTTTCCGCGTGCATCAGCCGATGCTCGATCGCCACTTCGAGCAGCTTCGCGGGCGGCTCGTCTGCCGAAAGCGGCGCCGCGGCGATCCTGATCGGATCGAAATGCGCGTCGATCTCGGCGCGAACCGTGTCGCGATACGCGCGCACTTCGTCGAGCGAAGGCCAGTCGGACGGTTGATCGGTCGGCAGGCCGCCGTCCACCGGATCGATCCCGAAAGCGAAAAGCTGGTCGTAGGCGGGATTCGGGCTCGGCAGATCGAAGAGCCGCTGATCGAGCAGATTGCGGTCGAAGGCTTCGAGATGCCCGATATAGAAAACGATGCGATGCCGCTCGGCGATCGGCCTGTCGTAAAGGTGCTCGGGCTTGACGACATTGAAAAGCTCGTCGGTGACGCGGCGCGCTTCGGCGAGGCGCTCGAGCAGCGGATGACGCAGGGAAGGTTCGCGGTTCATGTCGCCCAATCTCCGTGGCTGGCCAGTGGCTTCGCAATCGACCAAAACGCGCGCCGTAGCGCGCGTCGGTCGAATCGAAAAGACTAAACCCTAGCGAAGCGCATGCCAACAGAAAAATAGGCGGCGATTATTCGGGCCGACGCAATAATCGCAGACGATGTCCCGTCAGACGGCGCGCAGCGCGTCGAAGTCGCGAATGCGGATGAACTTGCCCTGCGTCTCGATGAGGCCCGCCTTGTCGAAACGCGACAGGGTGCGGCTCACGGTTTCGAGCGTCATGCCGAGATAGCTGCCCATGTCGTCGCGCGTCATACGCAGCGTGAATTCCGACGACGCGTAACCGCGCTTCGACAGCCGCGACGAAAGATCGAGCAGCAGCCGCGCGACGCGCTCGTCGGCCCGCAGCATGCCGAGCCGCACGACGTGATTCGCCTCGCGGTTCACCGCGTGACTCATCATGCGATGCAGGCGCTTTTGCAGCGCGTCGGTTTCGCGGCACATGCGCTCGAAAAGCGAATACGGCACGACGCAGACGGAGCTGTCTTCGAGCGCGATCGCATCGCACGTGTGCTCGCCTTCCTCGATGCCTTCGAAACCGAGCGCATCGCCCGCGAGCAGCAGCCCCGTCACCTGCTCGCGGCCGCCGTCGTGCGTGATGACCGTCTTGATCGACCCGGAGCGCACGGCGAACAGGGCATCGAAGCGGTCGCCCGCGCGAAAGAGCGCGTCGCCGCGCTTGACCTTGCGCGTCACCGAAATGATGTTCTCCAGCTTGGCGATGTCGTTCGCGCACAGGCCTTCGGGCATGCACAGATGACGCATCGCGCACGTGGAGCAGTGCGCCGAATTGCGGCGCGCACGGGAAAGTTCGGACACGACGGACATTTTGGGCTTCGTTTTGTTGATGAATGACAAAACGATTCTCCCATAGGGCAACCATTGGCCCGCGTGAAAAATTGACGCGGGCACGGCATCGGTCAAACTTTTTTACCTTACTGGGTTGCTTTTTTACCGAGATCGCCAATGGTCGACGGAATCAGCGCCGATGCTTTTTTGCGATAGGTCGATCTGGCGCAAGGCAGGCCGTACAATTCGTGGTTCTTCTGCATCAGCGTCCGCTTAACAAACGGCGGCGCGATCTCTTTTTAGCACTTCTCCATCCCGCCCGCCCGACCGTGACTCAATCGCCGCCTGCTTTACCGTTCAGAACCGCTCTCTACGCGATGCTCGGCATCGGCCTCGTCAACATGCTCGTCGCGCTCGATCAGACGGTGGTCAGCACCGCGCTGCCGTCGATCGTGGCGGAGCTGCACGGCTTCGAGTTCTACGCGTGGATCGCGAGCGCGTATCTGCTGGCGTCGGTCGTGACGGTGCCGGTGTTCGGGCGGCTCGGCGACTACTTCGGCCGCAAGCGCTTCGTGATCGCCGCGGTGATTACGTTCACGGTCGCGTCGGTGCTGTGCGGCCTCGCGCCCAGCATGTTGTTCCTCGTGCTCGCGCGCGGGCTGCAGGGCGTCGGCGGCGGGATGATGGTCGGCACCGCGTTCGCGTCGATTCCCGATCTGTTCCCCGATCCGCGCGCCCGCGTGCGTTGGCAGGTCGTGCTCGCGGCGGCTTACGGCATCGGCACGGCGGCCGGGCCGTCGCTCGGCGGCTGGATGAGCCAGCACTGGGGCTGGCGCTCGACGTTTCTCGTCAATCTGCCGGTCGGCGCGGCGGCGCTGTATTTCATCTGGGCGCATCTGCCGAACCTGCATCGGCCGCGCGAGGGCGGCGTGAAGATCGACTGGACGGGCGCGGCGCTCGTCGCGCTGGTGCTCGGCGGCTTTCAGGCGCTGATCGAGGCGCTGCCGCAGGACGGGCTGACGGCCGCCAATGTCGCGCTCGGCATCGGCGTGGCGGTGTGCGCGGTGGCGCTCCTGATCTGCGAGCGGCGCGCGACGCATCCGATCATCCCGCTCGACATTTTCCGCGACGCGCAGATGAACACGCTCTTCACGCTCTCGTTTCTCGCGGGCTTCGTGATGTTCTCGCTGATCTTCTTCGCGCCGCTCCTGCTGCAAGGCGGCTTCGGCCTGTCGCCGCAGGCCGCGGGTCTGCTCGCGACGCCGATCGCCGCGTGCATCGCGCTCGGCAGCTTCATCAACACGCGCATCGTGATTCACATGAAGAAGCCGGTGAATATCCTGTCGATCGGCTTCACGCTGCTCTTGATCGCGTCGGTCGGACTCGCGTTCGCGCGCGAATCGACGCCGCACGTGTGGATCGAATTGCCGATGGCCGCGACCGGCATCGGCCTCGGCTTCATCCTCAACAACATGAATATCTTCGGGCAGGAGATCGCGGGCCGCGAGCGCTTCGGCATCACGACGGCGCTCCTGCAATCGACGCGCATGGTCGGCGGGATGATGGGCACGAGCATCGTCGGGACGATCGTCGCGCATCACTATGCGAGCGTCGTGGCGCGTACGGTGAGCGTGCTCGGGCCGTCGGTGTCGGCGCAGTGGCTGCCGCGGCTGTCGGATCCGCGCATTCTCGTCGATGAAGCGTTGCGCGAGCGCATCCTTGCCGAACTGGGCGCGGCCGGTCTCGACGGGCCCGCGCTCTTCGATGCCGCCCGCGACGCGCTCGTGCAGTCGATCCACATCGGCGTGCTGCTGACGGCCGTCGCCGCGCTCGTGGCGGCGCTGCTGGTGCGGCGCATCGCGCACATCACGTTCAGGAAGTCCGCGACGCCCGTCGCCAAAACCTGAGGCGCTTCCTTTCGCAAGTGGTGCGTCGCGCCTATAGTTTCTGGCGTCAACGCAAGACCGGTTTTCGCTTCGGCTTCGACCGCGCACCGCATTTGCTTCACCGCTCTCGATGACCACTCGCACGCCTCGCGCGGAACGCTTGCGCGGGGCGCGGGTCACTCGCTTTAGCGGGCGGCCGCGCCCAGCGCTCGCCGCCCATCGCCAACAAGAGATGAGGAGCTGAAATGAAGATCACCGGAGAGATGCTGATCGGGGCATCGGCCGTGCGGGGCACCGATGCCACGCTCCGCGCGTTCGACCCCGCGCGCAACGCCGATCTCGAACCCGAGTTCGGCGGCGGCGGCGCGGCGGAAGTCGCGCGCGCGTGCGAGCTGGCCGAAGCGGCGTTCGACGACTATCGCCACGCGCCGTTCGAAACGCGCGCGCAGTTTCTCGAAGCGATCGCGGACAACATCATCGCGCTCGGCGATACGCTGATCGAGCGCGCGATGGCCGAATCCGCGCTGCCGAAGGCGCGTCTCGAAGGCGAGCGCGCCCGCACGGTCGGGCAGTTGCGGCTCTTCGCATCGCTCGTGCGCGAGGGCCGCTGGCTCTCGGCGACGCTCGATTCCGCGCAGCCGGACAGAAAACCGCTGCCGCGATCCGACCTGCGTTTGCAAAAGATTCCGCTCGGCCCGGTCGCCGTGTTCGGCGCGAGCAATTTTCCGCTGGCGTTTTCGGTGGCGGGCGGCGATACCGCCTCGGCGTTCGCGGCGGGCTGTCCGGTGGTCGTGAAATCGCATCCGGCGCATCTCGGCACGTCCGAACTCGTCGGCCGCGCGGTGCAGAAGGCGGTCGCCGACAACGGCTTGCCCGAGGGCACGTTTTCGCTCGTCGTCGGCGCGGGCAATGCGATCGGCGAGGCGCTCGTCGCGCATCCGGCGATTCAGGCCGTCGGCTTTACCGGCTCGCGGCGCGGCGGGCTCGCGCTCGTCGATATCGCGGCGAAACGCCCGGTGCCGATTCCCGTCTTCGCCGAAATGAGCAGCGTGAACCCGGTTTTCGCGTTGCCGGGCGCGCTGGAAGCGCGCGGCGACACGCTGGCGGCGGCTTACATCGATTCGGTGACGCTCGGCGTCGGCCAGTTCTGCACGAATCCGGGCCTCGTAATCGCGCTGGAGGGGCCGGATCTCGACGACTTCATCGATCTGGCCGCCACCGCGATCATGAAGAAGGAAACGCAGACAATGCTCACCGCGCAGATCGCCGCGGCCTACGCGAGCGGGATCCAGGAACGCGACGCGTCCGGCGCGCGCAATATCGCGACCGGCGTGAAGGGCGACGCATCGAGCGGCGCGCTGCCGGTGCTGTATCGCGTGAATGCGGAGGAATTTCTGGCCAAGCCGCAACTGTCGGGCGAGATTTTCGGACCGACGTCGGTGATCGTCATTTGCCGCGACGAGGACGAGATGATCGCCGTCGCGCGCCATCTCGAAGGCCAACTCACCGCGACGCTGCTGATGGAAAAGGGCGACGTCGAGCTTGCGCGGCGCTTGTTGCCGGTGCTCGAGCGCAAGGCGGGCCGGATTCTCGCGAACGGTTTTCCGACGGGCGTCGAAGTGTCCTACGCGATGGTGCACGGCGGGCCGTTCCCGGCCACATCGGACAGCCGTTCCACGTCGGTCGGCGCGATGGCGATCGAGCGCTTCCTGCGCCCGGTGTGCTATCAGGATCTGCCGGCGGCGCTGTTGCCGGCTGCGCTGGCGGACGACAATCCATTGAACTTGTGGCGTCTGAGGGATGGAGAGCTGGGGCCGAACTGAGCGCCGGCATCGAATATCTGCGGGACGAATAAACGGCATTTATTCTTCTCGCAGATACTCGCTCTGGTTTGTAGTTGGCCGATTATCTGTGTGGCGAATAAACTGCTTTTATTCGCCACACAGATAATTTGCGCCATGCAACAAGTTATCGTGACAGTCGCGCAGATGGGCCATGTGCTCGCGGCCGGCCGCAAGCAGGCCGGACTGACGAAGACGCAGGCGGCGGCGCGCCTCGGCATCAGCCAAAGCCGGCTTTCCACCCTGGAGCGCGATTCACGCTCGCTGACGCTCGATCAACTCCTCGCGATGTTCGGCGTCTACGGCCTCCAGTTGCTGGTGCAGGCCCGGCCCGACACGTCGCTGCCCGAAGCAAACGAGGCCGACTGGTAATGGCCGGGCGTCGGCTTCGTTCCCGCGCGTTGTTCGTATGGGCCAACGGAAAGCGCGTGGCAACGTGGAATCTGCCTACGCGCGGACCGGCAGAACTCATATACGACACCGAGTGGATTCGCTCGGACGAGGCACGTCCGCTCTCGCTGTTGCTGCCGATCGGTCTCGACGGCGCGCCGCTGAAAGGCGACGCCGTGCTCAACTACTTCGACAATCTTCTGCCCGACAGCGAGCCGATTCGCCGCCGCATCGCGCAGCGCTTTCAGACCGACAGCGCCGATGCGTTCGACTTGCTGCGGGCCATCGGTCGCGATTGTGTCGGTGCCGTGCAACTGCTTGCCGACGACGAAGCGCCGAAAGACATCGAAAGCATCGAAGGAACGCCGTTCAGCGACGATGACGTCGAAAGCCCGCTGAATCAGGTGGCCGGCGGCATGCCCTTGGGCACCGACCATGACGACGACTTCCGCATTTCGCTCGCGGGCGCGCAGGAAAAGACCGCGCTGCTGCGGCACGGCGGACGATGGCTCAAGCCCCATGGCGCGACGCCGACGACGCATATCCTCAAGCTGCCGTTGGGGCTCGTCGGCAATCGACGCGCCGATCTCACGACATCGGTCGAGAACGAATGGCTCTGCATGCGTCTCCTGCAGGCGTTCGGCTTGCCCGCGGCGAACGTCGAGATCGCGAATTTCGGCGAACGGCGCGTGCTTGTCGTCGAGCGTTTCGACCGGCGGATGCACCCAGGCGGAAAGTGGATTCTTCGTCTGCCAAAGATTTCTGCCAGGCGACCGGGCTGCCTCCGCACAAGAAGTACGAGCACGATGGCGGTCCGGGCGTGCTCGATCTCGCGCGCGTGCTGCAACAGTCGACCGAAGCGCGCCGTGACGTGCAAACGCTCGTGAGCGCGCAGATCCTGTTCTGGCTGCTGGCCGCGCCCGACGGTCACGCGAAGAACTTCAGCATTCATCTGGCGAGGGGCGGACAATACCGCCTCACGCCGCTCTATGACGTCATGTCGATCCGGCCAGTGGAAGGCGACGGCGCCAACCAATGGTCGTGGGACAAGGCGAAGCTGGCGATGGCCATCCCCGGTGCGAGCAGGCGCTACGCGTTTCGCGAGATCAAGCGCCGGCACTTCGACGCGATGGCGCAGAGATGCGGTTTCGGCGAGAGCGCGGAGCCGATCATCCGGCACATCATCGAACGCGCGCCGACGGTCATCGACGAAGTGACAGCGCAATTGCCCGGCGATTTTCCGCCTCGGGTCGCCGAGCGTATCTTCGATGGCCTGAACAGATCGATCGCCGAGTTGACCGGCGTGGCCGCCGGCGAACCGTGAAGACAACCCCCAACCGGAGACAAGAAAGATGACCCACCCCGACCGCCGCTATCCCGACCCCGCCGTGCGCGTGCTGGACCCGCGTTTCAATGCACTGCGCATCGCATCGGCGTCGGTGGAATGTCTGTATCAGGGCGCGCGCTGGTCCGAAGGGCCGGTCTGGTTCGGCGACGGCCGCTATCTGCTCTGGAGCGACATCCCGAACAATCGCATCCTGCGCTGGGACGAAGAGAGCGGCGAAGTCGGCGTGTTTCGCAAGCCGTCGAACAACGCGAACGGCAACACGCGCGATCGCGAAGGCCGGCTCGTAAGCTGCGAGCATCTGACGCGGCGCGTGACGCGCACCGAATACGACGGATCGATCACCGTCATCGCCGATCGCTACGCCGGCAAGCCGCTCAATTCGCCGAACGATGTCGTCGTGAAGTCGGACGGCTCGATCTGGTTCACCGATCCGACCTTCGGCATCGACGGTTTCTACGAAGGCGAAAGGAACGAGGCGCAACTGAAGCCCTGCGTCTATCGCGTCGATGGCCAGAGCGGCGAAATCACGATGATGATCGACGCCTTCGTGGGCCCGAACGGTCTCGCGTTCTCGCCGGACGAATCGGTGCTGTATGTGGTGGAATCGCGCGCGACGCCGCGCAAGATTTACGCGTTCGACGTGCTCGACGGCGGCCGCAGGCTAGGCGAGGCGCGCCCGCTCATCGATGCGGGCCCCGGCACCCCCGATGGCTTTCGCGTCGATATTCACGGCAACCTGTGGTGCGGCTGGGGCATGGGCGACGCCGAACTCGACGGCGTGCGCGTCTTCACGCCGCAAGGCGAAGCGATCGGCCACATCGACTTGCCCGAGCGTTGCGCGAACGTGTGTTTCGGCGGACGGCATCGCAACCGGTTGTTCATGGCGGCGAGTCACGGGCTCTATGCGCTTTACGTCAACACGCAGGGCGTGAAGGGCGGTTAAGCCTTGCCGATCTTCTCCATGATGCGCTCGGGATGCTGGCTCGCCGCGAAGCCGAAGCGCGCGTAGAGCCCGTGCGCGTCGGACGTGACGAGCATCATGCGGCGCAGCCCCTGAAGATCGGGATGCGCCATCACGCATTGGATCATCCATGTGCCGAGGCCCGCGCCTTGATGCTCGGGCAGCACGAACACATCTGCGAGATAGGCGAATGTCGTCGTGTCGGTAATCATGCGCGCATAGCCGATCTGCGCGTTGCCGTGAAAGAGCCCGAACGCGAGCGAATGACGCGCGGCGCGCTCGACCTTTTCTCGCGCGATGCCCGGCGACCAGTACGCCACTTCGCTCAAATAGCGATGCACGACATCGAAGTCGAATTCGTCGATGTCCGTGCTCAGCCGATAGCCGTCCCGGGTCCATTGCATCGCGCGCTCCATGAGTTTTTCGAAGCGCCGAGCATAAGCGATCGATGCGTCGCGCTCCATGCACACTTCGCGCGCGCAAGTGTCAGTGGACGGTATAGATGCGCCCCGTCTCCGCGCCCTCGACACTGCGGCTGTACGCCAGCGCCACGCGCGCGCCGCTCGCGGCCTCGAAACCGCGAAAATACGGGCCGAAGCTTTCGCGCGCCTCTTCGAGCATCGTCGGACTCACGACGTTGATGCGCAGGCCGCGAGGCAGTTCGATCGCCGCGCCGCGCACGAAGCCTTCGATCGCGCCGTTGACCGCCGCCGCGCTCGCGCCCTCGCGAATCGGCTCCGCGCCGACGATGCCGCTCGTCAACGTGAACGAGCCGCCGTCGTTCAGGTAATCGCGCGCGGTGAGCACGAGATTGACCTGGCCCATCAGCTTGTCGTTGAGACCGAGACGGAATTGCTCCGGCGTCATCTTCACGAGCGGGCCGAAGTGCACATGACCGGCGGTCGCGACAATCGCATCCACTTTGCCGATGGTTTCGAAGAGCTTTCTGATGCTGTCGAGATCGAGCAGATCGACGCGACGCGCCCCGCGCGTCGCACCGATTTCGATGACTTCGTGACGGGCTTTCAATTCGGCGACGACCGCCTGGCCGACCGTGCCGGTTGCACCAATGACAGCGATTTTCATGATCGGGCTCGCATGGATGACGTTGAAGGTGGTCATGCATTGTGCGAGCGGACGGACGCGCGAAAAAGCCGCGTCCGCTTCAAGGATTGCAAACCGCGAGTTACGAATGGCTAGTGCGTCGCGAGGCGTCCTGGCATCGGCGAAAGAAGATAGAGCGACGCCGCGAACTTGCAGACGAGTCCGACGCCGCAGACGAACGCGGCCGCCGGAAAGATATGCCATTGCAGCGCAAGGGTCGGCGCGACGAGGGTGACGGACACGAATCCGAGCGCGACGGTCAGCCAGCGCGCCCATTGCAGGCGTGATGCAACGCACACATAGAGCAGGCCGACGAGCACCCGCGACGCGACCATCGCGGCGAGCGGATGGCTCGATGCATCGCCTGGAAGCCCGATGGCGAGCGTCAATGCGAACTCGGCCCATGACAGCGCCCAGGCCGCGCCGAGACACGCGATCGCCGATGTAAAGCGCTGCTCGGGCGTAACGGCGTGGCGCGTAGCCGGTTCAAGTTGCGTGGTCTCTTCGGTCTCTTGCGTGTAACCGTCGTATGCGTGGGTCGTCATGTGGTTTCCCCTTTATCGACTCTCGTGCGCCGGCGATGTATGTTGCGCTGCGGCGCTTCGTTCGCCGTGTCCTTGAGCATACGCCGTGCCACGTTCAAGGAACGCGCGTTGCTTCGCATTACGTCGATCAGCAACGAGCAAAGGAGCAGACGATGGGCAATCTGAAGGAACAGAATCCGCATTCGGAACGTGACGACGAAGATCTCGACAAGGCAGTCGAAGACACGTTCCCCGCGAGCGATCCGCCTGCAACGGGCGGCGTGACGCGCATCGAAACCGATGACGAGAAGGAAGAAAAAAAGTAACGCGCGAAGCCCACGCAAGTAAAAAGAGCCGCATAGTCCATGCGGCTCTTTGCTTATGCGCGACGGCGGTCGTGCTCATTTCCGTTCGAGCTCGAAGAGCCGCGACGGACGCAGATGATTCAGCGCGTAGTGCTTGCGTCCGCGCAAGGTGTGGCCGTGCGGATCGCGTCCTTCGAAACGCACCTTGTCTTCGACCTCGGGGACCGTCGGCGCGACCATGCCGCGATCGATCAGGCGATAGCCCCGCTCCAGCGCAAGCAACACGCCATTGCGGCCGGGACGGCTGTCGAAGCCGCCGAGACCATCGCCCGGTTCGGGTACGAAGTTCACGGTCGTCGCATTCGAAGTGATGACGGAATCCGGCTCGCGCGCGAGCATTTCCGCTTCGCGTCGCGCATGAATGCTCTTCGCGTCGGCATCGACGGTGTCGTCGAGTCCGTCGTCGTTGGCGACATCGACGCCGCGCGGCGGCTTCTCATAGAGACCTTGCGGGC